>Ga0116230_10000098_pt1 | contig 64650 bp, 59 predicted proteins | sample S1TSphfallax_3_FD_88678 | JGI IMG/M metagenome (GOLD analysis project Ga0116230, IMG submission 88678) | Host-associated microbial communities from peat moss isolated from Minnesota, USA - S1T2_Fd - Sphagnum fallax MG | ecosystem: Host-associated > Plants > Peat moss > Unclassified | place...
GGCGACGGAGCATTCCGAGGCGCATCTCCACGCTCAGGGGCATAACTTACTCTCGTACAAGGAAGTCCAGGACCGCCCGCGTATAGGTCTCATCGACCTCGGAGAAAGGTTCGTGCTCGGCGTTCAGCAGCAATGCGCGGTGCTCGAATAAATGCTCGGGAATTTCGAGCGGCTTTTCAGGATGATCCGGTTGCGGGCTCAAAGTTTCCCAGCCGGTCTCCAATGGGTGCCAGTGGAGGATCGCGGCGAAATTCTCGCGCGTTGGCTGGAGCGGCTGCACGACCCGGCCGAAGGGCGTGTCCGTCGTCTCCAAAAGCCGGTTCATCTCGGGCGTGAGACGGGCAGGCACATACCAATTATCGGCCTCCGACAGAATATGATCGCCGCAGGTCAGCGCGACGCGCCGGTATTTGACGGGCTCTTCCGCGCCAATGCGCAGCCTCGCGCGCTGCTCAGATGAGACCGGCTTTTCGGCGCCTTCGACGCGGTGCGCATGAATCTTCGGCTCCGCTGCCATGTGGTGGTCCGCGCACCAGCGATCGAGCGTCAAGGTCGCGCTATGCGCGGCGAGCAGGTCGGCGTTTAAGGTTTCGATGAGGGCAAGGGCCTCAAGCCGTGCCAAAAACGTGTCGTGCCACAGCGGGCGCTCATCCGCGGCCAAAGCGCTGCCAGCACCGACCCCTGCCAGAAAAATCACAGAAAAAATCCTCATGCCTTGCCTCTATAACCGCCCATCTTCAAAAAGTTGCAGTCATTTTGGATAAGAGGTCAAATTGATGGAGATAAAGGCCTGATTCCTTTTGGAGCAGGCAGGGGCCACGATGTTCAAATCGCTTTATAAATGGACGCTGGCGCTCGCCGAAAGCCGGCATGCGCCATGGGCGCTCGGTGCCGTCGCTTTTGCCGAAAGCTCGTTCTTCCCGGTCCCGCCCGATCCGCTGCTCGCGGTCATGACGTTGGCGCGGCCGAAACAGGCTTGGGTCTATGCGGCTATCTGCACCTTCGGCTCCGTGGCCGGCGGCATCTTGGGCTATGCGATTGGCGCGCTTCTGTTTGAGACCATCGGCAAATGGCTGATCAATCTTTATGGCTATGGAACGCGGGTCGAAGAGCTGCGCGCGCTTTACGCGCATTGGGGCTGGGCTTTCATCCTGTTCAAAGGCCTGACGCCGATTCCCTTTAAAGTCGTGACCATCACCAGCGGGCTTTTGGCCTATAGCCTGCCGCTTTTCATCCTTTTGTCATTGATCACACGCGGCGCGCGGTTTCTCATCGTCGCATTGATTCTCAACCGTTTCGGCGACAGCATCCGGGGATTGCTTGAAAAATATTTCGCGCCGGTGATGGCGGTCTTTGCTGTTTTGATTGTCGCGGGCTTTTGGCTTGCCGTGCATCTCGTGTAAGACTTAAATTTATGCCTTCCTTTCTTTCCCGCTTCACGCAACTGCAAGTCGCGCTCGTCATCTTTCTCATCGCCGCGGCGACATTGGGCGGCGCGTGGATTTTCCAGCTCAATGGCTATGCGCCTTGCGAGCTCTGCCTCAAGCAGCGTATCCCCTATTATATCGGCATTCCGCTCGCGGCGATCACGGCGCTCGCGGCTGCGCGGCGGCAGCACACGCTGCTTTTGCCAGATTTCATCGGCCTTGCCTTGCTGTTTGGCTTTTCGACGCTCTTTGGTGCCTATCATGCCGGCGTCGAATGGGGCTTTTGGCAGGGCCCGTCGGATTGCACGGGCTCGCTGACCCAAGCGGATTCTGTTGCCGATTTTTTAAAGCAATTGCAGACGGTCAAAGTGGTGCGATGCGATGCGGTGGCCATCCGTATTTTAGGGCTGTCCCTCGCAGGCTGGAACGCGGTGATCTCCGCAGGGCTTTTCGGGCTGGCGATCCTCGGGTTGCGGCCGCGCGAAGACGCTTAATCCGACGCTAGCCTCGCGCGGGCGCGCAGCTTTTCCGTCTCGCTTTTCAATTGTCCGCAGGCCGCCAGAATATCGCGGCCGCGCGGCGTGCGCACAGGGCTCGCATAGCCGGCATTGAACACGATGTCGGAAAATCTTTCGATGCGCTCCCAGTCCGAACATTCATAGGGCGCGCCGGGCCAGGGATTGAACGGGATCAGATTGATCTTTGCCGGGATGCCCTTCAACAGCCGCACCAATTCGCGCGCCTCGGCGGGCGTATCATTGATGCCTTTCAGCATCACATATTCGAATGTAATGCGCCGCGCGTTGGAGGCGCCCGGATAGGTCTTGCAGGCGTCGAGCAGCGCGCGCAGCGGATATTTTTTGTTGAGCGGCACAAGCTTGTCACGCAGATCGTCGCGCACCGCATGAAGCGAGATCGCAAGCATGGCGCCTGCCTCGCTGCCAAGCGCTGGAATTTGCGGCACGACGCCCGCGGTCGAGACCGTTATACGGCGTTTTGAGAGCGACAGCCCTTCGCCATCCGCGAGCACAGAAACCGCGTCGCGGACATGATCGAAATTGTAAAGCGGTTCGCCCATGCCCATGAAGACGATGTTCGAGACGAAGCGTGAGCCTTCGGTTGGCATCAGCCCGTCCTCTGGCACTTTCATGCCGGGAAAATCGCCGATCCTGTCGCGGGCGACGACGGCCTGCGCGATGATTTCCTGCGTCGTGAGATTGCGGACGAGGTTTTGCGTGCCCGTATGGCAGAAGCTGCAGGTCAGGGTGCAGCCGACTTGGCTTGAGACGCAAAGCGTGCCGCGATCGCTTTCGGGAATATAGACGCATTCGACGTCCGCGCCTTTGGCTTCGCCGTCCTTTGGAGCAAAGCGGATGAGCCATTTGCGTGTCCCATCGGATGAGATCTGCTCGGCGATGACCTCCGGCCGGGCCAAGCTGAACTGCGCGTCCAATTTGGCGCGCAGGACTTTGCTGACATTTGCCATTTCATCGAAGCTGTTCGCGCCCCGGTAATAGATCCAATGCCAGAGCTGCGCTGTGCGCATACGGATTTCAGAGGGCGGGACGCCGATGCTGGCAAGCATCTGTCCAAGGCCGGCACGGGTGGTGCCAACGAGCGACGGCTTCCCCGCGCTTTCAAGCGCAGGTGTCAGACAAGAAAGAGCGGGTGCGGCGAGATCCATGCCGCTCTCTAGCACATTCCGGGAAAAATTCGATGATCACGCGAGGGGAGGTTAACAGCGAGATCCTGGCCGGGCCAATTTGCCGCTATTTATGGTGCACTGACAAAACAAACTGAAATGCCTAATTGTCGGCCGGGCGCCATGAATGATCGCGCGAATCGTGTCAGGAGATGACAATGGAAGAATTGAATGGCCGTATGCTGGCTTGCCAACTCTTGATTACAGGCTTGATTGCAAGAGTGGCCAATGATTCTCGCGATCCTTTGTCCTTTTTGACAGATTTCCGCGATGAAATGCACGCGGTGGCGGCTGGCGTCAAAATCGCCGGCATGGACGATACAACACGCGTCCGTCATGCCATGCGCCAGACAATCGATGAATTATTCTCTCTGATGAAGCCGCCAAGTTCCGGCGCGGCGGACGAATAGGTTCTATTGCGCTTGCTGATCTCGCTGCGGCATTTCAGCAGAAAGATATTTTTTTAATATAATGATGTGCGCCAATCTTTGGGCATTTCGAGTGCTATGGATTGAGTGATTAGGCTATAACTAATTATAATATAGGAGGTAAAATATCCAGATTTAAAATATAAGCATTCTAAATACCGGTATTTTCATATTAGAACTATTATTATTTTAAAGTATAATAATTCTAAAGTGAATAAAAACAATTGCTTACAGCTATTTTTCTGCCTTTGATGCCCAAATAAGACGGAAGCAACGAGTAACGCGCTTCCTCGATACGGGATCTCGCGGGGGCAAGAGATGGCTGAGTTTAATCAGGGAGAAGCGATACACCGGAATGCCGGGTATGGGATTGGTGCTCCTTTTAATAAAGACCCCGATACCGCCAAAATCTTCACAGCGGCTTGCGTGATCGCGGCGGGTTCCGTCTCCGAGCTCAAGGCACAACAGGTCCCCGCGCCATTGTCACCAGTGACGGTCGATGCGCCTAAAGTCCGGCAGCATGCCGCGGCGGCCCAGCCGACAAAAGCTCAACTCAAGGCCCGCGCGGCGCTTCGCAAAAAACTGCGTGAGATGCAATCGGCGCAGTCCGCGCCGGTGCCGGGCGCAGCGGCAGGCCTGCCAACTTTTGCGCGCACCCCTGGGGGCAATCCCTACGCCGATGCGTCCGCGCCTTATAAAGTCGATCGTCTCTCGTCGAGTAAGTTTACCGAGCCTGTCCTCAATACGCCGCGAACCGTGACGGTTCTCACAAAAGAGGTGCTCGAAGATAAAAATGCGACAACGCTAAAGGAAATCGGCCGCACGACGGCAGGTGTGACCTTAGGCAGCGGAGAAGGCGGTAATGCTTTTGGCGATCGTTTTTTCATTCGCGGATTTGATGCACGTAACGATATTTTCGTCGATGGTGTGCGCGATCCCGGCGTCAGCATCCGCGAGAATTTCTTTACCGAACAAGTCGAGATTTTGCGTGGCCCGGCCTCGTCCTTCGCGGGCCGCGGAACCACAGGCGGTGCGATCAATATCGTCACTAAAAAAGCAGGCGATCAAGATTTCAATGTCATTGAAACAACGCTTGGCAGCGATCAAACGAAGCGTGTCACAATCGATGTCAACAAGGCGATCAATCCAGTCTTGGATGTTCGCGTCAACGGCTTATTTCAAGATGCCGGAGTCGCTGGCCGCAGCTTTACCACCGATGACCGCAATGGTGTCGCTGGTGCCATGACTTTCAAGCCCATATCGAATTTTACGCTCACGGCTGATTATGCCCATACCTATTTACATGGTCTGCCAGACTTCGGTGTCCCTTACGACCTCCAAGCCGAACGGCCTGCGACCGAAGGTGTTGTGCCGCGTAATACCTATTACGGTATTATAAACCGTGACTTCACCAAGACGATGCAAAATCTGGGCACGCTCAACGCGGAATATAAAGTCAACGACTGGCTCACCCTGACGAACAAAGCCCGTCAAGGCTATTCGTATCTTAATTATATCGGGACGATTCCAGAAAACCCGAGCGCGGGTGCGCCTGCCTATACGGTTTCGACGGCTAGTTATTTTTCAGGCTTTACGCAGCTCAACGCGCAAAGCCGTTTTCAGACCGCGGCCGTCCTCGCCGATCAGCCGGAGCTGACAGCTAAATTCGATACTGGCCCTGTTAAGAACACGGCGATTTTGGGCTCTGAATTTTCTAGCGAGCGCATCGGCATCAACACTTATAGCGGCCTTACCTCCGAGGTCGCCACGGGACTTTACGGAACCTCGGGTTCACCGATTGTAAGCGTCTACGCGCCGAATAATTATATCGCTGGTCTCGGCGTACCGCTGCTCACCAACAACCCGCAGATCTATCATGTCGATACGAAAGCGGTCTATTTGATGAACACGGCGAATTGGAACGATCGCATCATTCTGAATGGCGGCGTCCGTTATGACGACTACGGCGTTACGTCTCAAAACAACGCAGGTAGAGTATCGCAAGACAATGGAATTGTGAGCTATAATTTTGGGCTCGTTTATAAACCCGTCCCCATCGGCAGCCTTTATGCTGCTTATGCAACAGCCGCTGATCCTGTCGGTTCAGAACTTGACGCTACATCGAGTTCATATGGCGGTTTAAGCCCAACGCAGCCGGTTGGCCAAATCTTTGGACCAGAGCGCAGTCAAGCCATCGAAGCTGGTACGAAATGGGAGCTTTTCGACAGACATCTGCTTGCGACAGCGGCGGCCTTTCAGACAAATGTCGAAAACGCGCGTGAAACAGCGCCTACCGGGATCCCGGCGAGTACGGGTTATGTGAGCGGCCAAGTCGTCGCGGGCGCAGCCTACAAGGTCCAAGGCCTGGATTTCGAAATGGCAGGCAAGATCACCGATAAATGGAGTGTGCTCGGCGGCATAGTCTTGATGAAGTCCGATATCACACAATCTATTGTTCCGCATAATGTCGGTCTGCAGCTTGCGAATATCGCACATCAATCTTTCAACCTGCTGTCCAAATATGAAATCACACCCTGGTTCGAATTGGGCGGGCAGGCCGTTTATGCTTCGCAAATCTATGGCGGTTCACTGCTCGCAGCAAATGGCGGTGTTTCATATGGCGCGACGCCGGTAGCGACCGTGCTGCCATCGCATTGGCGCTTCGATACATTCGCTGAAACGAAAATCGGCCCTTACACAACACTCAAACTTTACGTCGCGAATATCTTCAATAGAACTTATTACGACTCTGTCTATCAGAGCGGAATTCCGTTCATCGCGATTGCTCCTGGGCGTTCAGTATCTTTGATCGCGACGGCCAGGTTCTGACGCCGATGCTGATTTGCGTGCCCGAGGTTTTGAGCAAAAGCGAGGTGACCGAGTTTCGCCGCCTCATGGACGCAGCTGAATGGGAAGACGGCCGCTCGACGGCCGGTTCTCAATCGGCGCTGGTGAAGCAGAATGAACAGCTGCCGCCTGATGGCGAGACGGCACGAAAATTAGGTGAGCGCATTCTTGTCGCGCTCGCGGCTAATCCGCTTTTTATCTCCGCGGCGGTGCCGCTGCGCATCTTTCCGCCCCTCTTTAACCGCTATGGTGCCGGGCAGTATTTTGGTGAACATGTCGATAATTCCGTACGCGGCGACCTTTTGACAGGCATGCGTATCCGGACAGATCTTTCGGCCACTCTTTTTCTCTCAGAGCCTGACGAATATGATGGCGGTGTTTTGATCGTCGAGGATCATTACGGATCGCATGAAATCAAGCTGCCTCCGGGACATCTTGTTCTTTATCCAGCAACAAGCCTCCATATGGTCACGCGGGTCACACGCGGTGTGCGCGTCTGTTCGTTTTTCTGGTTACAAAGCATGATACGCGACGCACATGCGCGGAGTTTGATCTTCGATATGGATATGACTATTCAAACGCTTGTGAAACGTCTCGGCGGGAATGATCCAGAAGCCAGGAAACTCACAAATGTTTACCACAACCTCATCCGCTTTTGGGCCGAGATATGATGCAGCCGCTATTTCGCAATCTTTCCGGCGCTGGCGTCATTCTTGCGGGTCTTGCGCTCGCATCGCCGCTTCTGGCGCAACAGCCGGCTGATCCAAGCGCTTTGCCGCACGAGCTGTCGCCATGGTCGATGTTTTTGGCCGCCGATATAGTGGTGAAGACGGTTATGACAGGTTTGGCGTTCGCCTCTCTGGTGACTTGGACGGTTTTCATCGCCAAATCGGTGGAGCTCACGCATGCGCGCCATCAGCTGAGCCGGTCGCTCGCGCAGATCCGCGACGCGTCGACATTGACGGAAGCGCAATCGGCCGCTGGCGGGAATAGAAATGTATTATCCGCCTTGCTCGCCGCGGCGGTCCATGAGGCAAAACTTTCATCGGGACTATCGAGCGACGGCGGCATCAAAGAACGGGCGGCTTCGCGTTTTTCGGAAATCACGCGCGCCAATGCCCGCGCCATCCGGCGGGGCACGGGATTGCTGGCCACGATTGGATCGACGTCACCCTTTGTCGGACTCTTCGGTACCGTTTGGGGCATTATGAACAGCTTCATCGGGATTTCGAAATCTCAAACCACGAATCTCGCTGTTGTCGCGCCCGGTATCGCAGAAGCCCTTCTCGCGACGGCGATTGGCCTCGTCGCGGCGATCCCGGCGGTCATCATCTACAACCACTTCAGCCGTGTGACGAAAAGCTATCTCGATCTTGTCGCGCGCGCTACCGGCGCAGCGGCGCGGCTTCTATCGCGTGACCTCGACCGCCGGTATGGCGGCGGCTCCGCCGGCGCGGTGGAATAGCTATGGGCGCGTCAATAGCCGAGCCGGACGAGGATGATGATGATTTCGAAGAAAATCATGACATCAACGTTACGCCTTTCATCGATGTCATTCTTGTTCTGCTCATTATCTTCATGGTAGCGGCGCCCCTATCGACGGTCGACTTGCCCATCGATCTCCCATCATCCACCGCGAGCCCGCAAAAGAAGCCGCCGAAGCCAACATATGTAACTGTCAAATCCGATCTTAGCCTGGCAATCGGCGAAGCGCCTGTCAAAAGATCGGATCTCGTTCATGAGCTTGAATCGGCCTCAAACACCGGTAAAGAGCAGCGTCTCTTTTTGCGCGCCGACCGCGCCGTACCTTACGGCGAGATCATGGACGTCTTGGAAATTTTGCGTGCCGGCGGATTTACTAAAGTTGCGCTTGTCGCATTGGAGGGCGTGCCCGAGCGCGCACAACCAGCCATCGGTTCAGGGGGCGTCAGCCCATGAGCGCTAGAACTCTCGATTCTGGCTTTGATCTGGACCTTCAAGAATTGGCGGGACAGGATTCAGGCGATGCTCATACCTCATTATACGCGTTGCTCTGGCCCCTGGCCGCGCTGGGCGCCATCGCGATCCATTTCGGATGTATCGCGATCGTCATGGGTTATTTGCAAACGGAGGAAGTGAGCGAGGATATTGGTGCCACGGCCGTGGAGGTTGGCCTCGAATTAGAAGCGCCGCGCGCGGCGCAGGACGACCTGCCCCCAGGACCGGAAGCTGAGGACTCCGCCGCCTCGCCAGAGGTGGTTCAGCAGAAAGCCAAAGTCGAGGATAGCGATCTCCCGAAAGCGCAGCCTGTCGAGACGGACGATCCCGATCGTCTCGTTGCCCCTGAATCCTCCAAAAAATTGAAACAAGACGATCCAGAGCTAAAGCCTATGGAGGCTATGCCCTCCGCTGAAATGGCCGCTTCGGAAGCGGCGGCGCCGCCGCCGCTCGAAACGGCGAAGGAATCATCGCATTCCGCGGCACCCGCGCAAGGCAGCGGCGACAGCGCCCTGCGAGCGAGCATGACCTGGCAAAAAGAGCTGAACGCGCATTTGAACAAACATAAACGCTATCCAGCCGGTGCCGCGCGTCTCAATGCTGAGATCGTTGTGAGCTTTACGCTTGACCGGCTAGGGCATGTTTTATCGGCTGAAGTCGTCAAGAGTTCGGGAAGCCCGGCTTTCGACGAGGCCGCGCTTGCAATGTTGCGGCGGTCCGATCCTGTGCCGCACCCGCCGCCGGCCCTTGCCGATCAAGGTTTGAACTTCACGCTGCCGGTCATCTTCCGGGCCAAGGGCACGCCTTAAATAGATCCAATTATCGCGTCCTTTTTAGGGATTTGAAGCCTGATCAGAGATATGCGTCAGCGGGCGCTGCTCTCCGATCTCGATGCAGCGATTATTCGTCTGATACAGGACGTGCCGGATAATCCGGCTCTTGTGTCACTCACAGCAACTTATCATAATCTGCTTTGGCTATGGGCAGAGCTTTAAGGCGCCAATGCGTTTGGCGGCGGTCAGCAATTCGAGGCAAAAAGTATGATGTTTAGCGTTGCGCGCCAGCGGTCTAAGTCCAGACACAGTCAGGCGTTTCCTGGCTCTTTGCGGGCTGCGTTTTTGATCGCGGCTGCCGGATTGACGGCGGTGTTTCCGCCGGCCAGCGGCGCGTGTGCGCAAACGGATCAAGCCGCGCATGCGCAAGCAGCGCAGACGCCTTCGGGACAAATTCCACAGCATGACATGAACTCTTCCATGCCAGCCAGTGCCGGTGAGACAACAGTTCCGTCAGACGGGGCGGCAAAGCCTTCAGCCCCAGCCTCTGAGCCAGGTCACGCGGCGCCTGCAAGTCTGCCGCATAATCTTTCGCCTTGGGGCATGTTTCTCGCCGCCGATATCATCGTCAAAATTGTGATGACTGGCTTGGCTTGCGCCTCATTTGTCACATGGACCGTCGCGCTTGCGAAAGGCATCGAGCTTCTGCTTGCCAAGCGGGCTCTGCGGATTGGGCTGGCCAAACTCGCCGCGGCGCAAACATTATCCGCGGCGGCCGGCACATTGACGGATCAGCATGGGCGCATCGCGCAATTCGTAGCGGCTGCCTTCGCGGAGGCCGAACGCTCCACGGGCTTGCCGGCCGATGGCACAAAGGAACGCGCAGCGGCTTTGCTGACGCGGCTTGAGCAAAGAGCTGGACGCGCGATGACGCGCGGCACAGGTGCGCTTGCGACCATCGGCGCAACGGCGCCCTTCGTCGGACTCTTTGGAACGGTGTGGGGCATCATGAATAGTTTTATTGGCATTTCGAAAGCCAATACGACCAATCTCGCCGTTGTCGCGCCGGGCATCGCAGAAGCGCTGCTAGCAACCGCGCTCGGGCTCGTCGCGGCTATTCCGGCTGTCGTGATCTATAATCTTTTTGCGCGTTCGATCACGTCCTACAAAGCCCTTCTGGCCGACGCCTCGACGGAGGTCATGCGGCATTTGTCGCGCGATCTCGACCGGCAGCTTTTCGTGCCGGAGCATGATGCGCGTGTCGTCATGATGCGCCGCGGGGCGGAGTAGGAATCATGGCTGCGCGCCTCGCCTCGACGGAAGATGAACTCGAAGAAAACCACGAGATCAATGTCACGCCTTTTATCGACGTGATTTTGGTTCTCCTGATTATTTTCATGGTCGCCGCGCCGCTTTCGACCGTGGATGTCAATGTCGATTTGCCGGTTTCGACGGCGGCCCCCGCGCCACGGCCTGAAAAACCTCTCTTTCTCACAGTTAAAGCGGATCTCGGCCTGGCACTCGGCGATGACGCCATATCGCGGGGCGGGCTTCAACAAGCGCTGGACGCGGCGACGCAATCGGATCGTGAGCAGCGGATTTTTGTGCGCGCCGACAAGACAGTTCCTTATGGCGATGTCATGGAGGTGATGAATTTGCTGCGCGCGGCGGGCTATCTCAAAATCGGGCTGGTGGGGCTCGACGCAGGCCAGACGAGTGCCGCCGGCACGCTCCCGGCCGATGATACGCCGGACGCTTTGCGGAAATGACGGCAGCGAAAAGATGACCGCCCAAACCACGGCTGCGCAAACTGTATTTATAGAGGACGAGAAGCCCGCCATTTCGGGTTGGATCGTCGCGGCACTCTTCGTCGTAGCAGCGCATGTCATTCTTGCACTTGTTCTGCTGCGAGCGCGTGACGAAGCTCCAAATGGATCCGAAGCGCCAGCCGCGATCATGATCGATCTGGCGCCGGTCGCTGTCGCGCCGCCCGCTGTCGAACAAATGGATGTGCCAGAGGCGCCTGTGAAAACAGAAGAGGCGCCGCCGGAAGAGGTAAAGCCCCCGGTCCAGGACATGCCTCCACCCGTGGAACCGCCGCAAGAAGAGGTGAAGCCGCCTGAAATGGCGCAGCCCGTCGCGCCGCCGTTGGAGCCGCCGCCCGTTGTTGAACCGCCGCCGGTGATTGTGCCGGAAGCGCCGCTCGCCCCCAAGCCTGAAGCCGTGCTTGCGCCGCCGCCCAAACCTGCGCCGCCGCCGAAGCCAGCACCCAAAGTGGAAAAGAAGCCGGAAAAGCCTGTTGTTAAACGGGAGCATAAACCAGCGGCCGCGCGTACGGCGGCGCCCAGGCATATAGATGCCGCGCCATCAAGCCGGGCGGCGTCGCCTCAGAGCGAGGCCGGTGTGCCATCGCAATCGGCAGCCGAGTGGGGCGGGCAGGTTCGCGCGCGCATCATGGCGGAGAAAAGCTGCCCAGCTTCTGGCGGAAGCGGTACTGCGACAGTCGCCTTTTCGATCACGGCGAACGGCGGACTTGCCGGCGCGCATCTCGCGGGCAGTTCCGGGAATCCTGGTCTCGATGCCGAGGCTGTCAGCATGGTGCGCCGCGCGGCGCCTTATCCGCCGCCGCCGCAAGGCCGTGGCTCCGGGACCATTCCCATCAGGTTTTCATGCTGAACAGCAATGGGATTTGAGAAAAATCTCAGCTCTTCGTTTTGGTCGGTGCCTGACCCATTTCGGATGATTCCGCGGCACGCAACAGGCTTGCTGCCAATTGCCGTGTGCCATTGGCGCGCAGCCCGACATGAAGATAATAGCGCGCGCCATCGGGCTGTTCCGAATCGACCGGCAATTCCAAAGTGAGCATCACACCTTGGTTCGGCAGCGTGTGGGTTGCAAAGCCGATCAAGGGAAACAATGTGATTTCCTGTTCGGCCGGCCCATCGGCTTCGTCATTCGTATCGCTCATCAGGCTTGACCTTGCATAGCGGCCTTGTTTTCGGCCCGGTAGGGATGCGCCGGATAGACGCCGATGATCTTCATTTCCTTGCAATAAAAGGCAAGCTCTTCCAGCGCCCGTGCGAGCGGCGGTTCGTCGGGGTGGCCATCGACATCGGCCAAGAATTGCGTGGCGATGAATTCGCCTTCGACCATATAGCTTTCGATCTTCGTCATATTGACGCCATTGGTGGCAAAGCCGCCCAGCGCCTTATAGAGCGCGGCGGGCACATTGCGGACACGGAAGATGAAGCTCGTGATGGTTGAAGGGCCTTGCGCGCTCCATTGAGCATCTTTGGAAAGAATAACAAAACGCGTCGCATTATGGGCCTCGTCTTCGACGTCCGTGGCGAGGACTTTTAGCCCATAGATCTCGGCGGCGAGATTCGTTGCCAATGCGGCTTTCGCCGGGTCATTCCATTCGGCGACTTCGCGCGCGGCGCCCGCCGTATCGCTGGCGACATGCGCGGTCAGCCCATATTGCTTGATGATTTTGCGGCATTGGCCAAGCGCATGGACATGGCTATAGACCGATTTGATGGTTGTTAGCGAAGCCCCTTCAGTGGCAAGCAGCTGAAACCGGATGGGCAAAAAATATTCGCCAACGATATAGAGGCTTGCTGTCGGCAGAAGATGATGAATATCGGCAACACGGCCGGCCAATGAATTTTCGATCGGGATCATGGCCAGAACGGCGGCGCCATCGGTCACGGCGGTGAGCGCATCCTCAAATGTCGCACAAGGCACGGGATCGCAATCCGCGAAAACATTGAGGCAGGCAATATGCGAATTGGCGCCGGGCTCGCCTTGATAAGCAATTTTCAACGCATTCATTCAGGCCTCAATAAGTCTCGTGCCAGTTCCAATGTCTCTGGCGTATCGACACCAAGCGGGCAATCACTGATCAGCGCGGCGTCGATGCGCATCCCAGCCTCCAGCGCGCGCAACTGTTCAAGCTTCTCGCGTTTTTCCAAAGGAGACGGCGGAAGCTTGATAAAACGGTCGAGCACCTCCCGTCTGTAAGCATAGATTCCAGCATGGTGATAGAGCGGCCCCTCGCCCCAAGGTACTGGCGCGCGGCTGAAATAGAGCGCCCGCAGATGGCCGGACGGCAGCGGCGACCCTACGCATTTCACGATATTGGGATCACCGCGGCTCAAATCATCGCGGATTTCTGCGACAAGGGTCGCGATGTCTGCGGCTTCTTCCGATAGAGGCGCGAGGCTCTTTTTGATGTCTTCCGGCGCGATCGCGGGAAGATCGCCTTGCAGATTGATGACGATGTCGAAACGGCGGGCGGAATCGTAGATTTCGAGCGCCTCATGAATGCGATCCGATCCGGAAAGGTGATTGGCGCGCGTCAGCAGCGCCTCGCCGCCCTCAGCTATAATCGCCGCGACAATAGCCGGATCATCCGCCGCGACGAGCACGGGTCCGAGGTCCGCTGTCTTCGCGCGCCGCCAGACATGCACGATCATGGGGACGCCGTGAATATCGGCCAAGGGCTTGCCGGGCAAACGGCTGGCTCCCATCCGGGCGGGGATCAAGATAATGGGCTGAGACATAAGCTTTCCGTTCAGCCTATTAAAAAGCAGGCTGAAGGCGGCAAAAAGTAGCAAGGCATCGACTTTATACGTGTTGCCAAGCCTGGCGCAAAGCAGCTAATCAGCGCTCGCGGCCGGGGTTCGCCGGTCGCGGGGCGCGCGCAAGGCCGCCTGCGAAACAAATTAAAATGGGCGGGGCCGCAAGGATCATGGATTCCTTCGAGTTCAATAAGATTGCTGGCGCTGTTATCGGGGCGCTCGGCCTTACACTTGGCTTGAACCTCGCTTCAGATGCGATTTTCTCGCACGCGGAACCCTCCAAGCCGGGCTACGAGTTGCCGGGTGCACCGGAAGCTGGTGCCAAGACGGAAGGTGCACCTGAAGCCAAAGCGGAACCCTTGCCGGTGCTGCTTGCCGCCGCTGACCCTGCCAAAGGCGAAGCGGACACCAAAGTCTGCCAAGCCTGCCATAATTTTGAAAAAGGCGCTGGCGTAAAGGTAGGCCCGCCGCTTTATGGCGTTGTCGGCCGTCCCAAGGGCTCCGTCGCTGGCTTCGAATATTCCGAAGCTATGAAGGCCAAAGGCGGCAATTGGACTTATGAAGATCTGAACAGCTTCATCACCAGTCCAAAAACCTATGTCGCGGGCACGAAAATGGCTTATGGCGGCGAAGCCAATGCGCATAAGCGCGCCGATATTATCGATTATCTGCATACGCTTTCGGACAATCCCGAAGCTTTGCCCAAATAAGCTGGTTGAATTCGTCCATCCGCCACCGAAAAGCTGGCGGCCGACTGAAAAAGCGACATAATCCACTTATCTTATGCTGATATCCGGCACCGTAGCTTGCCGCGTCCGGTTCGATGTGGATGATTTCGCCTATGCGCTTTTTGCTGTCCCGCCGCTCTGCCCTTCATTTCGGCGCCACCGCTGTCGCGGGACTGTCATGGCCGCCTCTGCGCGGCTGGGCGGCGGAAAGTGGCGCACCCGGCGGAGAGATCGAAACCCATGGGCTTTCGGTCTTCGGCGATTTGGACCTGCCTGCGGATTTTTCTGCCTTTCCCTATGTTAATCCGGACGCGCCGAAAGGCGGGACGGTGTCGCGCGAGCTGTTTGGCACATTCAATTCGTTGAATGGCTTCATCCTGCGCGGCGATCCGGCCGCGGGAATGGATTTTACATTCGACAGCCTGATGAAAAACAGTCTCGACGAGCACGACGCGCTCTATGGTCTCGTCGCGCACGCTGTACGCATCTCGCCGGATAAGCTGACCTATCGTTTTTTCCTGCGCAAAGAAGCGCGGTTTCACGACGGCACGCCGCTTACGGCCAAAGACGTCGCCTTTTCGCTCGATATTTTAAAATCGAAGGGCCATCCAATCATCCGTCAGCAATTGCGCGATCTGGTCAGCGCTGCGCCGGAAGGCGACGATCAGATCGTTGTGACGCTGGCTGAGGGACGCAGCCGGGATCTGCCGCTTCTCATTGCGGGATTTCCAATTTTCTCAGCCGCTTATTACGGCACCCATCCGTTCGAAGAAACAACTCTCGATCCACCGCTTGGCTCTGGGCCCTATAAAGTCGGGCGCTTGGAGCAAGGCAGTTTCATCACCTTCGAGCGGGTGCCAGACTATTGGGCGAAGGATCTGCCGGTCAATCGCGGCCAGGCGAATTTCGACCTCATCCGCTATGATTATTTTGCCGACCGCTCTGTGGCTTTCGAGGCGTTCAAAGCAGGCGCCTTCACCGTGCATGAGGAATTTACCTCGGCCAATTGGGCGAAGGGCTATGATTTCCCAGCCATACGCGAGGGCCGGGTGATCCGTGAGACGATTCCTGACGCCAATATTTCAGGCATTCAGGGCTGGTTCTTCAATACGAGGCGTCAGACCTTTAAGGACCCCCGCATTCGCGAGGCGATCGGCACCGCCTTCGACTTCAAATGGACCAATGCCAATCTTATGTATGGGTCTTACGAGCGCACGGTCTCTTATTTCGAAAACTCCGATATGGAGGCCAAAGGGCTGCCGGACGCTGAGGAATTGGCGCTGCTCGAACCGTTCCGCGACAAACTCCCAGCTGAAGTGTTCGGCACTCCTTATGTGCCGCCGGAATCCGATGGATCCGGGCAGCCGCGCGATCTCTTGCGCAAAGCCAATGAGCTGCTGCTTTCAGCAGGTTGCAAACGCCAGGATACGCTTTTGCTTTTGCCGGATGGGAAGCCGTTCAAGTTCGAATTTCTTTATGATGAAAGAGGCCTCGAACCGCATACCCAATCCTTTATCAGAAACCTCCGGCAGCTCGGTATTGACGCGAATATCCGCGTCGTCGATGCGGCGCAATATAAGCAGCGCATGGACGATTTCGATTTCGATGTGACGACAGAGCGGATTGTGATGTCTTTTTCGCCGGGTGAAGAACTGCGCAGCCGCTTTGGTTCGGAGGCTGCCGATGTGCATGGATCGAATAATATCATCGGCCTCAAAGACCCCGTCGCCGATGCGTTGATCGCCAAGGCACTCGTTGCAAAATCGCGCGATGAACTGGTGCATATTTGCAGGTCGCTCGATCGTGTGTTGCGGGCCGGGCGCTATTGGGTGCCGCATTGGTACAAGCCGACGCATTGGATCGCGCATTGGGATGTGTTTAGCCGGCCTTCGAAGACACCGCGCTTTGATCCTGGCATCGTGACAACCTGGTGGTATGACGACGCGAAGGCCAAGCACATTAAGTTCGCGGGCTGATAAAGCATGATCGCATAAAGCTGCGGGCGTTTTGGATGAGATCATCAGGGGCGAAAGATCAAAAGCGCGATGGCAATTCAACCCAAAGCTATTAAACTCTAGCGATGTTCGCCTATATCGCGCGCCGCCTTCTTTTCATGATTCCGACGCTGTTCGGAATTCTTTTCATTTCATTCGTCATCGTGCAATTCGCGCCGGGGGGTCCGGTTGAACGTATCCTCGCGAAATTACAGGGCCTCGATTCGGGGGCGACCTCGAATTTTAGCGGCGGCACTGATTTGGGCGCCGCGAGCGGCGGCGGCTTCGACTCGAAATATCGCGGGGCGCAGGGACTCGATCCAAAATTCATCGCGGAGCTCAATAAACAATTCGGCTTCGATAAGCCGGCTTATGAGCGCTTTTTCCTGATGCTGAGGAATTATCTGGTCTTCGATTTCGGCAATTCCTATTTCCGCGACGTGCCGGTCTTGCAGCTTGTGAAGGAGCGGCTGCCGGTTTCCATCTCGCTTGGCCTTTGGATGACGATTCTTTCCTATGCGATTTCGATCCCGCTTGGCATCCGCAAGGCCATGAAGGAAGGATCGCGCTTCGATGTCTGGACATCGGCGGTGGTGATCATCGGCTACGCGGTGCCAAGTTTTCTCTTCGCCATCCTTTTGATCGTGCTGTTTTGCGGCGGCTCGTTCTGGCAAATTTTTCCTTTGCGTGGCCTAACGTCAGAAAATTGGAGCGATCTGCCGCTCTTTGGCAAGGTCACGGATTATCTTTGGCATATCTGTCTGCCTGTGCTCTCGATGACGCTCGGCGCCTTTGCAACGATTACGTTCCTCACCAAAAACTCCTTCCTGGATGAGATCCGCAAGCTCTATGTTCAGACCGCGCGTATGAAAGGTTTGAGCGAGACCCGCGTGCTTTACGGGCACGTCTTCCGCAATGCGATGATGATTGTGGTCGCTGGTTTTCCTGGCGCCTTTATCTCGGCCTTTTTTGGCGGCTCGCTTTTGATCGAGACAATCTTCTCGCTGAATGGGCTCGGGCTTCTCTCGTTTGAATCGATCGTCAACCGCGACTATCCGGTGGTGTTCGCCAATCTTTATATTTTCGCGCTGCTCGGGCTTTTCGTGAACTTGATCTCGGATCTCACCTACACCTGGATCGATCCGCGTATCGATTTCGAGACGCGGGACGTTTGAAATGAGCGCGGCGGGCTTTGAAGGAGAGATGGCTTTTGAAGGACCGCGGCTTGCGCCGTCGCTTCCAAAGCAAGGCTTGATCGCGCTATCGCCCATCAACCGCCGCCGCCTCGCTAATTTCAAAGCGCATCGCAGGGGCTACTGGTCGTTCTGGATTTTCATTGTTCTCTTTGGGCTCTCTCTCTTTGCGGAATTCATCGCCAATGACCGGCCGCTCCTGGTTTCCTACAAGGGCGCGTTTCTGTTCCCGATCTTTCATGATTATCCAGAAGAGACCTTTGGCGGCTTTCTGGCGCAAACAGATTATCGGGACTCTGTGATCGCCGATGAAATCCAAGCCCATGGATGGATTTTATGGCCGCCGATTCATTATTCTTTTGGAACGATCAATCGTGCTTTGCCGGTGCCAGCGCCCTCACCGCCGACATGGATGTTGACTGAGGCGCAATGTCAGGCCGCGGCTGCTAAAATGCTGAAGCCAGACGAGCCCAATCGCGGCTGCCGCGACATCGAGTGGAACTGGCTCGGCACGGATGATCAGGGCCGCGATGTGCTGGCGCGTTTGATCTATGGCTTCCGGCTCTCGCTTTTGTTTGGCCTAACGCTCGCTTCGATTTCCTCGGTGATCGGGATCACGGCTGGTGCGATTCAAGGCTATTTCGGCGGATGGACAGATCTTTTGATGCAACGTTTCATCGAGATTTGGTCTTCGCTTCCTAACCTCTATCTCTTGATCATTATCTCCTCTTTCATCATCCCGGGCTTTTTTGTGCTGCTTGGGATTTTGCTGATTTTTTCCTGGGTGTCGCTGGTGCATGTCGTGCGCGCTGAATTTTTGCGGGCCCGCAATTTCGAATATGTGAACGCGGCGAGGGCGCTCGGCTTGAGCAATGCCAAGATCATGGTCAAACATGTCTTGCCGAATGCGATGGTCGCGACTTTGACTTTCCTGCCCTTCGTTTTGAATGAATCGATCACAACGCTGACAGCGCTTGATTTTCTTGGCTTCGGCCTGCCGCCCGGTTCACCTTCGCTGGGCGAGCTTTTGCTGCAGGGCAAATCCAATCTTCAAGCACCCTGGCTCGGACTGACGGGATTTATCGTCATCGCTCTCATGCTCTCGCTCTTGGTTTTCATCGGAGAGGCGGTGCGCGACGCCTTTGATCCGCGAAAGACGATCGCATGAGCCTGCTCCTCGATGTCCGCGATCTTTCCGTTGGCTTCCAGCAAGGCAGCCACCGCTTCGCAGCGGTCGATAAAATTTCCTTCACGCTGACGGAAGGCCGGACGCTGGCACTCGTCGGCGAATCCGGTTCCGGCAAGTCGCTGACCGCTTTATCCGTCGTGAAACTTCCGCCGCCGGGCGCGGTACTTTCCGGTCAGGTTCTATTCAATGGCGAGGACTTGCTCACCTGCGGCGAGGCGCGCCTTGGCCGCTTGCGCGGCGAAGCCATCACGATGGTTTTTCAAGAGCCGATGACCTCGCTCAATCCGCTGCATACGATTGAGCGGCAGGTCGGTGAAATTCTCGAATTGCATGGCATGCGCGGTGCCGCGAAAATCAGGGCACGGATCATCGCGCTCTTCGAAGAAGTCGGCCTTCCAGATCCGGCGCAGCGGCTGGGTGCCTATCCGCATCAATTGTCAGGCGGGCAGCGCCAGCGTGTGATGATTGCCATGGCGCTTGCCAATCGTCCGAAGCTGTTCATCGCGGACGAGCCGACAACGGCGCTCGATGTCACCGTGCAAGCGCAGATCTTGACGCTTCTGAAAGATCTTCAAAAGTGTCACAATATGGCGATGCTTTTTATCACGCATGATCTTGGAATCGTGCGGCGCATCGCAGACGATGTCGCCGTTATGCAAAAGGGCAAGATCCTCGAAACGGGCACGGTCGAAAAGATCTTCGCAGCGCCGCAACATCCCTATACACAAATGCTGCTCGCGGCCGAACCCAAAGGCGAGGCGCCGGGCCTCGACCTTAACGCGAAAGTGGTTCTCTCGGCGCAAGATATCAAAGTCTATTTTCCCATTAAGCGCGGCTTCCTCCGCCGGACGGTTGGCGTGGTGAAAGCGGTCGATGGGATCTCTCTCAGTGTGCGTGAAGGCCAGACACTTGGCATTGTCGGTGAATCTGGTTCCGGCAAGACGACGCTCGGCCTTGCTTTGCTGCGGCTCATCCATTCGCAAGGCACGATTCTTTATCTCGGCCGGCAGATCGAGGCGTTGAACTTCAAAGCCATGCGGCCCTTGCGCCGGGACATGCAGGTGGTTTTCCAGGACCCTTATGGGTCTTTATCGCCACGGCTGTCCGTCGCCGATATTGTCGCCGAAGGACTGATCGTTCAAAATAAGAGCATGAGTGCTGAACAACGGCGCGAAGTTGTTGCGCGGGCGCTGGCCGATACCGGGCTCGATCCGATGGCCATGGATCGCTATCCGCATGAATTTTCTGGCGGCCAGCGCCAGCGCATCGCGATTGCACGCGCCATGGTGCTCGACCCGAAGTTCGTGGTGCTTGATGAGCCGACATCCGCGCTCGATATGTCGGTACAGGCGCAGATCGTCGATCTTTTACGAGACTTGCAGAAGAAGCGGGATCTCGCCTTCATGTTTATCAGTCATGATCTCAAGGTTGTGCGCGCGCTTGCAAGCGAGATTATTGTCATGCGTTACGGCCAAGTGGTCGAGTCCGGCGCCGCGTCGAAAATTTTTGCCCATCCGCAAAGCGATTATACGCGGACGCTCTTCGCAGCCGCCTTCGATATCAAGGCCGATCTCCGCGATATGAGCGTCAGCCAATAAGGTGCGGATTTTTATGATTGCGTCATACGTGCAGATTGAGATGCGGGAGAAGAAACGATGCGATATCAACTATCCGGCACAGTGATGCAGACCGTGGCGATCGACCTCGATCCTGGCGAGACGGTCTTTAGCCAAACCAATTGCATGTGCTGGATGAACGATGCGATTGCGATGACGACCCATACGGGCGGCGGTTTTCTCGCCGGTATCAAGCGCAGTTTCGGCGGCGGCAGTTTCTTCATCACCGATTTCACGGCAAAGGGCGCGGGGCATGTCGCCTTCGCTCCGCGTTTTCCCGGCACGGTGATTCCTGTGCAACTTGGGGCCGGTCAGAGCCTGATCTGCCGCAAGGAAACATTCCTCTGCGCCGAAAAATCTGTAACGCTCGACATTGCTTGGCAGAAGCGGCTCGGCGCGGGCTTTTTCGGCGGTCAGGGTTTTATTCTGCAAAAGGTCACTGGTCCCGGTACGGTCTGGCTCGATCTTTCGGGTGAAGTCGTCCATCGCGATCTGGCGATAGGCGAACGGCTTTTGGTCCATGCGGGCCATGTCGGCGTGATGGACCCGAGCATTGGCTTCGATATTCAGCTGGTGCCTGGATTCAGAAATATTCTCTTTGGCGGCGATGGTTTGTTCCTCGCGACGCTCACCGGTCCCGGTCATGTCGCGTTGCAGAGCATGCCGATCATGAATCTCGCCGAAGAGATCGGCCGCTATCTGCCCGGCAATAGCAGCGGTGAGACATCGTCAGCGGGCACGATCGCGAGCGGCGTCGCGGGCAGCGTGGCCGGCGGGATCCTGGGCAGCTTGTTTGGCGGCAATTCGCGGGATGATCGCAACGCTTGAACACAACATTTGGGGCTACCCGGCCACGCAGAGGAAATTGCTATTCCGGACCGAGCGCGGCGGTTAAACTTGGCAGCGGCTCGTCCGGCAGGGTTTTTTCCCAGCCGCCGCCCAGCGCCTTATAGAGCTGCACGAGGTCTGTCGAAACATTTGCCGAACTTTGCGCATATTGCAGCTGAGCCGAGAATAAAGTCTGCTCCGCATTGAGGACGGTGATGAATTCCGTCACGCCATCGTTATAGCGCGCACGCGACAGCATCAGCGCCTGCCGCGAATGTTCGATCTGCGCCTTGAGCGCCGAACGCCGGAGCTGCTCGTTATGAAAAGCCACCAGCGCATTGACGACATCGTGCCAGGCTTGCAACACGGTTTTTTGGTAAGCGATAGCGGCTTCCTGCTGTTGCGCCTCGCGCAGCTCCAGAGTCGATTTGAGGCGGCCGCCTTCGAAAATTGGCAAGGAAACGCTCGGCCCGAAGGTGTATTGCAGCGAGCTTCCCTTCCAAAGATTTTTGAGATCGAGCGAATTGAAGCCGACGCTGCCATTCAATTTTACGCTTGGATAAAAATCGGCGACGGCGACGCCGACATCGGCTGTGGCCGCATGAAGTTGAGCCTCCGCCGCTCTGATATCGGGCCGGCGGCGGGCGAGTTCCGAAGGAATGCCGAGCGGCACATGCGCCGGTGCCGGCGGAATGGGTTTGGCGCGCGCAAGCGTGCTTTGCAAGGCGCCGGGCGGCTCGTCGAGCAAAAGGCTCAGAGCGTTGATCTGAACCGTTTCCTGCGTGTGCAACTGCGGCAATTGCGCTTTGATGCTTTCGACTTCCGCGGCGGCATTTTCAACGTCGAGCCCCGTTACCAAGCCCTTCTCGGTCCGCGTCCGCGTCACCTCCATAATTTCGGCGGCGCTTTTCAGATTGTCGTTTGCGATCGCGATTTGGTCCTGCACGCCGCGCAATTCGATGTAGTCGCGTGCGACTTCGGCGAGAAGCGTGACGAGCACATCGCGGCGCTGATCTTCGCTCAGCTTGATTTGTGCATCGCCCGCTTCGATCTGACGGCGGACATGACCCCAAAGGTCGATCTCCCAGGCCGCATCGAAGGCCGGCTGATAGATGCTGATCGGCGGAACCACGAAGGCTTGCCCAGTCAAAGACTTGCCGAGGCTGACAATGCCGTTTTGGCTCAAAAGCTCACGTGTGTAGGTTGCGTCGCCGTTGAGGGATGGTAAAGCGGCCGATGCCGTTACACCGCGCTGAAAGCGGCTTTCGGCCAGTTTGATGCTGGCTGTCTGCAAATCGAGGTTCGCCGCGACGGCTTGCTGCTCAAGCCAAGTCAGGATTGGATCGTGAAAGGCTGCCCACCAATCCGGGTCAGGCGCCGGCACAGGAAGAGCTGAGGCGTCCGGTAAAACAACAGGTTCCGCCTTGCCGAAAAAAGAAGCCGCGGGCAGCGATGGGGCGGGCGGCACGAAATCCGGACCAACGGAATAACAGCCTGTCAGGCTTAACGCTGCCAGAAGACTGAAAGCTTTGACCGTTCTCGACGCCATTCGGTCCGTTCCTACGCTACGCCTCCGGGCTGTTACAAAAGCACGGATTATTTCTGGACATGATCTTACCCGAAAAACCTGCGGCTTTCCGGAAACAGTTGGGGGATTATTGGAGACCGTGTTTTCTGTGAATAATGCACTTAAAATCGATTGAGGACCCTTGCCGCACGGGAAATTGGAAATCTTGAGATCGCAGCCTAATGCACGCCCGCTGGAGCCCGTGAGGCTTTTTTGGGCGAGAGGAGAAAACAAACCGGCACGATCGCGAAGGCCAAAACCGCGCAATATAAAAACACATCGGCATAGGCCAGGACTTGGATCTGTTTGAGAAACATTTGATAGATGCGCCCGGTTGCTGCTTGATGGGCCATTGATGCAGTGCGCCCCATGGCGGCCAAGGACGCCTGGTAGCTGGCGACAAGGCCGTTAAAAGGCTGGTGGAAAGGTGTTGCCCATTGCGACAAATAGAATTGGTGAGCTTGCTCCCTCTGCGTCACCAATGCCGTGGCGGCGGAAATGCCGATTGAGCCAAACACGTTTCGGAACATAGAAAAAAGCGCGGTCGCATCTCCATTCAATTCACGCGGCAAAGTCGTGTAGGCGATCGTACTGATCGGAACGAAGAGGAACGCCAGCGCAGCGGTCTGAAAGGCACGCATAAAGACGAGCGTCTTGAAATCGATATTGAGCACGATCCCATGGGAATAGATCAGCGCGCAGCCCATGATGAAAAAGCCGGTCGCGATGATGTAGCGTGTCTGTATGAATTTGAGCAATATCGACACGAATGGGATGAGAACGATGACCGCCACGCCGCCCGGCGATAGGATCAACCCGGCCAATGTTGCGTCATAGCCGAGAACCTGCTGCGCGAATTGCGGGATGATCACCGCGCTCGCATAGAGCAATCCGCCGGTCGCGCCGATCATGATACAACCGCCGCTAAAATTACGGTCTTTGAACACTTTCAGATTGACGATCGGCTGTTTGGCGACGAGCAGCCACGTGATCGCACCTGCGATTCCGGCCGCGGCCAAGATTGCCATGATCTGGATGAAGGATGAATTGAACCAATCGTCGTCCTCGCCGCGATCCATCAGGACTTGCATACAGCCCAGACCGAGGGTGATGAGGCCAAGCCCGATATAATCGATCCCGCGGCTTTTGCGCTCTTTGATCCAGGGCGGATCCTCAACAAGAATCGAAACGAGAAACACAGCTGCAATGCCGACTGGCACATTGATAAAAAAGATCCATCGCCATGTCGATTCATCGGTGATGATGCCGCCGAGCGTCGGTCCAAGGACGGGCGCGACAATAGTGGCAATTGCCACCACACCGAACGCGGCCCCGCGTTTTGCTGGCGGAAATGTATCGAGAATGATGGCCTGCTGGTTCGGTTGCAATCCGCCGCCGAAAAAGCCTTGCGCCAGACGGAAAATCACGAGTTGCGAGAGGCTTGTCGCGGTCCCGCAGAGGAACGAGCAGACCGTGAACATGCCTATGCAAATCATGAAATAGCGTTTGCGTCCAAGAAGGTCGGAGAGCCATCCGGAAATCGTAAGAACGATACCATTGGCGACGAGATAGGAGGTCAAGGCCCATGTGGCCTCATCGCTGCTCGCCGAAAGGCTGCCAGCGATATGCGGCAAGGCGACATTGACGATCGTCGTATCCAAAATTTCCATGAAAGCCGCGCTCGTGACGACGACGGCAATCAGCCAAGGATTGTGGGCGGGCCTCCAATCCGAGTTCGGATTCGGCGGTTCGATCATCGGACGGTCACGCTCGGTTCAACCGAGATGCCAAGCGGCAGCGGAATTTCTGGATCCAGCCCGCTGTCGATTACGATCTTGACCGGGACGCGTTGCACGATCTTCACGAAATTGCCAGTCGCGTTTTCTGGCGGAAAGGCGGTGAATTTCGATCCGGAGCCAAGCTGGATACTGTCGACATGGCCTTTGAGCCGCAGATCGGGATAGGCATCGACACTGATATCGGCGGGTTGGCCCGGGCGCATCTGGTTCAACTGATTTTCTTTGAAGTTCGCAGTGACCCAGACGTCTGGCGACACGATTGAGAAAATCTGCTGCCCTGGCGCGACGTAATTGCCGGTTTCGACATTGCGCTTGGTGATCCAGCCGTCCTGCGGCGCGGTCACCACGGTCCAAGATAAATTAAGGTTGGCCTGGTCTAATCTGGATTGAGCTTGACCGATTTGGCCGCTGAGCTGGCCGACTTGTGTCTGCGTTTGATCGATCCGTTCCTGAACGGGTTCGGCCTCGATCACTTGTGCTTGCGCTGCCATAACCTGGGCTTGCGCCTGTTTCAGGGCGGCGGTCGCCTGATCGACCTCTTGCTGCGAAGTCGCGAGTTTCGGCAGGCTTTTCTGGCGGTCATAGTCGGCTTGCGCCCGGTTAAGATTGGCGTTCGCGGTCTCAAGCTGGGCTTGCGCGGCTTGCAATTGGGCGGGAAAATTCTTTTGCGCAATAGCGACGCCGAGCTTGAAACCTTCGAGCTGCGCTTTGGCAGTTGCCAATACGCCTTCGGCCTGGGCTCGATCATTTATGTATTGCCGCGGGTCGATATGGATGAGGGGCTGGCCCTTATGGACGAATTGATTGTCGCTCACATCGAGCGAAACAACGAGCCCGGAAATTTGCGGCGAAATCGTAATGGCGCGGCCATCGATATAAGCATCGTCGGTGCTCTCAAGATTGCGATGCGCCAGCCAATAATGATAGCCGGAGCCGCCGCCAAGGATCAAAACAAGAATAACAATGATCCAAACGAAGGGCTTGCGCTTGCGGGTTTTGGTTGGAGCCTGCGCTGTATCCTCTTTTTTGGGCTGGCTGCTGCCGCGTGCCAGCGGCTCCGGGGCTGAGACCGCTGGTGGTTCACCGTCGGCGAAGGGTTGGTTTTTTTCAGCTTGCTTGACACTCATTCGCATCGCCTATCGGCGTTTGGGTTGGCACAGGCGCGACATTTTAAGGCTTGGCGGTTTGTGCCGTGCCTTGGGGTAGTCCTCCTCGTCGTGACTGAACCGTGTCAGTCTCGCGAGAGCATGGATCATTTTCATTGCGCCCCGGTCAGGGCTCGGATCAAAATGTAATAGCTTTGAAAGGGGCGCGAGGTTAGATTGATCCGAACTAAATAGTTCGTTTAATGCAGGAAGTCTATGCCGCCGTCAATTGTTTTGACCGATACCGGGGATTTCCCAGAGGAAAAACGCCGCGTCCGGCGCGGGGAAACGCGCCGCGGCGAAGTCGCGGCCGTGGCCCAGCGTATTTTCCTTGAACGCGGCTATAATCAAACCACGATGCAGGCCATAGCCGAAGAAGCTGGAGCCTCGAAAGAGACGCTTTACCGGCATTTTGGCAGTAAAGAAGGTCTTTTTATCGAAATTGTACGAGAAATGTCGGCGCAAATCGCAGCACGTCTGGATGAGGAAATAACGCTCCACGCCCCGCCTGCGGACGTTTTGACCCGCGTCGGGACTGGTCTTTTAACGACATTCAGCCGCGATGATGTTCTGTCCTTCTACGGCTGGGTCGTCGCCGAAACGCCGCGTGCGCCGGAGCTTGGCCGCATCTTTTATGAATTGGGACCTGCCATGGTGCGGGCCAAGCTGAAAGACTATCTCGAACGGGCAACGGCGCAGAACGTTCTGTGCTGCGACAATCCTCTTTTGGCGACAAAACTCTTCCTCGGCGCAATCCTCGCGGACATCCATCTGCAGGCCCTCACCCTCGGTGTCAGAGCCAGGAGTGAAGCCGAAATCCACGAACAAGTCGCCGCCGCCGTCGAGATGTTTTTGGCGCGGTATCGCGCGCAGCTATAATTCCAAAAAATCGTCTTGATCTAATAGCCTTCAGCGCTGGTGTCGCGCTGGCGCGGATCGGCTGCGCCGATCAAATGATTATCGATGCGTGCGATGGTCTGCGCCGAGCCCCAGGCATTCCCGATTGTGACCTTATACCCCTGCCCCTCCAGAATGCGGATCGTATCGGGCGAAAGGCCGGGCTCCACGCGCAATTCATCTGGAATGCCCTGATCGTGAATGCGCGGTGCTTCCGTCGCCTCGGCCACATTCATCCCAAAGTCCAAGACATTCAGCAGAATTTCAAGAACGATCGTAATGATCCTTGAGCCGCCTGGCGAACCAGTCACCAGAAGGAGCCCGTCTTTGCCGAACACCATGGTCGGCGCCATGGAGGATAAAGGCCGCTTGCGCGGCCCCGGCGCGTTGGCTTGGCCGCCAACAAGACCATAGGCGTTGGGCGCGCCCGGCTTGGCCGCGAAATCGTCGAGTTCGTTATTGAGCAGAACGCCGGTGCCTTCGGCAACGAGGCCAAGACCATAAGAGAAGTTCAGCGTATAGGTGTTCGAGACCGCGTTGCCCTCCTCATCGACAACCGAGAAATGGGTGGTCTGATCGCTTTCGTAGGGCAGCGGATCGAGCGGCTCGATCGAGGCATAGGGACGGGCTTGATCCGCTGGAATTTCGGCCCGCAATTTCGCGGCATAGGCTTTCGAAATAAGGCCTTTGACGGGGATGTCCGTGAAGGCGGGATCGCCGAGATATTCGGCCCTGTCCGCATAAGCGAGCTTCATCGCCTCCGCGAGCTCGTGGATCGCCGCAGCGGAGTTGGCGCCTTGCTCTGCGAGAGGAAAACCCTCCAAAATGTTGAGAAGCTCAATAATATGCAGCCCGCCCGAAGAGGGCGGGGGTGTCGAGACGATCTCATAGCCGCGATAGGTGCCGTGCAAAGGCTCGCGCTCAATTGCCCGATAGTTGCGCAGATCCTCAAGCTTCATATGACCGCCCGCGGCCTGAACGGCAGCGACGATTTTTTCGGCGATCGGGCCATCATAAAATGCGCTTTCGCCATCCCGGCCGATGGCCTCAAGCACGCTGGCGAGATCGCTTTGGACGAGATGGCCGCCACGGGCTGGAGCTGTCCCATCCGGGTGAAGGAAAAGCGCTCTCGACGATGGCCAGCGGTTGAGCCAAGGCGCGCTTGACGCCAGCGAATCAGCGAGGCCGTCACCGATGGTGAAACCTTGCCGGGCTAGTGTCACGGCGGGTGCCGCGAGATCGGCGAGACTAAATTTGCCCGATCCGTATTTGCGCAAGGCCAGGGCAAAGCCTGCGACGGTGCCGGGTACGCCAACACCCAATCCGCTCGCGCGTGATTTTGCCGGAACGGCTGCGCCATTCTCATCAAGGAACACGTCCTGCTTCGTATCGGCCGGTGCGCTTTCCCTATAGTCAATGACAACCGTTCGATGCTGTGCCCCGAGATGAACCAGCATGAACCCGCCGCCGCCGAGATTACCGGCCTGCGGCAATGTCACAGCCAGAGCCAGCCCGGCAGCTACGGCGGCGTCCACCGCGTTCCCGCCCCGTTTGAGAATCTCGACCCCGATTTCTGTCGCTTTTGCATCTTGGCTGCTGACCATTCCGTGGGCCGCGAGCACCGGAAGGATGCGATGGCCTTGACCGGCTAAAGATTGAGACAGGGGTTCGCCATATGCCGGCTGATTTACTGCTGGCAGAGTTAACGCCACTGTCAGGCCTGCCAGACGGCAAAGCATGGGGGCAAGGCCAAGGTTCACGATAACCCCGTAAAATCTGATGGTTGCAAGTTATGAGGGAGGCACATGGACTTTAGCCTTAAGACTTCGAAGCGAAATACACGTGTTTCGAAACTCTCTTCGTAGGCAATTACTTAACGAGATTAGGCGATTGTATCGGCTTGGCACTCCAGGTCCATTACCGCCAATATCGCTGGATCAGGTGCTGGAACGGCTTTTCCCATACGGGAACGGAAAATTTATGTCTCTCATTGTTATCATCGATGACAGCGCGACCAATCGCAACATCTTTGGGATGTTAGCTCAATCCCTTGCGCCGGACGTTACCGTAAAGACTTTTGGCGATCCTGCCGAAGCCCTGAGCTGGCTAACAGTTAATACGCCTCATTTGATCATTACCGATTATAAAATGCCGCAGATGCATGCCGCGGAATTCATCCGGCGCTTTCGTGCTCTTCCCGCATCCGACAATATCCCGGTTATCGTCATCACGGTCTATGAAGAACGTTCCTTCCGGCTGCAGGCGCTTGAGGCCGGTGCGACGGATTTTCTGACCTCTCCGGTCGATCATCACGAATTTGTTACCCGCGCACGTAACTTGCTCGATCTGCGTAAGCATCAGCTTCTTCTTGCGCAACGCGCCGATACGCTCGAGCGGGAACTGAAAGATAGTGAACGCTCGCGCGAGCTCGCGCTGCGTGACTCGAGCGAACGATTGGCGCAGGTCATCGACACATTGCCGATCATGATCAGGGCTGTCGATTGCGACGGAAGCGTTTTGTTCGTCAACGCTTATGAAACCACATTTTTTGATGCCGATCCCGCGGCCGTTATCGGCGAGAAAGGATCGGTTCTGCTCGGCGAAGAGGCCTGGGCGCGGACTCATGCGCTCGACCGCGTTGTCGTCGAGAGCGGGAAGCCTATTCCGACGTATGAAGAGGAAATCATAGACCATACGGCAGCGAAGCGAGTCTTTCTCACGTCCAAGGCGCCGTTGCGCGATCTGGATGGCAAGGTCATCGGCGTTTTGACGAGTTCCCTCGACATTTCAGCACGCAAGAAAACCGAGGCGCATCTTCTCTATACGGCGCAGCACGATGCACTGACCGACCTGCCCAACCGTATGATGCTGCGCGAGAGATTGCGCAGCTTGATCGCAAGATCACGGCGGGGCGATCATCTCTTCGCTTTGCATCTTATCGATCTCGATGGCTTCAAGCGGGTCAACGATCTTTTGGGCCATACGGCGGGCGACCGCTTTTTGAAGGCTCTGGCGAAACATATCCGTCATACGATTCGCGAAGCAGATATGATTGCGCGCCTCGGCGGCGACGAATTCGCGGTTCTCCAGCGCGATGCGACGTCCAGCGACGACGCGGCTGCCTTCGCATCACGCATTCTCGATGCGGTCGGCCGTTTTAAATGCCCGGATCATGAAGCGCTCGTTGCGAGCGCCAGCGTCGGGATCGCCATGCACCCGTCCGACGGAAGCGACGCGGAAGATCTTTTGCGCAATGCCGATCTTGCCATGTACAAGGCGAAGGCCGACGGCGGTAATAGTTTTTGCTTCTACGCTGCGGATTTGCAGGCGCGCGCCAAACATGCAGCCATTCTCGATGGGGAATTGCGTCAGGCCTTGGCCGAAGGTCAATTCTTGCTTTACTACCAGCCGCAGATTGATCTTGCTTCCGGACAAGTCGTAGGCGCGGAAGCCCTTTTGCGGTGGCATCGCCCCGGTAAAGGAATCACCGCACCAGGCGCTTTCCTAGCCCGGGCGGAAGAAAACGGTATGATCATTCCGATCAATGAATGGGTTCTTCACGAGGCCTGCCGCGAAGTCAAATCATGGCATGACGCAGGACTACCGCGGATAAGAGTCGGCGTCAATCTATCGCCGGTTCAGTTCCGCAAACGCACCGTGCCTTTGCTGGTCGCTAAGGTTCTGGCAGATACCGGCCTTGATGGACAATATCTCGATCTTGAATTGACCGAAAGCATCATGATGCAGGACATGAACGCGGTCGAGCGGGATCTCCACCAGCTGGTCGATCTCGGCGTGCATCTTGCGATTGATGATTTCGGCACGGGGTATTCTTCGCTTGCCTACGTCAAGCGCTTTCCTGTCGACCGGATTAAAATCGACCAAAGCTTCGTTCGCAATATGGTGCATGACCTCAATGATTCAGCGATCGTCCGTGCCATTATCACGCTCGGCCATAGTCTCAATATCACGGTTGTCGCGGAAGGTGTGGAGACTCAAGATCAATTGGCACATCTGCGGACCGAAGGCTGCGACGAGATCCAGGGATACTATTTCGGCAAACCGATGCCAGCGGCCGATTTCGTAGACCTGATCCAACGCGATTTGCCGCCGGTCGCGCTGCGTTCTGCTTGAGGCTATCATGGGGCAGCCAGACGCCGCAGCACCGCGCCCAAGCGGCTCGCGTTCACGCCTCGGCCGTTCAGAAATGACTGGCCGTGAGGCGAGGCCTGGCCTTCTTGCGCGCATGCGAAACCATCTGGCGCGGCGGCCCGACTCAGAACATGAGACAGCATTTAACCGCTTCGCGCTTTGCGCTTGTGTCATTTTATATTTCATCGGGGCGAGCCTTTTCGGTAATCCCGAAGCTCACCGCACCTTGGTTGCATTTGCCTTCAATTTCGCCGTCCTCATTCTTGCCGCGGTTGTCATCTTCTGCCTGATTTTACGCGACAAAGAAATTTCACACGCCCGGCGTTTCATCTCAATCTGTATCGATGCCGGGTTCCTATCTTATCTTATCCATGTGGGAGACGGCGCGACTGCGCTGCTTTATCCGATCTATCTATGGATTATTTTCGGCAACGGTTTTCGCTTTGGCGTCCGCTATCTTTTCATCGCAGTCGCGATTTCTGTCGCGGCATTTTCAGCGGTCGTCGTCACCACCTCATTCTGGCAAGACAATATTTCTTTGGCCCTAGGCCTCATTGCCGGTTTGATCGTTCTGCCAGCCTATGTTTCAGTTTTGATCCGCAAACTGTCGGAAGCGAAGCGGCAGGCAGAAGAGGCTAATCGCGCCAAAAGTCTTTTTCTCGCGAGCGTTAGTCATGAATTGCGCACACCGCTGAACGCGATTATTGGTTTCAGCGATTTGTTAAGCGATATGGCGGCCGATGAAGAGCAAGGAGATATGTCGCGGACGATTGCGACCTCCGGACGTTCGTTATTGCACTTGATCAATTCTATTATCGACTTCTCCCAAAATGAAGCCAAAAAGACCTCTGTGCGCGCTGAAGACGTCGACCTCTTCGCTTTATGTGCCCGCACGCAGGACATGCTGATCGTGCAAGCCAATGCACGCGGGCTCTGGCTTGCCCTTCACATCACGCCGCGGACCCCGCAATTCATCGTGAGCGATCCAAGGCACCTCGAAGAAATTCTTGTCAACCTGACCGGCAATGCGTTGAAATTCACGCAGGACGGTTATGTATGTATTTTCGTCGATGCGGTCGAAACAACAAATAACGCGATTAAATTGCGTGTGGAGGTCTCGGATACAGGCATAGGTATTTCTCCTGAAGCGCAGAGCCGGATTTTCGAGAGCTTTACCCAGGCGGATGAGACCATTATCGATCGCTTTGGCGGCAGTGGTCTGGGTCTGGCAATCGTCAAGCAATTGGTGGAGGCAATGGGCGGTCAGATCGGCGTCGAAAGCCAGGTAGGAGCGGGGAGTACATTCTGGCTTGAATTTGAATGCGCTATCAGCCCAGCGAAGCCGCATCCGGTTCTGCCTCAGCCGCATCCCTGGCTTCTCTTATCGAATGACCCGGCGATCGCATCCTTCATTGAGGAATCTGCTGCTGTGGTCGAACGAATTCCAAATTCTGCGGCTCTTATAAAGCGCGTCAAGGATCTCCAAAACAGCCGGGCGACACAGCGCCCGGTCATTATTCTGGACAGGCTCAGCCTCGGGGGAGATCTTGAAGAGCTTGCGCGTCAATTGCGTGGAGCCGACTTCACCCATGCTCCCAAGCTGATCTTTTTGAACACGAGTGGTTCTGTCGATATTCCATCGCGCGAGCTTTACGTGACGAGCTTGCCGCGTCCGCTAAATGCCGCGGCTCTCATGAACATGCGGGAACATGTATCGTGGAGCGAGCGCAAAAATATGGCGCATATGGAGTCTCGCGGGATGGTCACAAAGCAACAGCCTTTGTCGATCCTTGTCGCAGAAGACAATAAAACCAATCAGAAAGTTATCGCTAAAATTCTCGAACGTGCCGGACACGCTGTACAGCTCGCTGATAATGGCGAATTGGCGCTCGAAGCTATGATCGATGCGCGTTTCGACGCCGTTCTGGTCGATCTCAACATGCCGGTTTTAAACGGGATCGAAATGACAAAGCTCTACCGGTTTGTCGCGGTAGACCGGCCGCATCTTCCAATCATCGCCTTGACGGCGGATGTGACAGATGAATCCAGAACACGTTGCATCGAGGCCGGAATGGACGATTGCCTGACGAAACCGATCGAGCCAGCGCGGTTGTTGCAAGTTCTCAATCATTTCACCACGGGCACGCGGCGGCCCGAGAAGGATATGGCCGAGAGAGCTCCGCAATTGCCTTTGATAAAAACGGAGGACGTGCCGGACGTTCCGGCTGAATCGAGTTCAGCCGATGATGAACCCGCTATCGATACGGATACTTTAAATTATTTGCAAAAGCTCGGAGGCAAAGATTTTGTCACCGACCTTCTCGATCAATACGTGAGCGATGCCGCGCTCATGTTGCGCGAACTCAGTGCCGCCGTGGCCGAGGACAATCTGCCGATGTTTCAAGACCGCGTTCACGCATTGCGGAGCTGCTCGGCCAACGTCGGCGCTAAAGCCATCTATAACCTCTGCCTGTCATGGCGCGAGATCGATGCTTACGATCTCGCTGTGCGCGGCGAGGCGCATATGAAACTGCTCGAAGCGGAGTTCGCCAAAGCTCAATCTGCGATGGATCTTTACGAGGAAAATTGAATTTCCGCGCATAGCTCCTCTTTTGCAGGCTGTTGATTCGTTTTGCGCCGCATATGGGGCGTATGAGTATGTCCCAGCCGCCGCTGTTGCGCCAACATAAGCAGCTCCATCCGTCTCAAATCCTGGGGATCGATCTTCAATGCGGTATCGACCCAGATTTCAGTGACTTCACGCAGTTCTTCGCGTGTCAGCCCATTCACTTTATTTTTTACCTTGTTCATCGCGTAAAGCAGCGAATGGCGCCGTCTGTTTTCGAAGATGTATTTTTGCGCGGCCGCGCGTGCTTCGCCTTTGTTAGCAAGCACATCGATCAAGCCCATGTCGTAAAACTCTTCAGCGGTGTAGATGCGGCCGCTCATGATGATCTTTTGGGCGCGAACGGGATCGAGTTTGCGCGATAGAAAACTGAAGGCGCCCATGCCTGGGAAAGAATTAAAGACTGCTTCCGGGAAGCCCATTTTCACGCCGCGTTCGGCGATGAGAACATTAAAGCACAAGGCGCATTCGAGCCCGCCGCCGAGCGCATCGCCTTCCACGACGCCAATTGAAACGACCGGCACGTCGAATCCATAGGCGTGGTTATACATCGCCTCAACGCAGGCATAGGCGTAAACGAGCAGAGCCTTGCGGTCTTGGGTGCGGATTTTTTCCAGAAAAAACTTGAGATCGCCGCCAAGGTTGAAGATGCCTGGGAGGTTCGATCCGAGAACATAAAAATGGATGGGATCGGGTTCCCCGTTATCCTGCTGCGCGAAAAGTTTATGAACGTCGCGATGCAGATCGTTCAAATCATTCAGGAGCGGCAGGGTAAAACTTGGCGGTCCGCTGGGCTTCCAGAAACCCCAAAGGGTCTTTTCGTTGGGGTCGAGCGTGACTTCGAGTTCGGAATAGGGCCGCGAAAGAAATCGCAAATTCAACGGGAGCGGCTGCGGAGTGTTCAATTGCTTGAGGACTTCCGTTGCCTGCTGAGCTCGTTCAAGCAACGAACTTTCGCGGGACTGATGGAGGTCCGGCCGGACATCGGACTTATTGGCAAAAACGCGCATTGGGATAGCCTCACGCTTTTCCGGTCGCTGTCATTGCCAGGAAGACAATTCACTTTGAAGCCGCGCTTTCGCTTTCACGATGCGCATTTCCGAAGCGAACTCGACGATTGGCTTCTGCCAATCCCGCCTAACGGCATGACTTTCGAAGAACGGCGCTTCATGCACAGGTGCGTAACGCAAATGGGCGATGAATGAGCACGGTATACGGATAAGCCGAACCGTGTTTATCCGTTCCTTAAATATAAGGATGACGCGTTAAGGCTTTTTTTACCAATTAAAAAAACTAAGAAGGTTAACGTAGCAAATGGTATAGCGCCGATCCGTTATGACGGAACTCCGCACCGGATTCATTCGTACGCGCATGAGCCAAATAGCGTGAAGCAAAAATGCTGAGGCTCAGCTGTCTGCGTATCGGATAGGAATAGAATCGAGACGATCATGCCGGCGGTTTGAGCTGACGCTCCATCACTTCGTTCTTGATCGCAGCGGCATAAGCATCGGTCATGGCGCGCCGCGGCTTTTCAATCTTGATCTCGGCGATGATACGGGCCGGTTTCGTCGAAAGCATCAAGATCCGGTCAACCAGGCGGATGGCTTCTTCAATATCGTGTGTCACAAGCAATGAGGTCACATGCCGCGCCTCGACCAAGGCTGCGAGCTCCTCGCGGAGCCGGACAGCCAAGCTATTGTCGAGTGACACAAAAGGTTCATCGAGCATCAAGACATCAGGTTTGATGGCAAGCGCGCGTGCCAAGGCGACGCGCCGTGCGAGGCCGAGCGAGAGCTCACCTGGAAAGAATGTGAGATGATCGGTGAGGCCAAGGCTGTCGATGATTTGGGCCACATCGGCGGGATCGGCGGCGGGCGCTGCGAGGCTGATATTTTGCGCGACGGTTCGCCAGGGTAAAAGCCGCGGCTCCTGAAAGACCATGGCAAGCTTTTGATCCGGCGGATGCGTGATGGTTCCTTCGAAGTCAGGATCAAGTCCGGCCATCAGGCGCAGCAAGGTCGTCTTGCCGCTGCCCGAAGGGCCGATAAGGGCGCAGACCTCACCCTGATGCAATACGAAGGCAAGATCGCGCAGCACGAGACGCGATTCTCCCGAAGCTGTCAGATAGCTTTTCCGGAGGACGGAAACGTCAAGCTGGTTGATGGCGCCAACGTGAGACATGCCGCTCGATGGGTTGAACGAGGAAAGTTTCAATCGCCAGCATCACGCCGACGAAGGGAAGCGCATAAGCGAGAAGCAGGGCGACATCGAAAAGCTGAAAAGCAATTCCGATTTCAAACCCGACGCCGTTGGAACGGCCAAGCAGCTCAACCACGAGAACGATTTTCCAAACGAGGGAAAGGCCGGAGCGTGTCGCCGCGGCGATATAAGGCATGAGCTGCGGCAGCAGCACATGCCGGAGCCGCGTCGCGAGGGGCATCCGGAAAATCTGTGCCATTTCTTCGAGATTATTGTCGAGCGCGCGGGCGCCCTCGCGGATCGTTGCCACGGTGACGGGGAGCTTGTTCAAGGCGACCGCGCCGATCGCAGCGGCCTCCGTCAGGCCAATCCAGATATAAGCCAAAACGATGATCACAAGGGCTGGCAGGTTGAGAAGAACGATAAGCCAGGGATCGAACAGCCGGTCGAAGGTTTTGTTACGGCCCATGACAAGGCCGATTGCCGTCCCGAGCAGCATGGCGATCGTGAACGAGGCCGCGACTCTCATCAGCGTCACGCCGAAGTTGAACACGAGGGCACCGGACCGGATTTCGTGCCACATCGTTGTGAGCACGGTCAGGGGCTCCGGAACCACGCGCGGACCGGCGAAAATCGAAGCCGACTGCCAAAGCAGAAAAAGCAGAAGAAGAGACGCCAGCCTCAACACGGGCGCTCAATTCTCCATTTGGGGTTTGAAGAAAGTGCCCGCGTCCATCTCTGTCCCCGGTCCGACGAGATCAGGGCCGCCCGTTTCTGCGAGAATGCGGTAGAGCACTTTTGCATCGGCTTCTTCTTCCGCGACCGGCCGATGCGGAATGCCGTCGAGATAGCGCCGCCGGTAAAGGGCAAGCTCTGCTTCCGATTTGATTCCAATCTGCGGCCCAAGGCGCTGCCAATCTTGATCGGACTGAGCAAGAAGCGTCTTGGCTTCGCGGGCGATGGCGAGAAAACGCTCGATCACGCCCGGATGTTTTTGGACGAAACCCTCGTTGAAAACATAGCCGACCATGGCAACAGGTGCTTTTGCGCCGAGATCCTTTTCGACCGTGTCCATGCCGATCAGGCGCCGGAAGCCTTGGCTCTCCAGATCGGCGCAGAAATTCCAGAAATTGAGATTGGCATCAACTTCACCTTGAACCAATTTGGCCGAGAGAAGCGACGGCGCGCCGTAAAGAACGTCGGTTTTCGATTTGAGATCGAGGTCCGAGCGTTTGGCAAAAGCTTGCAGCAAGAGCCAGCTTTTATCGAGAGGGCCGCCAGCAACCGCGATTTTCTTTCCCTTGAGACCGGCGAGATCCTTCGCAGGTGATTGGGCGGGCACCATGACGGCGCCAAGCGAATTTGAATAAGGATAAAAGGTCAGCTTGCTTCCCAAGCTGCGCTCGCGTGCGACCCAAAGCCAGTCGGATAGAATCAGATCGGCGGAGTTGCCCTGGATGGCGATCTTCTCAGCTTCAGTCGAGGCAAGCTGCGTGATCTCAAGGTCGAGACCAGCCTTTTTATCGAGGCCGTGTTCCTTGATGACCTCAAGTTCCCAAGCAAAAGTCCCGGTTTTCTGAACAGCGAGGCGAATGTGGTCCGCTGCCGCGGCGGGCATTGACATGACAGCCCAAAGCATCGCGGCCTTGATAAAAGCCGTCCTGAAATGCTGTGCCTTTCGGGAGAGCGCGCTTTTGCCACGCTGCGACGAAGCAGCCATGGAGAACATGGGCGGAAAAGGTCCGATGACACTGTCTCGTAACATGGGAAGAGAATACACTTTTAAAACCTATCCGATATCGGTCTTTATCGGGTGAGTTGACGTCATCAGAAGCCATGATGACAGACGCCAAAGGTGCCGTCTCGCCATAGCACATTAAAAAAAGGTAAGGTGAGAGGCTTTCTTCACTGCAATAAAATGAATATGAAAGCGTTGCAAAAGGTTAGATAGAAAACGCGCCTTACAAGGAGAGGACAGAAGATGAAATTCAATATGTCTGGTGCCGTTGCCGCGAGTGCTCTCGCCCTGATGGTCTTTGCCGTTTCTCCCGCCGCGGCGGATGGAGATGCCGCGGCTGGCGAAAAGATTTTCAATACCAAGTGCAAAGTCTGCCATCAGATCGGACCGGGTGCGCATAACCTCGTGGGCCCCAACCTCAATGGCGTGATTGGCCGCAAGGCGGGCACGGAAGAGGGTTATAACTATTCCGATGCGATGAAGGGTTCTGGCCTCACCTGGGACGAGGCGACCTTCAAGGAATATATCACGGATCCGAAAGCCAAAGTTCCTGGCATCAAGATGATCTTCGCTGGTTTGCCGAAGGATACGGATCGCGACAATCTTTATGCCTATCTTGCTCAGTTCAAGGCTGACGGCAGCAAGTAATTTGTGAAACGAGCGGGCGGCTTGTTTCGTCCTCAAAAAAGCGGCGGCCGGTATCGGACCGCCGCTTTTTTTACGCATGATCCCGAAAACGTTGCAGACTTCCCGGATAAGATTATGCGGCGGGAAAAGAGAAGCCAACCGGCATGATGCAGACCATGGCGCGGTGTGCCTATTCTGGCCCGCCGCGCCGGACCAGCATGCCGCGCGACGGGTCATAGGCGATGATCGCGCCGCCAAGAAAAAGAACGGTGCACCCAAATACGACGGCGAGAGAAAGCCAGCTGACCTGTTGATAAAAGGCAAAGCGAATCAGCTCGACCGCATGGGTGAAAGGATTGAGTTCGCAGGCGAAGGCAAGCCAAGGGCTTCCCTCTTGAACCCGCCACAGCGGATAGAGCGCCGAGGAAGCGAAGAACATCGGAAAGATGACGAAATTCATCACCCCGGCGAAACTCTCAAGCTGTTTGATCGCCGAGGATAAGAGCATGCCGAGCGCGCCAAGCATGAGGCCGGAGAGGATAAGCGCCGGCAAAACCGTGAGATAACCCAGCGGACTCTCGGGTTCGATGCCCCAAAGAAAGGCGACAACAAGATAGGCATAGACCTGCAAAATCGAGACGGCGACGCCCGCGGCCAGCTTCGATGTCAAAACGTACCAGCGCGGCAGCGGACTGACGAGCAAGGTGCGCATGTTTCCCATCTCGCGGTCGTAGACCATCGAGAGGGACGATTGCATGCCATTGAAGAGCTGGATCATCGCCATCAGACCAGGCGTGATATAAACGTCGTAAAGCACATAAGTGTCATAGGGCGGGATGATCGAGACGCCGAGAACCGAGCGGAATCCCGCCGCGAAAATAAAAAGCCAGACCAGCGGGCGCACCAGCGCCGAAACGAAACGTTCACGCTGATGCAGAAAGCGTAAGGCTTCACGCCAGACGATGCCTTTGAGGCAGATTGCATATTGTGCGAGGCCGAAACCTTTGCGCAACGGGAGGTCAGTCGAAAGGCTTGTCATGAGTCGCCGCCTGCCGGGCCGCTGCCGGTTAATTTGGTGAAAGCTGCCCGCATATCCGCGACGCCGGTGCGGGCGACAACGTCGGAGACGCGCCCCTTGTCGAGGATTTTACCTTGATGCAGGACAACGACATTATCTTCCGGATAAACCTCGTCAATCAAATGCGTTGTCCAGAGCACGCCGATACCGGAATGCGCAACGAGCTTACGCACATGGGCCAAAATATCGGCGCGGGCTTTGATGTCGAGCCCGACCGTCGGTTCGTCGAGCAGCAGCATTTGCGGACGATGCAGAAGCGCACGGGCGATTTCGACGCGGCGCATTTGGCCGCCGGAAAGATCGCGCACTTTGTCTTTGGCGCGATCGGCCATTGATGTCTGTTCCAGCACGATGGCGGCGCGGGCTTTTGTCTCTTGCGTGCCAATGCCATGAAGGGCAGCATGATACAGTAGGTTTTGCTGGATCGAGAGATCCATGTCGAGCGTGCGCGCCTGAAACACGACGCCGAGCCGCCGCAAGGCTTCGCCCGGATCGTGGCCGACCTCATAGCCAAAGATGCGGATCGATCCGGTCTGTGTGCTGTAGAGGCGCGTGATGAGCGAAAACAACGTGCTTTTGCCCGCGCCATTGAGGCCGAGGAGAACCGTGAAACTCGAAGGCTCGACGGAAAACGACACATTGTCGAGTGCTTTGCGCTTGCCATAGGAATGGCTCACGGCTTCGACGCTCAGCGCAGCGGGGCCTTCGCTGCGGGGCGCGGGCGAGGCCTGATCAAAGGAGATGTCTTTTGGCAGGACACTCATAGAGCATTCCAAACTGCGCAGCGTGATTTTACCGTCATTTGCCGATCACCACGCCCCATGGAAAAGATCCGACCTGGATCGATTTGATGACTTTAAGATTGGCGACATCTATGACGGATACATCATTCGAGACGCCGTTCGTCGTGTAGAAATATTTACCGTCAGGCGTCAAAGCCAAGTGCCAGACACGTTGCCCGACAAGAAGATATTTCTCGACCTTTTTCGTGGCCGTGTCGATCACAGCGACGCGATTGGCGGGCCCCAGCGCGGCATAGAGTTTTTTGCCGTCCGCCGTGAAGGCGAGGCCAACGGGCTGAATTGCCTCCTTGTCGAGGCCAGGCACTTCGAAGGTGATCTTTTGCTTGATTGTATGAGTTGCGATGTCGATCACGCTGATCGACCCGCCGACTTCAGCCGAAACCCAGAGCTCCTTGGCGTCCGGCGTGAAGACCGCGAAGCGCGGCCGCGCATCGACGAGCACATTGGCGACGATCTCGCGTTTATCGAGATCGATGAAATGCGCCATATTCGTTGTCTCGGACGTATTCACCAGCGTCTTGCCATCGGGGCTCACCGCCATGCCCTCCGGTTCAACGCCAACCGGCACATCGAAGACTTCCTTGCGCGTCGCGACATCGATCGCCGTCACGAGATTGTCATTCTCGTTCGAGACATAGACGAGCTTGCCATCGGGGCTGAGGATCAAAAGTTCGGGATCAGCTCCCGAAGGTAAGTCGCCGATGTTTTGAAACGTTTTTGTATCGATGATATTGATCGTGTCGTCGTCGCCAGCGCAGATAAAGAGTTCCTTGCCATCCTTAGAAAGTTCTATGCCGCGCGGCCGCTGGCCCACTTTAACAGTATTTACTACGGCAAGCTTATCCGTATCGATCACCGATATCGAATTGCCTTTCTCGTTCGAGATATAGGCTGTGAAGGCGATCCCTGGTGTTGGTGCGGCCAGCGCGACGGCGCAGCCGGTAAGGAGAAGGGCGCGGCGGAAGAAGAACCCTCGATCGAGACACATCATTTCAATTTGCACTTTGTTTCGGGTTGATCATAGCCGAGCGTATCCAATTCCGAGAATTGATGCAGGAATCCTTCCTGCGGCGAGACGGACACAATCATCCTTCCATCGCCGAGAAGGATCGGCTGGCGCAATTGCTGATTCCAAGAGCGCCAAGTCAATCTCTGGCTTTTAAATGCGGCGACTGAAAAGTCCGGGCCGGTCAAAAAGGCCTTCAGCACTTTCGGATCATTCGATTTTGTGCGCGACGCCGCCTCGCCGATAACGCGCATGGCGACCCAGGCCTGATTGTCTCTGGCATTCATGCCGCGCGACGCCAATTTGAAGAACCTGTTTTGCAATTGCGCGGCGCCCCATTGTTCATGCGACGGGTCCCAGCTTGTCGGCTTCAATCCGCCGGAGCCAGCGACGGGTCTCGCATCATAGGTCCGGTAAGGCAGATAGCCGGCGAAGACATCGCTCTCGTCGGCCGCGACAAGCACATCATAGGCAGGTGCATTCTGTGTCGCGACAGGGATCAGTTTTTGTGTCTGCACGCTGCCCGAATCCGACCGGCGGCCGCCGCCTGTATCTTCATAGGTGCGGTCATCAACGATCTTGGCGCCGAACTTTTTGGCCGAGCGGCGGATGGCATCGCCGAAGAGTTTGTCTTCGGGATGCGAGCCCTGAATCAAAAACCATTTGTTCCAGCGCTTCCAGATCAGATATTCCGCCAAGCCATCGGCCAGCATCGAATAGGTTGGTGCGATGTGAAACACATTGGCGCGGCAGTTTTCTTCACGCAGCGAATCCTCAGGTGCGCTGGTATTGAAGAAAATCACATCCTTATCTTTTGCCGCATCCGCGACGGCGAGCATCTGATCGGCTGGCAGATCGAGCATGATCAGGCTGATGCCTTTGCCGAGCAGCGTATTCAGGGCAGCGATTGGGTCATCGCCATCCTTCAGATGGATGTCATCGATCGTGTAGACCTGATTGAGGAACTTACCCGTCGTATTATTATCCTCGGCAGCGAGCTGCGCGCCCGCGATCCCGTCATCTTTGGCCGGGATGTCGAGTATCGAGATCGTCTCGCGCGAATGCGTCTGCCGGATGAAACCGGTTTTGATTTGCAATGGATCGGCAGCATGGGCGGCAGGGGTCCATGCGCTTGCGAGAAAAAGAGCGGCAACGATCAGGGTCCAAAATCTCATGCGGCTGTTGAACTCCCGCGCAATGCTGCCAGCTCGGCAATGCAACTCGTTTTATGCAACTTTTTTATGATGGCCGGACGATGCGGCCATATCAAGGTCAGGCCGCGGGACAATAGACGCACAAAAGACAATGGACCCGCGCGGAATGTCAGCAAAGTGAAAAACCCGTAAGTTTTGCGAAAAGCGCGGCCTCATTGGGTGTATCCGCCACGATGATGCGTTCCAGGCCTGCCTCAGCTAAAGGCGCGGCGACGTCGGCGGAGAGACAAACGTGGGCTGACTGCGACAGGTCGAGATGAGCGTCTTTGGCAAGATGCAAGAAAATTTCAGCGCTGCGGCGGGAATAATGCAAGATCGCGTCGATTTCTCCGTGTTCGATCGCGTTCAAAGCGGCGCTGTTCAGCTTATCCGCGGCATCGGCACCATAGATTTCATGAAGCGTCAGCTGAAAGCCGCCAGCGGCCAAGGCTTCTTCTAAATCGGGTTTGCGGTCTTCTCCGGCCAAGTAAAGAAGATGCGCCGGGGGAGAGAATTTCGCCGCGATATCTCCTGCAAGGCTTTTCACATCCGGTGCTATGACGCTGGCTTGTCCGAGGCCATTTTTCAGCGCTGCGACCGCTGTGCGCGAACCTGCGCAAAGCAGAGGCAAAGGCTTGAGCTGCTGCGCGTCTTCGCGGCTCAGGAATTTGAAGGCCTGAGCGCTGGTCGCGATGAGCGCGTCATATCTACCGGAAGGCAGTGGCAGGCCTGTCGGGACAATCTCGATCACGGGCGATAAGAGCGGCCGATGCCCGTTTTTCTGGAGCCCGGCCGCGCTGCGTGCCGCATCCTCGGAAGCGCGGAGCAGCAGAATGCGCATATCAAACCCAACCGGCGGGCCGGCGCGCGAGAATGCTGCGCGCCGCATCCTCGCCGAGCTGCGCGGCATCGCCCGCCGCGCCAGAAATCGCGGCTTCGAGCGCATCGCTGCCATCCGACCGCAAAAGCAGCCCGCGAAAGGTCAGATTTGCGTCTTGCACTTGCGCCTGTGCGCCGATCGGGGTTTTGCACGAGCCATCGAGCCTGCTCAGAAACGCCCGCTCCGCTGCGAGGGCGATGCCCGTGGCAGCATCGAGGATCGGTGCCAACTGCGCCCACACAGCCTCATCTCCAGCGCGCGCCGTGATCCCGATCGCACCCTGCCCGGCAGCGGGCAGAAATTCATCGACAGGGAGAATGGTGGTCGCGTGCCCGGTCAGTCCAAGCCGTTTCAGCCCGGCCAGCGCGAGCAAAGTGCCCGTGAATTCGCCGGAGGCAACCTTGGAAAGCCTGGTTTGGACATTGCCGCGCAGCAGAGACACATCAAGGTCGGGCCGCATACGTTTCAGCATGGCGCCGCGGCGTAAGGAGGCTGTGCCGACTTTAGCGCCCTTCGGCAGATCGCGCGGATGCGGCGCGACTGGCGAAATCCACACATCGCGGGTGTCTTCACGCGGCAAGTAGCCTGCGATCGTGATTTCGGGGGGCAGGAGCGTCGGCAGATCCTTGGCCGAATGAACGGCGAAATCGATTCCGCCTGCGATCAAAGCTGAATCGAGTTCCTTGGTGAAAAGGCCTTTGCCGCCAGCTTCTTCGAGCGGCCGGTCCAGGATCTGATCTCCTGTTGTCTTGATGACCACGATTTCAATCGCGTCCAATGGAATCCCATGCGCGTCGGCAAGCCCTTTTTGAACCGTATGGGCCTGGGCCAAAGCCAAGGGGCTGCCGCGCGTGCCGAGTTTCAGCTTGGGAGTTCCAGAGTGCGAACTGTTCATATAAGGGGGTGATTTCTCGTAAGGGATTGGGAAATACAGCGGACGATGCGTTATAAGACAGAAAGCTGACGCTTCTAAATCCCCCATATAGCGGGGGCGGTCCGGCGTTCAAAGGCAGATGATGCGTGTTTTAGGCATTGAGACGACCTGTGACGAGACGGCCGCCGCCGTGGTGCAATTGCGCCCAGATGGCAGCGGCGACATTTTATCGAATGAAGTCATGAGTCAGATCGCTGAACACGCGGCCTATGGCGGGGTCGTGCCAGAGATCGCAGCCAGAGCCCATATAGACATTATCGACCGGCTGGTGGAGCGGGCTTTGTTTCACGCGGGTGTCCGGCTCGATGAATTGGATGCGATCGCGGCGGCGGCGGGGCCGGGCCTGATCGGCGGTGTGATCGTCGGTCTGACGACGGCCAAGGCTTTGGCGCTGGCGGCGCGCAAGCCTTTCATCGCGGTCAATCATCTTGAAGCCCATGCGCTGACGGCGCGGCTGACCGATGCGATCGAATTTCCCTATTTTCTCCTGCTGGTTTCAGGGGGCCATACGCAGCTTGTCGCGGTCAAGGGCGTCGGCGATTATGTCAGGCTCGGATCGACGGTGGACGATGCCATCGGCGAGGCTTTCGACAAAGTCGCCAAAATGCTGGGCCTGCCCTATCCCGGCGGCCCGCAGGTCGAGCGGCATGCCGATAATGGCAATCCGCTGCGGTTTAATCTTCCGCGCCCCATGTTTGGCCGTCCGAAAGCGGATTTCTCTCTTTCGGGCCTGAAGACGGCGGTACGCCTCGAAGCCGAAAAGATCGCACCTCTCACGGCGACCGATGTCGCCGATCTTTGCGCCTCTTTCCAGGCGGCGGTCGTCGATACGGTCGTGGATCGCTCCCGGGCTGGGTTAAAACTCTTTCGTGAGCGGATCGGGCAGGCGCCGCAGGCCATGGTGGTCGCAGGCGGCGTCGCGGCCAATAGCGGCATCCGGCGAGCGCTCACGCGTTTTTGCGGTGAGACCGGTTTGCGCTTCGTGATGCCGCCTCCGGCGCTTTGCACCGATAATGGTGCGATGATCGCCTGGGCCGGGATTGAGCGCCTGTCGCTCGGCCTTATCGATGACATGACCTTCGCGGCCCGGCCGCGCTGGCCGCTCGATGCGGACGCGGATGCCGCGCATCACGGTAAAGCGTGACGGACGGCAGTCGCTTGATCGCGGTCCTTGGCGCGGGTGCCTGGGGAACCGCGCTCGCCAATCTCGCGGCGCATGATGGCACGAAAGTTCTGCTTTGGGCGCGCGATCCGGACCATGCCGCCGCTATGGCGGCGCGACGGCGCAATCAAAAACATCTGCCCGATGTGCCGCTTGCTGGTAGTCTTGAGCCAACCAGCGATCTTACGGCAATCGCTAGCGCTGACCTTATCCTCGCGGCGGTTCCGGCACAGGCGCTGCGGGGCGTCATGGAGTGCGCGGCGCCTCATATCGCGGCCAAAGTTCCCGTCATCATTTGCGCCAAGGGCATAGAGCGGGCGAGCGGGCTTTTTCTGAGCGATGTGCTCGCGCAAATCCTGCCGGACAATCCGCCCGTCATTCTATCGGGGCCGAGCTTCGCGCTGGATGTCGGTAAAGGCCTGCCAACCGCGATCACGCTCGCGGCTAAGGATGGCGCGCTGGCCGAAGCTTTGGGCCAAAGGCTCGCGGTGCCCTGGGTGCGGTTTTACCATTCAACCGATGTGCGCGGCGTCGAGATTGGCGGCGCTGCGAAAAACGTGCTGGCCATCGCGGCTGGCATCGCGGCTGGGCGCGGACTGGGGGCCAGCGCCTGCGCCGCTCTTATCGCGCGGGGTTTTGCCGAACTTTCCCGTTTCGGCGCAGCTTTTGGAGCGGAGCCAAGCACGCTCATGGGATTGTCAGGCCTTGGCGATCTCGTCTTGACCTGCGGCTCAGCGCAATCGCGCAACTACGCGTTTGGGCTTGCACTTGGACGCGGCACGCCGATGGATGAGGCCATGGCTTCCGGGGGGCTCGTCGAAGGGGCTTTCACATGCGCCGTGCTCGTGAGCCTGGCGCAGAGCAAGGGCGTCGATATGCCAATTGCCAGCGCGGTCGATGCGGTGCTTTCGCAAAAGCTGTCGATTGCCGAGGCGATTGGGGCCTTGCTCGCTAGGCCAGCGAAGCCGGAGCGCTTATCCTGAGTCAGAATGATCTCAAGCCTCGTGCTTCGAGACGCGTTCGTTCCGAACGCTCCTCAGCATGAGGGCTTAAGGAATTTGGCTATCTCCCCTCATCCTGAGGAGCGCCTGAAAGGTGCGTCTCGAAGGAGAGGGCAAGGGCCACTTTTAACGCGAGGCGTGCTGATGGCGCATTGGCTGATCAAAAGCGAACCGAATAAGTGGTCTTGGCAGATGCAGGTAGACGCGGGCAAAACCGGCACATTCTGGAATGGCGTGCGCAATCATGTGGCCAAGCAAAACCTCATGGCCATGAAAATCGGAGAGGAAGCCTTTTTCTATCATTCGAACATCGGCAAGGAGATCGTCGGCATCGTGAAGGTCATCAAGACCTATTATCCCGATCCAAGCGATGAAAGCGGCAAATTCGGCATGTGCGATTTCGCGGCGGTCAAGCCTTTAAAACGGCCTGTGACGCTCGAAGAAATCAAAGCCGACAAGCGGCTGAAAGCCATGATGCTGGTCAATAATTCGCGGCTCTCCGTCCAGCCGGTGACGGACGAGGAATGGAAGCTGCTCTGTGAGCTGGGCGGGCTATAAACGCAAGCCATTGAAAAGACTTGAAGCGCTTGAGATTTCGCTGAGCGCTTTCTTTCCCCTTGACCCATTGGGGTCTGCCTTGGCACATGGCGGGGCCTTTCCTCCAAAATTGCTGCGAGCCGCTGCGTCCCATGCCCAAAATCAATGGAAACCTTGTCACCCCCGGCACCGTCGTCGAGCATCAAGGCGGCCTCTGGGTCGCGGTGAAGTCCAATACGGTTAAACCCGGCAAGGGCGGCGCCTTCAATCAGGTCGAACTGAAAAATCTCATCGACGGCCGCAAACTCAATGAGCGGTTCCGCTCGGATGAGACGGTGGAGATGATCGAACTCGAACTGAAGGATTTCAGTTTCCTTTATAAGGAGGGCGATTCGCTGGTTTTCATGGACCTCGAATCCTACGAGCAGATCGATCTTGCGTCCGATTGGGTTGGCGAGCGGGCGGCTTTTTTGCAGGATGGGATGAAGGTGACGCTTCAAATGCACGAAGGCCGGCCGATCAGTATCCGCTTTCCCGGTCAGGTTGTGCTGGAGGTTGTCGAGGCGGACCCGGTGGTCAAGAACCAGACCGCGTCTTCGTCCTATAAGCCTGCCAAGCTCGAAAATGGCCTGCGGATTCTGGTCCCGCCCTTCATTGAGCCAGGCGAGCGCATCATCGTTGATACGTCGGAAGTCACCTATTTGCGGCGTGCCGACTGATGAGTCCGTCATGCGCGGTCCCCGGATCAAGTCCGGGGAGAGCCGCGCATCCGAACATCTGCTTTATGAGATATTTATGATCCGTTCGGCTTTGATGAATGTGATGACGGCGGCGGCGATCAAGGCCGGGCGTGGTCTCAAACGCGATTTCGGCGAAGTCGAAAATCTTCAGGTCTCGATCAAGGGGCCAGGCGATTTTGTGTCGGCCGCGGATAAGAAATCCGAAAAAACCCTGTTCGAGGAGCTGAGCAAGGCGCGTCCCGGCTATGGATTCGTGCTTGAGGAAAGCGGCATCGTTGAAGGCACTGACAAAAGCCATGTCTGGTATATCGATCCGCTCGACGGAACGACGAATTTTTTGCATGGCCTGCCGATTTTTGCCATTTCAATCGGCCTCGCGCGGGAAGGCCAGCTGGTGGCCGGGCTTGTCTATAATCCAGCGACCGACGATATGTTCGTCGCAGAAAAAGGCCAGGGCGCCTGGGGCAATAACCACCGTCTGCGTGTCGCCGCGCGCCGCAACATGGCAGATACGCTGATAGGTTGCGGGGTGCCGCATATTGGCAAACGTCAAGAACATCCACGCTTCAAGGCGGAATTCGCGGCGGTCATGTCACAAGCAGGTAATTTGCGCCGTCTCGGTGCCGCCGCGCTCGACCTTTGCTATGTCGCAAGCGGCCGCTATGACGGTTTTTGGGAGCGCGGGCTGCAATCGTGGGACATGGCGGCGGGCCTCCATATTATTAAAGAGGCCGGTGGTTTCGTGACAGACGCCGATGGGGGCACGGATATGCTCGATAAAGGCTCGATCTGTGCTGGCAATGAATTCGTTCATCCCCGCTTGCTGGATTTGATCCGCAAGGCTTGAAAGCGAGCTTCACCGCTCCAAAAAGATGCTATTGCCACTATTTGCCGTCATTTTGCACTCGCCATCATTTTGATAGATAGCCGGTTCACACTCCGCCGGAAAATGCACTACCATAGCGTGCTTACGGTGCGGATTTGATCATGGCAGCCGACGTCGATCCTTACAGATTGTCTTCTCCGCGTGTCTTCCTGGCGCGCATGGTGATCTTTCTCATTCTTGTTGGCTTTGTCGCGTTGATCCTCAACCGGCAGATCAAAACAGCCTTTTTGGCCAATCCAGGCCTCAATGGGCTCATCGCCTTTGTGCTGGTGTTTGGCATAGGCCTTGGCATCCGGCAGGTTGTCCGCTTGTTTCGTGAGGTGCGCTGGGTCAATGCACTGCCGCGCGGTGAAGCTTCCAAAGTGCCCCAGCCGGTCCTCCTCGCCCCGATGGCAACTTTGCTCGGCGATAAGCCGCGCGCGGCGATTTCGACCCATACGCTGCGCACGATTCTCGATTCGGTCGGCACAAGGCTCGATGAGGCACGCGAAGTCGCGCGTTATCTTACCGGGCTTTTGATCTTTTTGGGCCTGCTCGGCACCTTTTGGGGCCTGCTCGAAACCGTGGGTTCGATCGGCGGGGTCATCAAATCCATGCAGACGGGGGGAGATGCCGCCGTTATGTTCGACGATTTGAAAAATGGGCTGTCGGCGCCGATCGCCGGTATGAGCATTTCTTTCACCTCGTCCCTTTTCGGCCTTGCCGGCTCGCTGGTGCTCGGCTTTCTCGATCTTCAGGCGGGGCAAGCGCAAAACCGCTTCTATAATGAGCTTGAAGATAATCTCACCGCGAATACGTCGGCGGATGCCGAGGCCGAGGCCTTTTCGAGCCGGGACAGCATGGTCCGCGATTTGCGGGCAGCCATCGATAAAATCGCCCTGGCCGGGGATCAAAGCCATGCACGGGCGACATCAATTGCGATCGCCAATCTGGCCGACGGCATCCAAAACCTTGTCCATCATATGCGCTCGGAACAGCAGATGATCCGTGACTGGGTTGAGGCGCAGGCGGCGCAAAATCAGGAAATCAAAGGGCTTTTGAAGCGCTTTTCAGCTGAGCCGACGGAGCGCCGCTGATGGCCTTCGCACGGGCGCGCCGCGGTCAGCGGACGATCGATTATTGGCCGGGCTTCGTCGATGCTTTATCGACCATGCTGCTGGTCATTATTTTTCTTTTGTCGGTTTTCATGCTGGCGCAATTCTATCTCGCGCGGGAGGTCACCGGCAAGGATTCGGCCCTTACGAAGCTCAACCGGCAGATCGAGGAATTGACCTCTTTGCTCGCATTGGAACGGGCGGGCAAGGCAGAGGCCGAATCCAGTGCCCTGTCACTCTCGGCTTCGCTCGATGCGGCGCAGAAGGACCAAGCCAGGCTGCAAGGGCTGATCGACGCGAATAATGCGGGCGCCGCTGGCGCGGACGCGCGCGTGACGGCTGCTCAGGCGCAGATCGACGCTGAAAAGCAGGTCTCCGCGCGGGCCTTGGCTCAGGTTGAAATCTTAAACCAGCAGATTTCCGCCTTGCGGCACCAACTGGCAGCGCTTGAAGATGCGCTCTCGGCCTCGGAAAACCGCGATCGTGAATCGCAAGCCAAGATTGCAGACCTTGGGTCGCGGCTCAATGTGGCCTTGGCGCAGAAAGTCCAGGAATTATCGCGCTACCGTTCGGATTTCTTCGGCCGTTTGCGTGAGATTTTAGGGGATCGCCCCGGTGTCCGCATCGCCGGCGACCGGTTTGTGTTCCAGTCGGAGGTTCTTTTCGATACGGGTCAGGCGGCGCTCAATCCTGCCGGTAAGACGGAGTTAGATAAGTTAGCCTCAGCCTTAACGGAACTTGAACGTGAAATTCCGCCTGAGATTCCATGGGTGATGCGGGTCGATGGGCATACCGATAAGCGGCCGATCCAATCGGCTCAGTTTCACTCGAACTGGGACCTGTCCTCGGCGCGCGCCATCGCCGTGGTGCAATACCTGATTTCCAAGGGTGTTTCTCCGCAACGGCTGGCGGCGGCGGGCTTTGGCGAATTTCAGCCGGTCGATCAAGGTGATAGCGAGGACGCCTATCGCCGCAACCGGCGCATCGAGCTGAAAATCACGGAAAAATAAAAGCAGCCGTTCAGATCATGACAGGCTGGCTTTTCAGGCCCCGGGTAGGGCGGCTTTAACCTCTTGCCGGTTAGTTTCAAGCTCTGTTTGAGCGTGGAGCTGTCGAGCCTTGGAAATCATCGATACTTTCGTGGTTGGTGCCGGACCTGCCGGGCTCACCACGGCCTATACGCTTGCAAAGGCCGGGCGCGATGTTCTCGTCATCGAACAAGACCCGGTTTATGTCGGCGGCATCAGCCGGACGGTCAATTACAAGGGCTTTCTCTTCGACATCGGCGGCCATCGCTTCTTTTCAAAATCGAAGGAAGTCGTGGCGCTCTGGAATGAGATCCTGCCGGACGATTTCATTGACCGGCCGCGCCTCTCCCGGATCTTCTACAAAAACAAATTCTATGCTTATCCGCTGCGGGCGTTTGAAGCGCTTCGTAATCTTGGCCTTTGGCAAAGCGCGGCCTGCCTCGCCTCCTTTGCCTATGCAAAGGCCTTTCCGGTCAAGGCGCCGAAAACCTTTCATCAATGGGTGCGCAATCAATTCGGCGAACGGCTGTTCTCGATCTTTTTCAAGACCTATACCGAAAAGGTCTGGGGTATGGGCTGTGATGAAATCTCGGCGGATTGGGCTGCGCAGCGCATCAAGGGCCTTAATCTTGGAAGCGCTGTTCTCGATGGCCTCCGGCGCTCGTTTGGCGCCAAGGCAAAAAAGAGCGATGGGCCTGTCGCCAAGACCTTGATCGAATCCTTCCGCTATCCGCGCCGCGGCCCTGGCATGATGTGGGACGCCGCGGCCGCCAAAATCAAAGCTTTTGGCGGCGACGTTCTGCTCGGCCGCAAACTTAAATCCTTGCGTTGGGACGAAGCCAAAGCCTTATGGTCTATCAAAGTCGAGACGGGCAGCGGCGTTGAAGAGACCTATGTCGCGCGCCATGTCGTGTCCTCTGCGCCCATCCGCGATCTGATGGCGCGTCTAAGCCCGGCGCCGCTCAGTCTGCTGCATGCGCGCCAGCTCAAATATCGCGATTTTCTCACGGTGGTTTTGATCGGCCAAAGCAAGAAGATGCTGCCAGACAATTGGATCTATATTCACGATCCAAATGTCAAAGTCGGCCGGGTGCAGAATTTCAGATCCTGGTCGCCGGACATGATTCCGGACCCGGTCTCGACTTGCCTCGGCCTCGAATATTTCTGTTTTGAAGGCGATGGTCTTTGGACCTCTTCCGACGAAGAGTTGATCGCGCTCGCAAAGCAGGAGATTGCTCACATCGGTTTGATGCAAGCCGATTATGTTACCGACGCCTGTGTGGTTCGTCAGAAGAAGGCCTATCCGGTCTATGACGATGCCTATGCCGATAATGTTGCGGTCATCCGGCGCGATCTCCAGATAAGCTTCCCGGCCCTTCATCTCGTTGGCCGCAATGGGATGCACAAATATAATAATCAGGATCATGCGATGATGACGGGCATGCTCACCGCCGCGAATATTCTGGCGGGTGAGCGGCGCTACGATGTCTGGCAGGTCAATGAAGATGCCGAGTATGGCGAGGAGGGCATCTCCGGGGCTAAGGAGGCGCTCAAGAGCGAGCGCCTCGTTCCAAAGCGGGCAGCCTGATGATCGTCACGCTTTCTCTCAAGTCGCGCACGGCGCGCATCTCTGGACTCACCGCTTTTAGGCCGAAGCTGCGAAGGCTTATCGCAGATCTTCTGGGTTACGGGCTTTGCAGCGCGGCGGCATTGACATTGGATTGCGCACTTTTTTTCGGCCTGATGCAAGCCGGATTCAACTACCTGCCCTCCGCGGCCATCGGATTTTTCTCCGGCATGCTGCTCGCCTATCTCTTGAGCGTGCGTTTCGTCTATGCGGATAGACGTTGCGAAAACCGCAAATGGGAAGCTTTCGGCTTTTTCGCCATCGGTCTCGCAGGGCTTGTGCTCAATCAGCTGATGCTTTTTAGCCTGGTCGATGGGCTTCATTTGTCTTTGGCGGCTGCGAAAGGCCTCACGGCTTTGGGCGTGTTTCTGTTCAATTTCGCAGCGCGCCGGAGCGTCTTGTTTTCCGGGCAGGCCCTGCCGGTTCAGGGGTAGGTATGGCCCTGACCGGCAAGACGCGAGATGCCGAGAGCTTGGCGAGAGATATGGTCTTGCCTGCCGCGCGCAACGCTTCGGTTAAAGATGGCGGCCTTTATGCCGCGCGCTTCTTTAACTATCTGCAATGTGCTTTGGCGGATGGAACTCTTCTTTTTGGGATCGTGCTTGCCGCGACCTGGCTGCTCAGCCGCCCCTTTGGCGGCATAGAGGCCGATGCACGTATTTATATGGCACGCGCCTTAGCCGATCTCGATCCGGCGGGCGTCGGGCGCGATTTTATGTTCGTCTATGACGGTCAATCGCAATTCAGCATCTTTTCGATATTGGCCGACAGGCTCGTCGCGGCCTTCGATCCGGCGGGGGCATCGCTGGTCTTTGCCTGGGTGAATCTCATCTGCTGGTTCGCAGCGGCGCAATTTTTTGCGAGCCGTTTCGCAGAAGGCCGCATGAAATGGGCAATCTTAATGATTCTCGCGGTGGTCCCAAGCTACTACGGACCCTATCAAATTCTACAATTCAGAGAGCAATTCGCGGTTCCCCGGCCGCTCGCGGAGGCCTGTGTTCTCGTGGCGCTGGCCTTTCTGACCAAGCAGCGCCGTGGTCTCGCATTTATATTTTTAACGGCTGCCGCGGCCCTTCATCCCATCATGGCGCTGCCTGGCGTCCTGATTTTCGCGCTCGATTTGTGCCGGTCCGATCGCCGTTGGATCGCGGCAGGTTTCGGCCTCGTCATTGCCGGCTTGATCGCCGCGCTCAGCGGGCTCCCATTCTTTGACCGTCTGACGACGCTCATCGATCCGGATTGGCTGGCGCTCCTGCGCGTCAGAAATCCCTACCTCTTTCCAACGCTCTGGGATTTGCAGCCTTTCGCCTTTCTCGCGCTTCAGATTGTAACGATTGCCCTCGCGGCGGATCTTCTCACGCCGCGCGTGAGAACCATGGCTTGGGCAGTCGCTGGCGCAGGCATTGGCGGTATCTTGATCTCACTCATTTTCGGGGATCTTTGGCCAGTGCTGCTCGTCGTTCAGGCGCAGCTTTGGCGCATGACTTGGCTCACCGGCGTTGTTGCTGCCATTTGTCTTGGGCTTTGTCTGTTGCATTTGCCACGGCGCGATATCCGGTGCCAAGCCGCGACGGCCTTTCTTGTGCTCGGCTGGGTTTTTTACGATGAACCGGTCTTCGGAATACCGGCAATGGCCGTGGCGCTGCTCCTGAGTGCGTTGCGCCATGTTGCTTTTCCAGTTCGGCCATCGGTATTGAAAATCTTGTGGGCATTGATCGTAGCAGCGGGCCTAGAGGTTCGATTGCCGTCCGTGTTGGCCTTTTTCCATTACGTCGCTGATAAGCCGCAAGGCTACCATGCAAGCTATGGGTTGCTGTGGAACATTTATTTTCCGTCGATTCCGCTCGTTGCCTTCGCCGTTGCCTGGGTTTTGCGGCCAGCCTGGTTTTCGGTGAGGGTCATGGGGAGCGGTGCCGCCGCCGTTATGCTTGCGGCTATGCTTTTATGGGATGACAGGTCCGCTGACCGCAAATTGACCGATGAAGCGCACCATCCTGCCGGACTTGTGGCACTTTTCCCGGCCGATCACAGCGAGATCTATTGGATGCGGGGGGTGGAGCCTTGGTATTTGCTGGGCCATCCAAGCTGGCTGTTACCGATCCAAGGGGCTGGAATCGTTTTTTCGCGGCCTTTGGCCATGTTCTGGGAAGAGCGGCTGCGGGCCTTGCTGTCATTGAATTTGGCAGATCAAAATATTCTCGGGCCGTGGACCATGCCGGAGCCAGACATTGCTATTCAATTGACGCGCAATTCAGTGGACCATCTCTGCGCACGAGCGGACGCACCGGGCTCCATCGTGGCGCCGCTTGAAGAAGGAACGCCTCGCCCGGCCGATCTTAAATTTAAAACCTGGGAACCGCCTGTCCCCGAATTCCGGCTATCGCAAAAAGGTGAGACCGTGAGCTGGCACAAATTTGCCGAATATCTCATCGTGTCCTGCGCTGACCATGCACTTTGAGCGCCCGGCGAACTTGAAATAAATGGCTCGGCCTATCGCTTTGTCTCTTCGCGCCCTAAGTTCTGTTCTTCCGCCTTCATCAGCGCTTCAAGTCTGTCCATACCCGCGATCGTCACGATCGGCGGGGCTGCTGCTGGTGCGATCTCGATTCCAGCCTCGGCGAAGCGGTTGAAAATATCGAAATAGAGATCGCTTTTAACGCGGCTGATTGTCGAGACATCATCGACATAAGCGAAGAGCTCGAAATTGAGTGCACTCATTGTAATATTAGTGAAGAACACTTGCGGACGCGGGTCTTCAACGACAAGCTCATGCGCTTTGGCCGCTGCGAGCAAAGTGTCTTTCACCTTTTCCGGATCGGCTGCGAGGCCAATCGCGAGCGGGATATTCAAACGGCCGCCGCGCCCGGTGCGCACCCAATTTTTGACAATGCCGGTGACGAGATTGGCGTTTGGAACGATGATCAAAGCGCGGTCGAAAGTTTCGATCTCGGTGGCGCGGACATTGATCCGTCGCACGATGCCCTGCTCCTCGCCAATAACGATCCAATCGCCGACCCGGACCGCGCGCTCCCAAAGGATAATGAGGCCCGATAGGAAATTATTGACGATCGCCTGCAGGCCAAAGCCAATACCCACCGACAAAGCACCGGCGACGATGGCAAGTTTTTCGAAGTTCAGTCCGAGATAGGATAAAGCCAGCAGAAGCGCTGCGACAAAACCAAGATAGCCCGCGCTCGTCTTGATCGCATTGCGCAGCCCGATGTCGAGATGTGTCTGCGGCAAGAAGCTCGAGTCGAGCCAGCGTGTCGTGACATGGGTCGCGCCATAGCTTACCGCAAAAATGGCCAGAGCTGTCGCGACGCCCGATAGCGACAAGGTCACATCGCCAACCTGCAATCCGAAAAAAATGGCTCTGAGACCGCTCGGCACATCAGTCGATTGAATGCCCCAAGGCGCCAGGATCAGGAGGATCGTCAGGATGGAGAGCACGGCATTGGCAATGCCGGAGAGCAAGACGCCAAGGAGGCTGACCGATTGATGCTCGATCCCGATATTGACCGCCAGCGCATGGCTGACGCGCGCATCGGGGCGCATGCTGGCGGCGATAAGTTCGGCGATCAGCACGTTTGTCATATAAAAGATAGCGAGGACGCCGCTTACCCAGACGATCTGATCGACGATGAAGGCGCCGAGCGCGACATAACCAATCAAAACCGACGCAATGATCGCAAAAACCGCGCCCCAGGCGAAAACACGCAGGATTTGAACCCAGCGGATGGTCATGGTGATCGGCGGGCCGAAACAGTCGTCGTTTGGATCCGGCTCGGCGATTATGCCTCTCAGCGAAGAAGCAATGAAGATCGCAACGATCAAGGCGCCAGCGCCACGCAGAGCGACGGAAACGGGCAGCGACGCTGCGACCATATCGTTCAAGGACTCAAAAAGCCGTGTCAAGGACACCGCAATCGCAATGCCAAGTGCCAGCCGGACGATGCGTTCGCTCGTGCGCGTGTTGACCGGGAGCAGGCGCCAATTCGGCCGCGTGGGCGCGAAAAGACCCCGCGCGATACCGGCTGTGAGGGCGACGCGGATCACGCCGATGCCAAGCTCATGGATAAAGGGTTGCAGCCTGTCATTTGTGAGTTCGAAGGCCTCGAACACAAGCATGACGGCAAACAGGGCTGCGATGGGCACGATCGCAACGCCGATGGCGACCCACCAGGCCGCCAGAATTTTTTTCAAACGTGCCGGATCGGTAACCGCTGCGTTGCGTGACATGACCGATCGCGCCATGTGCGATAGAGGCCAATAGAGGCCGAAGATCAGGACGATGAGGCCCCAAAAAGCGGGCATGCGCCAGCCGTCGAGGCGATCGTTGATGCCGGAAAGCCAATCCGCGAAATCGCTTTGCACATTGCGCAGGTCGCCCATGATTTCGCCGGCGGCGGCGATCCATAGGGATGGGCTTGCAATGCCCGTGGTCGATTGGAAAAGCTGGCGGGTGAAGAGCAGATGCCGCCTCGCCGCGATATGCGTGATGGCTTGATCGGCTTGCACAGCGAGGAGACGCGCCCGTTTGAGCAATTCATCGGTTTGATTATAGGCATTCTGTTGAGCCGTCCGGTCGGCCGTGACCGCCGGGCTTTCGGGCGCAGACTTATCGTCAGGTTTGGGACCCAATTGATCGAGGCGCGTCTTGAGCCCAGCCAGTTGCGGGGTCAGGCGCTCGATGACACCTTGCAGCTCAATTGCGAGCGGCTCGGCTTGCTTGCGCAGGGCGGCAAGGGATGCGTCGCTCAGATTGCTATCTTGCAGCGAGGTTTCGATGCTCTGCAGGGCCGAACCAATTTCACCGATGCGCTGCGGAATGGGCTCGGGCAGCGACGCTGGCGGATCATCCGCATGCGCGGCGATCGAAAACGAGACCAGGGCCGCGATCAACAGCCAGCGAAAAAAGGGACGGATCAAGAGCTTGTTTTTCCGTTAGCTAAGGCGGGAAATTCCGGGAGTGGCTTGTTCCACAGCATGGCGGCGCCGGTATGGCGGCGCAAGGGCGGGTCCGCGGCCCAGCTCATCAACCGTTCAATCCCGCCCCTCGCCTGCTTCCCACAAAGCACGCAGACCTTCCCGATAGGTCGGAAAGGCCAGCTGGACACCGAGCTCTTGTTTCAGCTTGCGGTTCGAAGCGCGTTTATTCTCGGCATAGAAACTGCGGGCCATGGGCGTGAGATCGGCCTCATCGACATCCTGTTCCGGCGGCGGCGTGATGCCCATCAGTTCAGCCGCATAGGTCACGACATCTTGCGGCGGCGCCGGTTCGTCATCGCTGACGTTCCAGATTTGGCCTTTGCCATCATACATCAGCGCGCTCGCAATGGTCAGGGCGACATCCTCGACATGAATGCGATTGAAGACCTGATCTTTTTTGACAAGGCGCTTGGCCTTGCCCGCTTTCAGATTGGCAAGCGCATTGCGCTCTGGCCCATAGATCCCGGCCAGACGCAGGATATGAACGGATTTCCCGGCATCTTTGCCGATAGCGCTCCAGGCCTTTTCGGCTTGCAGCCGTGCCATGGACCGTGGCGACGCGGGGACCGCGAGCCTTTCTTCATCGACCCACTCGCCGCGCCGGTCGCCATAGACACCGATGGTCGAGAGATAAATGATCCGCAGCGGCCGCCGGAGCCCCGACAATTGCCGTCCGAAATGCGCCAGCACCGGGTCAGCCGATGTCCCTGGCGGAATCGAGACAAGCACCGCATCCGCCGTCTTCAAATGCTCGGCGATGGCCGGATCCGAGGTATCGGTATTGAAGATGAAAGTCTTGACCGCCGCTTGGCCCAAGCCCGCCACCTTATCGGCGGAGCGGACGGTGCCCGCGACTTCATCGAAGAGATCGCCATAACGGGTAATAAAATGAAGTGCGCTATAGCCAAGACCAAAGGCGAAGAGTTTCATGTTTCGATTATGTCCTCGCGCATTAAACGGCCGGCCGTCCATTCGGCTTTGACCAAACCGTCGCTTTCCCGCTCCAGCCAATGCTGTGCCAGGGCCTTAAACTCATCGCTGGCCGCGAGCTGGCTCAGAGCCCAGACAGCCATGCCTCTGACCAACGCCGACGCATCATTGTGTTTGGCCTCGATTGCTGGAATGAGACGCGACTCACCCGAATTGCCCGCAGCGATCAAGAGATTGCGCATGAAACGCGAAAAGCCAATCCGCTTGATGGGGCTGCCCGCGAAAAAACTGCGAAATGCTGCCTCGTCAAAGCCGAGCCATTCTTCAATTGAAGGGTGGAGAAGATCCGCGCGCGGCAAAAATTTGGCTTCCCGTGCCGTTTGCGCGAATTTGTTCCAAGGGCAGACGGCGAGGCAATCGTCGCATCCATAGATGCGGTTGCCGATCGCAGCGCGGAATTCGCGCGGGATAAAGCCTTTATGCTCGATCGTCAGATAAGAGATGCAGCGCCTTGCATCGAGAACATAGGGCTGTGTGAAAGCCTGTGTCGGGCAAATATCGAGACAGGACTGGCAGCTTCCGCAATGATCCTCTTCAGCGCGATCTTGTTCCAGCGGCAAAGTCGTGAAAATCGAGCCGAGAAACAGCCAGGAGCCAAATTCTCGCGCCACGAGATTCGTATGCTTGCCCTGCCAGCCAAGGCCCGCGGACTGCGCCAGCGGCTTTTCCATCACGGGCGCGGTATCGACGAAGACTTTGACATCAATGTCCGATGATTGCGCAAAGAGCCAGGAGGCGAGCAGCTTGAGCCGTCCTTTGATGAGATCGTGATAATCGCGATTGCGGGCATAAACCGAAATATTGGCGGATGTCTTGTCGCTGAGATTGGCAAGCGGATCGCCAGCCGGGCCATAATTCATGCCGAGCAGAATGATGCTCTTCACCTCCGGCCAGAGGGTTTTTGGATCGGCCCTTCGCGCCTGTGTTTCGCCCATCCAATCCATGCCGCCAGCGGCGCCCGAGGCGAGCCATTGATCGAGATGCTGGGCGGCCGCTCCGAGAGAGCCTGGATCGGCGACGCGGCAGAGATCGAAGCCGAGCGCGCGGGCTTTGGTCTCAAGCGCGGTCTTGAAACCTGAATCTAAAAGTCGAGGTCCGCGTATTCCTGCGCCGGAATGAGCCCCGGCAGCCGGTCCGCGAGAAGCGCGCGAAAGGCCGGGCGCGATTTCACCCGTGCGTACCAAAGCTTCGCCGTTTCGTCCTCGTCCCATGGCACGTCGCCCAGAAAATCCACCGAGGAAAGATGCGCGGCCGCCGCGAGGTCCGCATAAGACAAGCGGTCGCCTGCGAGCCAATTGCGGCGCCCGGTCAGATAGCCGATATAGCGCAAGTGGTAACGGATATTCGATCGCGCCGCGCGGACACGATCCATATCCGGTGCGCCGCCACCCGCGGCTGCCGGCATGAATCTCTTATATATTTTTTCGGTCACAAGCCAATCTGTGACTTCAGCGAAAAATTTATGATGAAACCAATCGAGCAGGCGCCGCACCTCGACGCGTTGACGCGGGTCATGCGGCATCAAACGATGATCGCCTAAAACATGACCATAAGCGTCATCGAAATATTCGGCGATAATGCTGGCGCCCGGCACCGCGAACCCATTGTCTTCGATGAAAACCGGCGTCTCGCCGGCCGGATTGAGGATCAGGAAACCCTCGCGCCGCTCGAATGTCTGTTCTTCGATCAGCTCCGCTCCGACGCCATATTCGGCAAGCAGAAGCCGGACGAAACGCGAATGCGGGCAAAGCGGATGATGATAAAGAAGCGCCATTACAGACGGGTGTAGAGAGATATAGGCAAGAAGCAAACTCAATCGGTTCGCCGGTGCGCGAATAGACGGCAAGGGTTAGGAAACGGTTAGGAAAAAGTTAGGAAATCCTTTCTGAAGAGATGACGGGATAAATATTCTTGCTTTGTTCCCATGCTAGCGAGAATCATTTAGACTTGTGACATGGACCATGCGCTTTCCACTTTCCTCGGCTTCCAGCTCTTCAATGTGCCGGTCACATTATTTCATGTGGCCGCCGCTGGCCTGATCGCCGCTGGCATCATCATTTTGCTTTTAGCGATCGGTTTCGCAGCTCTGCTCCGCGCGCGCAAAGAGCGGCGCGAGACGGCATTGACTGACGCCGCACGTCAGCGTGAGATCGATGAAAGAATGGCCGAGATCGCGCGACAAGGCGCTGAGCTGACAGGCAGGCTCCGTGCGATGAGCGACCATCTGGGTTCACGCCAGTCCGAACTGGCGCGGCTTGTCACCGACCGGCTCGATTCGGTCAGCCATCGCATGGGACAAAATCTCGAAGCCTCAAGCCAGACGACGGGCGAACATCTGACCAAACTCAATGAAAGACTGGCGGTCATCGATGCGGCGCAGGCGCGGCTGACTGGCCTCACGCAGGAGGTCGTCGGCCTGAAAGATATTTTGGCCAATAAGCAGTCGCGCGGCGCTTTTGGCCAAGGCCGGATGGAAGCCATCATCCGCGATTGCTTGCCGCCATCCGCCTTCGAATTTCAATATACGCTGACGAACCGGAACAGGCCGGACTGTATCATCCGCCTGCCGGGCGATGACCGGGTGATGGTCGTCGATGCGAAGTTTCCGCTCGAATCTTTCACTGCGCTGAAAGACGCAACCGGCGATGAGGCTTTGAAACAGGCGCAAGCGCGGGTGCGCGGCGATGTTGGCAAACATATCAAGGATATTGCCGACAAATATTTTATCCCCGGAGAGACGCAAGATATTGCCGTGCTCTTCGTGCCCTCGGAATCGCTTTACGCCGATCTGAACGAGCATTTCGAGGATCTGATTCAGAAGGCGCATAAAGCCCGTGTGATTATCGTCTCGCCATCGCTGCTTATGATGGCGGTGCAGGTCATGCAGGCGATCGTGCGCGATGCGAATGTCCGCGAGCAGGCGCATAAGATCCAAGACGAAGTACGGCTTCTCGTTGAAGATGTCATGCGGCTTCGCGCGCGTGTCGGTAAACTCGACACGCATTTCCGTCAGGCCCAGGAAGATGTGGCAGGTATCGTGACCTCTTCCGATAAGATCGCGAAACGCGGCGAGCGGATCGACCTGTTGGATTTTTCCGATCACGCCGATGCCAAAACGAAGCAAAGCGATCTTTTGGCAGGCTCATTGATCAAGGCGGCGGAATAGATTGGCCGAGAGCCAAGCATCCGGGATTCCCGCCCGGTTCAACCCAGGCGCCGCCTATTACGCCGCGCTGATCGCTGGCACATTCTTGATGGCGTCGGGCTTTATCTCCGGCAAACTGCTTTTAAACTTCGGCTTCCCGGCCCTCTTGCTCGTTGGCTGGCGTTTTATCGTCGCGGCCTTCACGCTGCTGCCTTTCGCGATCATTGCGCGCGAGCCGCTTTTCCCAAAGCTCACGCTCGTGCAACGCCTGACCGTGGTGCTGATCGGACTGTTGCAGACAGCGGGCACGCTTGGCCTGACCTTTCTTTCGTTGCGTTATGTCTCGGCGGCGACATCCGGCATTTTGCTCTTCACCAATCCGATCTGGGTTGCCTTGCTGGCGCCTTGGGCCTTGGGCGAATCTTTGTCGAAGATCCGGGTGCTCGGGCTCTTATGCGGAATCGCAGGTGTCGCGCTTGCGCTCGGCGGCGGGGTCGAGGCATCGGGCAATTTCTTCAAAGGCGATGTCACTGGCATCGCCGGTGCGATGTGCTGGAGCCTCTCGACGATCGTCAATAAGCGCGCGCAATTGCCGATTGGCACCTGGGCTTTGAGTTTCTGGCAGATGCTGACCGGCGCGCTTGTGCTTTTGGCCTTGGCCTATAGCCAAGGCGAACATTGGCCGGCGAATGTGGGGCTGCTCCAATGGGCTTGGTTCTTCTGGCTTGCCATTCCGGGTTCAGCCATCTCTTTCGGCCTCTGGTTTTTCGCGCTTCGCAAAGGCGGTGCGACGCGCTCCAGCGGTTATCTCTTTCTCGCACCGCTTTTTACCGTGTTTCTCTCCGATCTGATCCTTTCAACAAGCCTTTCACTGACACAAGCCATGGGTGGTGGTTTGGTCGGTCTCAGCCTTTGGCTTGTGAATAGGGGCGGAGGGAGCCAAAAATAAAACTCTGTGGTCATGCGCGGGCTTGACCCGCGCATCCAGGCATCAATCATTTTGATTTCAGCAATTGTGTCCAGAAAACGCGGGTAGCCTGTAACCGATTGTCAGGTTCAAAACCATGTCGAATGTCGCTGAGGTACAAGCTAAGTATCCGGGGTTCGGACGTTGCATTTATTGCGCTGCGACGGGCATACTAAAAGACGAACACATCATTCCGTTATCGCTCGGCGGCAATATCATCATCGAAAAGGCTAGCTGTGCAGATTGTGAAAAAATAACTAGTTACCTAGATGGATATTTAGCCCGTAATGTATTTAACGAATACCGCAGCCACGTAGGAGTTACATCTCGTCGCAAAAAAGAACGGCCGACGACTTTATCAGCGTCATTCTATAAAGAGGATGGAACGGTAATCGTCGGTAATTATCCAGCCAAGGAGCAACCTTACACCCTATTGATGCCTATTTGGCACCTGCCAGGAATTGCACTCGGAAAAGAACCCTCGTCCGTTTTTGAGAACCAACAATCGCACGCTTATTGGTTCGCTTCAGAAGAAGTTACCCATTGGGTTGATACTCAGAACGCTAAGCTAGGGGTTTGGGTAGATATCAATTATTCGACATTCGGTCGTGCTCTGGCGCGCATTGCGTTTTGTCATGCGGTAGCCTTTCGTGGGCTTGATAGTTTTGATCCATTGGATATTCCAGCTCTAATTCTTGGCAAATATCCAAACGTCCCCCATTACGTCGGTGTGACATGTGAATTGCCGCCACCTCCAGATCCTCCAAACGTCGCGCATAAAATTGAAATGCAGGATTATTTTGTTGGCGGCAAGTCCTACATACTCGCGTCTGTTCGACTCTTTGCTCATAGTGGCTATAAGGAAAATGGGATGCCAATCTATCGAATTATTGTAGGTCAAAACTCAACAGTCGTGTGACCAGCCACCAATTGAAACTTTCATGTGATTGTATTGGATCGCGCCTGGATGCGCGGATCAAGTCCGCGCATGACAGCCATGAGTCGGCCTCTTCGCAGCATTGATCGAAGCAATCTAAAAATCTGTGCGGCTGCGAATCGCGGCTGCGAGCGTGCCTTCATCGAGATAATCGAGCTCGCCGCCAACCGGCACACCATGCGCGAGACGTGTTGTCTTCACCGGCAGATGCGAGATGAGATCCGTCACATAATGCGCGGTGGTCTGCCCATCGACAGTCGCATTGACCGCCAGGATCACCTCTTTGACGTGATCGGCATTGATCCGCTCGACCAGCGTTGTGAGATTGAGATCATCCGGTCCGACGCCGTCAAGCGGCGACAAAGTTCCGCCCAGCACATGGTAACGCGCCTTGAGCGCGGCGGCGCGTTCAAGCGCCCAAAGATCGGCCACGGTCTCGACGACGATCAAAACATTGCGGTCGCGACGCTCATCGCGGCAGACCGTGCATGGGTCGCATGTATCGACATTGCCGCAAGCTGTACAGGTCACGATCCGCTCGCGCGCGATTTGCATGGCTTCGGATAGCGGACCTAAAAGCTCATCGCGTTTGCGGATCAGATGCAAAGCCGCGCGGCGCGCGGAGCGCGGCCCAAGACCGGGAAGCCGCGCCAGCAATTGGATGAGGCGTTCGATCTCGGCGCCCGCGACGCGCTCACCCATAAGATTTTCTCATCCGTTGATACGCAGCGACGAGGCCGAGCGATTTAAAATGGCAGTTTCATACCGGGCGGCAAAGGCAATCCGGCTGTCACAGCCTTCATTTTTTCTTCCATCAGGCGTTCGGCTTTTTTGCGCGCGTCTTCATGCGCGGTGACGATGAGATCTTCGAGGATTTCCTTTTCCTCGGCTTTCATCAGTGAGGCGTCGATCGCGAGGCCCTTCATCATGCCTTTGGCGCTGAGGGTGACGCGCACGAGACCGCCGCCCGATTGGCCTTCGACGTCGATCCGTTCCAGTTCGGCCTGCATGTCCTGCATTTTGGACTGCATGGCTTGCGCCTGTTTCATCAGGCCCATCATATCGACCATAGGTGCTCCTTATAAAATCGCTGAAGAGTTACAGATCATCCTCGGTGTAGATTTGATCGGCATAGGCGATTTCGTCCGAGGTTTCCATGATTTCCGCGGCTGCTGGCGGTGGAACCTCGGCGGATCTGACGGCCACCACCTGCGCGCCGGGAAAAGCAGCGAGCACACTTTGCACGAGAGGGTCGGATTCAACTCCGCTTCTGGCCTCGCCGGCTTTCGCGGTGGCTTGTTCTTTAAGACTTGGCGCGCCTTCGGCTTTTGAGATGGCAACCATCCAGCGCATGCCGGTCCATTCCTGCAGGCGCCGCATCAAGTTTTGCGCGAGCTGCGCCGAGGCGCCGGGCGCGAGCGAAAATTCGATTGAACCTTCCTCGAAACGGATCAGACGCACATCGCGTTCCAACGCGAGTTTCAACTGAATATCGCGCTGGCGGGCGGCGAGCGCGACAAGATCTTCGAACCGCAGCAAGCGCACAAGCGGCGTTTGATCTTGTGCCACCGCCTGCTGTGCCATTCGCGGAGGCGATTCGTTTACAACCTGCGGGGCGAGA
>Ga0116230_10000099_pt1 | contig 64244 bp, 52 predicted proteins | sample S1TSphfallax_3_FD_88678 | JGI IMG/M metagenome (GOLD analysis project Ga0116230, IMG submission 88678) | Host-associated microbial communities from peat moss isolated from Minnesota, USA - S1T2_Fd - Sphagnum fallax MG | ecosystem: Host-associated > Plants > Peat moss > Unclassified | place...
ATGGATTACGAGATTCGCGAAGAGATGATTCCCATGCGGGATGGGGTGAAGCTGCGAACGTTCCTTCTGGTGCCGAAAGGCGCGAAACGTGCCGGGATTCTGATGACGCGGACTCCTTACGATGCGCACCAGCTTACCTCGAACGCCAATAGCAACCATATGGGCGTGAGCCTGTGGGGATACGACAATGCCGTTGAGCCGATCGTCGAGGGCGGGTACATTCGCGTGGTGCAGGATATTCGCGGGAAGTATGGCTCGGAAGGCGATTATGTGATGAACCGGCCGCTGCACGGTCCGCTCAATCCCACGCCGGTCGACGAGTCTACCGATACCTACGACACCATCGACTGGCTGGTGAAGCATGTGCCGGAGTCGAATGGCAAAGTCGGCGTGCTGGGCATCTCCTACGACGGCTACCTCGCGCTGATGCCTCTGGTGCATCCACATCCGGCGCTCAAGGTTGCCGTCCCGATGAATCCGATGGTCGATGGCTGGCGCGGCGACGACTGGTTCCACAACGGCGCGTTCCGCCAACAGAATATCCCCTACATCTACGAGCAGACGGCCACGCGGGGCAACGACGAGCACTTTCGCATCTCCAACTGGGACGACTACGACATGTACATGCGTGCCGGCTCGGCAGGCGAGCTGGGCAAAGAGCGCGGTATGGAGCAGATCGGCTTCTGGAACAAGGTGGTGAGCCATCCGGCCTACGACAGCTTCTGGAGCGAGCAGGCGGTAGACAAGATTCTGGCCAGGGAGCCGCTGACCGTGCCGACGATGATCGTCGCCGGCCTGTGGGATCAGGAGGACATCTACGGCGCAATCGCGGTCTACAAGGCGATCGAGGCGGCGCAACCCGAGGCGGCAAAAAAGAACCTATATCTTTCGCTGGGGCCGTGGTATCACGGGCAGGAGATTGACGAAGGGAGCAATCTGGGGGCGATCAAGTTCGGTTCGGATACGGCGTACTGGTGGCGGGAGCAGGTGCTGGCGCCTTTTTTGGCGCATTACCTGAAGGACGACGCGCCGGAGATGCAGGTCGCTCCGGCCACGGTGTACGAGACGGGAACGAATCGCTGGGAGAAGCTGCCGGCGTGGCCGCTGGGGTGCGAGGCGGGATGCAAGCCGAAAGCGACGCCGCTTTATCTGGAAGCCGATGGCAAGCTGGGATTCACCACGCCCACCGGTGAGGGCTCCGACGCTTACGTTTCCGATCCGGCCAAGCCGGTGCCTTTCCGCACGCGGCCTACCCTGCAGGTGGGCTATGCGCCGCCGTATACCTGGACGCGCTGGCTGGTGGATGACCAGCGGGAGTTTTCCGGGCGGACGGATGTGCTGACGTACTCCACCGAAGTGCTGACCGGGCCGGTGAAGATCAGCGGCGAGCCAGTGGCGAATCTGGTGGCGGCGACGACGGGGACGGATGTGGACTGGGTGGTGAAGCTGATCGACGTCTATCCCGATGAAGTGGCCGGGCAGCCGGAGATGGGCGGGTATCAGTTAGCTGTTTCGATGGATATCCTGCGCGGACGGTATCGGGAAAGTTTTTCGGAGGCGAAGGCTGTAACTCCCGATGTGCCGCTGACTTACCGGTTTGCCTTGCCGACAGCCAATCACGTCTTTCTGCCCGGACATAAGATCATGGTGCAGGTCCAGTCGGCTTGGTTTCCGCTCTACGATCGCAACCCGCAGACGTTTGTTCCGAATATCTTCTTTGCCAAGCCGAAGGATTACAAGAAGGCGACGGAGACGGTCTATCATGCGCCGGGGAAGGCGAGTTTTGTGGAGCTGCCGTTGGTGGGGGGTAGGGACTAGGGGACTTAGGGACTAGGGAATGGAAAAGCCGCAGGCGCGTCCGAGGGGAAAGCATATCGGCGCGGCCTGCGGTTTTTGTTTGCGGTTGTGGCTACGAGTTCCGGTTACCGGTCCTGCCCGGGTGGGGGAGGGGGCGGTGGTGGAGGACCGTCGCCGCCTTCGGCTTCGCGCTGGGCCATGGCGGCTTTGCGTTTGGCGAGCAGGTCGGTGAAGGTCTTCTTCTGGTCTTCGTTGAGGAGAGCGGCGATCTTGGTGTCGGTTTCGTCGCGGATCGCGTCCATCTGCTTGCGTTCCGCGGCGCGGGCCTCGGCGGTGGGCGGGGTGGCCTGTTCGCTGGGGGTCTTGGTGCGAAGAGCCATCACCTGGGTGGCCTGTTGTTCCAGCAGGGCTTTGACGCCGGTTTGCTGCTCGGCAGTGAGGTTGAGCCTGCGGGTGAGCATGGCGAGCTGCCGCTCGGGGCCGCCGCGTTCACCGCGCCATTGGCCGTGTGGGCCACCCCCGGGGGGTGGGCCTTGCGGCGGGTCGGATTGGGCCTGAAGCGCCATTGTCGATAGCCCCAGCAGGGCGCATGCAGCTGCCAGCTTCCATTTCGTCATTTTCATGATGCGGTTACTCCTTGGTTTCCCTTGCGGGGCGTCTCTGTTCAGGAACAACGTGCCGGCGCGTTCACTGAGTCAGACGGGGTATGCGAGAGAATCGTTGACGAGACGGAAAAGTTGGGTTGGGAATTGTGGCGGCGTCGGATAGGGTGGAAGGATGTTTGTCCGCAAAATCTCGGTGCTGCGCGTGGATGCGGAGGGGGTTGAGTCGCCTTGCCCGATCCACTGGATCGACAATTTTGCCATGCGCAACTTCACCAACGACGCGGTTTTCGACGATACGCTGCCGGCCGGGGACGGACTGCTGGAGGCTGGGCACCATGTTCCGCTGGAGCGGCTGGGGCCGGCGATGGAGGACTGGTTCCGGCGGAAGGGGTATTTGAAGGCTGGGGATTCGCTGCGGGTCGCGGAGCTGTGAGTTCGGTCCAGTTCGAGTGAATATGCATTTGACGGAATATCGATTGGGAGGCACAATCGAGCTCTGTGGGAGATCGAAGGCAGCGATGAATTCATTTTCTGGTACGAAGGTTTGGACGTTGGCGAGAGTTTGGGCGTCACTCGAGCGATTGAGTTGCTGGAACTGTCCGGTCCGGGGCTTGGCAGGCCTCAGGTAGATTCGCTTAAGGGTTCGCGGATCCCGAACCTTAAGGACTTGCGGGTGCAGTACCAAGGCAGGCCTATACGGATTTTGTTTGTCTTCGACCCTCGTCAAGTGGGCTACCTGATCCGGGAGGAGATAAGACTGGCGATCCGAATTGGTTTACGAAGTTCATTCCGAAAGCGGAAAGAATCTATGCGCAGCATCTGATTGAGATTGGGGGCGAATGATGGCACACAAATGGAAAGACATTCGGCGCAGATTTTCAGACGAAGAGGAGGCCGAGATCGACAAGTGGGTCACCTCAGAGTTAGCCAAGATTCCGCTCGCCGAGGTTCGCAAAGCGCGGCAGATGACGCAGGTGAGACTGGCGGAAGTGTTACAGGTGAATCAAGGCGCGATCTCGAAGCTGGAACGCCGCTCGGATATGTATCTCAGCACCCTGCGCAGCTACATTGAGGCAATGGGTGGGCAACTGGAAATTCGCGCCGTCTTTCCAGACGGCGAGGTGATGGTGGAGCAGTTTGCCGACTTGAAGCAAGAGGCCCTGGAACCTGTCGAAGCTTGAAAGCGTCGCGGCCAGTTGAGGCTTACTCGTCGTAGTGCAGCAGGCTGAAAACGTCCTGCTCGGGGAAGCGGTCGCGGCCGCGGAGGAAGTCGAGTTCGATGGCGAAGGCCAGCCCCGCGACCTCGCCGCCCAGTTGCTTGACCAGCTTGAGGGTCGCTTCCATGGTGCCGCCGGTGGCGAGCAGGTCGTCTACCAGCAGAACGCGCTGGCCGGGCTGGATGGCGTCGAGGTGGATTTCGAGCGTGTCGGAGCCGTATTCGAGGTCGTAGGTGACGCGGGCCACGGGCGCGGGAAGCTTGCGCGGCTTGCGCACGGGGACGAAGCCGGCGTTGAGGCGGTAGGCCAGGGCGGGGCCGAAGATGAATCCACGCGCCTCAATGCCGAGAACCAGGTCGATCTTGCGCTCGAGATAATGCGCGGCCAGGGCGTCAATAAGCATGGCCATGCCCACGCGGTCTTTGAGCACCGTGGTGATGTCGTAAAAGAGGATTCCGGGTTTGGGGAAGTCGGGAACGGTGCGCACCAGGGCTTTGAGGGCCTCTGCGTTGAAGGTTTCGGGCATGAGTCGAAGTGCTCCTGAGCGCGCGACGGGTACGCGCTGAATCTGAGATGTTGGCGCTGGGTAAGAGGGAAGGCTTCCGGCGGTCTCATTTCCGATTATAGTGGTAGGGCGAATGGCTACCAGGCGCCTTCGATCTTGAAGACGCTGAGGTTTTCGCCTTCGGATTCGACCAGCGGATGCTCGATGACCCTATCCACGCGGCTGCCGCGCGGGCCGCGATGGAGGGATTGGCGGAGCTCGATCAGCGCCGGTTCGTCGCCGGCGACGACGAGTTCCACGTCGCCGTCTTCGGTGTTGCGCACCCAGCCTTTCAGTTCGAGTTCGCTGGCCTCGCGATGGACGAACCAGCGGAAGCCGACGCCTTGCACGCGTCCTCGGACCAGAAAATGCAGCACCATGGTTGGATATCACCCCGCTGCGTTCATTCTAAGGGAGCGCGGGAGGGGAAGGGCGACGGAAAGCCGGCGAAGTTTTGATCTGGTTCCGTGCTAAAGTATGACCATGGTCAGTGACCATGGGAGGAATCCATGCCTCAACCTGCCGAATTGGAGCAACCAATCGGGCAAAGTGGGGAAGGTGCGCGGGGTGCCGAAGGGGGTCAGCCGCGCACGATTGCCGCCGGCGAGTTCAAAGCCAAGTGCTTGAGGCTGATGGATGAAGTGGCGGAAACGCGCGAGGCAATTGTGATCACCAAGTTCGGGAAACCGGTTGCGAAGCTCGTACCGATGAAAAGGGGAAACGTGGACATCATCGGCGCGATGCGCGGAACGGTGCTTTGGGAAGGGGACATCCTCTCCCCGATCGACGTCGAATGGGACGCTATGCAATGAACGAGATCCTGGTCGACACCCACGTACTAATCTGGATGATGGAAGACAGTGGGAAACTGTCTCCTTCCGCCCTTCAGGCTATCCGAGTCGCGGTGGCCGACGACAGCCTGCTTGTCTCCGCAATCACACCTTGGGAAATCGGTTTATTGGCCGCCAAAGGCCGCGTTCGCTTGTTGATGGATGCTCGATCCTGGATTGATCGAGCACTCGCTATGCCTGGAGTCCGGCTGGTGCCGCTTTCACCCAGAATCGCGGTCGACAGTTCTTTTCTTCCATGGGAGGCGCATCCCGACCCAGCCGACAGAATCCTTATAGCCACCGCTCGCCACCTCGGAGCAATTCTGATGACAGCAGATGCACAAATTCTTCATTATGGATCGCAGCGATTGCTGCGCTGTCTCCCGGCAACTTGAGAATATGGAACACCATCCCAGGCGCTCGCTTCGTCTCCGTTACAAATCCTGGCATCGTTGCCATCGCGTAACCGGTATGATGTTGGCACGATGCGATTTGGGCGAATCCACGCGCGAGGGTGGGCGGTGTTGCTGGCGCTGCTGGGGTGCTGCTGTTTCGCGGCTGCGCAGACGGCCTCGGTGCCCTCGCTGGTGGTTTCCGGGTTAGGTCGCGGAACGGTTCCGGTCGACGGCGGGTGGCAGTTTCAAACCGGCGACAGCCGCGCCTGGGCGCTGCCGGAGATCGACGACTCGGACTGGGAGCAGATTGACATTGGCAAACCGTGGGGCGACCAGGGACACTGGGCCTATTCGGGATTCGCGTGGTACCGCCGGCACCTGAGCTTTGGGACGACGGCGGCCGGCTACGAGCCGAATCCCGATGAAGTGGCCATCTTTGTGCCGAGAGCTCAATGCCTGTACGAGGTGTACTGGAATGGGTTGCTGGTGAGTCCGCCGCAGCCGATGCCGGCCAGTCCCGCCGACCAGTTTTCGCCCAGCCGGGTTTTTCGCCTCGGGCCCGCGCAGGATGGCGTACTCGCCATCCGCGTGTGGACCGTCCCGCTAGACTCGCAAGCAACGGGCGATGACCGTGGACTGGCGGTGACGCCGCGGCTTGGGAACCTGGAGGCAGTCACGGAGTTCCGGGAGGTCGCTGACGCAGCCGGCCGCGATGCGGGCTTGGCCTCGCTTGCCCAGATGCTCCTCTACGGGGAACTGGCGCTGCTGGGACTGGTCGTCTGGCAGCGCAATCGCGGACAAAAACTCCTGCAATGGATGGTGTTGTTCTTCTTCGCCTCCATGCTGGCCATGGTTTCCACTTCCCAGTATCGACCGCTCATGTTTGGCCGCTCGATCTTGTTGTTCTCTCCCGTCCATGCGCTGGAAGACATTTCGCTTTGGTACCTGCTTCTCTATCTGCTGCATTTGAACGGCAACTCCACGCTGACCCGCTGGACCCGCGCACTGGCCTGGATTTCCATGCTGTCGGCAAGCGCCGACAACATCCTATTTATGCTGGATTGGTCGAGCGTCCATGTCCGTGCATTCCAGATTCTCGATGCGGTCTTTACCTTCGGATTTTCCGCGGCTGCCATTTTTCCGCTGGTGCTCATCGCAATTGGCCTGCGCAAGCGGCTCGATTCGGCGCGATGGCTGGTTGCTATCGCGGCCTTTCTCTCCGAAATGTACGATGTTGCGCAGCACACGGCGGTTCAAGGCCAGCGGTACACGCACCTCGCGCTGGGCCAGGCGATGCTTACGCCACTCGTCACCATCGGCGGAGCCGGGATCGCCATGCCTGCCATCCTTTCCACGCTGCTGGTGTGTACTATCGTCTACGCGGTTTACCGGTTCACCGTGGAGCAGGGGCAGCGGCAGACGGCTTTGCTGGAGGAGTTCAGGAGCGCTCAGGAATTGCAGCGAGTGCTGATTCCGGAGACGCTGCCGGCGCTGCCCGGCTACGGCATCACGAGCGCGTATCGGCCGGCAGCTGAGGTGGGCGGGGATTTTTTCCAGCTCATTCCACTAGGCGGCGGCCCAAGCGGGAAACTGCCGGAAGGCGCGGCGCTGCTGGTCATCGGCGACGTGAGCGGCAAGGGTCTGAAGGCGGCGATGGCGGTTTCGATGATCGTGGGCGCGCTGCGAACTTTGGCGGAGATTACGGACGATCCGGGCGCGATCCTGGCCGGGATGAATCGTCGCATCGTCGGCCGGCTCACCGACGGCTTTGTGACCTGCCTGGTGCTGCGGATCAACGAGAAGGGCGACTGCGCGCTGGCCAACGCCGGGCATCTGGCGCCTTTTCTCAATCGCAGCGAGATCGCGTTGGAGGGTTCGCTGCCACTGGGACTCGTCCCCGAGGCGCGCTATGAATCCATGCCACTGAAACTGGAGGTTGGCGACCGGCTCACGCTTTTTACCGACGGACTGCTCGAAGCGCGCAGCGAATCGGGCGAGGTGTACGGATTCGAGCGCATGGCGGCGCTGCTGGCCGCGCGGCCGGATGCGAGTAAAGCCGTCGAAGCGGCGATTTTATTCGGGCAGGAGGACGATATTACGGTGCTGACGCTAACGCGGCTGGCTACGGGGGTGGAATCGACCACGTTGTTGATCGCGCCGAGGCTGGGGGCGGCGAAGCCGGGCGCGTCCAAGCCTGAACGTGAGAGCTATGTGGAGCAGCAGTCTTCGATTTCGAGCGATAAGGTTTCGCTCCAGTAACGGCGTGCGGGGCGGGAGTTAGCGGATGCGGTAGAAGAAGGCGTCTTCGATGTACTGGTCGCCGAATTTCTGGCCGCCAAGGCGCATGCCGTAAGTGTCGTTGGCGGATGCAAATTGTTGCCGCAATTCGACAATGAACGGATCTCGCATATCCCGAAGGAAGACCAGCGGCGCGCTCCAGAAGGAAATGTTGGCCTTTCGCATAGCGTCATTGATTTGAGCGTATCCACTTGTACGGGGGACGTCGCCGAGACGGCTTGAGGCAACCAGAAGACGCCAGTCCTCATATTGAGGCAGCACCGCCCAAAGGGCGACTTCAGGAGCGATTTCAGCCTTTTCCATCGCGTCGATGACACGTTTGCCCGTTTCAATCTCAAAGCTAACCGGTGTAGTCGTATCCATGGGAGGATGACTCCGGGAGCGCCATCGATCGCGCCCAACAATTCTTCCGCCTCAGACAGACTCCATTGCCAGTAGCGGCTCGTCTCTGACCATTCTTGCACGGTTTTCCATCGATTTTGCAGGGCAGGATCGGCTTGGAACGCAACTTGAAGCTCAGAGGCCAGGTTGGAAAGCCACATAAGCTCAGTCAAGTTGTGCGTGTGACTCTCATTCACCGCCTTCTTACTAGGAAAATCGTACTCCCGGGTTCGTTTGGCGATGCACACCTTCATGGCGCTTTCTACCGCGTATCCAGCCAGATAGTAAGCGCCGTCCGGGAGCCCAGCCGCGAACAGGGCCTGGGCTTCCGTGAAGTTCCGAGAGTTGCTGAAGTTGCTGGCGGTTCATGGCGGATTGCAACCATATTACGCCACGCTTAGGCTCTGCTCAGGTAGGTTCCTTCGCTGGTGTCCACGCGGATCTTCTCTCCCTCGTTGATAAACGGAGGCACCTGGACCACGAGGCCGGTTTCGAGCCTGGCCGGCTTGGTCACGCTGGAGGCGGTCGCGGCCTTGATCCCCGGCTCGGTCTCAACCACGGTCAGCTCCACAGTGCCGGGCAGGTCGATACCCACGGCCACGCCGTCGAAGTAGCTGACCTTGATCTTCAGGTTCGAGGTGAGGTACTCGACCGCGTCGCCCAGCGTCGAGGCCTTCAGCACGGTCTGCTCGTAGTCTTCCGGGTTCATGAAGTAGTAGTCGTCGCCGTCGTTGTAGAGGAACTCCATATCGACTTCGTCGACGATGACGCGCTCGATCGCGTCGCCGGATCGGAAACGGTGCTCGAACATGGCGTTGGACTTGATGTTGCGCAGCTTGGCCTGGATGAAAGCGCGCAGGTTGCCGGGCGTACGGTGCTCGACGGCAAAGACAAGGTGAAGCTGCTCGTTGTGCTTGATGATCATGCCGGGACGCATTTGAGTGGCGGGAATCGCCATAAAGGGAAAACTCCTTGCAGTGTGTCACTGGGTTTCGGCTGGTGGCCGAGCGGATTTACCGACTTGAGCGGGGTTTGGCCCACCCCATATTGTAGCGTAAGCAGGTCTTTGTGGCCTTTCACCTGGCTCACCGCCGTAATCTTCCACTGACAGTGCCACTTTGCCCTCGGAGGCCAATGATGACGGAATCGGATTACCGGCGGCCAGACTGTACCACTTGCTTGAGTCCCGCAAAGAAGGTGTGGCCACCGTGCGCAAATCAACCTAAACTCGCCAAATTGCTTACGCTAGGATGGTCTCTCCTCCTGAAATGCCCGGAATGCGAAACCCATTGGGCCGTGCAGGTGAACGAACCTTACGCCTCGTTCCTCTGCTTCGTGCGCTGGCCTTATTCCGCTGAATTCTGGTTGGGCCTTGTCAAAAAGGACGACGGCATCCTTGTATCCCGCTGGTGTACCTTCCAAATTCAGCTTGCCTGGCCGAGCATGGAGGAGAAAGATCGCGAGGCAATCGAGCATCACCGCCGCCGTAGCTTTGGCAGAAATCCGATCGACGAAACTCTACCCGACGGAACGGTCGATCCTATCGCTCCTTACCTTTGAGCGGACAATCTAACGCATTTTAGAATTCACGAGTGGCTCAAAGCCGCGTTGCCGGCGTCGCCTGTAAACTGGAGTCCAGCCATGGTCTTCGTCCTCGACAACTACGACTCATTCACCTACAACCTGGTCCAGTACCTGGGCGAGCAGGGCGCGGATATCGTTGTCCGCCGCAACGACGAGCTTTCCGTCGACGAAGTGGAAGCGCTCAAGCCGGAGCGAATCCTGCTTTCGCCCGGTCCATGCACGCCGCAGGATGCCGGCATTTTGATTCCGCTCATCCAGCGCATGGCCGGCAAGGCGCCGATTCTGGGGGTTTGCCTGGGGCATCAGGCGATCGGGGCGGCCTTTGGCGGACAGGTTGTGCGCGCGGCCGAGCTGATGCATGGCAAGACCAGCCCCGTCGCGCACGACGGCAAGGGCGTCTTTGTTGGATTGCCGACGCCGTTGACCTGTACGCGGTATCACTCGCTGATCGTGGCCGAAGAAGATTTGCCGCCGGAGCTGGAAATTACCGCGCGTTCCGAGGGCCGGGGCGGGGAATCGATCATCATGGGGCTGCGGCACCGGACGCTGCCGATTGAGGGCGTGCAGTTTCATCCTGAGAGTGTGCTGACTGAGGGTGGCCGGCAGATGATTCGCAACTTTCTGGCCATGTAGGAGACGCAGCCGATGTCCCAACCTGTGTGCGCATCGCTGAGAAGCCGATCCTTCGCTCCATACAGGATGGAGGTACTGGCCATTTTTCTGGCGGCGTCCATGGCTCGCGCGCAGAGTGTTCCGATCGCGATTGTGCCGGTCGAGGGAGTGAAGCTCTCCGGCGCGCTCACCGTTGCCGAGGGCAAGGCCGTGATCGGCGTGAGCGGAACCATTACCGCCGGCGACCGCACGGCCGTGGTCACCCTGCCGCATCGCGGAAACCTGCATATCTGCGCCACGACGAAGGTGAGTCTCACCACCGACGCAAGCATTGCGACAACCGGCGACGCGGCGGACGCGCCGGGGCTGATGATGGGTCTCGAGCGCGGCGCGCTGGAGGCGAATTTCGCTACCGGCAAGAATTCCGACGTCATTCTGACGCCGAATTTGCGTATTCTCATCAGCGGCCCCGGCGTGGCGGCGGTGCGCGTACGGCTGGGCGAGCAGGGCGATACCTGCGTGGACAACGGCGGCCCGGAAGCGCCGTATGTGCTGGTGAGCGGCAACTTCGACGGCGGGGCGTTCCGGGTGCAGCCGGGGCAAAGGGTGCTCTTCGAGCACGGCAGCCTGCAATCGGTGGTAGACAACGAGAAGGAGTCCTGCGGCTGTCCGCCGGACCCGGCCAGCTTGACGCAGTCCAACGCCTTCCCACTGGCGCAGAGCGCGGGGCTGACGCCAGCGGCTCCCGCTTTGGCTAAGACGCCGGAAGTGGCCGCGGAGCTTTCCCGTGAGCAAGCGCGGGAGCAATCGCAGCCGGCCGCGAAGCCGAACGCGCCAGCGGCCGAGGTGCCAGCGGTTACGCCAGTTCAAGCGGCTGCGCCGGTTCCGGTCGCCGAGAAAAAGCCGGGAGTTCTTACGCGGATCGGGCGGTTTTTCAAGAGACTCTTCGGTGGTTGAAACGTTTCTCTCCTGTTCCCCGCTTTCTACTCCCTGCTTCTCGCCCGTTCAATCGCCCGCAGCACTGCTTGGGCCTTGTTCAGGCACTCCTGGTACTCGGCATCCGGAACGGAGTCGGCGACGATGCCCGCGCCAGCCTGAATATGACCCTGTCCGTTCTGCGCGACCATCGAGCGGATCGTAATGCAGGAGTCCAGGTTGCCGGAAAAGTCCGCGTAGAGGATGCAGCCGCCGTAGATGCCGCGCCGCGCGGGTTCCAACTCCTCGATGATCTCCATGGCGCGCACCTTGGGCGCTCCCGAAAGCGTGCCGGCGGGGAAACAGGCGCGCAGGGCGTCGACCGCGGTCAGCTCCGGGCGCAGCTTGCCTTCGATCTTGCTGACCAGGTGCATGACGTGGCTGTAGCGCTCGACGAACATGAGCCGATCGACCTTGACCGAGCCGAATTGGCTGACCCGGCCCACATCGTTGCGGCCCAGATCGACGAGCATCACATGCTCCGACCGCTCTTTGTCGTCCGCCAGCATTTCTTCGGCGAGGGCCTGATCCTTGGCTTCGTCGGCGCTGCGCTTGCGGGTGCCGGCGATGGGCCGGTACTCGACCCTGCTTCCGTCTTTGCCCTGCTGTACGCGAACCAGCATCTCCGGCGAAGAGCCGGCAACTTCAAGCGGGCTGGCCGATTTCTTGCCCGTCGCGTCGGGCGTGGTGCGAAGGAAGAACATGTACGGCGAAGGATTGACGATGCGCAGGGCGCGGTAGACGGCGAAGGGATCGACTCCCGGCTCCACGTCCAGCCGCTGCGAAAGCACCGTCTGGAAAACGTCTCCGGCGCGGATGTACTCCCGGATCGTTTCGACGGCGGCCAGATAGTCCTTCTTACGGGTCCGGTGCGCGACTTTCAGCTTGCCGTCGGCGGAGGGTTTCGGTAGCGCGGGCAGCGGGCGCGCCAGCCGCTTTCCCAGCTTAGCCAAACGCTTGACCGCGTCGGCGTAGGCTTCCGCTGGCGACTGCAGAGTCACGTCGGCGGTGACGACGAGATGGATCTCCTTGCGCACATGGTCGAAGGCCAGCACTTCATCGAAGAAAAGCAGGCAGGCGTCCGGAACGTGCAGCTCGTCTGGATTGGTCTCAGGAAGCCGTTCGATCTGGCGGACGACGTCGTAGCTCAGGAATCCAACCGCCCCAGCGGTAAAGGGCGGCAGACCCGGTACCCGCGCCGGGGTGTGTCCCCCAAGCGCCTCGCGCAGGATCGCGAATACGTCGCCCTCGATCTGGACGGTCTTCTTGCCCTCGGTAATGGCGATGGCCCGGCCGCGCGACACGATGCGCTTGTAAGGGTTCAGTCCGATGAAGGTATAACGGCCAATCTGCTCGCCGTTTTCCACGCTTTCAAGCAAAAAGCACTCCGGCGACTCCCAGGCCGCGCGCAGGAACGCGGAGACAGGCGTTTCCAGGTCTGCGGTGAGGGTGCGGAAGACGGGGACGAGGGTGTGCGTTTTGGCCAGCGCCAGGAATTCTTTGCGGGTGGGCTGAAGGCCTGCGGTGTTCGATTCTGCGTGCGCCATGACAAGGGCCAGTGTAAATGGCGCGGCAGAGATGCAGCTTGATCCCGACATCATCGGCCGCCCGCCGATGCAAGGAGATGAACGGCGATCCATCCCATCGTCATGATGACGATTGCGCCCAGAAAGCGAATTGGAAGTTCCCGCATGAAGCCGATGTGATCCTCTTTCTTGAGGGCGCCGCGGCTCGCAAGCCATTTGGGAAGTGCGAACCACAGTCCTGGAGAGAGAATCATGCAAGAGGCGTTCACCAGCAACATGGTCGCGAAAAGCCCGGCTCCAATCCAGACTAGGATATGAATCATTTGAAGTAACATGAGCGGCTCCATTAGGTCGCCAACTACGTTTGCGAGATTAGCTTTGACCGTTTTGACCGGCAAGCGTCATCATGACCATATCATCCCCCAAATTGCACAAGGTCTCGCGATTCGCCGCTAGGTTTCCATGCAGAATGGGGAGCTCGAGGTTTGAAATCGGCATAAAACAACGACCATGCCGCTCGAACACCATCATGAATCAACTAGCCAAATGACTCACGCAGAAGAGGAAGCATTTCTCGTTGCCAAGGGACGGCTGAAGCCGGCCGAGCAGGAAATGGATTGGGTTCCATTTTGGGCGCGGCCCCGAGCAAATATTCCGAAGGAAATCGCCATACAGGCAGTTATCGATAGCCGGGGCGACAGATGAGCAGTCAGTGTTTCCCATGCAGCAGAAGCCGTCCGATTTGCTAGTCTAGGCCATGCTCCGATCTGCGTTCCGCGCCGCTCTTCGCCTCCTTGCTGCTTCGATTGTGCCTCCGGCTCTTCTCAGTGCCAGCCTTCTCGCGCAAACTCCCCCGAGTGCCCCTGCGCCGGTCACCGCCGCCGAGGCCATCGACCGCATCGTGAAGGCCACCGGCGCCACGCTGCCCGCCAACACCGTAGACACCGTCAAGGCCGGCGATCCGGCGACCGTCGTCACCGGCATCGCGACCACCTTCACCCCGACGATGGAGGTTCTGCGCAAGGCCGTCGCCGCCGGGGACAACCTCATCGTCACCCACGAGCCGACGTTCTACAACCACCTCGACCAGACGACGCTCTTTGCCGGCGACCCGGTCTATCAGGAGAAGCTTGCTTACATCGAGGCGCACCATCTGATCGTCTGGCGCTTCCACGACACCTGGCACATGCGCCGGCCGGATGGCATTGCGGAGGGATTCGTTGCGCAGTTGGGGTGGGAGCGGTATGAGAACGCCGGGCAGCCCGCCGAGAAGGGATTTTTCTTTACGCGGCCGCCGACTTCCTTGCTGGATCTGTCGAAAGAGCTCAAACGGAAGCTCCATGCGCGCGTGATCCGGATTGTCGGCGATCCGGCTCTGACGGTGACCAAGGTCGCCTATGCGCCCGGCGCCGCCGGCGAAGCCACGCAGGTGAAGGCTCTGGAGCGGGACGACGTCGAGGTGCTGCTGGTCGGGGAGATTCCGGAGTGGGAGACCATCCTCTACGCGCGCGACGCGGCCCAGCAGGGGCGGAAAAAGGCGCTGATCCTGCTGGGGCATGTCACCTCCGAAGAGCCTGGAATGGAGAACTGCGCCCGGTGGCTCAGACCAATGTTTCCTGGCCTGCGTATCGATTTCCTTCCCGCCGGAGAGCCGTATTGGACCCCATGGGATCTGCCCAAGAAAAGGGACAAAGGAATAGGGAATAGGGAATAGGAGCGAAGCCTGTCCCCGCCGTCTGTCTCGCTTTTCCTGTGGGTGAAGTCGGAGCGGCTGCATTTTGTGGCGGCTGCAAGCAGTCGGGAGAGATTCGCCCTGACGATGGCCTGCCACGTGGCAGTGAGCCTTGCGATAGCCCGCGGCGCGCGCCGCTGATCGGACGTGTGCTGCTTCGAAATTCCGGTCACGTGAGGTCTCTCAGCGCGGCCATCGCGGCGTGATAGCCGCACATCCCATGGACTCCGCCGCCCGGTGGCGTGCTGGCGCTGCATAGGTAGACCTTTCGGTTCGAGGTGCGGTACTGCCACGCGGTGGGACGAAAGAGCAACTGGCCTATGTTCATCGCGCCACCTGAAAGATCGCCGCCGATGAGATTCGGATTCCAGGATTCGAAGGCAGGGGCGCTCCAGACCTTGCGGGCCAGAATGCAGTCGCGGAACCCGGGGGCAAATCGCTCGACCTGTGCCTCGATCGCCTCCTCCGCCGATCCGGCAAAGCCGTTGGGCACATGACAATAGCCCCAGGCGGTATGTTTTCCTTTGGGAGCGCGCGCGGGGTCGAAGAGGCTCGGCTGGGCTACCAGGACATAGGGTTTGGCTTCGACGCGGCCCTCCCAGGGAGCCCGTTCCGAAGCGGCAACTTCGTCGAGAGTCCCAGCGAGGTGAACCGTGCCGGCGCGGAGGCAACCCTTGGCGCGCCAGGGAATCGGCTCCGAGAGCGCCCAGTCGATTTTGAAAGCCCCGGGGCCGTACCGGAAGGCTTCGAGGGCGCGGCGATACTTCGGGGAAATCTCGTCCCCGGCCATCTCGATCAGTTGGCGAGGCGAAACGTCGCAGAGAACCAGATCGAACTCGCTCAATTCGGCCAGAGACGCGATCTTCCGGCTGGTCTCGATTTTCCCGCCCAGTCTGCGCAAATACCCCGCGAGGGCGTCTGAGATTGCCTGCGCCCCTCCCGCCGCAATCGGCCATCCGGCGGCGTGGCCCGCGGCGCCGAGAACCAGGCCGACGGCCGCCGAAAACGGCGATTCAAGCGGAAGCACCGCGTGAGCCGCGTTCCCGGCAAACAGCGCACGAGCGCGCGGCCCGCGAAAGAGCGTTCTTGCCAGCGCGGTCGCCGGCCATGCGGCGAAAAGGCCGAAGCGGGCCATCAGGACGGGGTGCGAGGGCCAGTGAATGACCGGGCCGAGGATTTCCTGGCACAGCTCCGGCCAGCGATCCACGAGCGGCCGCATCAAGCGCGCGTAGGCTAGACAATCCCCGCCGAGGTTGGCAACCGTAGCCGCCAGATCGTGTTCGAGCAGGACCGCCGTGCCGTCGTCGAGCGGATGGGCAAGCGGCGCTTCCGGCTCGATCCATCGCAGGCCAAAATCGGCCAGCGGCAGGGACTGGAAGAACGGGCTGGAGACGCCCATCGGATACGCGGACGAACCGAGGTCGTGGCGGAAGCCGGGGAGGGTCACTTCACCCGTCGAAGCTGCGCCGCCGATGGTGTCGCGGCCTTCGAAAACGGTCGTCTCCACTCCAGCGCGGGCGAGCGCGATCGCGGCGCTAAGGCCGTTCGGTCCGCTGCCGATGATGGCTGCCCTGGGCGTATTCCCTCCCCGAAAATCGGCCGAACCCAGTGCCGATTCTCGCCCGAACATACCACATGGGATGCCGTTCCACCCGCAATCGGCGCATTCCACAGAAATTTGGACATGGAATCCCGCGCTATCCGTTCATACTGGCGAAGGCTCTTCGCGAGATTTCAGCACCGCCGCTGAAGCTAATTTCCCCCTAAGAGGAGTTGACGTTTCCGGTAAGTGGAACTTAGACTCTTCAGGTTTGGCCAAGGCCGGCAAACGATCGGTTCTGGAGCAGCCGGTTCCCAGGCCGATCCCACGGCGCGTCGACGAGTAAATCCCGTGGCGCGAAGAATTTACCGGGAAACTTGTCGAACCGGAGTACCGTAAGGCCGCGTCCAATAGCCTGTCGTCTCGCAGGAATGAGCCGATAGAATTTGCGGGGCGGCCCGGAAGCACGGCCCAGCGCGCATACGGCGGCAACTTATACGGTGTGCGCGCGTGAGAATGGAGAAAAATTCGTATGGCAACCATGACCCTCGAGCAGGAAATCAACCCCTGGGAGGCCCAATCCGCTCGATTTGACTTTGCGGCAAGTAAGCTGAACCTCGATCCCGGCCTCTGGAAGGTGCTCAGCTCCCCCTCCCGCGAGATCATCGTGCATTTCCCGGTCACGATGGACGACGGCAGGATCGAGCTTTTTACCGGCTACCGGGTGCAGCATTCGGTGGCCCGCGGACCCGGCAAGGGCGGCATCCGCTACGCGCCGGACGTGACGCTGGATGAGGTCCGCGCGCTGGCCAGTTGGATGACCTGGAAGTGCGCCGTCGTCAACATCCCCTTCGGCGGCGCCAAGGGCGGAGTGATCTGCGACCCGCGCAAGATGAGCCAGGGCGAGCTGGAGCGGATGACGCGCCGCTACACGTCGGAGATCATTGAGTTTATCGGCCCGGAAAAAGACGTTCCCGCCCCCGACGTCAACACCAACGAGCAGACCATGGCCTGGATCATGGACACCTACTCGATGCACATGCGCCAGACGGTGACCAGCGTGGTCACCGGCAAGCCCGTCAACATCGGCGGCTCGCGCGGCCGCAAAGAAGCCACCGGGCGCGGCATCATGGTCATGTGCGACGAGAGCCTGCGCTATCTCAAGCTTCCCAAGGAGGGCTGCCGGGTGGTGATTCAGGGCTTTGGCAACGTCGGCTCGAATGCCGCGCGCCTGCTCGCCGAGAATGGCTACAAGATCGTGGGCATCGCCGAGTACGACGGCGGCCTCTACAATCCGGCCGGCATCGATGTCAACCAACTCGTCAGCTACAAAGAGCGCAACGGCACCACGCTGGGTTTTGGAAACGCCGAGGCCATGCCTTCAGACGAAGTCCTGCTGAGCGAGTGCGAAATTCTGATCCCCGCGGCGACGGAAAACGTTATCACCAGCCGCAACGCCGAGCGCCTCCGCTGCAAGATCCTCATCGAGGGCGCCAACGGACCCACCACCGCCGTAGCCGACGAAATGCTCGCCGAAAAACGGGTATTCGTCGTCCCAGATATTCTGGCCAACGCCGGCGGCGTCACCTCCAGCTATTTTGAATGGGTCCAGGACCGCCAGGGCTACTTCTGGAAGGAAGCCGTCCTGATTGAGCAATTGGAAAGCATCCTGCGCGAAGCCTTCGACGACGTGGTGCGCTACTCGGAAGCCCACAACGTCAACAACCGCATTGCGGCTTATATGCTGGCCATCGACCGCGTGGCTTTCACGATCAAGCAGCGCGGAATTTATGCCTAGCCGTTGGGAACTCAGTAAGCACCTCCCGTCCCCGGAATAGGAGTTGCTCCGGGGACGGGAAATCGTTTGGCGCGACTCCAGCTCAAACCCGTTTTTCTTCAGTATTCACCAGTCCGCAACCAAGATAGCCGAGCCGCTGGCCGAGTTGTGCCCGGTTGTCTCTGCCGGAGTAAACGGCGACGATCGCGTTTGATTGCCAACGCCCAGAGCGGTGCCTTCCGGTACCGTATGGACAAACGTTTCTACAGCGCTGGCCGTCCGTCGAATCGGGTCGAACTCAAGGGGTTCCGAAGGAGATCGGCGCGGGCTTCGGCCACGTCAAATTTGGATTGGACAAAGCCAATGGCGTCGAAGGGGGCATGAGAGGCTGAGGAAAAACCCTTTACGACAAGGCGTTTGCGTAAGGGCACGACCTCAGTCGTTCCGCTAAGGCCAATCGAATCAGCAGGGATTTAGCCCCTGCCGGAAGCTGGTTTCGCGATCTCATTCCATTTGCGAGGTAGTTCCGCGGCCTGTTTCGTCCCCGCGGGAAGCCTGGACCTGCCGGTCGGACCTTTCTCAACAAGCTCATAACTCCCAGCGCAGCCGCTGCCCATTCCATGCTCCCAATTCGCGCCTTGAACTCGCTGAAATGCGATCCTTCCGGGTCGTGAGGGGCTTTTGCGACGATTTGCGCGGTGTAGACAGTATCAATTCCGGCAAAATCTGCGGAACTCCCCGACCCGCCGCGTTCAAGCCCAGGAGAAATCATGTCATTCCGTCTTCAGCACTCCAAAATCGGAATCCTGCTCCTCTCCGGATTCCTGGCCTCCTCAACTCTTGAAGCCCCGGCCGAAGCCCCGGCTCCGCTCCAGACAGCGCAACTGGTGAAGAACTACGGCAACCTCCCATTGAGCTTTGAGCAGAACCGCGGACAGGTGGACAAGAGCGTCAAGTTCGTCTCGAGAGGCAGTGGCTACGGCCTCTATCTCACCCCGAAGGAGGCGGTGCTCACCCTCCATAAGCGCACCGTCTCCGCCGCATCCAGGCACAGCGGCACTGGAATCCGCCCTTCGCTGCACATTCCCGAAATGATCGCCAACGCCGGGCCTTCCGCGCGCTCCGCCGGCTCATCTCCGGCTTCGGTCGCGGACGCCGCAGACATGGTGGATATCGTGCGCATGCAGCTCGTTGGCTCAAACGCCGCAGCCCGCACCTCCGGCGAAAATCCCCTGCCCGGCACCGCCAACTACTTCCTCGGCAACGATTCAGCCAAGTGGAACACCGCCATTCCCACCTTCGGCAAAGTGCGTTTCGCCGCCGTCTATCCCGGCATCGACCTCGTCTATTATGGGAACCAGCGCCAGCTCGAATACGACTTCGTCGTCGCGCCCGGCGCCAGCCCGAATCCGATACAACTACACTTCGAGGGCGCGAAAAACCTGCATTTGGACGCCCAAGGGAATCTGGTCGTCGCGGCGGGAAACGGCGATATCGCCTTCCACAAGCCGGTCGTCTACCAATCCGTCGACGGCCGCAGACGGCCGATCGCCGGCGTCTTTCAACTTCTCGCCAATAACGGCGTCGCCTTCGCTCTCGGCCGCTACGACCGGTCCAAGCCCCTGGTCATAGACCCCACCCTCGCCTATTCCACCTACCTTGGCGGTAACGATGTGGATTACGGTACAGCCATCGCGGTCGACTCCTCCGGCAACACCTATATCACCGGGCTCACCGGCTCGCTCAACTTTCCCCTTACCCCAGGCGCATTTGAAACCGTGAACAAGGCCTCCTCCGGCAACGCCGTCACCACCGCTTTCGTCAGCAAGCTCAACGCCTCGGGCACGGCGCTGGTTTATTCCACCTACCTCGGGGGCACCGCCATCCCCAACACCCCGCTCAGCCAGGGCGACTACGGCCATGCCATCGCCGTCGACTCCACCGGAGCGGCTTACATCACCGGCCTCACCTACTCCGCCGACTTTCCCGTCACCAAAGGGGCATATCAGACAAGCAATCATGCCGCCGCCAACTCCACTTACACCGGATTCATCAGCAAGATCAACCCCGCCGGAACCGCCTTGGACTACTCGACCTTCATGGGCGGGTCGAGCACCGACGATCCGCTTTCGATCGCCGTCGACGCTACGGGCGACGTCTACACCGCCGGAGCCACGTTTTCCTCCGATTACCCTACGACGCCGAATGCCTTCCAACGCCAAAACAACTCCGCCGAAAACGAGGGATTCAACGAATTCGTCACCAAGCTGAATCCGACCGGGACCGCGCTCGTTTACTCGACTTATCTCGGCGGCACCGGTGAGACGGACGAAGCCTTCGAAGGGACCATCTACTCCGTCATTGGCTTGGCTATCGACAAATCCGGCGACGCGTATGTCGAGGGATACGCCCAGTCCTCCGACTTCCCCGTCACCAAAGGGGTCGTGCAGGCCGCCAACCACGCCCTCAACAACTTCGGCTTCAATCTCACCGTCGCCAAGCTCAACCCAACCGGATCGGGGCTGGTCTACGCCACTTATCTGGGCGGAAGCACCAATGACATCGGCGAGGGACTGGCTATCGATGCCGCTGGTGACGCCTACATCACCGCCTTCACCTACGACGCGGATTTTCCTGTCACCAAGGGGGCTTTCCAGACTACGAACGCAGGTTTCGCCAGCAACTACGAAACCGGCGCGGCCGCCAAGCTCAACCCCACCGGAACCGCGCTCCTATACGCCACCTACCTTGGCGGCAACGCCGGCGACGAGGCCTTCGCGCCCTCCGTCGATACCTCCGGCGACCTGTACATCCCAGGAACCACCGCCTCCGCCGACTTCCCCGTCACCAAGACGGCAACGCAAACGACGCTGAAGGGCGCGCAGAACGGCTTCCTGACCGAGTTGAACCCAGCCGGAACCGCCGAAATCTTCTCGACCTACCTGGGCGGCACCGGCGACGACGCGGCCGAAGCATCCGCCCTTGGAGCCGGAGGCAACCTCTACCTCACCGGATACACCAGCTCCTCCAATTTCCCGGTGACCAAGGGCGCTCTTGAAACCGCTTACACCGCCAAACAAAACACTGCGTTTGCAGTCGACTTCGACCTGGCCGCGGCCGCTACCGCCAAGGCCACCACCACCACTCTCACTGCCGGCGCCAATCCTCAAGTCATTGCGGACTCGCTCACCTTCACCGCGACCGTCGCCTCTGGCACAGTAGCGCCAACCGGCAACGTGGTCTTCACCATCGACGAGGCCACGGTCGCAACGGTCGCCCTCACCGCCGGCAAAGCCACCTACACCACCGCCACTCTGGCCGTCGGACCGCATTATGTGCTGGCCAGCTACACCGGCAACGCTACCTACGCCTCCAGCGGAGAGGGTCTGACCGAGACCATCGTCTTGCCAACAGCCGTGGCGCCAGTGGTTTCGCCAGCCGCGGGAACGTATAACTCGCTCCAGACCGTGACCCTTACCGACGCCACCAAAGGCGCGGTCGTCTACTACACCACCAACGGCGTAGCGCCCACAATCGCATCCACTAAGTACGTCGCGCCCTTTGCCGTCAGCGCCACTGAAACCGTCGAGGCCATCGCCGTCGCTACGGGCTACAACAACAGCGTGGTTGCCACGGCCGCCTACAAGCTGATCGGCACACCGTCCGCCCTCGCCGCTCCGGCCACACTGATCGCCACGCCAGACGCAACCCTCAACGCCATCGTGAACACGCTGGGCCTCACCGGCACCTGCTACTTCCAGTACGGAACCAGCAGCGCGGCGCTCACCGCTCTGACGGCCAAGACAGCGCTCGCCGCCGTAGCCACACCAGTCGCCGCCTCGGCCAAGCTCACCGCCCTCAAGACCAAAACCACCTATTACTTCCAGGTCGTCGTGGCGACCGCGGGCGGCACGGCTCTGGGCGAGATACTTAGCTTTACAACCAACTGAGAAGCGCCACTCGAAACGACGGCCCAGGTCTTTCAACGAGATCTGGGCTGTCTTGCGTTCGGGAACATTTCACACTTTGGTGGGACATGGAATTGGCAACAAACTGAGACAATTGCCTGGAAACCGGCCAATTGAAGGAGCAGGGACCAAGGTTTCGCCGTCCGAGAACAGGAATTCTCTCACAATTTAACGTGCCTTGCTGGAACGCGGACTAAATGTGTCGTATATTAGAGGAGTTGATTCAAGAGACGGGCTTCGCGCCGACCTAGCCTGTTCGCAGCGCCAGACGAAGCGAAAATAACAGCGCCAGATCCTCGCGGGAAACTCTTGGCGGAGACCGCGAGGACCTGGCAAACCACAACCCGACACAAGCATGAGGGATCGCAGGCTTTCCCCACTATAAATCTCGATCCCTCCGGATTCAACCGAAGACTTTCCTCCAGTTCCCAACTCTGATTCGCGGGCGCCATTTCCGCGCCGCGTAGAAGAGCGCCGGCACCGTCTGGAGGCCACGGACGTGGACAAGTCTTCCTTCAAAGCTCTTTCATTTCGGAGATACGAGATCGTGCCAGTCGCCGTTTTGCCCCAATTTCCCACGTTCACCCTGAGAATCGCCTGCACCGCCCTCTTCGCAGCCACTGCCGCGTTCGCCAGCGTCGGAGGCAGCATCTCCGGCACTGTCAAGGACGCGACTGGCTCCGTCATCGCCGGCGCCACTGTCGCCGCGCAGGAAACCAACACCGGCCTCGCCTACCGCGCCCAGACCGACGCGAGCGGCTTTTACACCCTCCCCGTGCTTCCCGTCGGCCACTATCAATTGCAGATCGACTCGCCCGGATTCGCCAGCTACAAGCGTAAAGGCATCGTGCTCGATACCGGCGCGGCGCTCAAATTCGATGCGGCCCTCTCTGTCGGAGGCGTGAACCAAACGGTCAGCGTGAGCGACGATGCGCTGCATGTTGAGACCGTCGGCACCCAGATGGGCGAAGTAATCACCGGCCGCCAGATGACCGCCGTGCCGCTCGATGGCCGCAGCTATACCGATCTGCTCTCGCTTCAAGCCGGCGTGGCTCCGGCAACTTCCATTACTTCGACTACCGTGCAGGATGTGGGCGCGACCGTACTCAATCCTTCCGGCACGCTCAATCCCGGCACCGTTTCCGTCAACGGCCAGCGCGAATTCGCCAACTTCTTCTCCGTAAACGGCGCAGATGCCGAGGAAGACGTCAACGCCGGCACGGCCATCATCCCCAATCTCGACGCCATCGAGGAATTCCGCATCGTCACCAGCAACTTCGACGCCGAATACGGCGAGTTTTCCGGCGGCCAGATCGGCGTTGTCACCAAATCCGGCTCGAATCGCCTCCACGGGAGCGCCTTCGACTTCCTGAGGAACACGGATCTCGATGCCCGAAACTACTTTTCGCCCACGCGCGGCGCGTTTCGCCAGAACCAGTTCGGCGGGACGCTCGGCGGACCGGCCGGCCGAACCGCCTGGCGCGAAAAACTCTTCTACTTCGCCGACTACCAAGGCACGCGCCAGACGCAGGGCATCGACACCGGCGAGATCAGCGTCCCCTCCAACGCCGACCGCGCCGGAAACCTCGCCGATTTTGTGGACTCGACCGGCAAATCGCTGCTCACCGGAACCGTCGGCGGCCCGTACTTCGCCAGTCTGCTCAGCCAGAAGCTCGGCTACAAAGTCACCCAGGGCGAACCGTACTATTCCACAGGCTGCGCACTCGCCAACGCCCAGCAAGGCCAGTGCGTCTTCCCCGACGCGACGATTCCCAAATCGGCGTGGTCCGTACCCGCGCAGCGGATGCTCCAGTACATTCCCGCGCCCAACACCGTGGGCGGGTTCAGCACCTCGGCCTATAACCAGACGCTGCGCGACGATAAGGCGGGTCTGCGGATTGACGCCAACTCCCGACTCGGCCTGCTCTCCGCCTACTACTTCATCGACGACTTCACGCTGGACAACCCCTACCCCGTCGCCCAGAGCGGCGCCAGCGTACCCGGCTTCGACGCGCTGACCACCGGCCGCGCGCAGTTGCTGGCCCTCGGCGACACCAAGACGCTCAGCTCAACCGCCGTCAACGAGCTGCATCTGAGCTACATTCGCGACTACACCAACCTGGGCCAGCCGGCCGGCGGCAGGGGCGTCAGCCTGCTTGCGCAGGGTTTTGCAAACGCCAACGGAACACCGAGCATCGTCGCGCTCGATCCCAAAGGGCAATCGGTTGAAAATCTGAACTTCAACGGCTACTCGACCGGATCCGCGGCCAACCAGCTCCTTCAGGCCAACAACACCTACCAGCTTTCGGATACGTTCACCACCGTTCTCGGCGGCCACACACTCAAATTCGGCGGCGAAACGCACCTGGATCAGGTCAACGCCAATCCCATCGCCCAGTTCAACGGCAGCTTCGTCTTCTCCGGCACCGAAACCGGCGTCGATTTTGCCGACTTCCTCATCGGCGTCCCCAGCCAGTACAACCAGAGCCAGTTGAACCCCTTCTACGCGCGCAATCGGTATTTCGGCGTCTTCGCGCAAGACAGTTGGCGCGCGCGGCCCAATCTCACGCTCAACTACGGCCTGCGCTGGGATCGCATCGCGCCCTGGTCGGAAAAGTACAACCAGATCTCGACCTTCGTCGCCGGCGCGCAGTCGGTCGTCTTCCCGGGCGCGCCGGCGGGCATTCTCTACCCCGGCGACCCCGGCGTTTCGAGCACCCTCGCACCCATCGGCGAACTGAGCCTTGCGCCCCGCGTGGGTGTGGCCTGGTCGCCGCAGGCTGCATCCGGTAGCTTCGCGGAAAAGCTCCTCGGCGCGCCCGGCGCGACCAGCATACGCGCCAGCTTCGGCAACTTTTATACCGCCATCGACGCGCTTTCGATCGGGGTTCTGGCCGCCAACGCTCCCTACGGAACCACCTACACCAGCCCGGAAGCGCCCCTGTTCGCCACGCCTTTCGTCGGCGCGGCCGACGGCGCGAATAACGGCCAGCCCTTCCCCTATCAATTCGCTCCGCTCAATTCCTCGCGCAGCCATCCCGACGCCAATTTCGACTGGAGCACGTTCCTGCCCATCAGCGGCATCCCCGGCTACGACATCCACAACAAGACGCCCTACACCGAGGAGTGGATGCTCTCGATCGAGCGCCAGGCCGGTCCGAACACCGTGCTTTCCGCCAGTTACGTCGGCACCGCCAGCCATCGCCAGCGCGTGCTGATCGAGCCGAATGCCGGAAATCCCGCGCTCTGCCTGAGCCTTAGCCAGCCCAGCGAAGTGATGCCAGGAACCCCAACCTGTGGCCCCGGCGGCGAAGATACCGTCTATTACCCTGCCAAAGGCGGGCAGGTCAACGGGACGCGAGGGCCGTTGGGTGCGAACTTTGGCAGCAACGCCGACCAGACCACCATCGGCCATGCCAACTACAACGCGCTGGAGCTGAGCGCGCGGCACACCAGCGGACGCCTCGACCTTTCCGCCGCCTACACCTACGGAAAGTCGCTGGATCAATCTTCCAACGTCGGCGAAGAGGTCAATCCGTTCAACCCGGCGCTCAGCTACGCGCTTTCCTCCTTCGACGTAAAGCAGAATTTTGTGGTCAGCTACGAGTATCAGTTGCCGATCGCGGGCTTTCTGAGGCCGAGCCGGCTGACCAACGGCTGGTCGGTTTCCGGCATCACCCACGCCGCCAGCGGCTTTCCCGTCACCCTTGTGAACAACGGCGACAACTCGCTGATTGGCACCAACCCCAATGGAATCAACAACGCCAGCATTGACGAGCCGGATTACACCGGCGGCTCGCTGCATCTGGTCAGCGACCCGCGGAAGCACGGCAACAGCTATTTCGACACCAGCGTATTGCCGATGAACGCGATCGGAACTCCGGGAACGGCCAAGCGGCGCTTCTTTTACGGCCCGGGCGCGGTCAACTTCGACGCCGCTCTGGCAAAGAGGCTGGCGCTTACGGACGCGACGGCGCTGCTGTTTCGCGTGGAGGCCTTCAATCTTTTCAACCACACGGAGTTCAACGGACCCAGCGCGGTGGACGGTAATATCGGCAGCTCGACCTTTGGCCAGGTCATCGGCGCAGCGCCCCCGCGCATTCTGCAAGGCGCGCTGAAGTTCAGTTTTTGAGAATGCGGACTCGCCCGGGATGCCAGCTTCGTTGAGGATGAGGAGTGGTTCAAGAGAAGGCCACGCGCTGGGCGCGCCATAATGCGCCTTCGACGGCGACGACCGCCTCTTGGCGGAATTGCATCTCCGGGGCGGATTGCGTTAACAGCTCCGCGAGGCGATTGCGGACGATAGGCATTTTTTCGAGTACGCTGCCGGTGAAGGCGGCGGGAACTTCTTCCAATAAACCATGGCGGGCGCGCAATTTGTGGCGGACTAAGAGTATGAATTCGGCTAAGTCGGCTGCGGCCTGATGGAGGATATTGACGGCCACGGGGTCGGATTCCTCGGCGAGCGTGTTGATGACCGGTGCGAGTGCGGCAAAGTCGGGGCCGGGAACTTCGTTGCCGCGGCTGACGAGTTCCTCGAAAGTCCGCGTACCCCAGGCGGCGCCGACGCAATCGAGGATAGCTGTGCGCTCGCCTCGATCGAAAGCCTGTAATGCCTGGCGGATAGCGTGCAGGCCGATCCAGTAGCCGGAGCCCTGGTCGCCGAGGATGGAGCTATAGCCGCCCGCAGTCTCGCGCGCCCCAGAGGGAGCGCGGCCAATGCAGTTGGATCCGGTGCCTGCGATTTGCAGGATGCCCGGTTCGCCGCGAAATGCCGCGTCCAGCGCGATGACCTCGTCGCCGACGACTTCGGAGCGCTCAATTCCGAAATCGCGCAAGGCGGCGGTAATCCACTCCGGAACGCCAGGCATGTAGGCGCTGGCAACGCCGGCGGATGCAGCATGAATTTGCACTGCGCCTGATTGGTCGAGCACCTGGCGGAGGAGCGCGCGGAGATTTGCCTCGGCGGTTTCGACTCCGACGCGAAGGCGCTTGATGGAGCCGGCCTGAGCGCGAGCCAACACTTGCGTTCCGCCCTCGTGGACGCGGGCGATCACAGCGCGGGTGTTGGTGCCGCCGCCGTCGATGCCGAGCACTGTTGCGTGAGATTCGGTCATTCTATTGGTTTGCAGTTTCCCCGTTGTCGCGGAGCGTTCCCGCAAGGATGTTGAGGTCACCATCGGATTTCGGTGCGGTGAGGCCGAGAATGTGTGCGATCCAGGGATAGAGATTCACGTTTTCAAAGGGCGCGACGGTCCTGCCGGGAAGGATGTCCGGGCCAGCGGCGAAGAAGCTGGCTTTCATTTCAGGCATGGTGGCGGGGTCGAATCCGTGGGAGCCGGCTTCAGGAGCGCGATCGGGCTTCGCCGTACCGTCCGGATTCAGACCGGGGCCGTGGGCGCGGATGGCGTAAGGGCCAGTAGGGACGACGACCGGGTCGCCTTCGCGGGGGTTTTGGCTGTAATGGAGGCCGGCGGGTACGTCTTTCAGCCGGTAGACCTGGAACTTGTCGGAGGCGTGCTTGAGCTGGTTGTAAACGCGGGCGCGATCCTCTTCCGTCTTGCCGTAGAGCAGCAGGCCGACGGTTTCAAAGTTGGCCAGGCCGGCGAATTGGTCGAGGGTGATCCAGTCGCCTTGAATCTTGGTCATGCCGTGGTCGCTGACCACGATCAAATCGATAGGCAAATGCGTGGCGGCGAGCGCGATCTGGAGTTTGCCGACCAGCGCGTCGACTTTGAGCACGGCGGCTTTGGTTTCCGGCGCGTCGGGGCCGAATTGGTGGCCGGCGTGGTCCACGTCCGAGTAGTAGAGGGTGATGAAGTGGGGGCGCGTCTCGGCGGGCTGCTTAAGCCATGCGAGAACCTGATCGATGCGGGCGAATTGATCCACTCTGTCGTCGAATTTGAGGTAGTCGGTGGGGCGCTCTCCGGCGATTTCCGCCTCAGAACCGGGCCAGAACAGGCATGCGGTGCGCATGCCCTGGCTCTCGGCAAGGGACCAAAGCGGAGTTCCCGAGTACCAGGAGCCGTCTGTAACGGCGGCTGGGTTGACGATCGAATAGGTGGCAAGTTCGCCGGCTGCTTGACGCGCCGGGTCGTAAAAATTGTTGCGGACCAGTCCGTTGTGCTCGGGATAAAGGCCGGTGACGATCGCATAGTGGTTGGGGAAGGTGAGCGATGGGTAGCTGGGGATCATTCCCTGCGGCGCGATCGCGCCCCGCTTGCCCAGCGCGAGCAGGTGCATAGCACCGTATCGCTTGGCGTAGTCCCAGCGGAAGCCGTCGAGGGAGACCAGGACGACGTAGTGCGCCTTCTGCGCCTCGGAGGAGTTTGGGCCGTGGTCGGTGTGGATCACTTGCGGAGTCTGGACTTGCGGAGTCTGGACTTGCGGAGTCTGGACTTGCGGAGTCTGGACTAGTGGAGTCTGCGCCTGCGGCGTCTGGACCTGCGGAGTCTGGGCGAAAACGCCAAGAGCGACGGCAAGCGTGGCCGCCCAAACCGCCAAAAGAACAAGCTGAAGCCTGCCACTTCGCATCCGGTTTCCTCCAGGCTAGCTTATCGCACGGGCTGCCATTGAGTTTCAAAACATTGAGACGATGCGCGTTTAGGCGAGACTTATTGGCAAAGGGCCGCGTCTACTCGCGAGAGGGCACTTTCATGAAGAATTTCAGTTCGATTTTGCTCTTTGCTTGCCTGGTTTCCGCGATTCCGGCGGGAGCTGTGACGTTGCCGGATTCCTGCGGAAACGAGCAGGTTCGATTCGACGTGAAAACGCGGAAGGATGCCCCTGCGCTCGCCCCTGCCGAGGACGGCAAGGCGCGGATCGTATTGATGGAAAGCGAGAACCTGAGAGTGACGCCATTCACGCAAGCGACGGTTCGCTTTGGCATGGATGGGGCTTGGGTGGGCGCCGATTATGGAACGTCCTACTTTGTCCTGACGGTGGACCCTGGAGTTCACCATGTATGCGCAAACTGGCAGTCGTCTCTGGGACGGTTCAAGAAGGAATCCGATGCGCTTTCGTTCACGGCGGAGGCGGGAAAAACCTACTACTTTTCCGCCGCAATTACGGCGGAGTCTGAGAACGTCGTCGATTTCGCGCTTGCTCAGTTGAACGACGACCAGGGCAAGTACCGGATCAAGTTTGCAAGACTCAGCTCCTCGAAGTCCAAATAGGCGCGCGGCCGACCGCCACGTTGTGTTTGCATCGGTTGTGCCGGCGCATGAATCCAATCGAGATGGACAACGGTCTGACGGTATCGGTTCTGGATTTGGTAGGCTTGCGGGCTGGCGAGACTGCCGGCTCGGCGATTGCGCGTTCGGTCGATCTGGCGCGGCACGCGGAACGGCTCGGCTACCGGCGTTTCTGGCTTGCGGAGCATCATTCGATCGCCGGCTTGGCCTGTTCGGCAACGGCCGTGCTCATTGGGCATGTGGCCGGCGCGACCCGAACGATTCGTGTGGGCAGCGGCGGGGTGATGCTGCCCAACCACGCGCCGCTGGTGGTTGCCGAGCAGTTCGGGACGCTGGAGGCGCTCTATCCGGACCGCATCGATCTGGGCCTTGGCCGCGCGCCCGGCGGCGATTACGCGACCATGCGGGCTCTGCGCCGGGATTTGGCGCAAACGGGCGACGATTTTCCCGAGTTGCTGGCCGAGTTGCGCGGCTATCTCGGCGACGCCAAGCCAGGCCAGGCCGTGCGGGCGTATCCAGGCCAGGGTAGCCACGTGCCTGTGACGCTGCTGGGGTCGAGCACCTACAGCGCGCAACTCGCCGCGCGGCTCAGTTTGCCGTTTGCCTTTGCGGCGCACTTCGCTCCGGACGACTTATATACGGCTTCACGGCTGTATCGGAACGGTTTTCAGCCGAGTGAGACGCTGGCCCAGCCGGATTTGAAGATTGCGGTGCAGCTGATCGCGGCGGAAACCGATGCGGCGGCGCGGCGGCTGTTCACCTCAGCCCAGCAGCGATTCCTGCGCCTGATTCGCAACCAGCCCGTGGAACTGCCGCCGCCACTCGATTCTCCGGATTCCATGGATGGGATGTGGCAACCGTGGGAGCGGGCGGCGGTGGAGCAGCGGCTTGGCGCGGCGATCGTCGGTTCGGACGCTACGGTGAAGGCCGGCCTGGAGAAGCTGATTGCGCGGACCGGAGCCAACGAAGCGATCATCGTGACCGACCTTTACGACCACGCCGACCGGCTGGACTCGTATACCCGCGTGGCCGCCGTGGCGAAAACGATCGAAGCCGGCGAGGCGGTCGGCGTATAGAGACGATCTTCATTGCGCGGAGTGCTGGAAGACCCATGCGTGTGGTATACGATTTCACATGCTGAGTTTCCGCCCAATTGCCCTGCTCTTCTCCATCGCTTTCACTACTGCGCTCGCTGCCGCGCAAACGCTGGCTCCAACCCCGCCCATGGGCTGGAATAGCTGGGATGCGTATGGATTGACCATCGACGAGGCGGATTTCAAGGCCAATACCGCGGTGTTGGCGAGCATCAAGCAATATGGCTGGCAGTATTCCGTCATCGACGAGGGGTGGTATATGCAGGATCCCTTCGGCGGTACGCGCGAGAAACAAAGATACGTCTACGACGAGTTCGGCCGCCTGATTCCAGCGCTGAATCGTTTTCCCGACGCGGCGAACGGTGCCGGATTGAAGCCGCTGGCGGATTGGGTCCACGCGCAGGGGTTGAAGTTTGGCATTCATCTCGTTCGCGGCATTCCCCGGCGGGATGTGGCGGAGAATACGCCGATTGCGGGGACGAAGTTCACCGCGGCCGATGCCGGCGACACGACCGACGCCTGCCCCTGGGACGAGGGCAACTGGGGCGTGAAGGACAATGCCGCCGGGCAGGCCTGGTACGACTCGATGATCGACCTCTACGGCGGCTGGGGCGTGGATTTTCTCAAGGTGGATTGCATCTCCGACCATCCTTACAAGCCGGTAGAGATACGCCTGGTCGCCGAGGCGATTCGGAAGTTTACAGCAAGGACCGGCAAGCCGATCGTGCTCAGCCTTTCGCCCGGGCCGACCAACTTGCGCGATGCGGCGTATGTGGCCAAATACGCGCAAATGTGGCGAATCGCAGACGACCATTGGGACGTGTGGTCGCACGACCCGAATCTGGATACCAAGCCGGACTCGAAGCAAGACATCAAGCCTACCGAATTTCCCTTTGGAACCAAGCAGGCCTTCGACCGGCTGGAGGCCTGGCAGCCATATGTGAAGCCGGGGAGCTGGCCGGACGACGATATGCTTCCGTTCGGGTCGCTGACCCCGCATCCGGGCTGGGGCGCGCCGCGCGAGTCGCGCCTGACCGAAGATGAGGAGCAAACGGAGTTTACGCTTTGGGCGATCACGCGCTCGCCGCTGATTCTAGGGGCGAATCTGACCAAGATGGACGGGTTTTTGCGGGAGTTGGTGACGAATAAGACTCTGATCGAGATGGATCAGGGCACCATCGATAATCACCCGTTGCAGGATCTACCGGCTGGGTTCGGGAATGTTCGCGTATGGGAAGCTACGAAAGCTGGAACCGGAGGATTTGCGCCTAGGTACGTGGCAATTTTCAATCTTGGCGATAGGCCTGCCGAACTCCATTTCCGTTGGATGGAGTTCGGGCTGGCCGAGTTTTCGAAGCCGGGCGATAAAATCGACTTGAAGCTGCCAGCTCACGGGAGCGCCGTGTTCAGCGACCTGAGCCCGCTCGCAATCAAATAGAATTCAGGCGGTGCAGCCGGCGCCCGCTTCGCGGCTGAAGCCGAAGATCGGCGCGGCCGTGAACCGCCTCGGCCAAGACCATGGGCTGGCCGCTCCGCGTTTCGCCGGTTGTGGTGGGCATGGCCTGCGCACCTGCCGGCACCGGAACAAGCCCTAGAAAAAAGGCGAGAACAAAACAGGTTGGGTGGCTCGATAAGAACCGCGTGGATGCGATGATCGCATACAAGTACCTTACTTTCGTGCGATCAAGTCAGGACGCGGGAGCAGCCGCCCGTGTGCGAAACTAAAAGTTCAGCCGACGGGATGCATCTTGCACGGCTGACGGTCGGCCCGCTCGAGCCGTACTGAACGTTCCCTTCCTCGGAGAATCCACGGAAAATGCCTCTGCTTCGCTCCGCGTTCATCGCCCTTTCCACGAACCAGACTCTGCGCCGATTCAGTGAGAATGCCGCCATGGGGCGCAAACTGAGCTCGCGCTTCGTGGCCGGGCTGGAGGTGGAAGACGCGCTGCGCGCCACGGAAATGCTGAACAACTACGGCATGACGGCGACGCTCGACGCTTTGGGCGAAAGCGTGAGCACGGAGGCGGAGGCGCATCGGTCGGCCGAGACCTACCACCGGCTGCTGGACGCCATTGCCGCGCGGAAGCTGAAGGCCAATATCAGCGTGAAGCTGACGCAGATGGGCCTCGAGCTGTCGGCGGATCTGGCCTACAAAATCGCTTCTGGATTGACCGAGCACGCCAAGGCTACCGGCAATTTCCTGCGGATCGATATGGAGGGTTCGCATCTGACCCAGGTGACGCTGGATTTGGTGCGCCATCTGCATGCGCGGGAGGAGTACAAGGGGCATATCGGGATTGTGATCCAGGCATACCTCTTCCGCTCCGAGGCCGACATTCGCCAACTCGTCGAGGAAGGCATCCGGGTGCGGCTGTGCAAGGGCGCCTATCAGGAGCCGCCGACGATCGCTTTTGCCAAGAAGCACGATACGGACACCAACTATGTGCGTCTCGCGGGAATTTTGCTCTCGAGCGGCATCTATCACGGTATTGCGACCCACGACGAGGCGATGATCGAAGCGGTGAAGAACTACGCCCGGAATACTGGGATCGCGCCGGAGCAGTTCGAGTTCCAGATGCTCTATGGGGTGCGCAGGGATCTACAGCGGCGGCTAGTGCGCGAAGGCTACAACATGCGGGTGTACATCCCGTTTGGCCGGGAGTGGTATCCCTACTTTATGAGGCGGTTGGCGGAACGGCCCGCGAATGTCTTCTTCCTGGCGAAGAATCTACTCAGGTAGCGTGGGGTTGCCGTACCCGGCGCCAGGGTGCTTTCACTGCGGCGCCTGGTATGGTTCCACCTTTAGCAGATTCGACAAAACGCCCCGCTCCTGCGGCGAAAATGTGGCATTGTAGCGTGCGGAGTTGAGCATCGTATCGCGCTGGTCGATGGGAACGCCGCGCAAATCCTGAAAGGCCCGGCGAACCAGCGCCTGGCGGTCCGGCGACATGGTATCGAGCGTACGCATGGACTGGTTGACCTGGATGCGGTCCGCGGGCGATAGGCGCTCGATCGCTTCCGCGCGGGCCAGGCGGCGCTGGCGCTGGGCTTCCGGCATTTCGTTCAACGTGTGCAACTGCTGGATCTGGCGCGCCTGCTCGGCGGGAGGCAAGCGGCTAAAACCCGGCTCCTGACGCAGCAGACGCTCCTGCTGGCCGACTGGCAGATTCTGGTGCTGCGCCATCCACTGGGGCAGGTGGCCGGCCGCCTGCGGATTGGCATGGACCGAGTAAGGCGAGTTGTAGGCTGGGCGAGCCGACTGAGCGGGTTGACCCGCGCCATTCGGCTGCGGCCGGGGCTGAATGTTGGCGCTGGGGCGGCCGTATCGGTATGGGTTCGCGGGCTGCGGTTGCGGTTGGCGCTGACCTTGCCTTCCAGCTTGCCCGCCGGACTGCGGCCGGGGCTGCACCGGTGCCCAGGCATGAGGAGCCGAAGCGTGAGGCGCCGAACCAGGGTGCTGCCCTCGACTGGAAAACCGGCCGGCAATCGCAACAGGAGCCGCGGCCAACAGCAGGGCCACACAAGCAGCTTGCGCTGCGTGGCGGGCAACGCGCGTTTTGGCCTCCGGAGTCTTCATGGCATTCGGTATCGGCAGATCTTCTTTTCTGGACTTTCAGTTGCCCGTTCCTTCAGGACAAGGCTCGGCGGACCGCACCTTTACCAGACGGCCGCCGATTGCCTCAGTCGTTGTTCTGGCTGGACAGCGCTTCGAGCTGGTCCAGCAGTTGGGCGTTGTTGTCAATGGTCTGCAGATCGCTGACGACGGCGGCCTGCTGGGGTGGCTGAACAATCGGAGTCTCGGTATTCAGGCCGAGGTAAGCGCCGCCGCCCAACAGCACCATCACGCTGAGCGCCATGGCCGCCACCGGACGCAAACCGAGCCGGGAGCCGTAGACGAATCGCGCCCGCAGTTTTTCATACCAGCCGGCCGGCGCCGCTTCCCGCTCTTCCTCCAGACGGGCATTGAGCCGGGTCAGGAAGTACGGGTTCGGCTCCGGCACCTCCCAAACATCCATCAGCGACATCGTAGCTCGCAACCCCGCAAGCTGCGCCGCGCATCCCGCGCACTGGGCAAGATGAGCGTGCAGATCGTTTTCCTTGGCAATCATGGTCCCCGGCGTCTCCTCAAACAGAAGATCGGCCAGCTTCGCATTCACATCATGGCAGTTCATTTCGGCGCTCCCTTCCGCAACCGGTGTTCCCCGGCTTCGTGCATCCCATTCCGTGCAAAACTCTCAAACAAACTCTTTCAACCGCTCGCGCAGCGTCTGGTAAGCGCGAAAGAGGAGCGACTTGGTAGCCGACTCGCTCAGTTTCAACACATCCCCGATCTGGCGATAATCCATCTCCTGGTACTTGTGCATCAACACGGCCATGCGCTGCCGCTCTGGCAACGATCTCACCTGCGCCCGAATCGCTTCCATACGTTCCTCGCGGAGCATCCGTTGCTCGACGTTCGGGTCGTCGTCGGCAACCTCCGGCATCGTGCCGGACTCGGCATCCGGCGCGTCCAACTCCAGCGTCTGCGCCGTGCGCTCGTTCTTCGTATCCCGCGCATGGTTTACCGCCAGATTCGTCGCGATCCGGTAGAGCCAGGTGCTGAACTTTGCCTCGGCGCGGTAGCTCTCCCGCGACCGGTAAACGCGCAGAAACACCTCCTGCGCCAATTCCTCGGCAACCGCCTCATTGTGGACCATCCGGTACAGAAAGTGGATGATCTGGCGATGATACTTGCTTACCAGGTAGTTGTAGCCCGCTTCATCGCCGGCGGCTACGGCCAGCATAATTTCCGCGTCAGTGCGTTCCGCTCCCGCCGGACTGAAATCTGGCCGGACGCTCTTTTCCGCGGCGTTTCGGCTCCCGGTCAGTCCACCCAGACCCGGATTGTCCATCACCAGGCTTGCCATGTCCTCTGAAACCCAATTTCCCGCCGAAGGTTGCGCAAAACCCGTGCTTTCTCGATGGATTTTGCCGATTCCAGACGGCCTTCCGGCTCCAGCCGCGTGGATTTTGCCGTGCCATCGGGTGGGCAGGCGGCTGGGAACGCCTCCGGGGACGTCTCCGGGGGCGGGAAGCGCGGCGGCCAAGCGGGTTGGAAGAAAGCGGAGGCGCATGGATTGCGGTCCATTCCAGAACCGAAACGAAAGGCAACGGTTGAGTGTTACGTCCAAGCGCCAGGCGACCGGGGCATGGAACTGTATCGCTTATGATTTTACTTGAATCCGGCAAGGCCGGCCCGCTCCTCGATGGTACCGGACGGAGTTTTCGCCCAATCGAGAAGTTCTGAGCGATTCATGGGTCTCGCCCGGCCATCCAACCAGTCGAGCCGGCGCGACTGGTCAAATTCGGCTGCTCGGAATATTCTGGAACGTGTTCCGAGACAAACACCATTGTGAAAAGAGGTACGGCACTGCGGTCTAAACCTCACTCGATTTGGCCGGGTCATGTCGGTACGCTGGTCCCACCCAGCTTTGCCGCCGTCAAACTGGTGGTCTTTCACGCCGCGCCAGTGCTGTTGGCGTTACTGGGAATCGCCGCCGGGGCGCAGGCGCGCACCGTCAGCGCGTTGCATGACGGCTGGCGCCTGCGATCCGCTTGCGAGCTACCGGCCGGGGTGGATGCTTCCGGCAGCGTCATCTCGCAGCCGGAGTTTCGTGCCGACGGCTGGCTTGCGACCGCGGTTCCCAGCACCGTGCTTGCCGCGCAGTTTGCCGATCGCGTCGTTCCCGATCCTTACTTCGGCATGAACCTTCGGCAGATCCCCGGCACCGACTACCCGATCGGAAAAATCTTCGCCAATTTGCCCATGGCCCAGACCAGTCCCTACCGCTGCGGCTGGTGGTACCGGACGGAATTCCCTTCCCCGGCGACCTCAAAAGGCGAACGCGTCTGGCTGCACTTCGCGGGACTGAACTACCGCGGCGATGTGTGGCTCAACGGCAAGAAGATCGCCGGATCGGACCTCATCGCCGGCGCGTACCGCACCTACGACTTCGATGTCACAGACGCGCTTAAACCAGGGAAAGCCAATGTTCTCGCGGTCGAGACCTTCGCACCGACGGAGAAAGACCTGGGCATCAACTGGGTCGACTGGAACCCCTGCCCGCCGGACAAGGACATGGGCCTGTGGGGCGCGGTGGATCTGGTGACCACGGGCGAAGTGACACTGCGATCGCCGCTCGCGGTTGCGCACTTCACCGACAACACTCTCGCCGAGGCCGATTTGACCCTGTACGCGGAGCTGCACAACGCCAGCGGCGAGGCGGTGAAGGGCAGAGTCGAGGGTACGGCCGCCGGCATCGCCTTTGCGCAAACCGTCGAACTCGCTCCACGGGAAGACCGTACCGTCCAATTTACCCCAGATGCCTTCCCGCAACTGAAACTCCGCAATCCGGAACCGTGGTGGCCTGCGCAGATGGGCAAACCGCATCTGGAGCGCCTAGCCATGCGCTTCGTGCCGGAAAGCGACAAAGTCTCTTCGGATGAGCAGACGGTTGAATTCGGTATTCGCGAGATCGCCTCCGAACTCACTTCCATCGGCAGCCGGCTGTTCAAAATCAACGGTAAGCCGATCCTGATTCGCGGCGCGGGATGGTCGCAGGACATGCTGCTGCGCACCGACTCGAAGCGCCTGCGCGAGCAGTTCCACCTGGTCCGGGAGATGAACCTGAACACCATTCGCCTCGAAGGCAAACTCGAAACCGAGGAGTTCTTTCATCTCGCCGACGAGCAAGGCATTCTGGTAATGCTGGGCTGGTGCTGTTGCGACCACTGGGAGCATTGGAAAGACTGGACGCCCAACGACCTGACCATTGCCACGGCGTCTCTCCACGACCAGATGCTGCGCCTGCGCTCTCACGCCAGTCTGCTCGTCTGGCTCAACGGCAGCGACGGACCGCCGCCCGCCGACGTCGAAAACGCCTACCTCAAAGTGGAAGCGGACACTCACTGGCCGAACCCGATTCTATCCTCAGCCTCGGCAACCAAGACCACCCCCACGGGAGAGACCGGCGTGAAGATGACTGGACCGTACGATTACGTTGCCCCCAGCTACTGGTATGTGGACCATGAGCATGGCGGCGCCTGGGGATACAACACCGAAACCAGCCCCGGACCGGCGATCCCGTCGCTGGCCAGCCGCGCGAAATTCCTTAGCGATCCCGACGCGTGGCCCCCGACCGCCGACTGGAGCTTCCACAACGGTAGCGGCAAATTTGCCACGCTCAATGTGATGAACGCGGCCATGGACGCGTCCTACGCGACACCCCAGTCGGCAGCCGAGTACGAGCGCATCGCTTCGACGATGGAGTACGACAGCGAACGCGCGATGTTCGAGGCCTATAGCCGGAATAAGTACGTCTCGACGGGCGTGATCCAGTGGATGCTGAACAACGCGTGGCCTTCCATGATCTGGCACTTGTACGACTACTACCTCGACGCCGGCGCGGGCTACTCCGCCACAAAAAAAGCCTGCGAACCCGTGCATATTCAGTATTCCTACGACGACCATTCGATCGTCGTGGTCAACAGCACCTACGGCGCGGTGGCTGGCCTTAAGGCGAGCATCGAAGTCCACAGTCTGGACTGGAAGCCGCTCTACTCTTCCGACGCCCAGATCGACGTCGCGCCGGATAGTTCGCAAGCTATTGCCGCGCTGCCCGCAAGCCTATACGCGGACGCGGGCAAAGTTCTTTTCGTGGACCTTACCCTGTCGGATGCCGACGGCCGCGCCGTAAGCCGCAATTTCTACTGGGTTCCCACCACGCCGACGGCATTCAACTGGGCGAAAACCACCTACGTCACCACGCCCGCCTCGCATTACGAGGACCTGACCGCGCTGGCTGCGCTGCCTAAAGTCAAACTTGCCGCTAAGGCGTCGATTGAGACGACCTCGCATGGCCGCGAAGTCCTGCTGCGCCTGACCAATGCGTCGGCGACTCTTGCCTTCCAGGTCCACGGGGCGGTGCGCACACCATCCGGCGGGCTCATCGCTCCCGTTTTCTGGTCGGACAACTGGATCGAAGTGCTTCCTGGCGAGACCCGCACCCTGACAGCGCTGTTGCCTGAAAACGCCGGTCCCGCGCCGGAGGTTCAACTCGACGGCTGGAATATCGCGCAGGAAACGCTAAAGCCGGCAGCCAAATGAATCACCGCAATCTGGACCGCACATCCGCCCGCACCAGATAGAGAAAGAACACCAGATTCAACGCGCCCTGCACAGCGCCCGGCGCTTGCTTTTGCTCGAAGAATATCCACAGGTTGTAGGTCATCAGCAGAAATACTGCCGATAGGGTCAGCGCCCACGCCCAGCGAAACATCCGCAGCAGCCCAAAGCTCGCCGTCACAAACAACGGCGCCAGGATCAACAGAAAGGGTGGGTAGTGGCCGCCGACCACGCCGAAGCTCACCACCGCCGCCAGCACCAGCATGTAGAGCGCAATGGCGATCATTCCCGGCAAAGGCAAAATCTTCGCGCCAACGCGATCGGTGGGTTCGAGCGGCACTTTGGACGTCAATTCGTTCTGTGGCTCGTCGTTCATAGCGTGTGCAAATAGGCCAGTAGCGGCTGTAGGTCCTCGACAGGAACTGGAATCGCCTGCATCATCCCGTGTCCGTGCAGAATTGTCTGGGTGATGCGCGCATCGGTTGGCGGCGCGCCTGAGGGCAATTCCTTAAGCTTCGTCAGCGCCTGCAAACCGGGTCCCTTCTTGCCCTGCGTGGTCGTGGGATAGTGGCATTCGGCGCAATATGCCTGAAAGACCCGCGCTCCACGCGCCTCTTCCGGCGTGAAGTCCGACGCTGGCTTGGAAGGCGGCAGCGGCTTGCAGCCAACCATGGCCCCAATCGAGACTAGCGCGAAGAAAGCCGCGAACCTTTTCCTGCGTGGACGGTGGAAAACTCGTTGAGAACGCGAAAGCATCTGTCCCGATTCTAACTCGCTCGGAGAATGCCTCATTCCGCCGCCGCAATCGCCTCGCAAATGCGATCGATAGCGCGCAACTCGGCGTCGCTCCCCGGCAAATCCCCGTTGACCAGGATCGAAAACGCCAGCGTCCGTCCGCTAGCCGCCGTCAGATAGCCGGAGAGCGCGTTGTCTTCGCTCATGGTGCCGGTCTTGGCGAAGAGCTTGCCTTTGAGCGGCGAATCGCGAAACCGGCCGCCTAGCGTCCCATCCACCCCGGCGATCGGCAGCGTCGCCTTCCACGCCTCGCCCCAAGGCTCCCGCGCCGCATAGACCAGTAGCGCGGTGAAGGCGCGCGGAGCGATCAGATCGTTGGCGGACATTCCCGAGCCGTCGAGAAGATAGAAGTCGTCCGGCGCGACCCCGGCGTTGCGCATAAATTGCCGCACCACGCGCGCCCCGGAAGCAATGCTGCCCGCGTCCTCGCCATTCGCCAGCAAACGGCCCAGCAGACGCAGGGTCAGCTCCGCGTGCAGGTTTTGGCTCACTTTGTTGGTCACAGTCATGTCCTCAGCCATGGGAACGGAAACATGCGAAGCCAGGATGCGACGGCCATTGAGCGGCGCGGCCACCGTGGTCAAGGAGGCAGTGCCGGGCTCGGAAAAGGGCCTGGGAGCGTCTTGCCGCGAACTGCCGGTTTCGATCGGGTAGCGATGCCGCGCGCGGGCACTTCCCGCGACCGTGACTCCTCGCGCGGTGAGCATGGCCATCAACGACCGCGCCGCATACTCCGCCGGATCGTCGATGGCTATTCCGGCGTGGAATCCGTCCGCCGGTGCCGTACCCCAGACGCGAATGTTGCGCGACCCCAGCGGCTTGTCCAATCCGGGTCCCAATCCCGCATCCGGCTTCGCGCCCTTGGCCGCCAGCAGCATCGTCCCTTGGAGCGCGTAATAAGGCGTATCGGGTACCCACGAGGCGACCGTCGCCATGGACTCATTTCCGCTAGAACCCAGCGTGGCGGCGTCCGCCGGCTTCGGCAGCAGGCGCAGAACCACCGTGTTGTCGTTGATCGAAAGCGCCGACGCCGGAGCGCCGTAACTCCACTGCAAGTCGTCCCAGCTCCAGCCGATCCCGTAGGGCTCGCTCGGAAAGAAGCTATCGTCGCCGACCACGTCTCCCTCTACGCTGCGCACTCCAGAGCGCACAATCGCGTCCGCCATCGCTGCAAGCGCGCCCAGCGGCTCACGCGGTTCTGGAGCCGGTTCCGGCAGAGCGGCAGCTCCAAGACTCGAATCCGCCCGGATGCGATAGGGATACACCCGCGCGCTCATCGTCGGGTCGCCGGCCCCGAGCAGCACCAGATCGCCATGCAGGTGGCCCTGCGCGTCGACGTTGCCGTCCGCCACGGCATTGGTAGTCCAGGCGAGCCGGTCCACCGGCAGCAACGCAAAGGCCGCGGCCGTCGTCGGCAATTTTGCATTCGAAGCCGGCACAAAAAGCTGGCCGTCGTTCCAGCCGAACAGCGATTTTCCGTCCAGGGCAACCACGCTGATGCCGAAATGCGCGTGAATGAGTGACGGATCAGCAAGCAGCGCCTCAATGCGCGCAGCCAGCCCGGCATTTTCCTTCGCCACAGCGGCAGACGCATGTCCTGAATGTGCCTTTTGCGTGGCTTGGGCGCGGGCAACAGTGCAAATCAGCGCGGCCGCCAAAAGAAATAGACCAGATTTACCGAACGGAATACGGACGGAACGCATGGCCAGAGTGTAAACCAAGCCTCGGACGGCCTATTTTGCGGCAATCCCCATCCGCAGCTTGGCGCGCACCCAGAGCGACCCGAAGACCCCGAACGCAACCACCCATACCACCACCGCTGCCGGGAATCCGAAAAACAGGTAGGCGTTGGCGTAGTTGACCGTATGATGGAGCATCTGGTTCCAGATCAGCAGGCTGAAGATCGAAACCGCCGTCACTAGGAAAAACGTGAAAAAGCCGGAGCTTGCCGCCAGCAGCAGGCTGGTGAAAAGACCGAACCCCTCCAGCGGAAACCCTAGAAATGTGCCGGAAGCCTTGCCCGCGCGATTGGGTACTTGTCCCGCCGCATAACTCTTGTTCATGATTGTCTGCCTCAGGTGTCCCAATGCACAGCAGCGGTCCACACGGTTTAGTATAAAGAGTTGTGTCGATCCCCTTACAAATCGTGCCTTCGCCCTCCGAATCCTCGCCCGCTCAACCTGCCGCACCGACGGCTCCGTGGCCCGCGGAAAAGGTCGCCGTCGCCGCAACGGTCGCGGAGGCCCCAAACGGCGTTCACTACGCGGCGTGGGGCGAAACCCGGGTCGGTCACGCCGATCTCGAGCGATTGGTAGGCGCGGTGCCGAGCACTCTGGCGCCTGCCATCGCCAAGCGCGCCTACTTCTTCGTTCCTCTGGTCATCGCCGAGGGCACAAGCGATGCCTCGCATGAATCCGGCGCGATCGTCGCCCCCGGGTACACCGTCGATCTAGGCGACCGCGCCATTTGCCACCGCAATGTGACGCTGAACATCCAGTCCGGCCCCGTTGAAGCCGTGTTTCTTTCGACGCGCCTCGTCGAGGACCGCTTCGGGCTGGCGTTTGAATTTTTCATCAACGTGGCTCACAACTTCGTCGATGCCGTGGGCGTTCCAGAGAGCTTCGCCGCTCTGGCCTGGTCGCAGGCACAGGCCGGGGTTCGCGGGGAAACCAGCCAGGATGCGTGGGAGACCCGCCGCCGCGCCCTCGACCCTGTCACCAACGCCGAGGGCGCAGCCATGCCCCTCGACGAACGCGCCCGCAAGAACTACGAAGAGTCCGCCTTCTCCGACTCGCTGGCCATCTACATGCTCTCGCTCTCGCTCGACTTCGATTACCACGACCTGCGCGAACGCGAATATCCACTACTTGCCGCGCCCTCACTGGCCGAACGCCTGCGCCACATCGCAGCCTTGTTCCCGGCCAACGACGGCTACGAGTTCCAGATCCTCTACCGCCGCAAAGGCTAGAAGACTATTTCTCGTCCAGGAATCCGTCGAGCACCTTCAGGTATTTGCCCGGCTCCTCGTACGCCGGCAAATGTCCGCTCTTTTCAAAGAAAACAATCTTCGCGCCGGGAATCTCATGCGCCATCCGCCACGCCGTCAGCGGAGCCACGTTCATATCGTACCGCCCGGTAATCACCAGCACCGGGAAGAGAAATTCCTTGATCTGCGCGGTCAAATCCATCTCGCCAGCCGATTTTGAGACGGCCGCAGCCACTGCCGGCTCAAAGCCCAGATCCCCCATCTTCGCCATGTAAGCGTCGCGCAGCTCCGGCGAATAAAAAATCATCCGAAAATGGTTCCGCAGCCCAGACTGCTCGGCGGCGTCGCTCCCTTCGCCAAGACGCTTCTCCTCCGCCGCGCCCGATTCCTCCATGTCCGGAAACACATCCGGCAGCAGATGCACCATCGTCTTCCACTCCGGCGGCGGAGAATCCGACAGCACCAGCTTCGCCACATGCTCCGGATGCGCAACGGCATAGGCCATCGAAAGCATCCCTCCGTACGAGTCGCCCACCAGCGCCACCTTGTCCAGCTTGAGCGCCGCGCGCACCGCATCCAGATCGGCCACCTGCGCCGCCATCGTCTGCGCCGCGCCATCCTTCACCGGCTTCGACTTTCCTGTCCCGCGCTGGTCGTAAAGCACCACAAAATGATCCCGCCCCACGCGCTGCCAAAGGTCGTTCTGCATCATGTAAGCATGCGATAGCCCCGGCCCGCCATTGACCGCGATCACCGGCAAAGAAGCCCCCCGAACGCCAAAGGTTTCGTATGCCAGTTCCACGTCAGCGGTATGCGCAACGCCAGTGGCATGCGGCATACCCTGCGCCAGTGACACAGGAACAACGACAAGGAGCCAAGACAAAATCAGTCGATTGAACACAAGAGCATCCTTAGATTTGAATTCAGGCTGGATCGACTCGACACGATTTAAGCGTCGATGGCTTCAGTCAGCCAGCGCCTAAAGTTAGAAAAGCGCAGACATCGAGCCGAGACCTTCGCGGGATCAATCATCCCGAGCAACTCGCTTGCATGTCGAATCTTGCCGTATTTTCCCTTTTGAGTTTTCTCAGTTGCGCCTTCCAACTTGGAATACAAATCCGCCTTCGATTCATCTTCCAGGTTGACGCGTCCTGGCAGCTTCGCGCAGTTGAATTCCCTCCCATAAAATCTTGCCAGCGCATCTGGATCGGCGACAATCCATGCCTCCATGCACTGCACCATCAGGTGGACTTTCTCGGCAAGTTTATCCGGAAGTTCCCAACTATCTCCCTGTCCGCGTCCGTCCGTTCCGGCGCTCTGACGAAGGTGAGCAACCCGAATCTTGCCATCCGTCGGCAAATCGTTGGAGACAGAGGCAACCGGTGTTTCGGAGTCAACAAGAAGCGCAGAGACCCTCTTGGGATTGGCTTTCAGAGCGTTGAGGAATGCTTCGTAAGCCTCCTGCCTTCCACCGCAGCAGATGAAGGTCAGACTAAGCCGCTTGTCGCGTGCTTTCGTCTTTTCCGACGAGAAAAGCGCGTCGAAGCCCCGCCGCAAGGCGGCTTTCTGGTCTTTGCTGTTACCGCCGCCCTCAACATAAACAACAATGTCCATCATAGGTTGCCGCCAATTTCACCAATACGCCAAATCTCGCCAAGCGTGTATTTATCAAGCCAGAAGCGCAATTGCGATGACTCGACTCGCCTCATTACGGTCCCGTTCCGGTAATCGCAAACCAGCACGGAATCCGCAACTTCCGTGAGCGCGGAAATCAAAATATCCGAATGTGTGGTCACAATCAGCTGCGTCCGCGTCGATGCTTCCTGCAACAGGCTCGCCAGCAGCGCAATCGCATCCGGATGCAGCCCCAACTCCGGCTCCTCCATGCAAATCAACGGCGGAGGCGTGGGTGAAAGCAACTGCGCCAGAATTGCCATGAAACGGATGGTTCCATCGGAGAGCCGCGTGGCAGGAATCGGTGCCCTCATCCCGCTCTCATGCAGATAAAACTGCACCGTTCCGCCTTCAATACGCGTGCTGAATCGTTCAAATCGCGGTAAGAAGCGAGACAAGTAGCCGTTAAATTCAGACCAAGCGCCCGAATGCTCCAACTTATTGAGCACAAGACCAAGGTTTGAAGAGTCCGCAAGAAGTACGTCCGAAGGCCGGTCCGTTGGCTGAGGTTTGCGAACGGCAGAATCTCGGCCAAAACTCCATTCCCGAAATGTCTCGACGGCTTCAAATCTTCGCCCCAGTTCTGTCAGTTCCGGGTAAACAAACGGATCCCTGAGTTGAGCGAGTATAGATTCGTGGGCCTTCAGTGCATTTCGGTCGAAGTAACGCTGAACCCTTGCATGTGCCTCGGCGGTTGAGTTATCCGCCTTGTTGCCGATTGCGTTCACGACTCCGACGCCGTGCAGGAACTGATAGTAGATTACGTGATTGGCCGGGTTGTCGCCGTATACGAGCGGTGAGGCCTCGACGACTTCTCCAAGTAACTCAACGCGCTGTCCTACTTCCGCGAATGAAAGTGCATATCGCAAGAATTGGTGGGTCTCCGAAGCCAACATGGCCGGCGCTTCAGTCATCTCTCGCGGGCTAGCCCGTTGCAAACGGGGTTCTAGATCAACTTCGACCTCAATGAAACCAGTATCGAACCCAGCCGCGCCCTTCCAAAGCCACTCCCGCACACCGCCGCCCTGCCGAATAGCGCTCGCGAATCCGGTCGGCAAAGCGTGCAACAATTCAATCCCCTCAATCAGATTCGACTTCCCCGAGCCGTTTGGCCCAATGAGTACATTCAACGGCGTCAGCGGAATCGCCTCTGAACCCGGCGGAAACGAAAGAATCCCTTCGAGTTTTAGGGACTTGAGAAACGGCACGCTTGCCTCCAATTCAAAATGCGGGCAGATTGGAAAAGTCTAGATGAACCAGTGGCAATAGAACACCGGAAGAGTCACACCAATTCCATCCTCACCTTGCGGCCAATCGCCGCCGCCGCGCGCTGCACCGTATCCAGCTGCACCTTGTCGTTGTTCGGGTCGAGCAATCGGTTCAGATGGGCGCGGCTGGTTCCCATGCGGCGCGCCATTTCCACTTTCGTGATGCCTTGCGCACGCATCGCTTCTTCCACCTGCCACGCGATCACTCGCTTGATCGCATAATTCGTTGCGTCTTCGTACATCCCTTCCGACTTGAGAAAATCCTCAAGGGATGAACCAATATGCGGATCGTCGACTACCATGCCAGCTCCTTTTGGCGCGCCCGCGCCAGTTCCAGATCGGCTTGCGGCGTCTTCTGCGTTTTCTTGATAAAACCGTGCAGAAGGACCATCCTGCCCTGCACAGCGCAGAAAAGAATTCGCGCAATCCGGTTGCTCGAAAGGCTGCTTCGCACTTCCCAAAGCCCGCCGCCAAGCGGCCTGCACAGCCGCATTCCAACCGGCCAACCCAATTCAACCAAGCGCAAATCCCTACCCAGAATCTGCCTATCTGCGACAGGAAGGCTCAGAATCCAGTCTCGAACGGTCTCAGTACCGCCCGGAGAGCGGTAGAAATATACGGCCAGCTTCTTTGCGTCCTCTTCCAACGCGATAGCCTTTCAACTCAAGTGTATCTCACGAGGTACGCTAAAGAAAGTGCGATGCTTCTATCTTTATGAGCCAGCCGCCTGAAACACCACCCGCCCCTCGCTGATCGTCCAGCGCACACGGCCCTGCATCGTCCAGCCATCGAACGGCGTATTTTTCGACTTCGACCGCGAATCCTTCGCCCGAAAAATCCACTCCGCCTTCGGATCGAAGACGACGGCATCGGCAAAGCTGCCGACAGCCAGCGTTCCCCGCCCGCGCAGGCCCAGCACCGCCGCCGGCTGTGCGCTCAACAGGCTCAGCACGCGAGAGAGCGGCAGCTTCCACTCATGATGCAACCAGCGCAGGCTCAGCCCCAGCGCCGACTCCAAACCCGTAATGCCATTCGGCGCGCGCTCAAACTCCACTTCCTTCTCAAACGCCGCATGGGGCGCGTGATCCGTGGCGATCGCATCCACCACCCCGTCCAGAATCCCCTGAATCATCGCGTCCCGGTCCGCAGCCGAGCGCAGCGGCGGATTCATCTTGGCATTCGTGTCGTACGCGCCCACATGCTCTTCCGTCAGCAAAAAGTGGTGCGGAGCCACCTCGCACGTTACCCGGAGCCCATTGCGCCGCGCCTGCCGCACCGCCGCCACCGCCTGCGCCGTCGAAGTATGCGCCACATGCAGATGGGGACGATTCCCGCTCTTATCGCCTTTGCCCGAACTGGACAACTCAGTCACCAGGCGAATATCCCGCTCCACCAGCCCAAACTCCGCCTCGGGCGGCATCCCGCGCAGCCCCAGCCGAAAGGCCGTCGGCCCCGCGTTCATGCAGCACCCACCCGTCAGCCGCGTGTCCTCCGCGTGCTGAATGACCGAGAGCCCTTGCCGCGTGGCGCTGATGAGCACCTCGCGCATAATGCTGTCTCGCAGAATCGGATGCCCGTCGTCCGTAACCGCGATCGCTCCGGCCGACTTGAGCGCCGCGTAGTCGTTCAGCACTTCGCCCTTGATGGCTCGCGTCGCGGCGCCTATGGGAAACACACGCACCGAAGCGCCGCGTTCGGGAGCCTGCATCCAGCGCGTGATCTCCGGCGTGTCGTTGGTCGGCGTGGTGTTGGGCATCGCCGCCACAGACGTAAATCCCCCCGCCGCCGCCGCCGCCGTGCCGGTGGCAATCGTTTCCTTGTGCCCCTGGCCCGGCTCGCGCAAGTGAACGTGAATATCCACCAGCCCCGGCGCAACCGTCAGCCCTTTCGCGTCGATAATTTGCACGTCCGGCCCGGATTTGCCCTTCCCGAGCGAACTTTTCCCAGGCTCTGCAATCTCCGCCACGCGCCCGTCTTTGAGCACCACGTCTTTCAGCCCGTCCACGCCCGCCGCGGGATCGATGAGATGGCCGCCCTTAATCAGGATCACGCTCATGCCACCACCCCCGCCAGCGTCAGCGCCCGGTACACCAGCGCCATGCGAATCGCCACCCCATGATGCACCTGTTCGAGAATCAGCGACCTCGGCCCATCGGCCACCTCGCCCGTCAACTCCAGCCCGCGAATGATCGGCCCCGGATGCATCACCAGTGCCTTAGGCGCAAACGCCGCCAGCCGCGCCTCAGTCAGTTGGTACTTCGTCTTGTACTCCTCCAGATCGAGCTGCAATCCCGCCAGCCGCTCCGCCTGAATGCGCAGCATCATCGCCACCTGGGCCTCGCCCAGCGCCTTCTCGAAGTTGCGCTCGATCTCAATTCCAGGCCCGGCCTGCGCGGCAAGGTCCGGCAGCAACTCTTTCGGCCCACAAAGAATGACCCGCGCGCCCAGCTTGGGCAGCAGAAACATATTGCTGCGCGCCACGCGGCTATGCAGAATATCGCCGGTAATCGCCACCGTAACCCCGGCCAGCGTTTCCGCTGTCACCTGGGTCGACCTGGAAGGCACGCCCGGCCGCAGATGCGCCAAAATCGTTCGCAAATCCAACAGCGCCTGCGAGGGATGCTCATGCATCCCGTCGCCGGCGTTCAAAACCGGCAGCCGGGTTTCCCGCTCCAGCAGCCACGGCGCACCGGAGTTGGGATGGCGCAGAATGATCGCCTCCGCGCCCAGCGCCTTCAGCGTGAGGCCCGTATCTTTGAGCGTCTCGCCCTTTTCGATGCTCGACGAAAGACTCGAAACCAGCGTCGTATCCGCGCCCAGCCCCTTCGCCGCCAGCTCGAAGCTGGTCCGCGTCCGCGTCGAAGACTCGTAAAACAACAGAGCAATCCGCCGCTTGGCCAGCCGCGTCGCGCGCTCCAGTGGATATTCAGATTCCAGCTCTGCCGCCAGCGTGAGAATCGCGCTCACCGTCTCCGGCGTCAGTTCGCGGGACGACAGCAAAGAACCTGCGCAAAACGGCGACGGCGGCACAGGGACTTCCGGAGTGGTCGGCGCGCGATGAGGCAATGGCGATGGCATAAGAATTGAGAAAAACGGGAAAGTGCAGGGAGTTTCAGTCGACTTTTTCGACCAGCAGCACCTGCTCGTCGCCATCGACCTCGCGGAATTTTACCTCAATGATCTCGCGGCTGCTCGTCGGCACATGCTTGCCGATATACGTCGCCTCGATCGGCAGCTCGCGATGCCCGCGATCGATCAAAACCGCCAACTGCACCCGGCGCGGACGGCCATGCGCAAACAACGCATCGAGCGCCGCGCGAATCGTTCGCCCCGTATAGAGCACATCGTCGCACAGAATCACATCGCGGCCATTCACATCCAGACCCAGCTCGCCCTCGCTCACCACCGGACGCACCCCATGCGTGCTCAGGTCGTCGCGGTAAAACTGAATATCCAGCACCCCGGTCTGCACCGGTCGCTTCACAATGCCGGAGATCAGCGCCGCCAGCCGCTCGGCCAGCGGAACTCCTCGCCGCTTGATGCCGACCAGCGCCAGATCCTCGCTGGCATCCGTCTTCTCCACAATCTGGTGAGCCAGCCGCACCAGCGTCCGCTCAATCTCCGAGGCCGACATCAGACGGCCTTTCTCGCGCAGGAATGTTTGCTTTGTTTCCGCAGTCATGTTCGCTTCGCTCATAGAATTTCTCGGGGCGTTTTGGGTCGGAGTGACCTTTTCAAACTTTGCTCTATTGTATGGCCTCATCGCGAAGCGGCAATGCGCCGCCCGGAGAGCATCGCGCCTGACAAGACACCACAAGGCGCGTCACACTCCCGGCCCCCGAGGCCGAGACGCCAGCCTGGCGCCCAAGGCTCCCCCGGCGACTGCCAGCAGAATGAGCGTTGCCGCTAAGAAGATCATCATCAGGAGCGATAATCCGGCCCGCCCGTCGGCAGAGAGCATCAAACCCTGCAACCATTGAGCCGTCTGAATCGCCTCTGGAGTGGGCGGACCCGGCTGCGCCAGAAGCTGTTGATGGACCTTTTCCGCCTGCGCTGCCCAGAGCGAATCGACATCCCCACCGTCATGCAAGACGAATCGGGATACCCAAAGCCCCACTCCGGCGAGGCTGACCGTAAGCCAACTGGCAATCAGGCCTGTCACCAGACCGATGCGCGCGCCTGCGCCCGCCGGCAAATCGGTTGGGCGAGTTCGCTTAGCGTAGAGACCCACCGCCCATGCCGCACCACCCATAATAGCCAGCAATCCCAGTGGCAGAGCGCCAAAACAGAGGATGCCCACGGGAACGGCCACGGTCAGGGCCACATGCAGCGCCGGCCTCCATAAAATGCCAGCCTGGGAACCGAAGCCTTCCAAACCAACGCCGCTTCGGTTCCCATTCGCGCGGCTCGTGGGCTCTCCAGAAGCCGACGGCGGCATATCCGCCGCCACATAAAACAACTGCGGCAACCCGCAAACCGCGCAATATCGATCGGCTCCGCGCAGGGTCTCGTGGCATCGTTGGCAGGTTTCTTCCAAGCTATCGGTCTCATCCCTGAAGCTATACCCTCAGGCTATCCAACCGCAATGAGGCTGGAATTGAGCCTCATTACGACCGGCTGGAATCGCGCGAAGGTTCGCGAAGCGCGCTATTGCGATTTGTCGTCGCTGTCCGTGTTCGCCGGCAAGTCGATCGCCACCAGAGCGAAGCGCGTCTGACCGTCTTTCGAATCCTCGAAGCCCACAATGTGCTGGTGCCGTTTGGACCCAGCCTTCAACTGGAAATCCTGGTTGAAGTCGTTGTCGTCCAGCTTCACCTTCCCATTTTTTTCGTTGTTTTCGCAGCTTAACCCCTCATGGGTAACGGCCGGCTTTCCAACCGGAGAATTGCCCTGGCAGGTGATCACGTCGCCAAAACGTCCTAGAGCTTTCTTGTAAAAGGCCGTCACCTTCTCCTTGCTGTCAGAGGTGCTGTACGAGACTTCCTTGACGCGAAGCTGCCACTCGCCGAAGCCCAGATGCACATCCGCCGATTTGTGCTTCTCGTCGTCCTTGACCGGCTCCGCCCCTGGGTAGACCGGCAAGCCAAGATCGGCCGCCGAGGTCTGATCGGTATTCACATGCACACCCCCGAACGGCGTATCCACCTGCACGTTCTTTTCCTTGCCGCCCGAGTCCTTATCCACATGCACACGGCACCCGGGAAGGGCCAAAATCGCCGCCACCCCGGCCGCCATCGCCGTCTTTCCGAGAATTTTCCGCAAATCGCTGGATTTCATGGTTTCCCTCTCAACAAAAGACTTACGACAGCAACATACGCGGAAACCCTTCCACATGTTCCTTTCAATGTACCCTGAACGCACATCTTTTTGCGGAAATCGGTGTCGAAGACGGTTAGTATCTCTGTAATCGACCCAAGTCGAAGTCCGGACATTTCCCGTGTTCGGCCCAAGGAAAGACCGATGCGCCTGAAGACCTTTTCGTTCCCTCGCACTCTGCTCCTCGCCGGCTTCTGCGCCGGGTTGATGCTCGCCGCCACCCCCTCACGCGCCCAGGATGAACCTCCTCCGGGAGCTGCCCGGCTCGCATTCCTGCAAGGAGGCGTCTCCATCCAGCCCAACGGCGTGGACGGCTGGGGCCAGGCGTACTCCAACATGCCCCTCAGCTCCGGCGATCGCATCGCCACCGGCCAGCCCGGCCGTGGCCTGTTGCAGGCCGGCCCGGTGCGCGCCTACTTCAGTGAAGCCACCGACATTACTCTCATCAAACAGGACTATCACGGAGCCGAGCTGGGCATCGCCGACGGAGCCACCAGCATCTTCAGCGACGGCTACGGCCCCGGTCAGGGATTTTCCGTGCAGACTCCGAATGGCGCCGTCACCGTGGCGGGCAAAGCCGGCTTCCGGGTCGACGTCTACGCCGCCAAGCAGTCCACTATCGTCACCAATTACCCAAGTTGGGGCATTCTAACGCTCAATGGCGGCGGCGGTTTCTTTATGGAGCTGCACCCCGGCGAGTCGGTGCAACTGATCGGAACCAATCCAGTGATGGCCCAGCCACTTCAGCCGGCCCCGTACGACGACTTCGCTCATTGGAGCGGCGCCCTTGAAACGCATCGTTCCAACTCCGTCTCCGCACGCTACGTCAATGTCGGCATCCACGGATACGACGAACTCGACGCCGCCGGCGACTGGCAGCCCGAGTCCCAATACGGCCCTATCTGGTTCCCTCACGTCCAGGCCGGCTGGGCTCCCTACCACTTCGGCCATTGGGTCAACATCCCCTTCTACGGCTGGAGCTGGGTCGCCGATGAACCCTGGGGCGCCGCGCCCTTCCACTACGGCCGTTGGGTCGTCCTGGGCGGGCGATGGGGCTGGATCCCCGGCCCGCGCGAAGGAACTCCCGTTTGGTCGCCCGCTCAGGTCGTCTTTGCCGGCGGCGTCCAGTTCGGCGGCGCGGGCGTGGCCGTCTGGTTCCCGCTCGGTCCGGGCGAGGCCTACCGCCCCTGGTACCCATGCAGCCCCACCTACATCAACCAGATCAACATCAGCAACATCCACGAGTCGAGCGTCGTCCACGTCCAGGTCAACTACGTCAATATCGTGAATGTGACCAACGTTACCTACGTCAACCGCACCGTCGGCGTCACCGCCGTCAGCCAGGCCGACTTCGCCTCCGGCAAGTCCACCAAGGAAGCCTTCGTCAAAGTCGATCCCAAGCAGTTGGAGCACATCCAACCGATGACCAAGGCTCCAGCTCCCGCGCCCGAGAAGCGCATCATCCTGCACCCCGCGCCCAAGCCGGCCAACGTTCCGGCCGCGCGGCCCACGCTCATCAACGCCAAGGGCGAGATGGCCGTCGCATCCCCCGGCGCCAAGCCCGTTCCGCCGCCGGTGAAGCCCCTGCCTCCCACGCCGCAAGCCATCCCCGGCCATGCTCCGGCTGGCAAGCCCACCGTTGCCGGCAAACCGGTCGAAACCCCGGCCAAACCGGAAGCAACCAAACCGGAAGCCCCCAAAACTGCTCCGGCCAAGCAGGAGGATAAAAAGCCCGCAACACCGGCCGCCAAACCTCCAGCGGAGCCCGCCAAACCGGCCCCTCCAGCGGCCAAACCCGCTGAAACCAAGCCTGAAACCAAGCCGGCCACCAAAGACGACAAGAAAAAAGACGACAAGAAAAAGCCCGAAGACAAAAAGCCGGAATAAACCAGTCCTCCTCCATCGAAGTCCCATTCCGCAGCTGAAACCGAGCAGCGCGGAATGGGGTTTTCTCTTGCCTGAGCAATCCAGATCGCCGTCGGAGGCCTTCCCGACCGCTACAATACCCTGATGAGCGAAGAACTCTCCATTCCCGCCCGCGCCGCCATCGCCACCAACGAAGCTCCCAAGGCGATCGGCCCTTATTCGCAGGGCATCCGCGCCGGCAATCTGCTCTTCACCTCCGGCCAGATCGCACTCGATCCGGAAACCCAGCAGGTCATACCCGGCGGCATCGCCGAGCAGGCGCGGCAGGTCTTCGCCAATCTCAAAGCCATTCTCGAGGCCGGCGGCAGCGGCTTCGCCCAGGTCCTGAAAGCCACCGTCTTCCTCGCCAATTTCGACGACTTCGCCGCCATGAACGCCGTCTACGGCGAGCACCTCGACCTGCCCGGCACACCGCCGCCTGCTCGCACCACCGTCGAAGTCTCGCGTCTGCCCAAAGACGCGCTGATCGAAATCGACCTGATTGCTCTCGTTCCAGCGGAGTAGCTCCCCGCCTGTTCGCGAAAACTTGAGCGCGCAACCCGGCTTCTCTCGTTTTCCTGTCCTAATTCTGCATTCCGGCGGCTGCCCTTCCCACTCCGGCAACGACGATCCATCCAGGCGTGTTTCCCTCGCGCATTCCGCTTTGCCCCGCTCCTAGACTGATTGTTGAGTCCTTCCCTCAAATACCGGACTCATCGGGTTCCCGCTCTGGGATGCAATGCGTCCGCATCCCGGACTCGGTCGCCCTCCGTTTCCGGGAGAAACGCGCCATGGCCATCGAGATCGATCGTCTCAGCGACCTGCTGTTGAAGATGGCCGACGAAAATGCGCCCGGCCGCGAGTTCTCCGCCGCCATCGCCGAGCTGGCCCGCACCGGCCGTTTCGCGCATCTCAAGACCGTGCTGCCAACCGTCGTCTACGAAGAGCTTTGGGAGCGCTACGAGCGCGATCCCAAAGCCTTTGCCGAGGAGTGGGAGCACCTGGCCCAGGAGATGCAGCAGGGCTTCATCCAGCATGCCCGCCAGCGCCTCACGTCGCTCACCCGTTTGCAGCAGGTCGGCAACGGCCAGGCCCCAGCTTGGCAATCCATCCAACGCGCCCTCGACTCCCGCCAGAACGACCTGCTGCGCGCCGCCGTCGCCGCCGAGTTCCTCGACCTGGTTGAGCCAGCCGTGGCCCGAGCTACCCACCTCCGCGAGTGCGTCGTCGCCTCGGCCAGTTCCGAAGAGGCCGACCGCTATCTCGATGAAGCCACCCGCTGCTACTTCTTCGCGCTTTTTACCGCCTGCGCCGTCATGTGCCGCAGCGTTCTCGAGGAGGCCATCAAGCAGAAGCTACCGGACGGCCTGCGCCGGCTCATACGCTCCCGCTATCGCAACGCGCCCACCCTCGGCAATTTGCTGCACGAGATCAATAACAACCTGCTCTCGACGGGAATTGCCCCCGATTTTCCCCGCCTCGCCAACCAGGTCAACGACATTGGCAAAAAAGCCGTCCACCAGGGGCTGCTCCAGGAAGACGAAGCCCGCACCTGCCTGCAAAATGCCCGAGAAGCGCTGCAAATGCTGCTGCGGCGATGAGCCTCTCAGTCGCGCCCTAACTTAATTCGCGAAAGAGAAATGCGCCATCCCACTGCGAAGACGCAGGCCGGCTCATGTATTGCGTTTCGTGCGATTCCGCCTTCGTAACCGGCAACGCCCTCTTCCAAATTCTGAGCGTCTTCCGCGCGTCGGATTGCTTCGGCGTCACGGCGCTCATTGCGTTACGGCTTGGAGATGACCCATCGGGGCATAGCACTTGGGTAACCGATGGGGTATTCCCCTTTGGCAAACAACCTGTCACAATGGTGCATTGTTTTAGTCGGAACGTGGGAGTTCGCATGAGCGATCCATTCGGCACCTTGGAAGACGGCGCAACACCGCTCTCGCAATTCCTGAAGTCGATCTTCTCCCGGTGGTTCGTGCTGGCAGACCTGGGATTGCTCGCGGTTGGGCTCTTGGAGCGTATGCATCTGGCGCAACTGGCATCGCTGACGGTTGCGCTGGGCAGATTCGAACCCTTCTTGCCGGAGACGCTGCTGATCGTCTCCGTTGCGGCTTTCGGGACCGCCGCGTACAAAAGCTGGCAGCGAGAATACGAGTCCGCTCTGCACCATGTCGAGTATTCCAACACGCTGGTTGCGGAACTAGCCCGCCAAAGCCGCGACCTCGAAATCGCCCTGGACAAGGTAAAGAAGATGCAGGACGCTCCCCGCTCGCTGGGTATGGCCCGCGACATGAGCAACCGCGCCAGCTTCGAGATTCACAGCGCCAAGAAGCGCCTAGAAGCGATTACCGAAGAAATCATCCACATGAAAGACAAGCTGGACTTCCTCAACGAAGACCTGAAGAAGCCGAATACGAGTCTGGCCTCGGCGATGAGTGTGCTGAGCCAGACGCTGGGCGAGATGAAGCTCGACGGCGAAACTGCCGCTCCCCGCGTGAAAACCACCGTCAAGCGCTGACGGTTCGCGCCTGCTTAATCCTTCGCAGATTGTACGTTTGCGCCCTAGTTTGGCAACGAAAATGCGCCTCTTGACGCAAAACAAGCTGTCCTTGAACTGTTCCTTCAATTTCCCCGTCCGGCTTCGCCATGCCTCCAATATACTCCCGATTCGAGTATCGGACCGGCTCGGCGCGAGGGACAAGAATCTGCCCGTTAGAGTGGCCACGGGCCGAAGCCTATTATTGGTCCCCATGAACCGTATCCGGGTTCTCAAAGCGCGTGTACTGCGATAGGAACGCTAACTCGATTGTGCCGGTGGGGCCGTTTCTTTGTTTGGCGATGATGATTTCGGCTTTGTTTCTTTCGTTGGGGTCTTCTTCTTTGTCGCGGTTGTAGTAGCTCTCTCTATGGATGAAGGCTACGACGTCGGCGTCCTGTTCGATGGAGCCGGATTCGCGGAGGTCGCTTAGCAATGGCTTTTTATCGTCGCCCCGGCGCTCGGAGTTTCGCGAGAGCTGCGAGAGCGCGATGACTGGGATCTCCATTTCCTTGGCCAGGGCTTTGAGGCCGCGGGAAATTGCCGACACTTCCTGGGTGCGGTTCTCGTAGCGTTTGCCGCCCTGGGTGGGGAGCGTGGCGGACATCAGTTGCAGGTAATCGACGACGACTAAGTCGAGCTGGCCGCCATTCGCTTGCTTAAGGCGGCGGGTTTTGGCGCGCATTTCTGAGAGCGAGATGCCGGGGGTGTCGTCGATGAAGACTTTGGATTCGACCAGGGCTTCGAGGGCGCGGCGGAGTTTGTCCCGGTCGTCGCGGCCGAGGAAGCCGGTTTGGAGTTTGCGTTGGTCAACCCAGGCTTGGCTAGCCAGCATTCTGCGCAGCAGGGCTTCCTTGGACATTTCGAGCGAGAAGACGGCGACTACGGCTTTGCCGGTGACGGCGGCGTTCTGGGCGATGTTGATTGCCCAAGCGGTCTTGCCCATCGACGGGCGGGCGGCGATGATGATGAGTTCGCCGCGCTGGAGCCCCGAGGTCATTTTGTCGAATTCGGTGAAATGCGTCGCGAGGCCGGTGACTTCGCGGGCCTGGCTGTAGAGGTTGTCGATGCTTCCGAACGACCCGGCGACGATCTCCTCCAGGCTGGCGAGGCCTTTCGAGACGGACTTTTCGCCGACCACCATCAGCTGGGATTCGGCGGCGTTGAGGACGTCGAGCGCGGTTTCAGACTGGTCGGCGGCGCGGGCGATGGCGGCCGAGCAGATGAGCATGAGCTGGCGGAGGAGGCTCTTGTCCTTGACGATGCGGATGTATTCTTCGATGACCGGGCGGCGCGGCAGGCCCTCGGTCAGGGACGACAGGTAGGCGACGCCGCCGACGGACTCGATCTCTTTGTATTTGGCGAGTTCGTTGGCCAGGGTGACGAGGTCGATGGCGTGGCCCGTGCCGCCTAGCTCGGTCATGCGCTGGTAGATGCGCTGGTGGCTGTCGAGGGAGAAGTCCTCGGGGGTGAGCTTTTCTTCGGCTTCGGAGAGCGCCTGATTTTCAAGCAGAATCGCCCCGAGGATCATTTTTTCGGCGGCGACGTTGGCCGGGAGACCGGTGTCGAGAGCGTATGCGGAGGAGTTTGCCATCTGTTTCAGTCTACGGAAGGCGGTGTTTGTGCCAGTTGTGGACGCGGTGGAGAACGCGTCCGAAATCTTCCGTCACGCGGAAGGGCTATCATGTCGATAGGAGCAGTCTCCGATGAAATCCGCTATTTTGCCCGTTTTTGCCGCGTTTGTCGTTGTTTCCGGCTCTTTGCTCGGTCAGGCTCCGGCGACGACCGCGCCGGTTACGTCGGCCGAGTCGCCGGATATTCGCGAGTTGCAGAAGGTCGAAGACTCCTGGGCCAACGCGCTCAACCAGCGCGACCAGTATGGGCTGGAGCTGGTGCTGTCGCCTTTGTTTGTCAATATTTCGGCGGGCGGAGACATCGCTACGCGCGACCAGGCCATCGTGGCCCTCATCAATGAGTCGGATAAGAACGCGGTGACCGACATGCATGTGATTACGGTGCGCATGCTGGGCGACGTGGCTGTGGCCAACGGCACCTATTCGTACACGCACCGGGTCAACGGCGCCGAGCAGGTGGAAAAAGGCGTCTTTACGCATGTGTTTCAGCGGCTGCATGGGAACTGGGTCTGCTTGAACGCGCAGCGGACGTTGATCCGGCAGGATGGCCCGGCCAAACCGGCAAAGGCCAAGACGAAGTCCGACGCCGAGCTACCATTCCACATTCCGCTGTTTTCGAAGTCGGATAAGCCGAACCAGTAAGCTGCGGGGCGATGTTGCGGCTCAGCTCAAGGACTTCGCCGCCCGTTCTGAACCTGATTCTCAACAACAATGGAGCGAGCTTGTTCGAAAACAGGCGCGGCCAGAAATCCTCCTCAAGCCGTGCGCTCCTTCGCCGATAACCTTTCCGTCTGGACGCTGCTCAGGCCATAGGCGCGAGCCGGAGCGGAGTTGCCGGAAAGGGTCTTTCCCACATGAATCGGCTTTCGATAGGGCTTAGACTGATCTTCTCCACGCTACTGGTGGTCGCAATCGCCGGATTGGTCTTCGGGTTTGTTGCCTGGCAAATGGTTTCCGCGCAATTGCACCGGCAGGCAGCCCGGGACGCGTCCGACCAGTCGAGCCGCGTCGTGGCCCGGCTGGCGACGATCGACCAGCTTTCGCGCGCGCAGGTTGAGAGCGCCATGCGCGTTCTTGAGGAAGAAGGGCGTCGCGTGGGCGAGCCGGCGCTGGTTGGCGAGTCGTCGATTGGCGGCAAATCAGTGCCGAATCTGGCGCTGGGCAAGACCTCGCAGGTGCTGAACTTTGCCCTGGTGGACCATGTGAAGGCGCTGGCTGGCGGCACGGCGACGATCTTTGCGTGGGACGGCAAGAACTTCCTCCGCGTGACCACCAATGTGCTGAAGCCGGATGGCTCGCGAGCGGTGGGAACGGTGCTCGATCCGAAAGGCAAGGCTTACGCGGCGCTGGCGCAGGGCCGCGGTTTTTCGGGAGTGGTGGACATTCTCGGGGTTCCTTACACGACCAGCTATGCGCCCATTGACGATGCAAAGGGAAAGCTGATCGGCGCATGGTACACCGGCTACCGGCTGGATTCGATCGCCACTCTGGGCAAAAGCATTGAGGAAGCGACCATCCTGGACCATGGATTTGTGGCTCTCCTCAAGCCTTCCGGGGCCATCGTCTTCCACGGCGGCTCGCTGTCCCAGGGCGCGTTGGAGCAATTGTTGGCGCATCCAAATGGCTGGGTGGTTCATGAGGAGACCTACCCTGCGTGGGGCTATCGGGTGCTTGCGGTCTACCCCCGGTCGGACGTGACCCGGCGGCTGGTGAGGACAAGCGCGATGCTGGCCGCGGCACTTCTTCTGCTGCTGGGTCCGATCGTAGTGCTGCAATTCTTCCTGGTCCGGCGACAGATTGTGGAGCCGGTGCGGCACCTCACCGAGCGCTTGGCCGGGGCCGATTTGAATACGCTGCTTGAAGTGGAGAATCGCGATGAAATCGGCGACTTGGCGGCTGGATTCAACCGGTTTGTGCTTCGATTGCGTCAAACGCTGCTCAAAGTGCGGGACGGATCGGCAGCGACGACCACCAAGTCCGGCGAAATCTCCGGCATCGGCCGCAGCACGGTGAGCGGCATGGAGGAGCAGCGGCAGTTGGCTGAGGATGCGACGCAGGCCATCGAGACGCTTTCCCGGGGAATTGCCGCGATCTCCATTCACACGCGGAATGCCTCCGAGCAGGCGCGGTCGGCCGCCTCGGCCGCGCGGGAGGGAGAGTCCCAGGTCGCGGCCGCGGTAACGCAGATTCAGGTGCTTGCGGAGGAAACGCAGATGAGCGCGACGCGCATTTCCACTTTGCACGAGCGCGCCCAGCAGATCGGGTCGATTGTCGGGGTGATCGAGTCGATTGCCGCGGGAACCAACCTGCTGGCGCTGAACGCCTCGATCGAAGCCGCGCGCGCCGGCCAGCATGGGCGCGGCTTTGCTGTCGTCGCCGGCGAGGTGCGGCGGCTCTCGGAACGCACGGCGCAAGCCACGCGCCAGGTGGCGGACCTGGTCAGCGGCATTGAGTTGGAATCCAACCAGGCGGCTGTCGGCATCTTCGCCGCTTGCGAGCGGGCCAATGACGGAGCGCAACTTGTCGCGCAGCTCAATGCAACCTTCGATCGAATCGCTGGATTGGTGATCGAGGTGAATGCCCGCGTGGAAGAGATTGCGCAAGCCGCTAGCCGCGAATCCTCGGCCACGCTGGCGGTTACGTCCACAATCGGTGAAGTGGCCGCCGCCGCGATCAGCAGCGCGGATGGAGCGGGGCGCGTCGTCGAGGCCATGCGAGAACTGCAAGGCACCGCCCATGGACTGGAGGGGCTGGTGCGAGAATTCCAACTGCGGGAGCTGCCTCACGAAGCGGCAAGCTAGGCGGACTCGCTCACCGGCTCGCGCTGCGCGCTTCCGGCAGTCTTGCCCTGAATCCGTATGCTGACGTGGACCAAGCCCAGCGCCGCCGGGGTCACTCCAGGAATGCGGCTGGCCTGGCCGATAGTCTGCGGACGCACGCGCCCCAGCTTCTCCTGCATTTCGCGTGAAAGACCGCTGATTGTCGTGTAATTCAGCCATTCCGGGATGCGTACGCCTTCAGCTTCCTTCAGCTTTTGGATGGCTTTCTTCTGCTGATCGAGATAGCCGGCAAACTTGATTTCCGTTTCTACGGCGCGAGCCTCGTTGCGTGGCACAGACGCGAGGCGCTCGCCCGCCACTTCGACCAGATCGCGCAGGAGCGGATCGCTGGCCAGTTGGGGCGTAAGCGCCTTGAGGACCGGCTCGATCTGAATTTCAGGCCGCTTGAGCAGTTGCGCCCAGGTCTGGCCGGAGATGGCTGAGAATGCAATGCTCTCCGCGACTAACGCCAGACCGGCGGAATCGACCTTCTTCGTCTCCAACAGCGCGGCGAGCGCGGCCATCCGCGCCTGCTTCCGCTCGAACTCGGCCCACGCCTCATCGCCAATGAGGCCCAGCCTGCGACCGTAGGGGGTGAGGCGCCGGTCGGCGTTGTCGATGCGCAAGTGGAGGCGGAACTCGGCACGTGAGGTGAACATGCGGTACGGCTCGTTGGTACCCTTCGAGATGAGGTCGTCGATGAGGATGCCGGTGTAACCTTCCGTCCGGTCGAGCGTGAACGGCGGTTCGCCCTTGAGATGCAACGCGGCGTTGATGCCGGCCATGATGCCCTGGCAAGCGGCTTCCTCATACCCGCTGGTGCCGTTGATCTGGCCGGCAAGGTACAGCCCGTCGAAGCTCTTGACCTTCAGCGCGCGGTCGAGTTCGGTCGCGTCCACCGAGTCGTACTCGATGGCGTAGCCGGGGCGCAGCATTTCGGCGTTGTCCAGGCCGGGGATCGACCGCACGATCTGGAACTGCACCTCCATCGGCAGCGAAGTGCTCATGCCGTTGACGTACACCTCGTGCGTGTTCAGCCCCTCGGGTTCGAGGAAAAACTGGTGCTGGGTCTTCTCCGGGAACTTGACGATTTTGTCTTCGATCGAGGGGCAGTAGCGAGGGCCAACGCCCTCGATCTGCCCGGAATACATCGCCGAGCGTCCCACATTGTCGCGAATGATCTGCAGCGTCTGGGGCGTGGTGTACGCAATGTGGCAACTGATCTGCCGCTGGACGATCTTCTTCGTCCGGAAGCTGAAGGGCGTGGGGTCGGCATCGCCCGGCTGCTCTTCAAACGCTTCCCAGCGGATAGTGCGCCCATCGAGGCGGGGCGGCGTCCCGGTCTTCAGCCGGGTGGTGCGCAGGCCGAGCCGGCGCAGAGCCTCGCCCAGCAGGACAGATGCCGGCTCGCCGCTGCGGCCTGCCGGGTAGCGCTCCTCGCCGCAGTGAATGAGGCCGTTCAAGAACGTCCCAGTGGTGATAATGGTCGCCCCGGCCAGCAGTTGGCGTCCATCGCGGAGCTTCAGCCCAAGCACACGCCTCGGCTTCTCTTGTTCCCTGATCCCTGTTCCCTGATCCATGTCTTCGATGACCAGATCGACCGCTTCCGCCTGCTTGATGTGCAGATTCGGCTGGCTCTCCAGCACTTCACGCATCTTCACGCGATAGAGCGCTTTGTCGCACTGGGCGCGCGGGCTCCAGACGGCGGGGCCTCGGGAAGTGTTGAGCAAGCGAAACTGGATGCCGACGGCGTCCGCGACCTCACCCATCACGCCGCCGAGGGCATCCACTTCACGCACGAGATGGCCCTTGGCGATGCCGCCGATGGCCGGGTTGCAGCTCATCTGCGCGATCAGGTCGAGGTTCATGGTGATGATGGCGGTCTTGAGGCCCATGCGCGCGGCGGCCATGGCCGCTTCGCAGCCGGCGTGGCCCGCGCCCACTACGGCTACGTCGAATTGTTCGGTGAAACTCATCGCACCCCGGCTCGCCGCTCAGCCCGCACCAAGCGAAACTCTTCCAACATCGCTTCTGGAGAATCATCCTGGCCGTCGCTAGAAGCGGGCATCCGGTTCATGACGGCAGGCCACTTATCCCGGCTCCGACTATCGAGCCGCTCCGGCAGGAGCTCTGGGACCAATTCCGAAGAAAGCCCGCCCACCCGCTCGGCATCCACCGCGAAACCCACTGGCGAATGGTTCTGGAACGTGGTCATGCCGAAGTCTCCAGCTCTCTTGTATGGTAGCTCAAGTCCCGCCGCGCAGCCGCGAACCCAGCCGGCCTGAGCATGTCGATGCCGAATTGGCCGGTCCAGGACACGGCTTCGCCATCTCAGCCCGGCTGCGGATATATTCCAGGGCTCTCCCATGCCGATATTCTACGGTTCGACCTGGCCGATAGCGTCGTTTTTCTGCCGCCGCAGTCCATTGCGGCCAACGGCATCTTCAGCTCGGAGATGCGGTCGGGAACGATTCAGGCAACGGCGAAGCGGATCCCGCGCCGTGCTTAGGACGACAAATCCCGGGGGGCGGGAGGACAAATCCTAGAAGTTTGCTTCCGGCGCCTCGCGGCCGGCACTCTACCGCCACGCGCCGAGCAGTTGCCGCGCGAGAACGATCTGGCCGACGTGGTAAGCGTTGTGATCGGCCACCAGCAACGCCTCGCGCAGGACGGTTTGGCCATCACCGTGGGGGATCTTGGCGTAGAGATCGGTCGTTGGGTCCACGATCAGATCGCACATGGCCTGCAAGTCATTGCGGAATGCGGTTACGGATTGCTCCCAGGCTGCGTCGCTGGGCGGCTCAGGGGATTTGGGCCAGTAGTCGTCGGGCCATTTCTTCTCTTCGTAGTTTGGGTTACGGGAGAAGTCGAGAATGTCCCGCTGCGCGATGCGCAGATGCTCGAGCAGTTCCCACTGCGAGTGCGGCAGGCCGGCGGGTCGCTGGCCGCGCAGATTCGAGGGCAGATTTTCGATTGCCTGTTCGAAAGTAGCGTGGGCCTGGCCTTTGGTCATCAGGTCGACGAGTTGGCGGCGCAACTCTGGGTCCGAAGCGGAAATCGAACCGGCAGGCGGCGCGGTATCGGTTGGCATGGGGCAATCCCTCCGCTGGTTAGAGTCCCATGGCGGCGCGGCGACGCAAAAAACCTGCCTGGGCGGCGGCGTGGTATGCTTCGGCCAAGAATCTGTTCTATTTTGGCCATGTTCGCCGCGCCATCGTCGGATTCCTTCCCGAAAAACCATGGGGTACGTTCCGGCCTGTTTGCACATAATTTTGAGCGCACTGGAGATCTCCCGCGTATGCACTTCCGCTCCATCTTTTGCCACTTCACCGCTGGTCTTGCCGTGTCTCTGCTCTGCCCGGTGCTTGCGCTGGCCGCGGACAACGACGCGAAACAGCCTGGCTTCTATTCATCTCCGGCGATCCATGGCGACACGGTGGTCTTCACCTCCGAGGGCGATCTGTGGACGGTAAGCGCGCAGGGTGGTCTGGCGCGGCGGCTGACCAGCAATCCCGGCCGGGAAGAGATGGCGACGATCTCGCCGGACGGCAAGACCGTCGCCTTTACCGCGCAGTACGAGGGGCCGACGGAGGTCTACACCATCCCGATCGACGGCGGCATGCCCCAGCGGCGTACCTGGGACGGCGATGCGCAGCCCGAGGGGTGGACCCCCGATGGCCGGCTGATGGTGCGGACAAAGCGCTACTCGACGCTGCCGGAGCCGGAGCTGGTGCTGCTCGAGGTCAAGCCGGACGCGAAGGACAGCCGCGACGTGGTCCCGCTTTACGGCGCGGCGGAGGGGGCTTACGACGGCCGCACGCTCTTTTTTACCCGCTGGGACCGGCAATCGAGCTCCACCAAGCGCTACCAGGGCGGATGGGCGGAGAATCTCTGGCGTTACGACGGCACGGGCGAGGCCATCCCGCTCACGGCGGACTGGGCGGGTACTTCGCACAATCCGATGGTCTGGAATGGCCGCGTTTACTTCCTCTCCGATCGCGACGGCGTGATGAATGTCTACTCCATGGACCGGAACGGCAAAGGCGTGAAGGAAGAGAGCCACCAAAAGGTCTTCGATGCCCAGGCGGCGTCGGTTTCGGATGGGAGGATCGTTTATAGCTCGGGCGCGGACCTTTGGCTGCTCAATCTCAAGACCGGCCAGGAGTCGGCGATTCCCATCCAGTTGTCGTCGGATTTCGACCAGTTGCGCGAGCATTGGGTGAAAAAGCCGCTCGAGTATCTGACTTCCGTCCACATTGCGCCGGATGGCGGCGGAGCGGTTTTCACGGCGCGCGGCGAGGTCTTTACCGTGCCGGCCAAGCCGGGGCGGATTGTGAAGGTTGCCGGCGAATCGGAGATTCGCTACCGCGAAGCGCGTTATATGCCGGATGGCAAGACGGTGGAAGCGCTTTCGACGGCGACTGGCGAGACCGAGTTCTGGGATTATCCGGCGAATGGCATCGCGACGGCCGATCGCAAGCCGGAACAGTGGACGCGCGACTCGACCGTGGAGCGCTACGAAGGCGTTCCCTCGCCGGACGGCCACTGGCTGGCGCACTACGATCGCAACGACGAGCTGTGGATGCTGGACCTCAAGACAAAGCAGGACAAGCGGATTGCTCAGTCGACGCACGGAGGGTTCGGCGATCTGAACTGGTCTCCAGACAGCCGCTGGCTGGCCTTCGTGGAGGGTGCGGCCAACGAATTCCGGCAGATCAAGGTGCTCAACGTCGAGTCCGGCAGTATCGAGACCATCACCGACGACCGTTACAACAGCATGAGTCCGGCGTGGAGCCCGGATGGCAATTGGCTCTACTTCCTCTCCGACCGCATGTTGAAGACGACGGTTGACTCGCCGTGGGGTCCGCGGGAGCCGGAGCCGCACTTCGACCGCTCGGTCAAGATTTACGAGCTGGCGCTGACGCCGGGCCTGCGATCGCCCTTTCTGCCGCCGGACGAATTGCATCCGGATTCGCCGGAGAAGAAAGACGACAGCAAGACTGGCGACAAACCGGGAGACAAACCGGGAGACAAACCGGGAGACAAGGCCAAGGACGCGGCGAAGACGGACGA
>Ga0116230_10000103_pt1 | contig 63166 bp, 48 predicted proteins | sample S1TSphfallax_3_FD_88678 | JGI IMG/M metagenome (GOLD analysis project Ga0116230, IMG submission 88678) | Host-associated microbial communities from peat moss isolated from Minnesota, USA - S1T2_Fd - Sphagnum fallax MG | ecosystem: Host-associated > Plants > Peat moss > Unclassified | place...
CGCAGGACATGCTGATTGTTTCGGGCGGGGTTTCGGCGGGGAAATATGACCTGGTGAAGCCGACGCTGCGGTCTTTAGGCGTTGCATTTCATTTTGAGCGGGTGCGGGTGCAGCCGGGACAGCCGACGGCGTTTGGCACTTGCAACGGGAAGCCGGTGTTTGGATTGCCGGGAAATCCGGGGTCGACGCTGATTACCTATCAGTTGTTTGCGCGGGCGGCTTTGGAATTGCTGGCGGGGATGAAGGAACCGTTTTTGCCTTTGCTGACGGCGAAGTTCAGCGCTCCGTTCAAGCATAAATTGGGGCTGACGCGCTTTCTGCCCGCGCGATTAGCGGCGGATGGCGAGAGTTTGGAGCATATTCCGTGGCAGGGGTCGAGCGATGTTCCGGCTTTGGCGCGGGCGAATGTGTTTCTGATTGCGGATGATGACCGGGAACGCTGGGAAGCGGGTGATTCCATTCGGGTGATGCTGAAGCCGTGATGCCGCTGAGCCATTACAATTCGGACGGCGAAGCGGCCATGGTGGATGTTTCGGAGAAAGCGGCTTCGAAACGGACGGCGGCGGCGCATGCGTTTGTGGCGATGTCCGCGGAGGTTTTGGCGGCGCTGCCGAGCAATAAAAAGGGCGATCCGTTGCAGGTGGCGCGTGTGGCCGGGATCATGGCGGCGAAGAAGACTGCGGATTTGATACCGCTTTGTCATCCTTTGCCCTTGAGCCATGTGGGGGTGGAGTTTTCGGTGGAAAGCGACGGCATTCGGATTACGGCAACGGCGGCGACCAGCGCGCAAACGGGCGTGGAGATGGAAGCTTTGACGGCGGCGGCGGTGGCGGCGTTGACCATCTATGACATGACGAAGGCGATGGATAAGGGGATTGCGATTCGGGAGATCTTTCTGCTTTCGAAGACGGGCGGGAAAGCGGGCGATTTCGTGCGGGCATGACGATTCGCGTGGCCATTTTGACGGTGAGCGATTCAGCGGTGGCGGGGACGCGGGCGGATGTTTCGGGTCCGGCTTTGCGTGAGCATTGCGTTTCAGTTGGATGGGCGGTTGCGGCGTCGGCGGTGGTTCCAGATGAAGCGGCGTCGATTGGGCGGGCGATTGCGGAATGGGCGGATGCGGGCGCGGCGGACTTGATTTTGACGACGGGCGGGACGGGGATTGCGGCGCGCGATGTGACGCCGGAGGCGACGCGGGCGGTTTTGGAGCGGGAGATTCCGGGGCTTGGCGAATGGCTGCGGGCGAAGGGGCTGGAGCAGACGAAGTTTTCGGTGCTGTCGCGCGGATTGGCGGGGACCAGGGGGCGGGCGCTGATTGTGAATTTGCCGGGGTCGCCGGCGGGGGCGGTTTTTTCGCTGAAGGCGATAGAACACCTGGTTCCGCATATGGTCAATCTGCTGCGCGGGCAGACCGAACATTAGTTGCGGGAAACTAGTGGGTGGAAATGAACATCTCAATAGTGATGAAGTCTACCCTTGTCAGTGTTTTGTTGTCGATTGGCTGCGCGTATGCGCAGCTTGTGCCGGGACAATTGCCGCCCGGACCGCCGGCAGCACCGGGCCAGGTGAACACGGACACGAAGAAGGCGCCGCCGGCTCCGGCTGAGGATGCGCCGTCCACGTTTACTCCGCCCTCGCCGATTGCCGCGGACCTGGCGAAGAAGAGCGACTTTAACATCACCACCCAGCGAATATTGGTGCCGACATCGGTGCTGGATCCGGACGGGCACGGGTATGTGAACGGTTTGCAGGCGTCCGATTTTGAAGTGCTGGATAACGACAAGCCGCAGCGGGTGCAGGCGGAAGTGACCGAACAGCCGATTTCGGTGGTGCTGGTGGTGCAGGCCAACAGCGACGTGGAGTATCTGCTGCCGAAGATTCAGAAGACCGGGCTTCTGCTGCATGGGCTGGTGACGGGATCGGAAGGCGATGTGGCGGTTTTGTCGTTCGACCACCAGATGCACCATATTCTGGATTTCACCAGCGATCCGGACAAGATTGACGATGCCATGCGCAAGATTCGAACGGGATCAAGCACGGCGGCGATGCTGGATGCGCTGGCGGACGCGGACCATATGCTGATTCGGCATGATCCGGGCAACAAACGCAGGCGGGTGATTATCCTGATGAGCAAGAACGTGGACAAGGGCAGCCAGATGCATCTGGATGAGGTTATCCGGCAGATGCAGTTTCACAGCATCACGGTTTATCCCATCAATATCTCCAAGTTCATCACGGCGGTGATGAAGCAGGAGCCGGATTATCCGCGGCCAGCCAATGGCGGGATTCCGCCGGAAGGGATGCCTCCGCTGGGCGGCGGGAATGTGCGCAGCGGGACGACGGATGTGCAGGGTTCTTATGGGGATGGCAACGCGTTGAATGGGATTCCGCCGCTTTACCACAGCATCAAGGATTTGTTTAAGAAGACGCCGGCCGAGGCGCTTTCGTCGCTGACGGGCGGGCGCGTTTACAGCTTTGGGACGCAGCGCGGTCTGGAAGATGCGATCACCGATATTGGGAAGGATTTGAATAGCCAGTATATTTTGAGCTATGCGCCTTCGAAGGCCGTGACGGAGGAGCCGGGGTATCACACGATTCGGGTGCTGGTGAACCGGCCGGGGCTGATTATCCGCACGCGGACGGGGTATTGGTGGGGCGGCGGGCAGATGAATTGATTAGTTCGACAGGCGGAAGCGGGTGACGGGGCAGCGAAATGCGGGGACAGTCACCTGTGTCCACGCAGCGAGTTGGCGTGCAGGGGAGGGATTTCTGTTGGGGACACAGATGACTGTCCCCGCATTTCTTCCTCGTGCCAGAGAAAACTATATGGCATTGGGCGGAAGCGGGTGACTGTCCCCCTATTTCTCGACGATGGGGAGGTCGATGTAGCTGAGCTTGCCGGGTTCGTGCCAGATGCGCTGGGTGGCTTTTTGGTAGTCCTGGGGCTTGGCGGTCATGATGTTGGGCACGAACTGCTGGGGATTGCGGTCGTAGAGCGGGAACAGGGTGGACTGGATCTGGATCATGAGGCGATGGCCGGGCAGGAGGGTGTGGTTCACCATGGGCAGGCCGAAGGTGTAGAGCAGAGGCTCATCGGCCTTGATGGGTTCGGGCTGCTGAAAGCTGGTGCGGTAGCGGCCGCGGAAGATGTCGGTGGCCAGGGGCAGTTCGTAGCCGTTGAGGTCCACGTCGATTAGTTTCACGACCCAGTCGGAATCGGTTCCGGTGGTGGAGGCGGTCAGGTGAACCATGGGTTCGCCGGAAAGCTTTAGGGGCGATTCGAGGGGCGTGGTTTCATAGGTCAGGACGTCGGGGCGGCCGTCGACAAAGCGCTGGTCGGTGACCAGCCAGGTGCGCCAGCCGTTGCCGTCGCTGGCGACGACGGGTCGGGGGCGGTAGGGCACGGGTTTTTGGGGATCGGAGACGTATTCGTCATAGCCTTTCACCGAGGCGTCGAAGGACAAGGCTCCGGCGGCGGCCAGATACAGGGGCTTGGCGGTGACGGGGCAGCCTTGCTCGCAGCTTTCGGGGAAGACTTTGGGCGTTTCCCAGCGGTCGAGGCCGGTGTTGTAGATCCAGACGGCGGCCGTGTCGGCAGCGGGGGAGCCGGGCTTCAAGTATTGGTTGAAGAAGGGCAGGAGAACGTCGCGACGCCATTGGGCGGTGGTGTCGGTGGCCCAGGTGAGGGTGCCGAGGGTGCGGCCTTCGCGATTGACCTGGCTGTGACTCCAGGGGCCCATGATGAGGTGGTTCATGGCGTCGGGCGTGCCGATTTTTTTGAGGGCGCGGTAGCAATGGATTGCGCCCCACATATCTTCCTGATCCCACAAGCCTTGCTCCCACATGGTGGGGACGGTGAGCGGCTGGCGGGCGATGAGCTTGTCCAGGGCCTGGCTTTGCCAGAAGCCGTCGTAAGCGGGATGCTCAACCATGACGCGCCAGCCGGGGAGTTGCTCCATGCCTTCGGACTGGGCGAAGGCGTTGGCGGAGCCGGCGAGGAGGAAATTGGTGTAATCGTCATGCTCTTTGTGGGGCACCTCAGCGCCTTCGCCGCGCTTGCTGGTTTGGCCGAGGAAGTAATCGATATTGGGCTGGCGGAATGCGCCGTAGTGGAACCAATCGTCACCCATCCAGCCGTCGACCATGGGGCTTTCGGGGGCGGCGACTTTGAGGGCGGGGTGGGGATTGAGCAGGGCCATGACGACGGTGAAGCCTTCGTAGCTGGAGCCGATCATGCCGACACGGCCGTTGGATTCGGGGAGGTTTTTGACGAGCCAGTCGATGGTGTCGTAGGCGTCGGTGGTGTCGTCGGCGCCCGTGGGGTTGTAGCCGGAATTGACGGGCGGCGGGGTCATGATGTAGGGGCCTTCGGAGCCGTACTTGCCGCGGACGTCCTGATAGACGCGGATGTAGCCGGCCTGGACGAAGACTTCGTCGCTGAGGGGCAGGGCTTCGAGCATGCGGCCGCTTTTGGCGCGCTCGGCGCGGGCGGCGGCGTTGTAAGGCGTGCGGGTGAGGAGGATGGGGGCGTTTTTTGCGCCTTTGGGGACGGCGATGACGGTGTAGAGCTTGACGCCGTCGCGCATGGGGAGCATGACGACGCGCTTTTCGAAGTCGGAGGGGCGGACGGGCTGTTCGAAGTGGGCGGGGATGTCGTTGGCGGGGAAGGCGGGCTGCTGAGGGGTGGCGATGGCGGCGGCGAGGAGGAGCAGGGCGGCGAGTTTATGGGGCATGTTGGGTGAATTTTATTATGGCGGACGGGGATTGAGGGGGTTTACGAAACGAGGTGGGGAATTCGGTTTGATTTTGGGGAATTTTTGGGGCGATTGGGGGTGCGCGGGGGGAAAAAGAGGCTCGCCAAGGCGCTAAGACGCTAAGGGTGGGGCGGGAGTTGGTTGGGCGAGGGGATTTTGGGGGAGTTTGGACGGAGTTGTCCCAGACAAGGGGTCGGTTTTGAAAGAAGAGGGGCTATTTTCGGAAGGGGTTTGGGTGTTCCCGGCGGGACGTAACCCAGCTGGGCAGCAGCAGCGTGCTGTCGGCGCAGCAGCCGTGTTTGGGGGCGTTGCGGGAGGACGGGGAGGGCTCGGCGGCCGGTTCGGATGGATTCTTTTTCCAGTGAGACATGAGGGGACTCCTTCACGATCACGGTAAAAGAGGGGCGTTTGCGCGGGCCGGCTGGAGGTGGGGTATGTGGTTGATTTGGCGGGAGAAAATTTTTTTGGAAGTTTTGAAATAGGCTTGCTCAGGCCCGAACTTCCTCGAAGGGCTTTAAAGGCACGATCCGGGCAACGCGTTCCATGACTTTCTTGTTCTGCTCGGCCTTCTTCAGGTCGTATGCTGCCTGCAGCCGCATCCAGAATTCCGGCGTGCTGCCAAAAAGGCGGGCCATCTTCAGGCACATGACGGCTGACAGGGGCTTGCGCTCCGCCAGAATGTCGTGAATCATCTGACGCGAGACGCCCAGAGCTTTCGCCGCGGCGGCCGCAGAGAGGCCGACGGACGGCAGAATGTCTTGTTTAATAATCTCGCCCGGATGGACGGGCGGCAGGGCGTTCTTTTTCTTCATTACCTTTCTCCCTAATGATAGTCTTCCAAATCGACGTCCAAGGCATCTTCGTCTGACCAGCCGAAGGTGATCCGATAGTTTCCGGTCACTCGCACCGACCAGCGTTGCGGGCTGCCTTGCAAGCCGTGGAAGCGAAACCCGGAGATGTTCATGTCTTCGGGCCGCACCGCCACTTCCAGCAATTGCATGATTCGCACACACTTGGCGACATAGTGGGCGCCGACCCGGCGTGTCCTGCCGGCAAGATAAAGCTCTTCCAGGCCTTTATGCCTGAAGCTGGCGATCACCTCTTAACGGTAAAGGCTTTCACTCACAGTGTCAACCAAGCAGTGGACATCTTTCGCCGGAATGGCCGCCTTTACGGAGTCGCGCCGCAAGCCCCGCTCCACTTAGCGCCGCCCCGACTGAGGATACTGATAGAGGATGCAGCGGCTGGTGTGCCATGTCGATATGGATGCGTTCTTCGTTTCGGTGGAGGAGCTGTTTGATCCGTCGCTGAAGGGGAAGGCGGTGGTGGTGGGCGGGCGGCGGGATCAGCGGGGGGTGGTTTCGGCGGCGTCTTATGCGGCGCGGAAGTTTGGGGTGCATTCGGCGATGCCGCTGCGGACGGCGGCGCGGCTGTGTCCGCAGGCGATTTTTGTGGAAGGCCACATGGAGCGGTATCGGGAGTATTCGCAGAAGCTGTTCGCTATTTTGAGCCGGTTTTCGCCGCGCGTGGAGATGGCGTCCGTCGATGAAGCGTATGTGGATTTGACGGGGACGGAGCGGCTGCATGGGCCGCCGATGCGGGTGGCGCATCTGCTGCATGCTGCGATTCAGGGGGAGACGCGGCTGAATTGCTCGCTGGGGCTGGGGACTTCGCGGCTGATTGCGAAGATTTCCTCAGACAAGGCCAAGCCGAATGGCGTCCTTTATATTCTGCCGGGACAGGAGGCGGCGTTTCTGGCGCCGCTGGCGGTGCGGACGGTGCCGGGGGTGGGCAAGAAAGCGGAAGCGGCGCTGCACAAGCTGGGCATTCGCCAGGTGGGGGATCTGGCTCGGCTGGAGGAGAGCTTTCTGGCGGCGCATTTCGGGAAATGGGGATTGGCGCTGGCGGGAAAGGCGGTGGGCGCGGATTCAGGCGCGTGGTTTGACGGCGAGATTGGCGCGGCGGAAGACCCGAAATCGATGAGCCATGAGCACACGTTCTTGCGCGACACGGGCGAGCGGGAGGAGCTGGAGACGGCGCTGCTGAAGCTGTCGGAAATGGTGGCGAAGCGGCTGCGAGCGGCAAAGCTTTACGCGAAGACGATTCAGTTGAAGATGCGGCATGAGGATTTTTCGACGTTTACGCGCGCGCTGACGCTGGACCATGCGACGCAACTGGACCAGGAAGTGGCGGGGGCGGTGATCCGGCTGTTTGGGCATGCGTGGGACGGGAAGACGCGGATTCGGTTGCTGGGGGTGCAGGCGGGATCGCTGCAGGATGCGGAAGGGCAGATGAGCTTGCTGGAGGAGCCGAAGACGCAGAGATGGCGCGCGGCGTTCCGGTCGATTGACCAGATTCGGGACCGCTTTGGGGAGGGGAGCATTGGGCTGGGGAAGACGCTGAAGGCGGGGATTCGGGAGCGGGTGAATGAGCGGCCGGCGGATTTGCCTAAGGGGGAGTGAAATACGGTGAAATACGGGGTGAAATACGGGGACAGTCAGCCCGTTACACTGGTTTTCAAAACCAGTGTAACGGGCTGACTGTCCCCGTATTTCACCGTATTTCTAAACCGCCTGCCCCACACAGTCGGCGATGGCGGAGAGCAGGACGTCGCGGGCGATGGGCTTGTTCAGGTGGGCGGTGCAGCCGGCGGCGAGAGAGGCTTCTTCGGCGGTGGAGTGGGCGGTGCAGGCCAGGATGGGAGTGACAGCCAATTTGTTCAGGCGCTCCCATTCGCGGATGAGGCGCGTGGCTTCCAGGCCGTCCATTTCGGGCATTTGCAAATCCATTAAAACGATGTCGAACTTGCCGGCGACGAATTTGTCGACGGCTTCGCGGCCGTTCCAGGCGACTTCGATTTTTTCCGATCCCAAGAAGGCCTGCATCAGGAAGACGTTGTCTTCGTTATCCTCGGCCAGCAGGACGCGCAGGCTGTCGAAAGCGGTTTTGTCGAACGAGGCCTTGGGCGGTGCGGGCGGCGCGCTCCGGGAAATTTGAAAGCGCGCGGTGAAGCGGAAGGTGGAACCGGCGCCGGGAACGCTTTCCACCCAGATGTTTCCGCCCATCTGCTGGACGAGCTGGCGGCAAATGGTGAGGCCGAGGCCGCTGCCGCGATAGGCGCTGGTTTCGAAGCGTTCGGCGTGGGTGAAGGGCTCAAAAATGCGGTCGAGCTTTTCGGCGGGAATGCCGATGCCGGTGTCTTCGACGGCAAATTCGAGGAGGACGCTTTCGGGATCGGCAGCGGCACATTTCATGTTGACCAGAATTCCGCCCTGGGGCGTGAACTTCAGGGCGTTGCTGACCAGGTTGGCGAGAATCTGCTTGAGGCGTTCGGGATCGCCCACCAGGCGCGGCGGAATGTTTTCGCCAAAATCGAAGCCGACACCGACGCCTTTGACGGCGGCGCTTTTTTCCAGGCTGTCGATGACGCTGCGCACGGCCGCGCGGGGGTCAAAGTCGGCGGCGGCCAGGCGCAGCTCGCGCAGGTCGCTGCGCGACAGGTCGAGCAGGTCGCTGAGCAGGCGCATGAGCGCTTCGCCGTTGCTGCGGAAGATGCCAATGTACTGCTTCTGGCGGTCGGACAGGTCGGTGGCCGAGAGCAGTTCGCCCATGCCGAGAATGGAGTTGAGCGGGGTGCGAATTTCGTGGCTGGTGCGGGCCAGAAACTCCTGCTTGGCGCGCACGGTTTCCTCCGCCATTTCTTTGGCGACGCGCAAATGGTTTTCAATTTGTTTCTGCTTGGTGACGTCGCGCGAAATGCCGACCAGGGCCTGAATGGAATGGTCGACGGGGCTGAGGACGGGGACGCGGGTGGAGGAATACCAGCGGACCTCTGTTCCGTCGGCGGCGTGCCATTCGTCGCATTTGGCGATGATGGGATGGCCGGTGTCGAGAATGGCGCGGCCATCGGCGGCGGCGATGCGGCCGAATTCGCCGGGGAAACATTCGGCTTCGGTTTTGCCGACGGCGTCTTCGGGGCGCGCAAGGCCGGCGGCTTCGGCAAAGGCTTCGTTCACCAGGGTGTAGCGCTGGTCGCTGTCCTGCACGTAAATGCAATCGGGGATATTGTTGACCAGGGCGCGCAGCAGGTCGCGTTCGTAGCGCAGGGTGTTCAGCAGGTGGTATTCGTGGGCGGCATTGCGGACGGTGGTGCGCAGCTCCAGCGGGTCCCACGGCTTGGTGACATAGGCATAGATTTTGCCGTCTTTGACGACGCGCGCCAGGGCTTCGATGTCGGCGAAGCCGGTGAGCAGGACGCGCGTGGCGGTGGAGCGGTCTTTGGCGAGGCGCAGGAAATGGTCGCCATTCATGTTCGGCATGCGCTGGTCGGAGATGATGACGGCAAACTCATCCCAAGACAGGTCATCCAGGCCGCGGCGCGGATCGGTGGATGTGGTGACGTCGAATTCGGATTCCAGCAGATCGGAAATGGAGGACAAGATGGAGGGCTCGTCGTCGACCACCAGGACCTTGGATTTCTTGGATTGTTTGTTAAGCGGTGATGGCATGCTGGAGATCCAAATCAATAGGTATGCGAACGCGAAACTCCGCGCCGCCGCCTTCCGGGCTTATCACTTCTATCTCTCCTTTATGCGCCTGAATAATGGAGTGGGAAATAGCCAGGCCTAAGCCGGTGCCGGTTCCGACGGGCTTGGTGGTGAAGAAGGGCTGGAACAGGCGCGACTGAATGGCGGCGGGAATGCCGGGGCCGCTGTCGTGGACGGAAATGCAATACCACTTATCGCGCACTTCGGTGCGGATTGTGATTTTGCCCGGCTGTTCGCCGATGGCGTCCATTGCATTCGCCAAAATATTCATCAAGACCTGGTTCAGTTGCCCCGGAGCGCAGTTCAGCATCGAAGCGCCGCTATAGTTTTTATCGACTTCAATTAGCGGATTTCTATGCCTTAAAAGAAGTAATACGGAATCGATGCTGTCGTGGACGTTTATATTTTTGAATTCGCCCTCGTCCAGGCGGGAAAAGGTTCTAAGCTTGCTGACCAGTTCTTTGACGCGCAGCAGGCCCATGCGCGCTTCGTTGAGGCGGTCTGTGGCGCTTTTCATCAGCTTTTGCTGGGGCGTGGAGAGCTGCTCTTCGCACTGGCTGGCGAGGTTTTCGAGCTTTTCCTTGATGAGGAAGCAATTGTTGTCGACGAAGGAGATGGGGTTGTTGATTTCGTGCGCGATGCCGGCAACCAACTGGCCCAGGGCGGCCATGTTGGCGGAATGGACCAGATGCATCTGGGTTTCTTTCAGCTTGCGGTTGGTTTCTTCGAGGTCGTGATTTTTTTCGGTGATGGTGTGGAGGAGCGCGGCCTTGATTTCGGCCGCTTCGCGCGCGGCGTTCAGGCGCAGCACCTCAATTTCCTTGTCTTTCAGGGCGTCCTGGAAGACGCGGCGGCGCAGCAGGGCGCGCACGCGCGATTTGAGAACGGTGACGTCGCTGGATTTGCCGACAAAATCGTCGGCGCCGCTTTCCAGGCCGCGCGCCACTTCGCCGGAGTTTTCGTGGGCGGTGAGCATGAGCACCAGCGGATGGGTGGGCAGATCGTCCCGCATGCGGGCGATGGCGTGGCAGACTTCGATGCCGTTCATTCCGGGCATGACGAGGTCGAGGAGAATGCAATCGTAGCCGCGCGCCTTAATCCGTTCCAGGGCTTCCGGGCCATTGGCGGCGGCTTCGACGGCGTGGCCGTCGCTGGATAGTTCGTAGGTCAGGTATTCCAGATAAGAGGGGCTGTCGTCGATGGCCAGAAGGCGCGCCTGGCGGGAGGCGGGCTTGGGCTTTTCGAGCAGGGCGCGGACGCGATCGACCAGGACGCGGCTTTCCACGGATTTGCTGAGATATTGTTCCGAACTGCTGTCGAAGGATTCGTCAGAGGTGAAGATCAGGATTTGCGGGTTCCAGGCGCTGGCTTGGCGGCGGATTTCCTGGCAGAGCTGGGTGCCTTTCATGCCGGGCAGGTATTGGTCGAGGATGATGAGGTCGGGCACGACGTGCTTGAGTTTTTCGAGCGCTTCTTCGGCGGTGGAGGCGCGCTCCGTAGTCCATCCTTCGAGAGAGAAGAGGTACTGAAGTTGCAGGACTTGGGTCTCCGAATCCTCCACCAGAAGAATGCGATAAGGGGAACTCACGTTTGGCTCAAAAGAGAGTGGCGGGGATGGCGCGATGTTCTCTATTGGTTCGCGGTGAGAAGAATTAGCCACGCGGCCCTCTTTACCAAAAGGAGTTTTCCGTGCCCTTGGATTCAGACCGCGCCTTTGTGGTGTTTCATTGCGGCGGAACGGTGGCTGCGCTGCCGATAGAGACAGTGGAGCAAATTGCGCCCATGGCGGAACTGGCGCGGCCGCCCGGGCTGCCGGCGGCGATGGAAGGGATTTTGAATCTGGGCGGGAAGGCGGTGCCTGTGGCGCGGCTGGACCGTTTGCTGGGGCTGCCGGAAAAAGCGCCCGGCTTGTATTCCATGCTGATTGTGACTAAGGCGGTGGCGCTGGTGGTGGACCGGGTCAGGGAAATTCTGCGGCTTTCTGGCGAGACGTTGCTTCCGGCGGGGAAGGAAGATTCCTTCAACGGCTGCGTGCAGGCGGTGATTCAAGCGAAAGAAGAATTGATTCATGTGCTTTCGGCGGGGCGCATTCTGCTCAAAAAAGAGCAGGAAATAGCCGCGCAAATCGCGCAGCGTGAGCAAGGGCGGCTGCGGGAGTGGGAGGCGGCGATTCAGTGATTCAGGTCAGCGAGAATTTAACTGCCGATCCGCTCTATTACTCGCTGAAGGCGTATTTGATAGAGGCGTCCGGCATGAGCTATTACGCCGACAAGGACGACGACCTGAGCGGGCGCATTCAGCGGCGGCTGCAGGCGCTGGGCTTGAATGATTGCGCGGCGTACCTGGGCGTGCTGCGCGACCCCATCAAAGGGCGCGCGGAGCTGGACGAAATTATTGCCCAGGTGACGATTGGCGAGACTTATTTTTTTCGCCATTCGGAGCATTTCGACGCGCTGCGCGAGATGGTGCTGCCCGACCTGATTGCGCGCAACCAGGAAAAGCGGACGCTGCGGATTTGGTGCGCGGGGTGCGCGGACGGGCCGGAGGCGTACTCGATCGCGATTCTGCTGTGGCGTCATCTGCCGCACAAATTGATTGATTGGGACGTGAGCATTCTGGCCACCGACATCAACCGGTATTCGCTGGAGCGGGCGCGCGCGGGGAAGTTCAGCGAATGGGCGTTTCGCGCAACGCCGGATGAGGTGAAACAGGAATGCTTTGTGCCGGACGGGGCGGGCTGGCGGATTGCGGCGCGGCACAAGGAATGGATTTCGTTTGAGCATTACAACCTGATTAGCGATCCGGTTTGCGCGCCGGTGACGCGCTGGACGCCGATTGACCTGATTGTGTGCCGGAACGTGATGATTTACTTTGACGCCGATGTGAGCCAGCAGATGGTGCAGCGGTTCCATGGGTGCCTGGGCGAAGGCGGCTGGCTGCTGGTGGGGCCGACGGAGCCGAATATGAAGACGTTTCAGGCGTTCAAGACGGTGAACGCGCCGGGGGTGACGCTTTACCAGAAGAGCACACCGGTGAGGGTGAGTGCTCCGGCGCCGGTTGCTGTTGCGCCCGTGAAACGATATGCCATTCCCAAGCCGGCGCCGGTGGTTGTTCCGGCGCCGGAGCCGACGCTGGACGAAGCGCGCGCGCTGGCGGACCGGGGCGACTGGCTGACGGCGGTGGAAATTTGCGAGCGGCTGCTGAAGAAAGACAGCTTGAACTGGCAGGCGCAGTTTTATCACGCGCTGGTGCTGGAGCACATGGGACGGCGCGAGGAGGCGGAGGCGGGATTGCGGCGGGCGATTTATCTGGAGCGGCAGTCGGCGCTGCCGCATTATTATTTGGGGCTGCTGCTGCAATCGAAAGGGAATGCGCGGCAGGCGGCGCGGTTTTTTCAAAACGCCATTCAATTGCTGGAGGCGCGGGCGGACGCGGACAGTTTTGCCGAAGCCGACGGCATCACGGTGGCGGAGATGCGAAAGCTGGCGCAGATGCATTTGCAGGGGATACAGCCGGCATGACGAAGAGCAGAATCAATTGGGAACAGGTGCGGACGCAACTGCGCGCCAGCGAACGGGCGCTGGAAGAGGCGCTGGCGGAAAATCCGGCGCGCGTCCAGGCGGTTTTGCGCAAGCGTGCCGCGCAACTGGCGCTAAACCGGCGCGCTGCGCCTTCGACGCCGCGCATTTCCGCGCTTATATTTACCTTGCAAGCCGAGCGCTTCGCCATTCGATTGCAAGAGCTGGCGGAAGTGCTGCCGTTTCGCCAATGCACGCCGGTGCCGGGCGCGCCGGCCCAGTATTTGGGAGTGATTCACCGGCATGGCGAACTGCGGATGGTGGTGGACTTGGCGTGCATTGTGAATGGGCGCGCTGAGGCGCAAACGGATGGGTTTGTGCTGATGCTGCGGCAGGAGAAACGGCCCATTGGGCTGCGCGTGGACCGGGTGGAAGGCCTCCACGAACTATCGGCGGAATTGGCAGATGAACCGGCGGAAAGCGCGTGGCAGGGCAGCTACAGCACTAAAGTGGCGGGCGAAGCGCTGCTGCTGCTGAATTTGCCGCGCGTGCTGGGTGCTTTGCCATGAAAATCCTGTTTTTGCTGGCGGCGTTTAGCCTGAGCGTGAATGAGGCTCAGCCGCCGATTCTGATTGGCGTTTCGAATGTGCAGTCCGGACCGTCGCGATCGCTGGGCCAGGAATTGCTGGCGGGGTCGCAGGCGTATTTCGACACGCTGAACCGAGCGGGCGGAATCTATGGGCGGCCGATTCGCTTTGTCCTGAAAGACGACCATTACGAGCCGGAACCGGCGCTTGTCAACACCAACGACTTGATTGTGAAGGACCAGGTGTTTTTCCTGTTTGACTATGTGGGCACGCCGACGCTGAGCCGCATGCTGCCGCTGCTTCCTTATTACAGCGAGCGATACATCGTGAACGTGGGGCCGTTCACGGGCGCCGACATCCAGCGCAACCCGCCGTACAGCCGCTATGTGTTCAATATTCGCGCGTCTTATCGCGATGAAACGTGGGCGCTGGTGGATTATTTGTACGCCAAGGGCTTTCGCAAGATCGGCTTTTTTGGGCAGGCGGATGCGTATGGCAAGAGCGGGCAGGTGGCGGTGGCGGAAGCGCTGCGCAAATACGGGCTGAAAATTGCCGGGAGCGTCGCTTACCGGCGCAACGTGGAAACGGGGAATATGCAGACGCAGGTGGATTATCTGCGCGCGCAGGGCGCGGATGCGGTGGTGGCGTTTGGCACTTACGGGCCGTGCAGCTTGTTTATCCGCGACGCGCGGCTGTCCAACTGGCAGGTTCCCATTGCCAATGTCAGTTTTGTGGATGCCAGCGCGCTGCTTCGCCGGCTGCGCGAAATATCCAAAACGGCCAACCGGGATGTGACGGGGAACCTGATCAACAGCCAGGTGGTGCCGTTTCCCAGCCGACCCGATTGCCCGCTGGTGAAAGAATATCTGGCGAATTTGAATGGGCAAAAGCCGGGGTTCACATCGCTCGAAGGCTGGCTGAATGCGGTGGTGGCGGGGGAAGCGCTGAAGCGGGCCGGGCCCAATGCGGCGCGCGCGGCGTTTATTGCGGCGCTGGAATCGCTGCATGGCTGGGACCCGGGCATGGGCGTCAAGCTGGAATTTTCAGCGACGGACCATCAGGCGCTGCACAAGGTGTGGCTGACGCGCACGGAGAATTCCGAATGGACGCCGGAGCCCTATGCGGGAGGCGGCCATTGAAAAGCATTCTGGTGCAGTTGATGACGCTGCAGCTTTTTTGCGCGCTGGTGGCGCTGGTGGTGCTGTGGAAGCTGTCGGACCGCACGTTCACCGAAACCATGTCGAAGGGGTTTTTGACGAACGCGGAAACGGTGGGCGCGTCGCTTTCGAAAGAAATGGAGCTGCCGGTGGCGAACCGCGATTTCACGGCGGTGCAATCGGCGCTGGATTCGGCGCTGAAGTTGCCGAATGTGGAATGGGCCTACGTGACATCGGCCCAGGGCGAGGTGGTGGCGGACACGTTTGTGCCGGTGATTCCGGCGGGCCTGCCGAAATTTGGGAATTCGCAATCGTGGGTTTCGACGAAGATTCCGGGCACCACTGAGCCGCTGATGGTGTTCACGGAGCCGATTATGGGCGGAATTTTCGGCGCGATCCACATTGGCTTCAACCAGACGAACCTGCTTTCGTCCATATCGCAGGTGAAGACGATTGTGCTGGTGACGCTGGGCGTGATGACTTTTTTGATGACCAGCTTGATTGGGCTGGTGACGCGGCGCATTCTTGCGCCCATTCAACGGCTGACCGAAAGGAGCCTGGAAATTGCCAACGATTTGCAGGCCGATTTTGAGCCGCTGCCGATTGATTCGCACAACGAAATTGGGAGCCTGACTTCCTCATTCAACCTGATGATTGTGGAGCGGCAGGAGCACAGGCGGAACCTGGAGGACCGGGTGCAGGCGCGCACGCAGGAATTGCTGGAAGCGAACACGGCGCTGGAATCGGCCATGGCCGAGCGCAAGCTGATGGAAGGGCAACTGGTGCAGGCGCAGAAGCTGGAAAGCATTGGGCAACTGGCGGCGGGCATTGCGCATGAGGTGAACACGCCGATTCAATATATTGGCGACAACTGCCTGTTTCTGAAGACTTCGTTTGTGGAAATGCGCGCCTTGGTGGACCAGCATCTGGAGCTGCTGGACTTTGTCAAGAAAGCGAACCTGAATGCCGAGCTGGCGGCGCGCATGGAAAATAATTTGGCGCATCTGGACACGGCGTTTCTGATTGAGGAGATTCCGAAGGCGATTGACCAGTCGCTGGAAGGCGTGGAGCGGGTTTCGCAGATTGTGAAGGCAATGAAGGAATTCGCGCATCCGGGATCGGGCGAGAAAGCGCCGGTGAATTTGAATCACGCCATCCGCAACACGCTGATGGTTTGCCGGAATGAGGTGAAGCATTCGGCCAATGTGATTACGGATTTGGAGCCGGGGCTGCCGCTGGTGCATTGTTTGCTGGGCGAGTTTAACCAGGTGATTTTGAACCTGGTGGTGAACGCGGCGCATGCGATGCAGGGGGCGCGGAAAGACGGGTCGCTGGGGACGATTAAGGTTTCCACGCGGGCAGATGGGGAGTTTGTGGAGATTCGGGTTCAGGACAATGGCACGGGCATTCCGGCGGGCATTCGCGACAAAATATTTGACCCGTTTTTCACGACGAAAGAGGTGGGGAAGGGAAGCGGGCAAGGGTTGGCCATTGCGCGGAATGCGATTGTGAAGAAGCATGGGGGGACGCTGACTTTTGAGACGGAAGAGGGCGTGGGGACTACCTTTATTGTGAGGATGCCGATTTTGGCTCGGACCGGAAGCGAGAGCAAGGATTTGGCAGGGGTGGTTTTGTCGAGTTAGCAGCCTTAGTTGTTGGCGACGGCGGGCAGCGAAATAGGGGTACAGTCACCTGTGTCCCCAACAGAAACCCTTCCCCTGCATGCCAACTCGCTGCGTGGACACAGGTGACTGTCCCCGTATTTCTTTAGTTGTTGGCGACGGCGGCGAAGCGGAAGGTTTCGATGGCGGCCACCAGCTTTTCTTTGGAAATGGGTTTGGATAAGTGGGTGTCGCAGCCGGCGGCGTGGCTGCGCTCCACATCTTCCACCAGGGCGTTGGCGGTGAGGGCCAGAATGGGAGTGGCGGCGCGGCCGGTTTGGCGCTCCAGTTCGCGCATGCGGCGGGTGGCTTCCAGGCCGTCCATGACGGGCATTTGGATGTCCATTAAGACCAGGTCGAATTTTTGGCGCTCGAACATCTCCAGCGCCTGCGCGCCGTTTTCGAGGAACGTCAGTTGATAGGGCGGCCGGTTGAGATAGGCGTCCAGCAGAAAGCGGTTGTCTTCGGAGTCTTCCACGACCAGAATTTTGGCCAGCGCTGCCAGCGACTCGGCTTGAGCGCTGGCTTCTTGGGACGCCGGACGCACGGCCGCGGAGATGAGGCGCAGCAGTTCGCCGCGGCGCACCGGTTTCACCACGTAGGCGGCCGCACCCAGCGCGCGCGCCTTGGTGGCGTCGCCAGACTGGTTGTTGGAGGTGGTCAGAATCACTGGCAAATCCGGGGTGATGGAGCGGATTTGGACCAGCGTTTCGAAGCCGTCCACTTCCGGCATCAGCACGTCGAGCAAGGCGAGGGCAAACGGGCGGCGATCCTGCAGCGCGCCATGCACCAGGGCGCTGGCATCGGCGGCGGAACTGGCCTCGGACGGAATCATGCCCCAGCCGAAACACATTTTGCTGAGAATCAGCCGGTTGGTGGGGTTGTTGTCCACCACCAGCACGCGGCGGCCAGCTAAATCCTCGGTTTCCTGCGGCTGATCGGCCTGCATGGGCTCATAGCTCAGCGTGAAGAGCGCATTGAAGGAAAAGGTGCTGCCCTGTCCGAAGACGCTTGTGACGGTGAGGTCGCCGCTCATGCGGTTCACCAGGCGGCGCGCGATGCCCAGGCCCAAGCCGGTTCCGCCAAAGCGGCGCGTGGTGGACGATTCGGCCTGGGTGAAGTCTTCGAAGATGCTGCCCAGCTTGTCTTCGGGAATGCCGATGCCGGTGTCGGAGACCGAAAAGCGCAGGTGGGCGGGGTCGCTTTCGCTCTCGGGCTTGACGGTGAGGACAATTTCGCCGCGCTCGGTGAATTTCACGGCGTTGCCCAGCAGGTTAATCAGAACCTGCTGCAAGCGCACCGGATCGCCGATCAAGCTCAGCGCCGCTTCGGGCGCAACGCGCGCAAACAAGCCGACGCCTTTCAGATGGGCGCGCGGGGCTATCATCTCCACGGTCCGGTCCACCAGGTCTTCCAGGTCGAAGGGCACCATTTCCAGCTCGAAGCGGCCGGATTCAATTTTCGACAGATCCAGAATGTCGTTGATGAGGGTGAGCAGATTGGATCCGGCGCGGCGGCAGCGCTCAATGTAATCCATCTGGGTGGGATTCAGTTCAGTGTCTTTCAGCAGGTCGGTCATGCCCAGGATGGCGTTCATGGGGGTGCGGATTTCATGGCTCATGGCGGCCAGAAAATCGCTTTTGGCGCGGTTGCCGTCTTCGGCGCGCTGGCAGGCGGAGACGAGCGCGGCGCTGGCCTTGTCGAGCTCGGCGACGCGGCTTTCCAGCATGGCGTTGAGGTTCTTAATTTCGGCTTCGGCCGCCTTGCGCTCGGTGACATCGCGGGCAATGGCGATCAGCTCCGGCGTGCCGGCGGCGGGGTCGCGGACGGCGTTGATATTGGCTTCCATCCAGCGAAAAGCGCCCAGCTTATCGCGCAGGCGGCAGACCAGGCTGCATTGCCCCTGCTGGCTGAGGCTGCGCAGTTGGGCGGTGACTTGCTCGCGGTCGTCGTTATGCACCAGGTCGAGGCTGAGAATGGATTTCAGCTCATGCGGCTGGTAGCCGAGGATGTATTGGCAGGCCGGGGAAACGTAGCGCACCATGCCGGCCAGGTCGCTGACGATAATGATGTCGGAGAGATTGCCGGCAATCATCTGGAAAAGCGCGTCGCCCAGATGGACACTCTGCTGCGCCACGGCAATTTGGGTGACGCGCACGACGGCGGCGGGCAGTTCCTTCCAGAATTCGCCGGTTTTGCGGACGTAATCGCTGACGCCGCGATGCAGCGCTTCGGCCGCCACGCCTTCATTGCCCATGGCCGTCACCATGATGACGGGCAGGCGCGGAAGCTGGGCGTTGGCGGCTTCCACGACCTCCCAAGGCTCGCCGTCAGGCAGGCGATAATCCAGAACGACGGCGGCGAACGGCTGCTCGCTGAGCACGGCGAGGGCCTCTTTCACGCTCTGAACGGCTTGAATGGTCCAGCCGGCGCGGGCCAGAATGCGCGTTTCCAGCGCCGCAATGGCCTCATCGTCTTCCACCAGCAGAATGGTTTTTCGGTTCTTCATTCTGCGCCTCCGCTGAAGCGCGGCGCGCGCACAATGGAAATGAACATGCCCAGCTTCTTAATGGCATCGATGAAATTAACGGGGTCCACCGGCTTGGTGACATACACGCTGCAGCCCAGTTCGTAGCATTGGTCCACTTCGCGCGGATCGTCGGTGGTGGTCAGCATGATGATGGGGATTTTGCGTTTTTGCGGATCGCTTTTCACCTGGCGCAGCACTTCAATGCCGTTGATTCCGGGCATGTTGACATCCAGCAGGATGAGCAGCTCCATGTCGGTTTTTCTGGCGGCGTGCGCGCCGCGGCAGAAGACGTAATCCAGCGCGTCGTTGCCGTTCAGCAGCTCGACAATGGGATTGGTGACGCCCGCGCGCTGCAAATTACGGCGCACCAGCTCGCGGTGCCCGTCGTCGTCGTCGACCACCAGAATGGTCAGGTTTTTTGTTTGATCCATAGCGTTATTTTCCAGACAAGGTGAAGTGGAACGTGGTGCCCACTCCCTCTTCGCCCTCCGCCCAGATTGTTCCTCCATGCCGCTCGACAATTTTTTTCACCACCGCCAGGCCCATGCCTTCGCCCGCGGCCAGGCTGGGATGAAAGCGCTGGAAGACCTGAAAAAGCCTGGGTTTGGCGCTTTCCGGGATGCCCGCGCCGTTGTCGCGCACCCAGAAATGGGGCACGGAATCTTCGGCCTGGCCGCCCACCTCAATTTGCCCCGGCCGGCCGGGCTGCAGGTACTTCAGGGCATTGCCAATGAGGTTGGCCAGCACCTGGCCCAGCGCGGTTGCGTCGCCATAGGCGTTGGGTATTTCGCCCACCGTCACCTGCGCGCCGCTGGAATCGATGGAGCTGCGCATGGAATCGAGCGTGGTCTGGACCAGCGCGCGCATATTCAGCTCTTCGGAGCGGTACACATGCCGCCCATGGCGCGAGAGCTCCAGCAGCGCGTCAATCAGGCGCTCAAACTTGCTGGTGCTGGCGACGATATAGCGCAGCGAGCCGGGAATGTCCTGGCAAAGAATGCTTTCGATTCTGGCCTTATCGGCCATTTTCGACAGCACCGGGGCGAGATTTTCGCGCAGCTCGTCGCAGCTCAGCTCCAGCTCTTTGGAAAAGCCCTGCAGGTTGACCAGCGGGGAGCGCAAATCGTGCGAGACGATATAGACGAACGATTCCACCTCCTGATTCTTGCGGCCCAGCTCTTCGTTGGTCTCGGCCAGTTCGGTGACGCGCAGTTCCAACTGATTGTGCGCCTCAATGACGCGCACGCGCGCGCTTGTCAGCTCGTCGTTGGCCACTTGCAGGTCGTGGGTGCGCTCGGCCACGCGCCGCTCCATCTCCTGGCCGAAAGACAGCAGGCGCGTTTCCGATGCCTTGCGCTCTTCGATGTCGGTGCAGGTGCCAAACCAGCGAATAATTTTGCCGGCGGAATCTCTGAGCGGGCGGCCGCGGCCGAGAAACCAGCGGTAGGAGCCGTCTTTGGCGCGGATGCGGAATTCGGCTTCATGGTCACAGCCGGTGGCCAGGGCGTGACGCCAGCGCGTCAGCAGCTTTTCCATGTCGGCGGGATGAACGGCGGGCTGCCAGCCCCAATTCAGCTCGCTGCCCTTCTCCTGTCCCGTGTATTCGTACCATTGGCGGTTAAAGAACTCCACATTGCCGGCTGCATCGGTGAACCAGACCAGTTGCGGCATGGCGTCGGTGAGGGCGACCAGCCTTTGTTCGGAGGCGCGCACCTCTTCCTGCGCCTCCTTGGTGTGCGAAATATCGATGTTGAGCCCGTAAACTTCCAGCGGCTTGCCATCCTGGTCGCGCACCACGCTGCCGCGGCAGGCCACCCAGCGAATGGAAGAATCCGGCTGAATGATGCGGAACTCGATATCCATCTTCAGGGACGGAGTTTCGAGCACTTTTTCGAGATGAGCGCGGATGGCCTGCAAATCGCCGGGATGCTGTTTGGCCTCAAACCAGGCGGCGGGCTGGGGTCCGCGCTCGCCGGGATGGCCATACAATTCCCAAACCATGGGGTGCGCCGACACCACGTCGCGCGCCACATTCCAGGTGAAATCGCCCACGCCGCCTTCCTCAAACAGGAGCGCCACCTGGCGCTCGCGCTGCCGCAACTGGTCCAAGGTCTGCTCCAAAACCGCGGCCGCGCGCTTCTGCTGGCTGATATCCTTGGCGGCTACCACAAAGTAGTCCGGCTGGCCGCCGATATCTCTCACCAGGGACACGGTTAGCTCCACCCAGATGCTCATGCTCCGTTTGTGGATGTAGCGTTTCTCGCAGGTGTAGCTTTTGATCTGGCCTTTTTTCAGTTGATCGAGCAGGAGCGAATCCTGGTCGTCGGGGTGGATCAGGTCATGGGCGTTTGATCCCAGCAGTTCGGCCGGCTCATAGCCGAGCATGCGGCACAGTTCGCGGTTGACCAGCAAATAGGTTCCGTCCGAGCCGATGTGGGACAGGCCGATGGCGGCATTTTCAAAAATGCCCTGGAAGCGGCCGAGCGCTTTTTTCAGCTCGTTCTGAGTTTGCAGCAGCGCCAGTTCCGTTTCTTTCAGGCTCCGATGCTGTTCCGGAGTCGGGATCTGGACAATGCTGGGCATCAGCCTGAAGAGCGCAACCGCCGTCACCACCGAGACCAGCGCCGTGATTACCTTGAAGAACGCCGACCAGCGGTAAGCGGGCACCCAAAGGGTGACGATTTCCATGACATGGGTGATGCCGCAGGCCATGATGAACAGGCCAAAGGCGACAAAGATCCAGTTGAACTTGACGTCGGGCCGCTTCTTGATAAAGGTGAACAGCAGGCTGGGGATGGAGAAATAGGCCAGCGCGATGGCCGCGTCGGCCACCACATGCGTGCCGATTAGTCCGGGTTGCCATTGCATGCAATAGCCGTGCGGCATAAAAGCGGTCAGAATGATGTTTTGCATAAGATTAACCGTCCGCCAGGGTGAAGTGAAAGGTGGCTCCCGCGCCTTCCTCCCCTTCCGCCCAGACCCTTCCTCCGTGCCGCTCGACAATCCGTTTGACAATGGCCAAGCCCATGCCTTCGCCCTCGGCGAGCTGGGGGTGAAAACGCTGAAAGACCTGGAACAGGCGCGCCTGGGCGCTGGCGGGCAGGCCTGCGCCGTTGTCGCGCACCCAGCAGTGGACGACTCTGGGGACGGCGTCGGCTTGCAGTTCGCCGCCGATCTCAATTTTTCCCGGCCGGCCGGCTTGCAGATACTTCAGCGAATTGGCGATGAGATTGGCAAAGACCTGGCCGACGCCGGTGGCATCGCCGCGCACGCGGGGCAGGGGGCCGACCGTGATTTCCGCGCCGCTGGCGGCCACCGACAAGCGCATCAGGTCGAGCGTGGAGCGCACCATGGCGTCCAGGTCCAGCTCTTCGGGCTGGTGCGGCTGGCGGCCATAGCGCGCCAGTTCCAGCAGCGATTCAATCAAGCGCCGGAATTTGCTGGTGCTGGCGCTGATATAGCGCAGCGAATCGGGAATTTCTTCTTCTAAGATGGCGTGAATGCGCGGACGCTCGGGGCCGGCCCGCAGCAGCGGCAAAACGGTGGCGCGCAGTTCTTCGCAGCTCATCTCCAGTTCCTTGGCGAAGCCTTGCAGATTGACCAGCGGGGCGCGCAGGTCGTGCGAGACGATGTAGACGAAGGCTTCCACTTCCTCGCTTTTCCGGGCCAGGTCGCGGTTGGATGTGGCCAGTTCGCGCACGCGCAATTCCAGCATGCGGTGCGCCTCGTTCAGCGCGCTTTGGGCGGAGTTGCGCTCGGTGATGTCGTAATTCATTTCAAGCACGGCCGCCGGGTCGCCCGATTCGTTGCGCTGCAGCGTCCAGGCGCTGGTGACAGTGACCAGCGAACCGTCGCGGCGGGTTTGAACCAGCTCGCCGTTCCAATGGCCGTCGGCAATCAGTTGCGCGGTCAACTGCTCCAGCGGCTTGGGAAACCGGGTCTGCAGAAGCTGGTGGCTGACCTGGCCGAGCGCCTCTTCCTTGCTCCAGCCGTAGAGCCGTTGCGCGCCCTGGTTCCAGTACGTGATGCGGTCGTCCTGGTCGCTGATAAAAATGGTTTCGCTGGCGCGGTCGATAATCATCGCCTGGTCGCGCAGCATTTTTTCGGCCTTCTTGCGCTCGCTGATGTCGATGATGGAAGCCAGCACAAAGCTTCCTTCGCCGGTTTCAATGCGGTTGAGGCCAATCTCAATGGGCATCTTGCTGCCGTCTTTGCGCACGCCGGCCAGTTCGCGCCGCACGCTGAAATTCCGCGCTTCGCCCGCGCCAAAAAGCCTGCCGGAAAGCAGAATTTCGGCGGGGCGGCCCATCAGTTCGTCGCGCGAGTATCCGAACAGCTTTTCGGTTTGCCGGTTGACCAGGGCGATTTTGCCGTCGGCGCTGGCCATCATGAACGCGTTCGGCGCGGCTTCCACCACCGCGCGGAAGCGCTCCCGGGCCAGCATTTGTTCGGTGATGTCCTGGGTGATTTTGGAAAAGCCGCGCAGGCTGCCGTCGCTGTTCCAGACGCTGGTGATGAGCGCGTTGGCCCAGAAGCGCCGGCCGTCTTTTCCGATGCGCCAGCCCTCCTGGCGGCATTCGCCCTGGGATTTGGCCAGCGCCAGTTCCTGGTCGGCCACGCCGCGTTCCTGTTCCTCCGGCGAATAGAAGGTGGACAAGTGCTTGCCCAGAATTTCTTCCGCGCGGTAGCCTTTCTGGCGCTCCGCGCCTGAGTTCCAACTGGTGACGCGGCCTTCGGGGTCGAGGGTAATGATGGAGTAATCTTTGACGGCGTCGATGATGGAGCTGAAACGCTCTTCGCTGGCTTTGAGTTCGGCGGTGCGCTGGGCCACGCGCGCCTCCAGCGTTTCGTTCAGGCGGCGCACTTCGGCGTCGGCCAGCAGGCGCGTCTGGTCCAGGCGGTTCAGCCGGGAGGCGGTGCTCCAGATCAGGAACACGAAGCAGGTGGCGTTGATGGAGGTGAACAGCGCCAGGCCGAAAGCGGTGTCGTAATAGCCCTGCAACTGGCCTTCCCAGCGGATCCAGCCCAGCACCGAAGGCAGCAGCAAAACGCGCGGCAGCAGGCGCATGGCCATGACGCCGCCGGGCGCGGGCGAACCGACGGCGCCCATCAGGCCGCGATCCGGATAGCTGCACAAAATTGCCAGGCACAGCAGCAAAACGCAGGCGGCCGTGTGTACAGCCGAGCCGGCGTACACGGCCAGGCCCTCAAAATTGTGAATGCCGTAGAGGTAACAATTGATGCTGAGCAGGCTGAAAGCCGCGGTGAGCAGCGCCAGCGCCTGGGCCAGGACGGTGAAGCGCGGCGAATGAATGAAGGCGAGCGCGCAGCCCAGCAGAAAAAAAGACGCGGCCATGATGAGGCCCATTCTTCCGGGGCTGGTGGTGGACAGCAGCAAGCCGGATTCCGGGAACAGCGCCTGGTCGATATGCAAGTTCCAGCCGGTGAGATATTCCACCAGCGTCAGGCCGCCGACGGCTGCGGTGAAGGCGCCGAAGAGGCGCGCAACGGGCCGCTGGGCGAGCAAAATGGACGCGCTGGCCGTGAGCACGCAGAAGGCCGCATTGGCTTTCATGCTGGGGTAATCGGCCCGGATGCTCTTCAGCATCTGGATGTGGGCCGCCCAGCCGAACAAGACAAGCGCTCCCACAAGGCCGCTGAGGGTGGCGGCGATTTTCGAAATGCGCGAAAAAACCGCCATTCTTGAGTCGGGGCGGGCGTCGGGAAGGCTATGGTCGGGAGCGGCTTCGGCGTTGCGTGAGCGGTATTGGAAGCAAAGAATGACCAGGGCGGCTGACAGCAGCACCGCCAGCGCGGCGGCGGAGGACACTTTGGACACGTTTGCGTGCGCGGTGCGCAAAATGCCGATGTCGTCCGGGCTGCGCAGCAGAATGCGGAACGATTTGGGCGTGCCGTGGCTGTCGGTTTCAATGCGGCAAACGCCCGTCAGGGTGGCGTAAGAGCCAGGCTCAATGCGGCCGTCGCGCCGGTCGGCTTGGTGGAGTTCGGCCTGAAATTCGGGCTGGTCGTTGGTTACCAGACCCTCCTTTCCCAGGCCTTGCGCCAGCCAGAGCTGGCTATGGGCCTGGGGAATTCGCTCGACAATTCTGCCTTCCACGCGCACCAGGACGCCGTCGTAAGGGGCGTAGGGAAAGCCGTCCTTGGTTCCGATGACCTGCGCGGCGTGTACGCGGATCGGCTCCGGCATCTTGCCTGCGGCGGAGACTAAGCGCACGACGGCATTTTGCAGCGTGGCCGAATAGCCGTCGGCGGCCACAAAACCAAAAGCCTCCACTTGCGATCCGGGCGGAAAAGGCGCGGACTGGGTGGTTTCCACGCGAATGCCCAGTCCGCCGCTTTGCAGATAGAGCAGGCTTCCGGGCAATTGAAAAGTGACGGTGCCGGCCACGCGCACGCGGTGCTGAATGGCCGGGCCGGGATTGAAGCGCAGCAGGCTCGCAAGCGAAGACAACGGCAGATGGAACGGTTCCACCGGGGCCAGTTCGCGCTCAATCTGATTGGCGTTGGGGACAAAAATGCGCACCCCCACCAATTGCTGGCGGCTGTTGAAGACGGTTCCGCACACGCCCCGGACCACGATGGTGCTGTCCACCAGGTTGGAAAGAAAATCCTGGGAAAAATCCAGAACATGGACCGTCAGTTCGCCGCCGTCGAGGGTGTGCAAGTCGAGCAGCAGAACCGGGCGGCCCCACATCTCGTCCACGCGGGCTGAATGGACTACGCCCGTGACTTCTACCAGCCAGCTATCGAGGTTGCCGCGCGACAGTTCCAGGTACGTGGAGACGCGCGGCTTGGGCAGAGGGCGCTGGCCCAGGACTTGGATGGCGTCGCTGACCAGAACAGGCGCAAACAGGCCGGGGCGAACGGTTCCGGTGACTTCCACTTCGTCGCCCGGCTGGAGTTTGGTTTGTTCCAGGCGGTCTACTGATATGCCGGAGGTGGCATCTTGCAGAAAAAACGAGTTTTTCCAGCCGGAAAAGGCGGTGACGACGCCGCGCACATGCACCGGGCGCGTGGGGCTGGAATTTCCCTGTTCGCGCAGGCTGGCCACCGTAGTGCCGGCGGCAAGATGGGCAGCGACTAAAAGGCCGACTGCCAGCATTCGCCGCTTGCAAGAGATGCCCACTCGTAATTAGTTTGTTTCGCTGAGAAACTTCTCAGCACTGGCGGAAATCTACAAAGCGTGCGCAGGCAATGTCGCAGCAACCGTTAAAATTGAGGGCCTCCACCGGAGTTTCCGGGCTGGATGACATTCTGGGAGGAGGCTTGCCTGTCGGGCATCTCTATCTGATTGAGGGCGATCCGGGCACGGGCAAGACCACTTTGGGATTGCAATTTCTGAAATGCGGCGCGCAGGCGGGCGAACGTTCGCTTTATGTGACGTTGTCGGAGTCGCGGGTGGAGCTGGAGGAAGGCGCCCAGTCGCATGGCTGGTCGCTCGAAGGCGTGGAAATTTACGAGTTCGCGCCGACGGAAGAAAGCCTGCGGCCGGAAGACCAGTATTCGCATTTTCATCCTTCTGAAATAGAGTTTCAGGACACCACGCAGCAAATTCTGCAGCGCATTGAGGCGCTGAAACCCACGCGGGTGGTGTTTGATTCGCTGTCGGAGCTGCGGCTGCTGGCGCGCGATTCGCTGCGCTTCCGACGCCAGATTCTGGCGCTGAAACATTTTTTTCTGAATCGCGGATGCACGGTTTTTCTGCTGGACGACCGCACCGCCGACGGGCACGATTTGCAGTTGCAGAGCATTGCGCATGGCGTGGTGATGCTGGAACGGATTCAGCGCGAATTTGGGGTGGAGCGGCGGCGGATGCGGGTGGCGAAACTGCGCGCCTCGCGCTTTCGCGAGGGGTTTCACGATTACAGCATTCAAACCGGCGGCATTGAGGTGTACCCGCGGCTGGTGGCAGGCGAGCACCGCCAGGACGATCCGCAGGGCAGCGCGGCCAGCGGAATTGCGGCGCTGGACGCGCTGTGGGACGGCGGAATTCCGCGCGGCACCAGCACCCTGATTATCGGCCCGGCGGGCAGCGGCAAGTCTTCGGTGACGGCGGCGTATGTGGAGGCGGCGGTGAGCCGCGCGGAGAAGGCCGCCATTTTCAACTTCGACGAAACTTTGGCCACCATTTTTCGCAGATCGGCCCAACTGGGCGGCAATTTGCGCGCGCATGCGGCTTCCGGCGCGGTCAAGATTACGCAGCTTGATCCGGCTGAGGTGTCGCCCGGACAGTTCATTCATCAGGTGCGGCGCGCGGTGGAGACGGACGGCGCGCGCCTGGTTGTCATCGACAGCCTGAACGGATTTCTGAATGCCATGTCGGGCGAGCAAATGCTGGTGCTGCACATGCACGAATTGCTGACATTTCTGTCCCAGCGCGGCGTGGTGACGCTGATTGTTCTGACGCTGTCCGGGATGCTGGGGCAGAATATGACGGTGCCGGTGGATTTGAGCTATCTTTCCGACAATGTCCTGGTGCTGCGCTTCTTTGAAGCCGAAGGGCGATTGCGCAAGGCGATCTCTGTGGTGAAGAAACGCAGCGGCGATCACCGCGACACGATTCATGAATTGACGTTTTCGCCAAACGGGCTGCAGATTGGGAGACCGCTGACCGATTTTCGCGGCGTGATGACGGGCGTGCCGACGCTGGTGAATGGCGACGCGGACAGAAAGACTGGTGAATGAGCGGGGAAGCGGTGCTGGTGCATGCGCCGTTTGGGCGTGATGCCGAGCTGATTTGCCAGGTGCTGGGGCGCGGGGAAATTGCCGCCCACATCTGCGCGACGATGGACGATTTGTGCGCGCGCCTGGGCGAAGAAACGGGCGCGGCGTTGATCAGCGATGAGGCTTTGACGAAAGCGAGCGTGGCGGCTTTGGCGGGGCTGGTGAGCGCGCAGCCGGCGTGGTCGGACCTGCCGCTGATTGTCACCACCACGGGCGGCGAAGTGACGCGGCTGACGCAGCAGAAGCTGAGCCTGATTGCGCCGCTGGGAAACGTGACGCTGCTGGAGCGCCCGCTGCGCACTGCCACGCTGATCAGCGCGGTGCGGACCTTGCTGCGGGCGCGGCGCAGGCAGCACCAGCTTCGCGATCATTTCGCCGAGCGGGAGCGGCTGCTGAAGGAGCTGGAGCGGTCCAACGATGAGCTGGGGCAGTTTGCGCATGTGGTCAGCCACGACTTGCAGGCGCCCATCCGCATGATTTCCACCTTCAGCGAAATTCTGTCCACGCGCTATCGCGGGCAACTGGGCGAGAATGGCGTGAAAATTCTGGACACCATTCAGGATGGCGCCCTGCGCATGGACGAGCTGGTGAAAACGCTGCTGCATTACGCCACGCTGGGGCAGACGCCGGTGGCCGATTCCGACGTCGACCTGGGGACGGTGGTCAGCGCGGTGCTGGCCACGCTGCAGCCGGCCATTGACGACGTGGCGGCGGAAATCACGGTGGGGCCGCTGCCTTCGGTCCGGGGCGATCCGGTGCAGTTGCAGCGCGTCTTCCAAAACATCATCAGCAACGCGCTGAAATATGCCCGGAGCGAAGAGCCTTTGCGCGTTTGTGTCTGCGCGCGCAAGGTGGACAGCGAGTGGCGAATTTCGGTGGCCGACAACGGGCCCGGGATTGCCCCGGAGTATCACGAGCGCGTTTTCCAGCCATTGAAACGGCTGCACGGCCGGGAGATTGCCGGAACGGGCATGGGACTGGCGGTTTGCCGCAAGATTATTGAGCGGCACGGCGGCCGGATTTGGGTGGAGCCGGAGGTTCGCCACGGCGCGACATTTACCTTCAGCTTTATTACTCCTGAAACCCCCTGATTGTATGAGTCTCTAACACTGAGAGGTTTTGCCAATTGCTGCCGGGGTTCGATATCTTGCTGATTGATGGAAGCGCGCCCGACGCCGAAGTTTTGACGGCGGTGCTGGATCAGCGCTTTCCGAATTTGAGCGCTTACTGGGCCCAGACCACGGAAGAAGGGCTGGCGTTTTTGAAGTGGCAGGCGAAGTTCAGCGGCCCGGGAAGGCTGCGCTTGATTGTGCTGGATTCGCGCATGGGAGGCGGGCTGGAGACGCTGCGAACCATTCGGCGGGAGACGCCGGCGGCTTTGGTGCCGGTGGTGGTGTTTGCGGGTTCGGAGGCTGAGTTTGATGTGAATGCGGCATATTTGGCGGGGGCGAATGCGTGCGTGCGGAAGTCGAATTCGGCGCAGGTGCTGAGCGAGCAGGTGCGGACTTTGGTTGGGCACTGGCTGGTGCATGCGGAGTCGCCGTCGGCGAAGCTGCATTCGGTTTAAGTTCCCCTGGCCTCGTGGCGCAAACACTCCTGTTTGCCGCGTCGACACTCGTGTCGACGCTTGTTGGGGTACTAAGTCTCGGTGCGGCAGACACAAGTGTCCGCGCCACGAAAACTTCGTTATTGCGGGAAGTTGGCACAAGACTTCTCTGGCGGGTGTGTCAGTGGGCTGCCGTTGCCTTTTAGGATTGGGAGCTGAAACCATATCGGCCCTCGCCAAGTCGCACACTGTTTAAGAGATGATTTCGACCACAGTCCTGAACGCATTGCTTCCCGTGGTGCTGACGCTTTTGCTTGGCTATCTGGCGGGCTGGCATCACGATGCCGACACCAATGTGGCGGCGGTGCTGAACCGCATTGTTCTGACGTATGCGCTGCCGCTGGCGCTGTTTACGGGAACGGTGGCCAATAGCCGCGCTCAGCTTCTGGGCGATCTGCCGCTGGCGCTGGCGCTGCTGATTGGGCTGCTGGTGCCTTATGTGATTGTTGTCTTGATTGCGCATTATGTGGTGAAGCGCGATTGGGCCGAAAGCGCCATGTGGGGGCTGGTGATGGGGTCGCCCGCAACATCTTTCACGGGCCTTCCGGTGCTGACGGCGGTGGTGGGGACGCGCGCCACCATTGCGGTTGCCATGGCCGGGGTCATTTCGAACGTCTTGGTGATTCCGACCGCGATTGTGCTGATTAATTTGCAGAAAGCGTCCGCCTCCAAAAGCGACACCGCGCCCACGTTTTCGCAAGTGCTGATGCAGAGCTTGCTGCAGCCGGTGGTGCTGGCGCCGCTGGCCGGAATTGTGCTGGTGCTGGGCAACATCAGCATTCCCGCCGTGCTGACGCATGCGGCCAGCTTGATGGGCGTGTCGTCGGCCGGGTTGTCGCTGTTTGCCAGCGGCATTATTTTGCAGGCGCAGAAACCGAAGCTGACCAAAGCGGTCAGCGTGCTGGCGCTGGTGCGAACGGCGCTGATTCCGGCTCTCCTGCTGGCGGCGCTGTCACACCTGGGGCAGCCGCGCGAGATTCAGCAGCAAGCGGTGCTGGCGCTGGGACTGCCGGCCGGCACTTTGCAAGTGATGTTTGCCGTGAAATACCACGTCAATGAACAGGAGAACGCGTCGCTGCTGCTGTTTACCAATATTGCGTCCGTGTTCACGCTGGCCATCTTCATCGCGGCGCTGCATACGAACTAAACCTAGGGTCACGATATTTCGCGTGCCGCCTCTCATCTTGCGGACGGTAAGCAATGTATCACCACATTAAACAACTTATGTACACGGTGCGCGTGGACCAGCCGGATTGCCGCTTTGGCAACATGCTGCTGGAACAGTTCGGCGGCGCCAACGGCGAACTGGCGGCAGCCATGCAGTATTCGGTGCAAGGCCTCAACTGTGACGACCCGGAACGCAAAGACTTGCTGATGGACATCGGCACCGAAGAGCTGAGCCATTTGGAAGTCATCGGCACGCTGGCGCGCCTGCACCTGAAGCCGATGAAGAGCAGGCGCAGCGCGGCCGAGGCTGACCCGCTTATCGCCGTGGTTGGAGGCGGAGGGGTTTCGCTGTACAACTCGATGGGCTCGGCCTGGACGGCCGATTACCTGAAGATTACCGGCGAACTGGACGTGGATCTGCGCAGCAACATTGCGGCTGAGGCGCGCGCCAAAATCACCTATGAACGGCTGATGGACTTCACCGAAGACCAGGGCACGCTGGACGCGCTGCAGTTTTTGATGACGCGCGAAATCACCCATATGAAGGCCTTCACCATGGCGCTGGAAAGCCTGGGCAAGCCGGCGTTTTCCATCGGCAGAAGGCCGCCGACGCCGGGAATTGTGGACCAGTATTTCAACGACTCGACAGGCGTGGGCGATCGCGGCGAAACCGATGCGGTTGGGCCGTGGAATGAAGGCGGGAGCTGGGAACTGGTCGAATCGCCGGTGACTGCCACGTTAAAGACTGAGCCGGCAAAACCGAAAAAACACGCTGCCGCGGCGGCAAAAGGAAAGAACTAAGGATCATGTCTCAACTGAAAGAATTATTGGCGGAAGAAATGCAGGATCTTCTGCATGCGGAACTGCAACTGACCAAAGCGCTTCCCAAGATGGCGGAGGCGGCGCACAACCCCAAGCTGCGCGAATTATTCCAGAAGCATCTGGCGCAGACGCAGGGGCACGTGGAGCGGCTGAAAGAGGCCTTCGACGCGCTGGGCGTGAAGGCCCAGCCCAAGCCCTGCAAGGCGATGGAAGGCCTGATTGCCGAGGGCGAAGAGACCATTGAGGAAGGCGAGGAGAAGCCGGAGCAGGCAGCCGACCTGGCGCTGATCACCGCCGCCCAGAAGGTGGAGCATTATGAAATCTCCGGGTATGGAACGCTGCGCGAGCTGGCCCGGCAGATTGGCGAGTTCAAGGTTTACGAACTGCTTTCGCACACGCTGGGCGAAGAGGAAAGCGCGGACTTTCTGCTGGGCCAGGCGGCGAAGCCGATTATTCAGCAGGCTGCTTCGGAGGAACTGGAAACGCTGACCGGGAAGAAGCAGACGGCTGGGGTTTAGTGAGAGTTAGCTGGTCTTGTTCATCCACACGCGCCAGGATGCGGGGCCGGCTTGCTGGTTTGAAAGCGGAATTCCGGCCAGCTTGAGCGCGAGCTTGATTTGGCCGTGATGATAGCCTTCGTGCCAGATCATGTGCTGCAGCATCAGAATGGGATGGTCGAAATGAAGGGCCATCTCTCTGGCTGTTTCCACGCGGTTTTTGACGGCGTCGCGGACGGCCTGGGCGCTCTCGTTCAGCATCTGCGTCAGGCGATCCTTGTCGGTTTCCCCTTGCCATTCCTCCGGCACGGGGCGCGCAAACTCCGGCGCGTCTTCCAGCACGAAGACCAGCCGCACGTAATGAATGTGGGTGAAGAGTTGGGCGACGGATGGGCTGCTCTCCATGGGGCGCACTTCCATTCCTCCGGGCGGCAGCACATGCAGCAGGTTGACCAGAATCCGGTTGTTCCGGTCCCACGAATCCAGCAAATGATCCAGTAACACTATTTCCTCTTCCGGCTATAGTAAACCGCGATTCCCAGCAAGTTGCTGACAATCACGGTGCCCGCGATCTTGCTGGCGTAGGAGAGGCGGCTGGAGACGCCAATAATGGGATAGATGGCGATTAAAACGGCGATGGCGCTGGAAAGCAAACCGGCCACCGAGACCACGCGCAGCCAGGCCGGAAGGCCGCGCCGGAACTCCGCGTTTCCAAACAGCGGAAGCGCAAACAGCGCCACGTAGACGATGCCGTAATGCACGTTTGAGGCGTTCAGCAGCAATTGCATGGTTTCCTGCGCGCGCACGCCCAGCATGCTCAACAGCAGCAGGACGGCCGTGACCGCCGTCATCAGCAGAATGGAATTCACCGGCGTCTTCCAGGTTGGATGGAGGCGCGTAAACCACTGCGGCACCAGATGGTCCCAGCCGGCCGTCATGGGCAGGCGCGTCATGCCGGTGAAGATGAGGCTGGCGCCGGCCACGCCGCGCGCCAGCAGGAGAAAAATGCCCAACCGGGCCAGGCTTACGCCCCAGCCGCTGCCGCCGAAAGCCAGGCTGAAGGTCTGCGGAATGGGGCCAATCAAGTTAATGGGCCGGCCGGCGGTGAAGGCCAGCACTGTGCTGGTGCCCAGAATAAACATGAGCGCGATAATGGGCGCCGAAATCCAGACTGAGCGCGCAATGGTGCGGGAAGCGCCGCGGCATTCCCCCGCCATAATGGCCACGTATTCGAAGCCGCTGAGGCCGCCCACCGTGATTTGGCCAAAAATCGCCAGATTCAGCCAGCTCATCTTCGGCAATTCGATGGGAAGCGGCGTGTAATGCACGGGACGGCCCGCGAAAAACACCAGCAACGGCAGCGTCAGCAGCAGCGCATAGGCGGCGCAGATCAGGACGCTGCCGGAATTGTGCAGCCATTTTGCCGCGCCCAAGCCGCGCACCGCGAAGGCGGAAATGAGAATGGCGGCGGCGAAAATAATTCCGCCCGCAGCCAGCTTGCTGTCGGGCAGCCAGTTGGCGGAAGGCCCAATCAGAAAGGAGATATCGGTGGGCAGCGAATAGAGGATGCTGGGCACGTCGATGACGGCGTAAACCAGCAGGTTCCAGGCTGTCAAAAATCCCAGGAAGTCGCCAAACCCATGCTGCGCCCAGCGGTAGAGGCCGCCTTCCAGCGGAATCTGGCGGCTCAGGAAAATCACCACGGCCGCCAGCGGCAGATAAAAAAGGCAAATGGCAATCAGCCAGAAAACGGCATGCGCGCGGCCCAGTTTTGCCGCCACGCCCACCCAGGTGGAGCCCACCACGCACAGGATCTGGGCCAGCACCAGGTCGCGCAGGCCCATCTCCTTTTTCAGGATATGGCCGGAATCGCTGGCCGGGAGCGGGACCTGTGCTGCGCTTGCCAATTTTGGATAGGATCGCACACCCATTACGACTTCGCAAAATGACCGAACTATCCAGAAGGCTATATAGAAATGGACGGCGTCAGCCGATATCTCCTTCGATGGCTGCAAAAATTCTATTCGTGGATGACGACGTCAACATCCTGAGCGGTTTTCAGCGCAACCTGCGCAACCGCTTTGCGGTCTCGGTGGCCGACAGCGGCGAAAAAGCGCTGAAAATGCTCAGCGAAGACAGTTCCTATGCCGTGATCGTCTCCGATTTCCGCATGCCTAACATGAACGGGGTGGAATTCCTCGCCAAAGCCTCGGCCGAGTGGCCCGATTGCGTTCGCGTGCTGCTGACTGGCGAGGCGGACACCCGCGCGGCTGGCGCGGCCGTCAACCAGGGCCAGATTTTTCGCTTTCTTTCCAAGCCGTGCCCGGTCTTTACCCTGGAAAAAACCCTGAATGAGGCCGTGAAACATCACGAATTGATTACTTCAGAGCGCGTGCTGCTGGAAAGCACGCTGCGCGGCAGCATGACCGTGCTGACCGAGCTTCTGAACGTGCTGCATCCGGCCATTTTCAGCCGGTCGGACCGCATTGCCCGGATCGCCAAAACCATTCTGCGCTCGCTGAAAGTGTCGGACAAATGGGAATTTGAGATTGCCGCCATGCTGTCGCAAATCGGCTGCATCACGGTGCCGACCGAGATTATGGCCAAGGTGTGGAAGGGCAATACGCTGTCTGAGCAGGAATTGTCGGTTTACCTGACCCACCCGGTGGTGGGCAGCAAGATGCTCGAAAAAATTCCGCGCCTGGAACTGGTGGCGCAGATTGTGGCGACCCAGGCGCAAGTGACCGCGCCGCTTCCGGCCTGGCAGGATCTGGAAAAGGTGGACCGCGCCGCGCTGGGTTCGCACCTGCTGAAGCTGGCCATCGACGTGGAGCATTGCACGTCGCGCGAGCTGGGCAAGCCGGCGATTTTCCTGGAACTTCGCGCCAAGAATCATCATCCGGAGCTGCTGAAAGCTTTGGAAGAGGCGCTGGACGAGATTGGCTATGGCGAAACTGTGCCGCAGGACGTTCCATCAACAGAATTGGAATCGGGCATGATTCTGGATGCCGATCTGGTGGGCGAAAACGGCCTGCTGCTGATGGCCAAAGGGCAGTTTTTGTCCGACACGATGGTGCAATATCTGCAGCGCCGGTGGCAATATTCAGGCAGTGAAGAAGTGATTAAGGTGCGCAGACCGCTTGCGCAAGAGCTTTTGCTTTCGGCGTAGAGAGAATAACCGCGTGTGGCTACCCTATTTTTTAGGCGGCGGAGGCGGAGGGGGCGGCGGATCGGGTTTTGGGAACGGCTTCTGAGGATAAACGGTTTTCCAATCGCCTGTTTTTCGGGTGGGTGAAGGGTTCGGCGGTGGTTGGCGTCGATCCTTATCTGGCATTCTACAGATTGTCCCAAACGTAGTTATTGGGAAATGCCTTGTTTACTTCTTCCTCCAGCTTTCCTTTTTCTTTCAGACCTTTGGCTGAATACTCCTCTTCATCAAGGCCCTGAAGGCGTGACATCGAATCCAGCACAACGCTAACCCGCCCCAACAGTTCTGGAGTAAGTTCCGGCGAGCGGCGCATCAGCACAAGCGTGTCTCTTAGCTGATTTTCGATCATCTGGTATGAGCGATTCAGAAAAGAGTAGGTCTTCGCGTCTTCATCAAATCCCAGATACGGAATAGCGCCGGAAAGTATCGCGGCAGCGGCGCTGGTGGCTACCGCGCCATAAGCAAAGCTGGCAATTCCTCTCAGTTCCGGAGCGGCCAAAACCACCAACGAGAATAGAGACAAAACAGCCACGGCAATTTGTAGTCTGGTGCTCCACATCCTTTTCTTCTGCGCAAGCGAACCGTAATACCGGACGTTGAGATCCGCTATCCGAAATTGCTCATAAACCCTGCAGATTTCGTTGTAGAGAGACTCGGGCATGAACCCATTATGAACCAAGATAATAGTCGGCAGAGAGTTCATACCCCCATTCCGCACTCCCACTGAGGGGCACCACAATGAAAATGAGCATCGGAACGAGAATCCTGGCCGGTTACGCCGTGGTCCTGGTGGTGGTCGGCGGAATTGGCGTGGTGGCTTATCGCGCCACCACCGAACTCATTGAAAGCGCTCGCCTGGTGGCGCGCTCGCATAAGTTGAAGGAAACCCTGGCCGACGCGTTTTCCACCCTCAAAGACGCCGAAACCGGCCAGCGCGGCTTCATTCTTACCGGACAGGACCGCTATCTGGAGCCTTACAATTCCGCCCTGGGCCGCATTGACCGCCAGATGGACGACATGCGCGATCTGACCAACGACGATGCGGAGCAGCATCGGCGCGTGGTGCAGCTTCAGGCGCTGATCAGCGACAAACTGGCCGAACTCGCCAAAACCATTTCGCTGCGCCGCCAATTTGGCGAAAGCGCGGCCGTTGAAGTGATTCTCACCGACAAAGGCAAGAACATTATGGATGACGCGCGCCGCCTGGTGGCGCGCATGAACACCGCAGCCGACGCCCAACTGAAACAGCGCGACGACAGCACAAAATCCACCGCCAATTTCGCCATCACGGTGATGCTGCTGGGCGGCATCGTGGTGGTGGCGCTGGTGTTCCTGGTGGGCTGGAGCACGCGCTCTTCCATCGTCGGCCCGCTAACCATATTTATGGAATTCTGCACGCGCGTGGGCGAGGGAGACCTCACCCAGCAAGTGAAAATCTCCAGCGCCGACGAACTGGGCCAGCTTGCCATCTGCCTGGACAAAATGGTGGTGGGTCTGCGCGACGTGGCCGGCCAGACGCGCGCGGCCACGCAAAACCTGAATTCGGCCGCCAGCGAAATTCTGGCCTCCACCCAGCAGCAATCGGCCGGAACCAGCGAACAGGCGGCCGCCATCCAGCAAACCTCCACCACCATGGAAGAAGTGACGCAATCGGGCCTGCAAATTTCGCAGCGCGCCAAGGAAGTGTCCACTTCAGCCGAAGCCACCTCTTCGGCCAGCCACACCGGCTTGCTGGCCGTTGAAAACACCGCGCGCACCATGGAAGCCATTCGCGAACAGGCCGAGGCCGTGGCCGGCAACGTGGTGTCCCTCAGCGAGCGGACGCAAGCCATCGGCGAAATTATTTCCACCGTCAACGACCTGGCTGAGCAGTCCCACCTTCTGGCGCTGAACGCCGCCATTGAAGCCGCCGCCGCCGGCGAGCACGGGCGCAGCTTCTCCGTCATTGCCAGCGAAGTGAAAAATCTGGCCGACCAGTCGCGCGAGGCTACAGTCCAGGTTCGCTCCATTCTGGGCGATATCCAGAAAGGCATCAACAGCTCCGTGATGCTCAGCGAAGAGGCCGTGAAGCGCGCCGAATCCGGCAAATCACAGGCCGACATTGCCGACCGCACCATTCGCGAAATGATCGGCGGCATTCAGGAAAGCGTGCAGGCTTTTCAGCAGATTGTCGCGGGCGCGGGCCAGCAGCAGATTGGTTTTTCGCAAGTCACGCAAGCCATTCGCGACATTGGCCAGTCCAGCCAGCAATCGGCCGCCAGCACGCGCCAGTTGGAAAAAGCCGCTGTCAGTTTGACCGCGCTGGGCCAGCAGTTGCAAAAGGCCGTGGAACGCTACACGGTTTAACAAGGCGAATTTTGTGCAGGACATTCGCCAAAGACTGCTGGCCACATTTCAGGTGGAGCACCGCGACCACGTTGAGCACATGCGCTCCCTGCTGGCGCTGATCGCCTCCACCGGCGGCGAGCCCGCGGATGCGCATTTGGAAGAAGTTTTCCGCCGCGCCCACACGCTGAAAGGTGCGGCGCGCGTGGTGGAACTGCACTCGGTGGAACAACTGGCGCACCGGCTGGAGACTCTTTTCGCCCGCGTGCGGCATGGCACCCTCCCGCTGACGAAGGAAGTCATTGACCTGGTGCAGCGGGCCTTGGACACGGCGGAAGATTCGGTAACGGATGCGAAAACGTCCTTCCACCCGGTCCTGCAAGACATTGATCGAGCCTTGGGCCTGGAATCGGAGACCGATAGCGCACCCCAGCCTGAGCCCGTGCCCGCCTTCCAGCCGCTGGAAACCGTTCGCATCCAGGCCAGCAACTTTGACGGGCTGCTGCGCTCGGCGGTCGAACTGCTCGGCGAAAGCCAGCGCCAGGGCCAGGTCACCGATGAACTCAAATCCATTTCTCGCCAAATAAGCGCGCTTCCCGAACTGCGCCCGCTCGCCAAACGCATGGGCGCTGTCGCGCGGCTGCAACAGCAAAGCTCCTGGAGCATGCGCCGCCTGGCCCAGCAGTTGCAGCGCGATGTTTGGCAGGCGCGCATGGTTCCGGCCGAGACCTTGTTTGAGGGCTACCGGAAAATGATGCGCGATCTGGCGCGCGACGAATCGAAGCAGATCGAATTTCAGGCCGCCAGCACCGGCGAGCATGCCGACCGCCGCGTCCTGGAAGCCCTGAAAGACCCGCTGATGCACGTGCTGCGCAACGCCGTCAGCCACGGAGTGGAGCCGCCCGAAGAACGCACATCGAAAGGCAAACCCGCCACCGCCACTGTCAAGCTTTCCATCACGGGAGACGCCCAGCGCCTCAAAATCACGGTCGAAGACGACGGCCGCGGCCTGGATATTCCCAAAATTCTCGAGACCGCCGTGCGCCGCAAAATTATTTCCGAAGCCGAAGCCGCGCGCACTTCGCCACAAGACGCCACGCGCCTGCTGTTTCAGCCCGGCTTTTCGACCGCCGCGGCCGTCACCAATTTGTCAGGGCGGGGAATGGGGCTTTCCGTGGTGCAGGAAGCGATTCACCATCTGCAAGGCCAGGCGGAAATCCGCCCTTCCTCCTCCGGCGGCGCAGCCTTTCATATTTCCGTGCCGGTGGCCATCGCCACCCACCGCCTGCTGCTGGTGGGCGCGGGCGGCCAGACCTTCGCGCTGCCCGTTTCTTGCATTGAGCGCGTGCAGCGCATCCGCCTCAGCGATATTCAAACCGTCGAAGGCAAGCCCGCCATCACGCTGCAGGGCGATGCCGTGCCGCTTTTCACCCTCAGTCAACTGCTGGCCATTCCAAAGTCCGACCCCAGGTCCGACAACGACAGCAAAACTCTGCCCCTCGTCATTGTGCGCGGCAACGGGCATCGAACCGCCATCGCGGTTGATTCGCTGCTGCGCCATACCGAGGCTGTCATTCATGATTTTGGATCGGAAACCCTGGCGCAGGGCAAAATCTCCGGCGGCATTCTGCTGGAAGACGGCTTCGTTGCGCTGGTTCTGAATCCCGCCGTGATGCTGGAAACCGCCACCAGCGCCGGGCAGATAAATTTTCCCCCCATCGCCGCGCCCGCCGAAAAACGCCCCGCCTCCATTCTGGTGGTGGACGATTCCATCACCACGCGGACGCTTGAAAAAAGCATCCTGGAAGCGCACGGCTATCGCGTCCGCATCGCCGTCGACGGCATGGAAGCGCTGGCGCAACTGGCGGCCGAAAAATCGGACCTGGTCATCTCCGACGTGCAAATGCCGCGCCTGGACGGATTCGGGCTGCTGGAAGCCATCAAGAACGACAAAAATCTGAATCAGATTCCGGTGATTCTGGTCACTTCGCTCGAAAAGCGCGAAGACCAGGAGCGCGGCCTGTCGCTGGGCGCGGACGCCTACATCGTGAAACGCAAATTCGACCAGGCCGATCTGCTGGCCGCCATCCGGCAAATCATATGAAGAAGATTCGCGTTCTGGTGGTGGAAGATTCGGCCGTTATCCGGCAACTGCTGGAATACATCATCGGCGCGGACCCGCGCCTGGAGATCGCCGGCGTCGCCAGCAGCGGCGAAGAGGCTTTGACGGTTCTGAACGCGCTTGCGCCCGACGTCATTTCCATGGACATTCGCCTGCCCGGAATGAACGGCTTCGAAGCCACGCACCGCATCATGGCGGAAAAGCCCACGCCCATTGTGGTGGTGGCCAACAGCATCGAATCGGAAGACCTGAAAATCGCCGTCAACGCGCTGAATGCGGGCGCGCTGGCGGTGCTGGAAAAGCCGGCCGGTCCAACGTCGGCCAATTACCAGGCCCTGGCTAGCCGCCTTTGCACCCAGTTGGCCATCATGAGCCAGGTGAAAGTGGTGCGCCGCCGCGGCGAGATGCAGCGAGTGGCACCGGCGCGCGATTGGCCGCTGCCCGTCCGCTACGGCGATTACCGCATGCTGGGTATTGTCAGCTCCACCGGCGGCCCCAGCGCTTTGGCGCATCTGCTGACCGCGCTGGGTCCTGATTTTCCGCTGCCCATTCTGCTGGTCCAGCATATTGGCGCAAATTTTCTGGACGGCTTCACTTCGTGGCTGGAAAGCATCTGCCCGTTTGCGGTGAAAATTGTCAGCAGCCGCGAACTGCCCGCGCGCGGCCATGTTTATGTCGGCGCGGGAGACCGCCATTTGCGCATCGATTCCGAATATCTGGAAGCCGACACGGCCAGCCCGGTCTCGCTGCAGCGGCCCTCGGGAACCATCCTGTTTGAATCCATGGCCCAAACGCTGGGCCGCAAAGCGCTGGGAGTGCTGCTGACCGGCATGGGCGACGACGGCGCGCGCGGAATGCTGAAGCTGCGCGAAGCCGGCGCTTACACGATTGCCGAAGACGCGTCCACCGCCGTGGTGTATGGCATGCCTGCGGAAGCCGTGCGGCTGGGCGCGGTGTGCGAATCTTTGCCGCTTCCCGCCATTGGCCGGCGCCTGCGCGAGCTGACTATTGTTGCCAAAACGGCTTGTTAGTGGCCGATGGGCTGAACTGCTATACTCACCCTGCTTGAAATTGAATAAGGACCAACAACAAGAAGATTTGCGCCGGCATTTTCCCGGCTTGGCCGAGGGCCGACCGGGGGCGAACACGGTGTTCTTTGACGGCGCGGCCGGGACGCAGATTTGCGCGCGTTCGCTGGAGCGCATGAACGAAGCAATGCTGGATGAGAACGCCAATTTCGGCGGAGCGTTTGAGACTTCGCAGCGCGCGGGCGAGCTGGTGCGCAAGACGCGCGCGGCGCTGGCGGAGTTTTTCAACGCCCGCGATGCGCGCGAGATTGTCTTTGGCCAGAACATGACGACGCTGACGCTGGCCATGGCTCGGACGCTGGGGCGGCGGCTGAAGGCGGGCGATGAAATTGTGCTGACGCGCATGGACCATGACGCGAATGTGGCGCCGTGGCTGAGCCTGGCGGAGGATCTGGGCTTGACCGTGAAGTGGCTGGATTTCAGCACCGATACCTATGATTACGAACTGGGGCAGTTGGAGGAGCTGCTGACGGCGCGGACGAAGCTGGTGGCGGTGAATTACGCAAGCAACGTGATTGGCACCATGAACGACGTGCGCGCGATCACGGCGCGCGCCAAGGCCGCGGGCGCGCTGGTGTTTGTGGATGCGGTGCAATACGCTCCGCATGGCGCAATTGACGTGCAGGCGATTGGGTGCGATTTCCTGGTTTGTTCGGCGTACAAGTTTTACGGGCCGCATGCCGGCATTTTGTGGGGGAAGCTGGATGTGCTGGAGGAGCTGGAGCCTTATAAAGTGAGGACCGCGCCGGCGCATGCGCCCGATAAGTATGAGACGGGGACCAAATCGCGCGAGTCGATTGCGGGCGTGCTGGGGGCGGTTGAGCATTTGCAGGCGGTGGGGATGGCGGCGATTGTGGAGCATGAGGCTGCGTTGACGCGGCGGCTGATGGATGGGTTGCGCGCGATGAAGGGCGTGCGGATTCATGGCAAGGGGAATGAGGGGCGGGTGCCGACGCTGGCGTTGACGCTGGAGGGGCAAAGTCCGGCGGATGTGGCGCGCGTGATGGCCGGGCATCGGATTAATGTTTGGAATGGGCATAACTATGGATGGGAGCCGGTTAGGCGGCTGGGTTTGCTGGAGTCGGGCGGGATTATGCGGGTGAGTTTGGCTCAGTACAACACGCTGGGGGAGGTGGATTATTTTTTGGAGAAGCTGGGGGAGTTGGCGGGCACGTAGCCTAGGCGGATCACGGCTAGGCCAGCGATGCGTTCGACAGGCCGTTATCCTCATAAAAAGCGAACCAAGACGCAAGTTCTGTCTTGTCGCCGGCGGGTGATGGCATGAGACCTTCGGGTGTAAATCTTTGTCCCTCCTTGACCAAATGCAGGGTGCCGGGTCTTGCCGCCAGCCGCCAGCCTTGGTCGATTAACTTGAGGGCTAACGATTTCCATATCAGGTCGCGTGCCCGGCCGGCGCGTTGTTCCCGTGTCAGCAGTATTCCGGCGGGATTTCTCATTGAACCGGTCAAGACCGACAGGTCGGCAAGCAGGTCCGGCACGCGTTCGACGGTGTACTTGGCTAAGACGTCTAGGTGTTCCTGCACTTCAGCACGCCAAGTCTGCAAATAGACTTTTGAACCGATGGTATCCCATTCGGCAGCGGGTAACTCGGAGACCTTGATGTTCTTGAACATGAATTCAAGCAAGCCGCGTTCGAGCGCTTCAAGATCATTCAGCAAGCTGAGGGCGGATTCACCTTCTTCGGAGCGCATTTCGCCGCAGAGTTTTTCGAGCTTCTGCAGGCGAAGTTTCAGCGGCGGATGAGTTGAGTTTGGCTCTATTTGGGAATCCTGGAGCATTGCTGAGTAAATGTCTTCGGTAGCCTTAACAACAGATGGAGACAACCCTAAATGCCGAAAGCTCTCGGCCACGGGCGGCACCAGTCCACCGTCGAGGACCGGATAAATCACGTCCGACCAGAACGTATGCAGAATCATCTGCGCCCGGTTAATTTTTGACAGGCCGGACATCACCGCCTGCGGGCCCGCAATGAAAGCCGCAAGCTCGTCTGAGCGATACTCTTGCAGACGCGAGACGTAATTTTCGGCCAGCGAGAAAACCTTCCAGTATTGCGTGAGAAGCACGGTAACGAGCAGATGCAAGGTCCGGCCAAGGCCGAACTTGCTGAGAGCATCTGTCAAGGTTGATTCCTGGGTGAGGCGCGCCAGGATTTTCGCTATGGCAGATCTTGCTGAATAGACCCGGGGAGCCAGCCAGGTGTCGCCCGTGTAGAAGTGCGCGCACTCGTGCGCAACGGTTGCGCGAAGCTCGGACTCCGACATCACAACCATGAGCGGCAAGCCGAGGCACATGACACGGCTGCTGCCAATACCGAGGAATCCGCCGCGTTCCGAGACGCCGGCGTTTGCATCGCTGGTGAGATAAATTTCATCAGGCATCGGTTCGCCCAGACAGGTTGTTACTTCCTTTAATAGCTGCTCCAGCCTGGGATGAGATTGCAGTTTTATCTGCAGGCCGAACGGTTCAAAAGTCTCGCGCTGAGGGATCAGCGACCACAGGATGACTATGGCAAGAATGGCTCCAACGGCGAGAAGCATAAGGCTCTGTAAGGTCCCAGCTCCGAGATGCTTCGACGCAAAGCCAACGAGCTCAAGCGGAAGGATGACGCAGGCCGCCGCCAGCGCCAACAGCAGCAGATAGGAGAGCACGGTCAGCGACAGAACTGCCACAGCCGAGATGGGCAATAGCGGGCGTTTGGGAAATGCGATTGTGTGCAAGGTCGGTCTCGGCGGAAAGGATCAGGGTGGCGAATTCAGCGGAGTTTGTCAATTGCCGCGCAGGGGTAGCGGGGGGTTCCTTACATGAACCTGATCATATAAAAGGCAAAACACGTGAGCCAAACGGTGAAGGAGATTCCCGAGCTTCCCACCACGAGCGGTCCTCTCACGCCCGTGCCGAAGAACCCGAAGACAACGCCAAACAGTGAGCAGACCATGCCCAGGCACTCCATCGCCGGAACTGCTTTCTGATTGTGGGCCTGCAAAGTGAACAAAATGCTTTGCGCCAGCAGGGTGGCACAGCTAACGGCAGACGAAACGATAGAAAAAGCGATCGCGTTTTTGAAGAGTCTTGTTCGTTTGGCCGATTGGGAACCAGCGGAAGCGCGTTCGCGACAGAAGACGTAAATGGATAATGCCAGGGCAACCCCGCTCATTCCGACGAGCTCGACATTGAGGCCGTTGTTGAGCAATCAGAAGTATTCTAGCCGAAACATCACGCTGCCTAGCGCTTGGCCACTAATCCCGCTGCGCCCCAATCGTCTGGCGTCGTGACGCGCCCTTCTCCAAAGGGTGGCTTTAGTTCTTCGATTTTGAAGGCGGCTTCGGCGCCGTCAACTGTCACGTCGGTGTGCTCGAAGAACCAGCCGTGGTCGTAGGCTTTGTCGTTGCGCAGATGGCCGCCGGAACTCGCCATGCATAGATAAGTGATGCCGTCCAGCTTGAAGTGGAGCATCTGGTGGATGTGGCCGGCGATGACGTATTTCACTCCGTACTTAAGGGCCATTTGGTGCAGCGGATTCTGCGCGTTGCCCATAACCACCGGAATGAGCCACGATGGGCGGTGAGACACGATAAATTTCACCGGCTGGGCGCGGTGCGCGGCCAGATCCTTTTCCAGAAAATCCATTTCGGAAGTGCTGAGATTGTCGCTTTCGCTGTCGTCCAGAACGGTGAAATGGGCTTGCTGCCAGTCGAATGAATAATGCGGCGGATGGCCGGAATACTTTTCGAACGCGGCTTTCGAAGCCTCGTCCCAGATGTCGTGATTGCCAGGGGTGAGAAAGAGCTTGAAACGGCGGTAGGGCTCCAGAAGGCGCAGCGCGTTTTGCCATTCCGAATCCAGGCTGTCGTCGCTGCCGCCCTGGATGGTGTCGCCGACGGTCAGGACAAAGGCGGGATTTTCGGCCGCCGCTTCGCGCCAGGCTTCTTCGTAAACTCCGGGCTGGGCCTCGCCGGTTCGGTCGCCCAGCAGCGCGAAATGAAATTTGGATTCTTGCGCCGGTGCGGCGACCAGCCATGCCATGAGCAACAACAACGCGCTAAGCAGCGCCGGATTGGGTTTTGGCCAGTTGGCCCGAATTCTGGCTTTGCGATTTTCCATTGAGGCTGATGTCCATTTTGACTTCCGGCTTGGTCTGTGCGCCGGAGGAGGCGGACGCGACGCGGTACATCACGGCCAAAGGCCAGCCGTCGCCGAATGCGGATTTCGTGTTTTCGCTGAGCTGCTTCAAGACGCCTTCCAGTTTCTTGTGCGCGGCCAGAAAAGCCGGGTCGGCTTGCGGATTGGGCGACTTGGCTTGATCCACGGCAGTCAGCAGGGCGCTCAGCGCGGGCGCAATGCTCAGCATGGCGTCGCTCCAGGAACGGATGTCGGTCCAGTCGGCTGAAATTGCGCCCAAGGCGGTGGATTGCAGGCGCGACAGGCTCGGGATCAGGCCGAACCTGGTGACGTTGCCGCATTCGTTCATGGCCTTCCAGGTGTCGTCGTTGCGCAGCGCCACCAGGCGGGGCATGGAGTTGGGCGCGCTGGGGTCCAGAAGGTCGCGTTTTGCCTGGCGGCCAATGCTGTCCAGCGTCTCTTTTAGGTACGGCGTGTGCGCGTGTACGTCCTGGTAGAACAGGCGGTAGACGCAGGCCAGGTCATAAACGGCGTCCAGGTAAAACTTGTTTTGGGTGAAGGAGGTGCGGGAGGAAACCAGCGAATCGAGCTCGGAATTGAGCGAAAAACCGAAGATTTTGGCCAGCGCGATCTGGCTTTTCAGGTTGCCGGTGCTGGCTTTGGCGTGATATTCCAGGAACGATTGATGAACGGTGAAGGCCGCAACGCCCAGCTTGCCTGTGCACGCGCCGTAAGTGGCGGTGGCGATAAAATCGCGCGCCAGCACCGTGCGCAGCTTGTCCGCTTTGGCGGCGTATGGCGTGGTTCCGGCCGAGAGAGATTTGGCCGCCACTTTGTCGACCAGCGAAATTTGGCCGTGCTCATCCTGCAGGACGGTGGTGGAGTTCAGGTAATCCGTTATGGATGTGGCGTTGTAAAGACCCAGCAGGTTGATGTTGAGCTTGTGGTTGCGCTCCGCCAGTTCGCGCAGGATGTGGCGAATGGGCGTGGCGTTGGGGAGAGATTCGAAAGGGGACCAGTTACCGCGCAGGGCGGCGGCGATGGCTGCGTCTGTCAGCGCGCTGTCGCCCTGGCTCAGGTCGAGTTCGTAGATGACGGCCGCCTCGTCGCTGTCCGATGCCGTGCAGCAGGCGTTCAGCGCAATGGCAATGCTTTCGTTCGCGCATTGCTTCAGGCCTTCGCTGAGGTCCTTTTTTTGCTCTTCGTCCAGGTGCAGGCCGTTGAGGTCGGCGCCCGGGATCACTGCGCCCAAAACTTTGCCAAGGATGTCGGTTTTGCCGATCTCGAGGCCGACTCCGGCGGAGGCGGTGAGCGTCGCGCTGAGCGTGGTTTCGTGCTTCTTATACAGCCCGATAACGACCTTCGTGCTGGACGAACGGTAAGTTCGGACGATAAACGAACCCTGCAAAGTGACGGCGCCTTTAATGGACGCCGCGACGCTGGGACCTACGTTCAGCGCCAGGTTGAAGGGCAGCCCAAGCGTGGCAAACGGGCTGACGGTGAGCGGAACGGAATAAGACGCTCCGAGCGAGACGCTGCCGCTGGCTTCAATGGCATGCGCGATGCCCAAGGGGAGGGCGCGCATCTGGGCGGGCGTGCCGGGGACGGAGAAGCCTTCCAGCAGTTGGGCAAGGCCTTCTTTGAAGGCGGGCATGGGCGCGCTGGGGTAGGGAAAATGAACGAAGGTGGTGAGGGCGAGGGTTTCGCCAGTGGTGAGCGAGAGCCCGAAGCCGCTGGCAGATTTGGCGGCGAGGGTTTCCTGCAGGGTGGCCTTGAGGCACAGGCCGGCCCAGCATTCGTTGGGATGGATGGCAAGCGCGGGGGCGAAATCGTCGTCGCCAAATAGATTTTTGTGCTTCGGCGTGTAGATGGAAAGCGCGGCTTTGAGGCCGCTGCTGATGGCCAGGCTTTCGCCGATCGAAGCGGAGGGCGTCGCCAAGCCGATTCCCAGTTCCACGTTGTCCAGCGTGAATTGGTCGATGGGCTTGGCGAAATCTCCCACGATGGGGAGACGGGCGAAGTCGAGATTTTTGAGCTGCGCCAGGGCGAGCGGGGAAGTGTCGGAGATGCTGACAGAGGCCGTGGCCTGGAGCTGATCCGAGACGGAGATGTTTGCCATGCGGGGGCACCTTCTGCTGGGAGTCTATCAGTTAAGGTGGGGGAATGCTGCGTTGCGCTGCTGCGTGGACACCGGTGACTGTCCCCGTAGTTCGCTGCCGCCGCACAGGAATCGCCGTTTCAGCGTCCAATATCTGGATTCGAAACCCTTCGTTTCATAAGCCGCAACTTTTGATAAAAAAGAGCAATGGAATCCTCCAAGCCACTCCCAAGTGCGCATGCAAAAGTCGACGAATACATCGCCAGCGCCCCGCCCTTCGCGCAGCCCATCCTGACCCACCTGCGCGAACTCATTCACAAAGCCTGCCCCGGCGCAAAGGAAACCATCAAATGGAGCCGCCCGTTTTTTGAGCATCAAGGCGTCATCCTCTGCAACATGGCCGCCTTCAAAGAGCACTGCAGCTTCAGCTTTTGGTCCGGAGGAAACGCGCTCCGCCGCATTACCAGCCTCACTGATCTGCCGCCCGACAAGACACTTCTCGCCTGGATTCGCCAAGCCCAGCACACCAGTCCCACGAAGCGCCCCTCTGTCGTGAAACCGCCACCCACGCCCCCCGCCGAATTCACCGCCGCCTTGCAAAAACACCAGCGCGCAAAAGCCGCCTTCGCCGCCCTCAGCCCAAGCTGCCAGCGCGAATACATCGAATGGATCGCCGGCGCAAAGCGCCCCGAAACCCGCGACAAGCGCATGGCCGCCGCGCTCGAATGGATTGAGCAAGGCAAACAGCGCCACTGGAAATATCAAGGCGCTGGCTAAGCCCAGCCCACTGCTTTCAGCGCCAGCCCCGAATGCCAGATCTTGGTCATGTGCGCAATCTTCTCGCCTGCAAACTGCATGACATAAACATAATCCGTGCTCATGCTCAAGCCGGTGGGCGCAACCGGCCCGCCCTCGCCCGCGTGGGTGGCGTGAAACACCGCATAGGCGCAGACATTGTGGCGCTCGTCATCCGTCGCGAACGACTTCAGCTCATAGCGGCCGTCTGGAAACACCGTCAAAATTGCTCTCATCCAGTCGGTGTACTGCGCCAGCGTCTTCACCTCCAGCAATGGCTCCGATTGCGCGGAAAACGTGGCATCCGGCGTGCAATATTCGCTGCACGCTTCCCATCCCTTTCCCGTCTCGCACGCCTCAAAGAACTCTTTCGCCAAACTGGTAATGGTCGCCATTCCGCGAAATTATAGCAGTCTAAACCGCCAAATCTTCCTCTTCCTCCGGCAAATACAGCCGCTCCTCATCCGCGTCATACTCAAACAACTGCGCATACCGCCCCCAATCCACCAGCGTCTCAAACTGCCGCTCCGCTTCCGACGCCGAAAAATGCTCATCCAAAATGTCCACCAGAAACTCTTTCCCAATCCGCCCGTCGCGCTTGTGCTTCAGCGCCTCCAGCACCGTCGCCACAAACGGCACATGCTTCAAAAGCTGCTCCTTGAAAATCTCATGGCTGCGATGAATCCCGGCGGTCGCAAAATCCTTCCCCGCCTCCAGAATCTCCACATCGCCCTGCGCCACCCTCGCAAAACCCAGCATCGCGGAGGCGTCCACCGCCGGCAGCAAATCATCCACCTCCAGCCGCAAACTCTCCGCCAGCTTCGGCAAATCTTCCTTCCCGCCGCGGTCGTTCACAATCTCCAGCAGCCCGCTAATGCCGCCCACGCGCGCATGCGGCAGCATCGGAAACCGGTTCAGCTTCTGCGTGCTCGGCACATTGCCCACCGGCGCTTGCGGATTCGTCATCACCGTGTAAATGTAATCCACCAGCGCCAGAAACCGCGGCCCCTTCTTGTCGCGCGGGCGCGCAATGTCCACATTCACTTCGCCCCGAATGCACCCCGGGTTCGCCCCCAGCACCACCACGCGGTCCGCCAGCAGCACCGCCTCCTCAATGTTGTGCGTCACAATCAAAATGCTCTTGGCCGGAAACGCCCCGCGCTCCCATAAATCGCTGATTTCGCCCCTTAAATTTTCCGCCGTCAGCACATCCAGCGCGCTAAACGGCTCATCCATCATCAGCACATCCGGCTTCATCACAAACGCGCGCGCAAAACCCACGCGCTGCCGCATCCCGCCCGAAAGCTCTTTCGGATACGCGCCCTCAAAACCCTCCAGCCCCACCATGCTCAGCGCCAGCGTCGCTTCCTTCTCGCAAATGTCTTTCGCCGTGCCGCGCGCAAACAAGCCCAGCTCCGCGTTCTCCTGCACCGTCAGCCACGGCAGCAGCGCGAAGCTCTGAAACACCATCGCGACCCCTAAATTAGGCCCTTCCAGCTTCTGGCCGTGAATCAGCACGCGCCCCTGGCTCGGCTCAATCAGCCCCGCCAGAATCCGCAGCAGCGTGCTCTTGCCAGACCCGCTGCGCCCCAGCAAAGCCACCACTTCGCCCTGCGCAATCGTCAGCGACACTTCTTCCAGCACCGTGTGCTCGCCGCCCGAAGGCACCGCAAACGTCTTCGAAACCCGCTCCGCACTCAGAAGATTTTCCATTTGTCTCGCCTGTGAACCCAGCCTGCTAACCCAGCCTGTACTTCGTCTCCGCCAAGCCATAAAGCGGCCGCCAAATCAAGCGGTTCAGCCCCACCACAAAAACGCTCATCAATCCCACGCCCAGCACAATGCGCGGCCAATCGCCCGTCGCCGTCGCTTCCGCAATATACGAACCCAGCCCCTGCGCCTTCAAAGTCGTGTTCCCCCACGAAACCATCTCGGACACAATGCTGGCGTTCCACGCGCCGCCCGACGCCGTAATGGCCCCCGTCACCCACGACCCGAAAACGCCCGGCCCAATCAGCTTTCTCCACGCGCCCGCCCGCTTCAGCCCAATGCTGGTGGCCATCTCCCGCAAATCATTCGGAATCGCCTGCGCGCCGCCAATGACATTAAACAGCAGATACCATTGCGCCCCCAGCGCCATCAGCAGCATGCTGCCCCAATTCAGGCTGATGCCCAGCCGGATAAAGCCCAGCGTGGCAAACGGAAACAAAAAATTCGCCGGAAACGACGCCATCACCTGCACCAGCGGCTGCGTCACCCGCGCCAGCTTCGGGCTGAATCCAATCGCCACGCCCACCGGCGTCCACACAATCGTGCTGAAGACCAAAAGCGCCACGACGCGCGCCCCGGTCAGCAATCCCAGCACCGCCGCATGCCCCACTTCGCCCAAGCCCACTTCGGCCAGAACAAAACGCACGGCCGCAATCACCAGCCCCGCCGAAAACACAATCAGCGACAAGTTATAAAGCCAGTCTCCCGTCTTCGACGGCGCCTTGCGCTCCAGGCTCGCCGGAAACGCCGTGGCCTTCGCCAAGCGCCGGTCAATCCACTGAAACGCCGGCTGAAACACCCGCTCGGCATAGCGCGGCAGCGTGGCCGAATGCCACAAATCCACCAGCCAGTATCTGCGCTCTTCCCCCGCGCTCAGCTCCAGCTTGTAGCGGTCGGCCACCGTCACCAGCGGCTTCCAGAAAAACTGGTCAATCACCAGAATCAGCGCAATCATCGTCCCAATCGCCCACGCCAGCGCGCGCAAATCTTTCGCCGCCACCGCCGCCGCCACATAAGAGCCCAGCCCCGGCAGCGTGTACTGCCGGTTCAGCACGCTGATGGCTTCGCTCGCCGCCAGAAAAAACCAGCCGCCGCCAAAACTCATCATCCCGTTCCAAATCAGCCCCAGCGCCGAAACCGGCAATTCCAGCCGCGTAAACCGCTCCCACCGCGACAGCCGGTACAGCGTCGCCATCTCATCCAGTTCGCGCGGAATCGACCGCAAACTTTGGTACAGCGAAAACGTCATGTTCCACGCCTGCCCCGTAAAAATGGCGAAAATCGACGCCGCCTCCAGCCCCAGCAGGCTGCCGCGAAACAGCGCAATGACCGCCGTCACCGTGACCGACAAAAATCCCAGCACCGGAATCGACTGCAAAATATCCAGCAGCGGCACCAGCAGCCGCTCCGCCTTCGCGCTCCGCGCCGCCGTGTAGGCGTAGACAAACGTGAACACCGTCGATGCCGCCAGCGCAATAAACATGCGCAGCGTCGACCGCGCCGCGTAGTTCGGCAAATTTCGCGGGTCCAGGTTAATCGACGGAATCACATCCGGCGGGCTGAAGCGCACAAACGATTCCGCCCCCACCCGCGACACAATATAAAGCAGCGTCAGCACGCCCAGCCCAATCGCCACGTCCGCCAGCCCCAGCCGGGGACGCGTCACATCCGCGCGCGGCGAAAAACTCAGAAGACTCCGTGGCAATTGAATAGGCATGCGCCGCCTCACCATGTTAAAGCACGAGAAAGAAACACTGTCCCCGTATTTCGCTGCCGCTGGAGTCCGGCGTCACATCTGCCGATATCAATAGGAATGAAGGTGAAATGACCGCGCGCACGAAAATCTGGCTCCTGGCATTTCTCCTGCTGCTCGTTGTCCACCCCCTGCCAGCCGCCCTCCCGCTTCTCACCACCGCCCGCAAAGCGCACGATCTCCCCATACCCGAAGCCGCGCGCGGCTACCCCGTACTCCTCCACGCCGTCGTCACCTACTACGACCCTTACATCGATCCCCGCCGCCCCGCCCTCTTTGTCAGCGACGAAACCGGCGGCGTCTTTGTCCGCGTCGTGACCATACCCAAAACCTTCCTGCCGCCCGGTTCGCTTCTCGAAATTAAGGGCGTCACCGAAGCGGGCGACTTCGCCCCCATCGTGCGCGCCCAGGTGCGCGTCATCGGCCACGCTCCCTTGCCCGCCTTTGCCCCCGCCGTCTCCATGACGCGCCTGCTCACTGGCTCCGAAGACGGCCAATGGGTGCAAGTGGAAGGCGTCGTCCGCTCCATCCGCGAGTCGGAAACCAACGTCTTCCTCCATCTGGCCCTGGGCGACGGCGACATCATCGCCTACGGCGTAAAGCAGCCCGGTGTCGATTACCGCCGCCTCATCGATGCCAAAGTAAAGATGCGCGCCAACGCCGGCCCGCTGTTCAACCACAAAGGCCAGTTGACCGGAGCCCACCTGGTTTTCCCCGGCATGTCGGCCGTCACCGTGGAAGAACCCGCCCCGCTCAACCCCTTTGCCTCGCCCGTCCAGCCGCTGGCCAGCCTGCTCCGTTTTTCGCCCAACATGGCTTTTGAGCACCGCGTGCATATCCGCGGCGCCGTCACGCTCTTTTGGCCCGGCAGGCTCATTTGCGTTCAAAGCCAGGACCGCGGCCTGTGCGCCCAGACCACCGAAACGCACAGCATCGAAGTGGGCGAAACGGCAGACTTGCTGGGCTTTGCCACGCCCGGTGAATTCACCCCCACCCTGGCCAACGCCACTTTCCAGCGCTCCGGCCTTCCCCGCCAGCCCCTGCATGCCGATATCGTCACCACCGAGCAGGCAATGCTCGGCGACGAGGACGCGCACCTGGTCCAGTTGGAAGGCGAACTCATCGGCAAGGATAAATCGGCCGGCGACCCCACCATTGTCCTGTCAGCCGGCAAATTCGTCTATTCGGTGGTCCTGCCTGGCGACGCAGGCGCGGAAAACCCCGCCGCCTGGCGCGAAGGAAGCTGGCTGCGCATCACCGGAATCTGCTCGGTCCAGTCCGATTCTGACGCCATCCGCAAAGTCGGCTTCCCCATCCCCAAATCCTTCCGCCTGCTGCTGCGCTCGCAAAACGACGTCACCGTTCTGCGCAGCCCCTCCTGGTGGACCGCCGCGCATGCCCTCAGCGTGCTCGCCGCCGCCCTGGTCCTGACCTTGCTCGTCTTGTGCTGGGTGGTTGTCCTGCGCCATCGCGTCAAGCGCCAGTCCGCCTTTATCAGCGCCCAGTTGGTGGAATCGGCCGCGCTCAAAGAAGCAGCGGAGGCCGCCAGCCGCGCCAAAAGCGATTTTGTCGCCAACATGAGCCACGAAATTCGCACCCCCATGAACGGCGTGCTGGGCATGACCGAGCTGGCGCTCGACACCGAACTCACGGCTGAGCAGCGCGAGCTTCTCGAAACCGCCAAAAGTTCGGCCGACACCCTCCTGGCCCTGGTCAACGACACGCTCGATTTCTCAAAAATCGAGGCCGGCAAGCTCGACCTCGACCCCACAGCGTTTTGCCTGCGCGACAGCATCGCCAAAGTCCTGAAGCCGCTCGCCTTCAAAGCCGAAGCCAAGCACCTGGAGCTGGTCTGTCACATCCGGCCCGAAGTTCCCGAAGAAATTTCGGCCGATTTAACCCGCCTCAGCCAGGTCATTATTAATCTCGTCGGCAATGCCATCAAGTTCACCGCCGCCGGCCAGGTGGAATTAGGCATTTCGCTCGCCGATGCAAACGACCCGGGCCACCTGCATTTCAGCGTCAAAGACAGCGGCATCGGCATCCCCTTGGAGCGCCAGAAATCCATCTTTGAAGCCTTCACCCAGGCCGACACCTCCACCACCCGCCACTTCGGCGGCAGCGGCCTGGGCCTGACCATTTCCTCCCGCCTGGTTTCGCTCATGGGCGGCAAAATCTGGGTCGACAGCGAACCCGGCTGCGGCAGTTGTTTTCACTTCACCATCAAGGTTCCCGTGCTCGCCGCGCGCGCCCCGCTTGCTCCAGAGGACGCCGCTCTGCTGGCCGCCACGCCCACGCTGATTGTGGACGATTGCGCCGCCAATCTCGCCATCATGGCCGAAATCGTCCAGGAATTGGGGACGCAGCCCGTCAACGCCTCCAGCGCCACCCAGGCCCTGCTCGAAATGGAATCGGCCGCCGCGCAAAACCGCCCCTTCAAGCTCGTTCTGCTCGACTGCGATATGCCTGACAGGGACGGCTTCGAATTGGCCGCTGAAATTCAGCGAACCCCGTCATTTTGCGGCGTTTCGCTGCTCATGCTCACCGCCGCCAACCAGCGCGGCCACTCAGCCCTTTGCCGCGAACTCGGCCTCGCCGCCCACATCGCCAAGCCCATTATTGCCGGCAGACCGCTGCTGGACGCCATACGCGTGGCCCTCGGCGGCCGCGCCCCAGCCAGGGCCGCGCAGCCCGCCGTCTCCCGCAATTCGGCCGGCATCGAAATCTTGCTGGCCGAAGACAACCCCGTCAACCAGAAAGTGGCCGTTCGCATGCTCGAAAAACGCGGCTACTCCATCCAGGTCGCCGCCACCGGGCGCGAAGCCCTCGATGCCGTCGCCCAGCGCCGCTTCGATTTAATCCTGATGGACGTGCAAATGCCCGAAATGGACGGCATGGAAGCCACCATCGCCATCCGCGACCGAGAAAAAATCACCGGCGCGCATACTCCTATAATTGCCCTCACTGCTCACGCCATGCTGCGCGACCGCGAACGCTTCCGCGCGGCTGGCATGGACGGCTACGCCTCAAAACCCATCCAGATTGAGGAACTGGAGCGCGAAATTGCCCGCCTCACCGAGCCTATTGCTCATCCCTATTCCGTCCGATAAGTCGTTTTATGGCCGCAGCAACATTCGATCTCGAACAAAGCTCGCCCCGAAGAGGCTGGCTCGCCCAACTCGCCGTCACCGTATTCCTCGGAATTCCCCTGACGCTCGCCCTATCCATCGGCTTGGTCTTCTACTGCCTCTACGAATGCCTGAAATTCGCCATTTCCAGCCGCCAGGCAGCCCATTCCGAAGAGCATCAGTTCACCAGCAGCCTCACAAAACTGGCCCGCATTCACCCGCCCACTCAGGCGATCACTAATCCCGCGCCCGCCGAACCCGCCCAAACCCAAACCGCTGCGAACTCTGACTCGCCTCGCTAACCTCACTCACCGTCTTCCCCGGCATCACCGCCCGCGTCGTCACCGGATTGACCGCACTCGCCTCGCCACGCCGCCGCAAACTCCGCCGCAGCTCCAAAATATACTGCATCACCAAACCCTCTATCTGATCCCGCACCCGAACATAAACTTCTTCAGCCTGCGTCATCGGGTCCGCCACAGTCCAGGCCCGCACCTCAGCCCGCACCGCCGCCGGCAGCGGAACGCCGCTCATGTTAAAAATCACATCAAAAGCATTCAATTCCAGCTCATGCACGCTCTTGGGAAACTGGGCGGTAATGTCGATATTCTTCTGCGCCATCACCTCAATTGTGAGCGGCTGAACAATCGGCGCGGGCGCCAATCCGGCGCTCCAGACGGCCAGCACATCCCCGCCATACTTGCGCGCAAATCCCTCCGCCATTTGGCTGCGGCACGAATTCCCAATGCAGACGAACAAGACCTTAACCACTGGCGCGCGCCACCTTATCGGCAAAATAACGGTGAACACGGACGTCCCCTGTCAGCTCCGGATGAAACGTGGCCGCCAGATGCCGGCCCTGCTCCACCAGCACCGCATGGCCGTCATAAGATGACAGCACCTGCACGCCCGCTCCCACGCGCCGGATAATCGGAGCCCGGATAAAAACCGCTTCCACCGGTTTGCCGCCCATCTCAATCTCCGCAATCCGGCTGTCAATTTGCCGCCCGTACCCATTGCGCTCCACCGTCAAATCCATCAGCCCCAGCGACGCCTGCGCCGGATTTTCCACCTCCGAAGCCAGCAGAATCGCCCCCGCGCACGTGCCAAAAATCGGCTTGGCCTTCCCAAAAGCCGCCAATTCGCCAAACAAGCCTTCCACTTCCAAAAGCTTCAGCATGGTCGTGCTCTCACCGCCCGGAATCACCAAGCCGTCAATCGAGGCAAGGTCCGCCGCCGTGCGCACCTCCAACGCCTCCGCGCCAGCCTCTCTCAGCGCTTGCAAATGAGCCTGAAAATCGCCCTGCAACGCCAAAACCCCAATCTTGCTTTTCATCCCCTTCTTTCGCTGCCCCTGCCAACCGATACCGCCCCCTACCACCCCCGAGTCTGCATCAATTCCGCTTCCGGCAGCTTCGAAATATCCAGCCCCGGCATCGCATCGCCCAATTCCTCGCTCGCCTCCAGCAGCTTCACCGGATCCTGATAATACGTCGCCGCCTTCACAATCGCCTTCGCCCGCTTCTCCGGATCCGACGACTTGAAAATCCCCGACCCCACAAAAACCGCCTCCGCGCCCAACTGCATCACCAGCGCCGCATCAGCCGGCGTGGCAATCCCGCCCGCCGAAAAATTCGGCACCGGCAGCCTCCCGTTTTCCGCCACCCACTGCACCAATTCCAGCGGAGCCTGCAAATTCTTGGCCTCGTGGACCAGCTCTTCCTTGCCCAGAACCGTCAAAATCCGCATCTCTTTCACAATCGTGCGAATATGCCGCACCGCTTCCACAATATTGCCCGACCCCGCCTCGCCCTTGGTGCGAATCATCGCCGCGCCTTCGGCAATGCGCCGCAGCGCCTCGCCCAGATTGCGCGCCCCGCACACAAACGGAACCTTGTAATCGTGCTTGTCCACATGATGCTCTTCATCGGCCGGCGTCAGCACTTCGCTTTCATCGATATAATCCACGCCCAGCGCCTCCAAAATCCGCGCCTCCGTGAAATGCCCAATGCGCACCTTCGCCATCACCGGAATCGAGACGCTGTGCATAATTTCGCGAATCATCCGCACCTGCGACATGCGCGCCACGCCGCCCTCTTTGCGAATGTCGGACGGCACGCGCTCCAGCGCCATCACCGCGCACGCGCCCGCCTTCTCCGCCACCACCGCTTGTTCGGCGTTAACCACGTCCATAATGACGCCGCCCTTTAGCATCTCGGCCAGGCCCACCTTCAGGCGGAACTGCTCGTGTTGAAACCAATACTTCATGCTCATTCTCCTTTAAACTATCGCCGCCACCGGCTCCAGCCGGCTGTGGGCGTTCAGCATTCCCAGCTCTTCCATCGCCGCTTCCGCAATCAGCTTGATGCCGCGCGTTATCTGCTCCGGCGTCAAGCCGCCAAAACTCACGCGCAATCCGCGCCGGTGTGCCGGACGGTTCGAAAACAGCGTGCCCGGCAAATAACTGACGCCGCGTTTTTCCGCCCGCGGCAAAACATTTTCCGCGTTCAGCGGAGCCGGCAATTCAATCCAGTAGCACATCCCGCCATCCGGCCGCGTAAAGCTGGACCCTTTCGGCAAATACTTCTCGCAAGCGCTCAGCGCCGCCTCCAGCCTGCGCAACCCCGCCACCCGCGTCTGCTGCAAATGCTTCGCCAGTTCGCCCGACTGCGCAAACCGCAGCAGCACCGCCTGCGAAAGCTGGTCCGAATGCAGGTCGCAAATCTGCTTGCTCTCCGCCAGCCGCGCAATCAGCGGCCGCGGCCCAATCACCCAGCCCACGCGCAAGCCCGGAAACGAAACCTTGGAATAGCTGCGCAGCAAAATCACGTTGCCCGCCTTGTCCAGCTCCTTCAAAGTCGGCAGCGCCGGGCCGCGATAGCGCAGCTCCGAATAAATATCGTTCTCAATCAGCACCGTCCCCGACCGCTGCGCCAGCTCCACAATGCGCTTGCGCCGTTCGAGTGACAGCGTCGTGCCCATCGGATTCTGAAAGCTCGGCGTCACCACCGCCAGCCGCGGATTGCCGCGCGCAATCGCCGCCTCCAGCGCCTCCGCGTCCATGCCATCCTGATCCACCGGCACCGGAATCATGCTCGCGCCCGCGCGCGCAAACACCCGCAGCAAGCCATGGTAAACCGGAGATTCCAGCGCCACCGGCCGCGCCGCATCGCCCGCAAAAAACAGCCGCGCAATCAAGTCCAGCGCCTGCTGGCATCCATTCGTCATCAGCAAGTCGTCCGAAGGCCGCGCCACGCCTTCCGCCGCCGCCTGATCCATCAAGTACCGCCGCAAAGGCCCATAGCCATGCGGTGATCCCAGCTGCAAAATAGTCTCCGCTTCTGGCGAATCAATCACTTCCTTCGCCAGCCGCCGAAACGCCGCCAGCGGAAAATTCGCCGCCGCCGGGCGCGAACTCGCCAGATTGATCTCAATATTGGCAGCCGGTGCCGACCCAAACTCCAGCGCAGGCAAAATCGCTTCCCAATCCAGGCCCGGATTCACCGCTTCAGCCAGCGCGGCCGCGCCCTTCGCCACAAAACTCCCGCGCCCCACATGCCCCTGCAGCACGCCCGATTCTTCCAGCATGTTGTAAGCGGCCGACACCGTGGCCCGGTTCAAGCCCAATTGCGTCGCCAGTTCGCGCGTCGCCGGCAGCCGCTGCCCGCCTTGCAGCCTGCCGTGCTCAATCAAAGCCCGAATCGAATCCGCAAGCTGCCGGTACAGCGGAACGCCCGATTCCGTGTCAAACGTGATTTGAGAAAGATCAGCCAATCTGCCCATAGCATACCAAATTGGCCTGTTCGGGCAATCCAATTCGTGACACCAAATCACCGCACGTTAGTCTAAGGGTTAATCCGCATGCGGCAATTCTTAGCAATCACTTTGTCGGCGCTGATCCTCTCGGCGTCCCAAAATCCAGCCAGAAAATACCAGGAGCCCAAGCCGCAGGTGCTCCCGCTCCCGCCCGAACTCCCCATGGCCGTCACCGCCGACACCGCGACGCTCGATTTTCACATCTCGCCGCTCCTCCACGTCGGCGGCTTGTCCAGCCAAATCCGCCAAAGCCTCAACAATCTCATCAGCGACACGCGCGGCGAAACCATCGTCAAGCTGCGCGCCTTCGTCGCCGGCACCGGCGACGCCCGCCGCGTCCAGTCCGAAGCCGTCACCATCTTTTCCGACCACAAACTGCCCCTGCCCGTCCTCTCCATCATCCAGGTCGGCGCATTGGCTGGCGACGCCGCGCAAATCGTCATCGAAGCCGTCGTCTCCACCCGCAAAACCCTCAACCCCGCCGGATTGGCCTTCATCACCGGCCAATATGGCCGCAACTTCGCCGACGCCCTCGACCACCTCAAAACCAGCGCCGCCCTCGCCCACGTCTCCCCCGACCGCATGCTCACCGCCACCTGCTTCACTTCCGCCTTGAACGACTACACCGCCCGCCGCGCCTCCGTCCAAGCCGATTTCCCCAAAGCCGAAATCAACATCATGCAAGCCCTGCGCGATCCCGTCACCGACGCCACCATGTGCGAATCCATCGGCCAGTTGACCGACCCCCCGCCCACCGAACTCGTCCGCCTCGACAACGCCCACGCCACCCTGGTGAACGCAAAACACCTCGTCTTCACCGGCCTCCAGCTCTGCTTCGGCAGTTTCCTCGACGACGCCCAGGAAGCTAACGACCGCCTCCGCCGAGCCGCCAACGGCGCGGGCGGCAACCTGGCCAACGAAACCTTCGCCAACGCCGCCATCCAAATCGACGCCTTCTCCCTCACCCCCGCCGCCGGCTCCGCCCTCCGCAAAACCACCTCATTTCCCCCCAGCACCTTCACCGTGCTATCGGTGGAAGGCCTCACCGCCATCGACGCCACCGCCGGCATCGACGCCGTCCTGGCTGTGCAATAAAACGCCGCGCAATAAGTTTCTGATATATCCTGAAACAATGACCATCGAGGAGCGGCTGGACAGGCTAACCGAGCGCCACGAAGCATTAACTCAGTCCGTCGAGATGCTGCTTTTGGAAGGCCGTGAGCAGGACCAGCGCATAGACAAAATCGACGTCAGATCCGATGCCCTGGGTGCTCACGTGCAAGCTCTGACCAATCACGTCAACGCCCTATGCAGCCACATGGAGCGCCTTGTCGGTGTTTTGGGAACATTGGCCAATTCAGTGGCCACACTGGCAAACATAGTCAAAGTCCACGAAGAGCGCTCAACCGCCCAGAAGGATCATCCTAAGCCATCGCCAGCCACCGCGCTGACTCTTTTAGAAGGCGGAAAACGCTGACAAACAACGGCCTTCCCTAAGTCCCCGCCGCCAGCGCCAATTCCTTTTGTTCCGCCACGCCCGCCCCAATCCCGCCAGCGCTTCTCAGCATCCGCGCCCACTCCCGAATCAATCCCCGAAACGTCTCCCCAATCTCCCAAAACCGCTCCGGATTTCCATAACAATAAAGCTGCGCCGTCCCATCCGAAAACTGGTCCAAAAAGAACCCGGCTTCGCGAGTCACCTGCTGCAGCGCCCCAAACAACTGATCCCGCTCCGCCTGCCGTCCAACGTGAATCCACGCCTCCACCCAAATCTGCTTCTCGGGAATTTCCTCCAGCTCGCACACCACCGAATAGCCCGAATAAACCCCGTCCCCGTGGTTCGTCTTAAACGCAATCTGCCAGCTCTTGTTGTCGATATCAGGATCATCCAGCTTCTGGTCCACCGGCCGCAAATCCCGAACCGGTATTCCCAGCGCCGCAAACGCATCGGCGCTCTCCTCCAGCACCGACTGCATGCTGAACAGCACCTGCCGCCGAAACTCCGCCAGCGCCAAACAGCCCGGCGCGTAAGCGCGCAACCCGGTCTGCAAAAAATTCTTGATCTCGTCGGAAACCGCCGCCTGCTGCTTTTCCATCTTTTCCTCCGCTTGTAAAAATTTGCTGAGATAACTCGCCATTCTGGGCGCCTTGCCATGATCCGCCGCAGGCCACGCAAACCCCAGAACATTCTGCTCAACCGCACCCACAAAACCCAAAATCAGCGCCGTGCCCACCGCCCCGCCAGCACGCCCGCAAGCAATGCGCCGCAACTCAAAGCACACATTCGCCCAAGACCGGGTGGGACAGGCGCTTTCGCCTGTCTCCGTCATCACCTCAATCACCGCCAGCCTCTCCTCACCCGCCCGAATCACAATTTGCGGAACGCCCTCCTCGCGAGTAATCTCAACCGCCTGTACCCCCGCAAACCGCGCCGTCCCCAAAATCCGCCCAATCAGCCCCGGCTCGCCCACCGTCTCCAGCACCCACGCAAACCAATCCGCATAAACCTCGTCCCGCCCCGAAACCAGCTGCCGGTGCCGCGAAAAATCCGTCCCCAGCGGATCACCAAGCGGAGCAAAAAGCCCATTCGACCGCTCAAAAAGCCCCGCCAGCCGAGCCTCCTCCGCCCGGCTCAAGGCAAAGAAATCCCCAACCAACTCCTCCGCCGCCGCCCAATCCGGCATGCCAGCAAATGCCCTCGCGCCCAGCGCCGCATGCGCCTCCATCAGCTCACGCACACTATCCCAGCACCGTCCCATTGCGTAGTCCATGCTCTCTGCAAATCGGTGCCTGCCAACCCATTTTCTTCTCACTCCCCACAAATTGCCGCGTGAAACGATAACATCTAGACAGATCCCATATCTATGAACTCCTTACCGTTGGCCGAGCAGCAGCGTCTTGCCGAATCGGAAGCTCGCACCAAGCACTGGAAACGTTGGGGGCCGTACTTGTCTGAACGCGCCTGGGGCACCGTTCGCGAAGATTACAGCGAAAATGGCACCGCCTGGGAATATTTTCCCCACGACCACGCCCGTTCCCGCGCCTACCGCTGGACCGAAGACGGCATCCTCGGCATCTGCGACAACCATCAATACCTCTGTTTCGCCTTCGCCTTCTGGAATGGCAAAGATCCCATCCTGAAAGAGCGCCTGTTTGGCCTCACCGGCAATCAGGGCAATCACGGCGAAGACGTCAAAGAAATTTACTACTACATCGAGTCCACGCCCACCCATTCCTACATGAAGGGCTTGTACAAATATCCGCAAGCCGCTTATCCTTACCGCCAGCTCATCCAGGAAACCGCCCGCCGCACCCGCATGGACCCGGAATATGAGCTCGACGACACCGGCGTCTTCAGCGAAAACCGCTATTTCGACATCTACGTCGAATACGCCAAAAACGACGTCGACGACATTTTCGTCCGCGTGCGCGCCTGGAACCGCGGACCCGAAACCGCCCCGCTCACCCTCCTGCCCACCCTCTGGTTCCGCGACACCTGGACCTGGGCCAATGCGGCCGTCAAGCCCGTGCTCACCGTCACCGGCAGCGGTTCCATTCGCGCCAGGCAATCCCATCTCGGCGAATTCCAGCTCGATTTTGAGGGCTGCCCGCAGCTCCTATTCACCGGCAACGAAACCAATATCGAGCGCCTCTACGGAACCCGCGGCGAAAACCGCTACTACAAAGACGCCTTCCACGAATACATCATCGGCAACCGCAAAGACGTCGTCAATCCGCAGATGGTCGGCACCAAAGCCTGCGGCTTGTATCAAGTCGACCTCGCGCCCAACCAGCAAAGCATTCTCCACTTCCGCCTGTCTCGCGCCGGCTCCCCGCACGTCAACTGGGGCGATGTCGACAAAATTTTCGACGCCCGCATCGCCGAAAATACCGACTTCTACAACACCCTCTCCATCGGCATGGACGAAGAATTCCGCCACGTCCAGCGCCAGTCCTTCGCCGGCCTTTTCTGGAGCAAGCAGTATTACCACTTCGTCGTCAACGACTGGCTCAACGGCGACCCCGCCATGCCCAAGCCGCCCGAACAGCGCAAGTATGGCCGCGATTCCACCTGGCGTCACCTGTTCAACGACGACATCATTTCCATGCCCGACAAATGGGAATATCCCTGGTACGCCGCCTGGGATCTCGCCTTTCACACCGTCGCCATCGCGCCCGCCGACCCCGATTTCGCCAAAGGCCAGCTCGCCCTGTTTCTGCGCGAATGGTACATGCATCCCAACGGCCAGATTCCCGCCTACGAATGGGCTTTCAGCGACGTCAACCCGCCCGTCCACGCCTGGGCCGCCTGGCGCGTTTTCAAAATCGACGAAAAAATCAAGGGCAAACAGGACTTCCCGTTCCTCGAAGGCGTCTTCCACAAGCTCCTCATGAACTTCACCTGGTGGGTGAACCGCAAAGATTCCGAAGGCAACAACATCTTCGAAGGCGGCTTCCTCGGCCTCGACAACATCGGAATCTTCGACCGCAGCGCACCCCTGCCCAGCGGCTGGCTGCTGGAGCAAAGCGACGGCTCGGCCTGGATGGCCATGTACTGCCTCAACATGCTCAAAATCGCGCTGCAGTTGGCGACAGTCAATAAGGTCTACGAAGATATCGCCAGCAAATTTTTCGAGCATTTTCTCTACATCGCCGATGCCGTCAACCATTTCGGTGGCACCGGCCTCTGGGACGAAGAAGACGGCTTCTATTACGATCGCTTGCGCACCGCCGACGGCGTCCGCCGCTCTCTGCGCATCCGCTCACTGGTAGGCCTCGCGCCGCTGTTTGCCTGCGACACCATCGACGAAGAACTCATCAACCAGCATCAGGGCTTTAAAACCCGCATGCAATGGTTCATTGACAATCGGCCCGATCTCACCGCCGGCCTCGCTTCCATGACCGAGACCGGCGTCGGACAGCGCCGCCTCTTATCGCTTGTCAACAAAGAAAGAATGCAGCGCATCTTCGCGCGCCTCTTCGACGAATCCGAATTCCTCTCGCCCTACGGCATCCGCTCCCTTTCGCGCATCCACAAAGACAACCCCTACTCCTTGGAGTTGGAAGGCAGCCGCTTCACCATCAATTACGAGCCCGCCGAATCCACCACCGGAACCTTCGGCGGCAATTCCAATTGGCGCGGTCCCATTTGGTTCCCCATGAACTTTTTGCTGATCGAATCCCTCCAGCGCCTGGATCATTACTACGGCGATTCCTTCGGAGTGGTTGTGCCCGTCGGCTCCAACAACCGCATGAGCCTCGCCGCCGCCGCCACCAATCTTTCCCAGCGCCTCGTTTCCATCTTTCTGCCCGATTCCAAAGGCTACCGCCC
>Ga0116230_10000105_pt1 | contig 62752 bp, 65 predicted proteins | sample S1TSphfallax_3_FD_88678 | JGI IMG/M metagenome (GOLD analysis project Ga0116230, IMG submission 88678) | Host-associated microbial communities from peat moss isolated from Minnesota, USA - S1T2_Fd - Sphagnum fallax MG | ecosystem: Host-associated > Plants > Peat moss > Unclassified | place...
GCGCGAGCGGCGCGAGTCGCAGGACCGAGTCCCACAGGCTCTTGGCCGCAGCCTCGTCATTGGGCGGAAAGAATTCAAAAGAAACGGCGACGGCTTGCGACATGGTTTCATCATGCGGGCGACAGGATTATGATTCAAACTCATTATCTTCATAATGAGAATGAATCGAGTTCATGACTAAGACAGCACTCGAATTGCGGCACCTGGAAACGCTGTTGGCACTCGCCGAATGCGGCAGCTTGTCCAAAGCAGCCGAACGCCTGTACCTCACTCAATCCGCGCTTTCGCACCAATTGAAGGCCTTGGAGGCGCATTTTGGCCTCGGCATCGTCGAAAAGAACGTGCGACCCCTGCGGTTTACTGCGATCGGCCACCGGCTGCTCGCCTTGGCGCGTAAGGTCTTACCGGAGGTTGCGGAAGCCGGGCGTGATATCGCGCGCCTGGCCGAAGGCCATGGCGGACCCCTGCGTGTTGCAGTGCAGTGTCATAATTGCTTCGACTGGCTCATGCCCGCGATGGACGCCTACCGCTCGCTGTGGCCCGAAGTCGAACTCGACATCGTCTCGGGATTCGTCGTCGACCCGCTACCGCTGCTCGAGCGTTCGGAAGCGGAACTTGCGGTGGTCCATGACGAGCATGAGCCGAGACCGAATCTGACCTTCAGCCCGCTGTTCCGCTATGAGAGTGTCGCGCTGATGAGTCCCCGGCACCGGCTCGCCGCCAAGACCTGGCTCGAGGCCGCGGACTTCGCCGACGAAACCCTGATCACCTACCCGGTCCCCGACGAGATGCTTGACGTGATGAAACACTGCCTGCTGCCAGCGCAGGTGAACCCGCGCCGACGCACGGCGGAACTCACGGTGGCGATCCTGCAGCTGGTCGCGAGCGGTCGCGGGATCGCGGCGCTACCCTCCTGGACCGTCGGCAACTATATCGATCGCGGCTATGTGGTCTCACGCCCCATCGGTCGCGGCGGCCTGTTCTGCGAGCTGTACGCGGCAACGACGCGCGCCGGCGCGGAGACCGCCTATATTCGCGAGTTCATCGCCTTGACGCGCGCGCAAAGCCTCACGGAGCTGCGCGGCGTCTCAGCCTTGTGAGCGGCTAAGCGCTCGTGCGCTACTTCGCGGCGCCGTTCTTGGTCTTCTCGATGAAGGCTGCGACGTTCGCGTGCAACTCCTTCAGTGCGGGCTCATGCGCATAGACCATGTGACCCGACTGGTAGAAGTGCGTCTCGATGTTCGCCTGTAGGGACGACTCGATCGGCAGCTGGCGCAGTTCGTAAACGGCCGCAAAATACGGCGTTGCGAGATCGTAATAGCCGCCATTGAGCTGCACTTTGAGATTGGGATTTTGCTGCATCGTGACGGCAAGATCCGGCATGACGTTCGTGGGACCCGGCACTTTCATGGGCACACCCGGCGGTTGATGCAAGAAATCCCAGTTTCGGCCCGCATCGACTTCGGCCTTATAGATCTTCTTTTCCCCGAACTTGAGCGTGGTACGCACGTAATCATTGAACGCCGAAACGTAAGCCGAGGAGATTGCCGCGGATTGCGGATCGTAGTCCGCCTCCTTGCTCATGGGATCGATCGTGGGGCCTGCAAAGCGCGTGTCGAGGCGACCCGCCGTGGTCTCGCTGCCGAGCAGGTTCTTCTCGAACTCGCCGCCATTGACGCGCAAATTGGCGCGCTCGATATAGTCGACGGGCAGACCCGTGTAGCCGTGCAGCTTGGCAGCGATCGCCGCCTTGCGCTCGGGACTCAAGGTCGCGCCCGCCAACAGCGCCTGCGCGTAGTCGCCGAGCGCGAAGCGCTCGACTTCCCGCAGCAGAGGTTCGAGGTCCGCGGGCTGATTCGGCAAGCGGTGGTGATACCAGGCCGTTGCGGTATAGGTCGGCAACGCCAGGATATACGGCAAATCGACGCCGGGATTCAATTGCGGCGCATCGACGCCATCGTCGAAATTGAGCACCTGCGAGAGCAGGATCACGCCGTTCAGATCGATCGACTTCTCGTTCTGCAGCAGATACGCGACCGCGGCCGAGCGCGTCGTCCCGTAGCTCTCGCCGAACAGATACTTGGGCGAATTCCAGCGCGCATGCCTGGTCAGGAACTCGACGATGAAATTGGCGAATGCATGCGCGTCTTGATCGACGCCGTAGAACGCCTTCTCCTTGTCGGCGCCGCGCAGGTGACCGAAGCCCGTGCCGGGTGCATCGATGAACACGAGATCGCTGACGTCGAGCAGGCTGTATTCGTTGTCGACGACGCGATACGGCGCAGCGGGGCTATGCGTATCGTCGGCCGTCACGACGCGCTTCGGACCAAATGCGCCCATGTGCAACCAGACGGTCGATGAACCGGGGCCGCCGTTGTAGATGAAGGTGATCGGCCGGCGCGGATCCTCTTTGTCGCCTTTGAAATAGGCGACGTAGGACATGCTCGCCTCCGGCGGTTGGGGCGGCGGCGTACCGCCATGATCGCCGAGCGGCGGTGCATCGTCGTCCATCGGATCCTTGAGGTGCACGACCAAGAGACCAGCCTCGGCTTGAAAGCTCAGCGGGTGTCCGCCGATCGTGATCGAGCCTTGGGTCGTTTGATGCTCGTCCTGCAGGAAACGCGGCGATTCGGTCGGTTCAGGCACGACCGAGATCTTGGTGTCCGGATGATCGGACGGCGTCGTATGCTCGGCAGCCACGGCGCCGGAAGCCAACGCGCTCGCACACAAAGCCGCGCACATCAAACCGCGGTATCCCTTCAATCGCATCGCCTACCTCCCCTTCCAGGTGAACAATTTTGGCGCGCCATCTTAAAGGTTGCCGCCGCGTTAAGCACGGGTAATAATCCATTACTAACTCAAGACAATCACGGATAAATCTCATGCGCGCAGCCAGCAGTTTCACGATCCTTCGTCGTGCCGTCTCGGCCGCATGCGCCCTGACGCTGCTCGCGAGTTTGACCGCATGCGGCGATTCCAACGACGATGCGACCCAGAAGATCAACGGGGATATTCACGCGGTTGCGGGCAAGACCTACGGTGCCGTCGATTCGGTCAACGGCGCAATTCACATCGACGACAACGCCGCGGTTGCGAGCGCGACCACGGTCAACGGCGACATCCACGTGGGTGCCCACGCAAGCGCCGGTTCGGTCAAGACCGTCAACGGCGAGATCACGCTGGGTAGCGGCGCCCATGTCACGGGTTCGATCACCTCGGTCAACGGCGAACTGAAGCTGCACGATGGCGCCGATGTCGCCAAGGGTCTGACCAACGTCAACGGCGAGATCACGGTCGCTTCGGCCCACGTCGCCGGCGGTATTCGCACGGTGAACGGCAATATCACGCTCTCCGGCAATACCCATGTGGAGGGCGGCATCGTGGTCGAGAAACCAAGCGGCGTGATCAACTTCAACGGCAAGCCGCCGCGCGTCGTGATCGGGCCCGGCGTGACGGTGGACGGCGAGTTGCGCTTCGAGCGACCGGTGACGCTCTACGTCAGCGACAAAGCGACGATCGGGCCGGTGAGCGGCGCGACCGCGGTTCAGTTCACGGGCGACACGCCGCCGGCGGGCTGACGCGGAGTCGCGTAGCCGTCGGTCAGCGTCGCCAGAAACACGAGCAGGTCGTCGATGTCGGCCGCGCTCAGAGCGGGCGCAGCGCCGACGCGGCGGTCGAACGGCGCCTCGACGTCGACATTTTTGTGATAAGCGGCAGGCAAGTCATCGAAGCGTTGGATGCTGCCGTCGCGGGCTTTGGCGTACCAATGCTCGGGCGCGAGATCTCTCTCGTTGTACCAGCGCAGCACATCGACGAGCCGGTGCAGCCGCCCGTTATGGAAGAACACGTGGCGCGTGGCCACGTTGCGCAGCGACGGCGTGCGAAACATGCCGCAATACTCTTTCCTGGCCGCGAGGTCGCGGCGCAACGGACCGCAGAGACCAAGGTCGTAGTACTGCGGGTCAGCATTGGCAGCGATCTCGGCATTGCGCGGCACACCGATTGCCACATAGCCGAAATCCGTGAATTGCGGAAAACCGCCGGCCTTGATCCCACTCGGGTGACAGCGCGCGCAATTGCCGCGTCGCGGATCGTTGAATGCCGCGAGACCCCGTAACTCCTGCGCCGACAAGCTCGTTTGACCCCGCAACCAAGCGTCATATTTGCTCGTGTATGGATAGAAGAGCGCGGGCACCTGCTGAAACGTCTCGAGCGCCAGCAAGCCGGCTCGCAATAATTTCGCATCGTCACGCATGGCCTGCGCGCCGAACGTGGTCTCGAACTCATGAAAGTACGTCGTTCGCCGCAAGGCCGCGGTCACCGCTTGCTCGTCGGCGTTCGCCATCTCGAGCGGCGACAAGAGCGGCTCCAAGGCCTGGGCATGAATCGACTGCGCGCGCCCATCCCAGTCGCGGCCGCCCGCGGGACCTTGGTCGATGCTGTCGTTCTCGTCGTCGTCGGTGTAATGCTCGGTGAAGGGCGGGATCGTCTGCGCGTACATGAGCGATGGTACGGCACGCAAACCCATACTCTGCCCGTCCACGCCGCCAAGTCGCACGGACCGATCGTCAGGCGGCCCAAAGTGGCTGGCCGGATCATGGCAACTCGCACATGCGAGTTTTCCGGACGCCGATAGCGAGGGATCGGAAAAAAGCTCGCGTCCCAAGTGGCTCATTGCGGCGGGCAAGGGCTGCTTGTCGAAGCTATCGGCGTAAAAGGCGGCATCGGCGCCACGCGGTTCGGCCGCAGCGCCACCCGGTATCGCGACGGTCAGCAGCAGCGCCGCCAACTTCGTCGACGTGTTCAAACGCGCACCCGGTGCGGGTCGCTCAATGCACGCTGGTGCCGGCGGCGCCCGGCGGCGTTGCCGCGAACAATTGGGCGACATCGACCGCATCGAACAAGTAGGCGCGATTGCAAAAGTCGCAACGCACTTCGACTTCGCCGCGCTCCGCGAGTACGGATTGCGTTTCCTTCTCGCCGAGTCCCTGCAACATGCCGCCGACGCGTTCGCGCGAACAGCGGCAACGAAAATAAACCGGCGACGGTTCATACAGACGCACGTCGTCTTCATGGAACAGACGGTGCAAGATTTCCGTATCGGCCAACGTCACCAACTCCTCGCCGGTCAGCGTGTCGCCGATCAATTGAACGCGCCGCCAGGCATCGTCGATGGCCGCATCGTCGAGTGAGGCGCCCTGACCTGAGTCCTTGCCGCCCTCGCTCGGCAAGCGCTGCAGCAGCATGCCGGACACGCCGGTCTCGGTCGCAAACAGCCAGAGCCGCGTCGGTAATTGTTCGGAGTTCTCGAAATAGCGCTGCAGCGAATCGGCGAGGCGCCCGCCGGTGATCGGCACGATTCCTTGATAACGCTGTGATTTGTCGTCCGATTCCAGGGTCACGGTCAAATTTCCCGTGCCCAACAACTCGGCGAATTCCTGTACATCGGCAATCGGCCCCCGGTCCGTCTCGTCGCGATAGCGCGCAAGCCCGCGCACGCCGAGCCCACTCGTGCATTGCGCGAGCAACAAATGCACGGGGCCGTCGCCCTGTAACTGCAAGGACAGCGCGCCCTCGAACTTGATCGTGCCGGCAAGCAAGAGCGATGCCGCAACGGCTTCGCCGAGCGTGTTGCGGATGGCCGGCGGGTATTCGCGGTGCTCGATCAATGCGCGCCAGGCGGCGTCGAGGTGCACCAAATGGCCCCGAATCGGGTAGCCCTCGAACAAGAAGCGGTGCAAACAATCGCGATCGTGCATGGAGACTTAGGGTCCTCCGAGCTTGGCCTTGAGCAACTCATTGAGCTGCGCCGGGTTCGCTTTGCCCTGGGTCGCCTTCATGACCTGCCCGACGAAGAAGCCGAACAGCTTGTCCTTGCCGGACCGGTACTCGGCGAGCTGCGCGGGGTTGGCAGCCATCACGGCATCGATCGCAGCATCGATCGCACCGCTGTCCGAAATCTGCTTCAATCCCTTGGCGGCAATGATGCTGTCGGCGTCGCCGCCCTCGGACCACATCGCCTCGAACACGTCCTTGGCAATCTTGCCCGAAATCGTCTGATCGACGATGCGCGCGAGCAGCCCCGCGAGCGCCTGCGGCGCCACGCGCGAGGCATCGATGTCGAGACCGTCGCGATTGAGCGCGCTCGACAATTCGCCCATGACCCAGTTGGCGGCAAGCTTCGCATGCGACGGGCCGGCCTTGGCGACCACGGCCTCGAAGTACGCGCCCAACTCACGGCTTGCCGACAGAACGCCGGCATCGTAGGGCGACAAACCGAAATCGGCCGCGAAACGCGCCGCCTTCTCGTCCGGCAGCTCCGGCAGACTGGTTCGCACCTGAGCCACGAAGGCCGGGTCGATCTCGAGCGGCAGCAGATCCGGATCCGGGAAGTATCGATAGTCGTTGGCCTCCTCTTTCGAACGCATCGAGCGCGTCTCGTGCTTGTCGGAGTCGTACAGCCGCGTCTCCTGCAGCACTTTGCCGCCACTCTCGATGAGTTCGATCTGCCGCGCGACCTCGTATTGGATGGCCTTTTCCACGAAGCGAAACGAGTTCAAATTCTTGATCTCGGCGCGCGTGCCGAATTTTTCCTGGCCGCGCGGCCGCACGGAGACGTTCGCATCGCAGCGGAACGAGCCCTCCTGCATGTTGCCGTCGCAGATCTCCAGGTAGCGCACCAGCGTGTGGACCTTCTTCATATACGCGACCGCTTCCTTGGCCGAGCGCATGTCCGGTTCGGAGACGATTTCGAGCAGGGGCGTACCGGCCCGGTTCAAGTCGATGCCGCTCGCGTGCGCAAGACCCTCATGCAGAGACTTGCCGGCATCCTCTTCGAGATGCGCGCGCGTGATGCCGATGGTCTTGACCGATCCGTCGTCGAGGACGATCTTCAAGGAACCGCGCTTGACCACGGGGTCCTCGTATTGGCTGATCTGATAGCCCTTCGGAAGATCCGGATAGAAGTAATTCTTGCGCGCGAAAATCGAGCGCCGGGCCACCTCGGCGCCGATGCTGAGGCCGAATTTGACGGCCATCCGGACCGCTTCGGCGTTCAAAACCGGCAGCACGCCGGGGTAGGCCAAATCGACGAGACTCGCCTGCGAATTCGGCGCGGCGCCGTAGGCTGTGGCCGCCCCCGAGAAGATCTTCGACTTGGTCGCCAGTTGCGCGTGAATTTCGAGCCCGACGACGACTTCCCAATCACTCATTATTCATACCCGCGCGGCGCCAAGCTGTGCCAGTCCGACGCCATTTGATACTGGTGAGCAGCATTCAGCAGTCGCTCCTCGGAGAAATGCGGCCCGATCAGCTGCAAGCCCATCGGCAAACCGTCGATGAGACCGCAGGGCATCGAGAGGCCCGGCAAGCCGGCGAGGTTCGCGCCGATCGTGTAAATGTCGTTGAGATACATCGTGATCGGATCGTCGACCTTGGCGCCGATCGCAAATGCCGGCGTCGGCGTCGTCGGGCCGATCAGCACATCGACCTGCGTAAACGCGGCGCGAAACTCGTCCGTGATCAACTGCCGCACCTTTTGCGCCTTCAAATAGTAGGCATCGAAGTAGCCGGCGGAAAGCACATAGGTGCCCGTCATGATCCGGCGCTTTACTTCGGCACCGAAACCTTCGCCGCGCGAGCGACAGTACAGGTCCTTGAGATCCTTCGGGTCATCGCAGCGATAACCGAAGCGCACGCCATCGAAGCGCGACAGATTCGACGAGCATTCAGCCGGGGCGACGACGTAATAGGTCGGCACCGACAGGGGCAAATGCGGCAGGCTGACCTCGACCGTCACAGCGCCCAAGCGCCGATAGACTTGCAAGGCGTTTTCGATCAGCGCGCGGTTCCTCGCCTCGAGCCCGGTAAAGAATTCGGCCAACAAGCCGATTCTCAGGCCTTTGAGCGGCCGGTCCAAGGCGGCCCCATAATCGGGAACCGGTACGTCGACGCTAGTCGAATCCTTGGGATCAAAGCCGGCCATGGCCTGCAAAACGATCGCAACGTCGGCGGCCGAGCGGGCAAACACACCGGCCTGATCGAGACTCGATGCGAACGCAATCATGCCGTAGCGGGACACGCGTCCATAGGTGGGCTTCAGCCCCGTGATTCCGGTCAAGGCGGCGGGCTGACGGATCGAACCACCGGTATCGGTGCCCGTCGCGAACGGCGCCAATCGCGCCGCGGTCGCGGCCGCCGAACCGCCGGAAGAGCCGCCCGGCACCTTGCTCGTATCCCAGGGGTTCTTGACGGGGCCGTAAAAGCTCGTCTCGTTCGATGAGCCCATGGCGAATTCGTCCATGTTGGCTTTGCCCAGCATCACGGCTCCCGCCACGCTCAGCCGCTCGACGACGGTCGCATCGTAGGGAGCGATGAAGTTGTCGAGCATGCGCGAACCGCAGCTCGTGCGCACACCGTGTGTGCAAAAAATGTCTTTATGGATGAGGGGGATGCCGAGCAGAGGCGCGGCTTCGCCGGAGGACCGACGCCGATCTGCGACAGCCGCGGCCGCGAGTCCAAGCTCGGCCGTCGGGGTAATCACGGCATTGAGGGCCGGATTGAGCCGCTCGATGCGATCCAGGAAATGGCGCGTGAGCTCGACGCTCGATACCTGCTTTTTCGCCAAGAGATCGGCCAATTCGCCGATGGAACGGTTGTGGAGCATCCGCGTGAACCTTATTCGATGACCCGCGGCACGACGTAGAGCCCGGCCTGAACGCTCGCGGCATTCGCCTGATACTCTTCATGGTGATCGGTCTCGGTCACCACGTCATCGCGCAGGCGCTGACTCTGACCCTCGAGTGGGTGAGCCATGGGCAGCACGGCGCCGGTATCGACCTTGGCGAGATCGGCGACAAAATCAACGATGCTCGACAAGCTCGCCACATAGACGGGCATCTCTTGTTCGGTGATCGACAGGCGCGCAAGCTGCGCGATCTTCTCGACTTCTGGACGGGTCAGGCTCATGGGCTTAAGGGTTGTGTGCGCTGCAAAGGCGCAAAAAAGCTTGCAAAGATCATACACGTTGCCTTGCTGAAAGTCCTATCGGTTGTTACATTAGCGCAACTTTTTTACCCCCTTTCGCACTAGAAAAACATCGCATGTTCAAACGCCTTCGAGGTTATTTTTCCAATGACCTCTCGATCGATCTTGGAACCGCCAACACACTGATCTACGTGCGCGAGCGCGGTATCGTTTTGAACGAGCCGTCGGTCGTCGCCGTTCAGGACGAACCGACACGAGGCGGTAAGATCATCGTCGCCGTCGGCGTGGAGGCCAAAAACATGCTCGGCCGTACGCCCGGGCACATAACCGCCGTGCGGCCGATGAAAGACGGCGTAATCGCCGATTTCACGTACACGGAGAAAATGCTCCAGTATTTCATCAAGAAAGTGCATGGCAACCGCTTCTTGAGCCCCAGCCCGCGTGTGCTCGTCTGCGTGCCATTCGGCTCGACGCAAGTCGAGCGGCGCGCGATCAAGGAATCGGCCGAAGGCGCGGGCGCGCGCAGTGTCGATATCGTGCCGGAGCCCATGGCCGCCGCGGTCGGTGCCGGCTTGCCGGTCCAAGAGGCGCGCGGCTCCATGGTGCTCGACATCGGCGGGGGCACCTCGGAGGTCGCCGTGATCTCCCTGAACGGCATCGTCTATGCGGCCAGCGTGCGCATCGGCGGCGACAAGTTCGACGAGGCGATCACGAACTATGTCCGCCGCAATTACGGGATATTGATCGGTGAGGCGACCGCGGAGCGTATCAAGCTCGAAATCGGCTCCGCGTATCCTGGCCAACAAGTTCGAGAAATTTCGGTCAAAGGCCGCAACCTGTCCGAAGGCGTGCCGCGCAGCTTCACTTTGAATTCCAATGAAATCCTCGAGGCGCTCCAGGAGCCCCTGCAAGGCATTGTCGGAGCCGTCAAGCAGGCACTCGAGCAAACGCCGCCGGAACTCGGTGCCGACGTCGCCGAGCGAGGCATCGTGCTCACGGGCGGCGGCGCCCTGCTCCGCGATGTCGACAAGTTGCTGATGGAGGAGACCGGATTACCGGTCGTTGTGGCGGACGATCCGCTCACTTGCGTTGCCCGAGGCGGCGGTCGCATCCTCGAACTCACTGAAGAGCATGGACCGGGCATCTTCGGATTGGAGTAATTAGGGCGACTAGGGAAGCCCGTACCCATGGTCGCATTTCGTAGTTCCGATACTTCCGGCCGTTCCTCGGGACTTCTCGCCCGCTGCATACTGTTCTCCCTGCTCGCCTTGGGTTTGATGATCCTCGACAAGCGCTACGAGAATCTAGGCCATATCCGCCGCATGCTCTCGGTGATCGCCTACCCGATCGAGGTCGCCGTCGCCAGCCCCTTCCAGGGCTGGGCGTGGCTGCGCGAGAGCGTGACCACGCGCGAGACGCTGCGCGCCGATAAGCTCAAATTGGAGGACGAACTGCGCGCGGCGCGGATCCGGCTGCAGCGCCTCGATGCCCTCGAGGCGGAGACCCGGCGGCTGCGGGCGCTGCGCGACAACACGGTCGGCGTTGGCTCGCGCTTTCTCGTCGGCAACATCATGGATGTCGATCTCGATGCGTTCCGTGCGCGCGTGCTCGTCGACAAAGGCGCGCGCGACGGCGTCTACGTCGGGCAAGCGGTGCTGGATGCCGGTGGCGTGTTCGGCCAAGTCTCGCGCGTCGACCAGCTGACGAGCGAGGTCATCTTGATCAGCGACGCCACCCACGCGATTCCAGTGCAGGACAACCGCAATGGCCTGCGCACCGTGGCGGTCGGCACCGGCGAAGTCGGTCACCTGAAGCTGCCGTATATCTCCACCGCGGCCGATATTCTCAAGGGCGACCTGCTCGTGACCTCGGGCCTAGGCGGCCGCTTTCCGGTCGGCTATCCGGTCGGCACCGTGCAATCGGTGAAACGCGACCCGGCGCAGTCGCTTGCCGAGGTGGAAGTGACGCCGGCGGCGGCACTCGATCGCTCGCGCGAACTCATGTTCGTCTGGTTGCCGACCGGCACCCAGGCACCCGGCGCGGCACCAGGCAGCGCTCCGGTCGCTGCGCCGACCACTGCGCCGACCGCTGCTGTGCCGACCGCCGCGCCGGCGGCACATCCGGATGCGAATAAACCGCCGGTGGCTCCCACACCGCCGGGGGCCACCAAGAAATGATGCGCGACGAACGCATCAGCCGCCTGCCCATGGCCCTGTCGGCACTGGTTGCGCTGACCTTCGCGATCGTGCCTCTGCCCAGTGTCTTGGACGCCTTTCGCCCCGATTTTCTCGTCTTGGTCGTCTTTTATTGGTCGATCCAATCGCCGCGCACCGGCGGCCTGACGCTCGCTTTCGTCGCGGGCCTCGCGCTCGACGTCATCAAGGGCGTGGTTCTGGGCCAGCATGCGCTGGCGCTGACGCTGATGGCGGCCTGGGCGACGCAGCTGCGTCTGCGCATCCGGGTATTCTCGATCCTGTCGCAATCGCTGACAATTTTTGCCTTGCTCACCGGCTATCAGTTCATACTATTTTGGATAGACGGAGCCACGGGCAATCCGGTCACTTACTTCGGTCGCTGGTTAGCCCCGGTCACCGGCGCCTTGATTTGGCCCCTGGTGGTCAGCGGGCTCGGTCGCATTCATGGGAAATAGATGATTTTCGATGAATTCTCGCCGTCACGCACGCGCCGCACATTGACGGCCGGCGGTCGCACCCTGCGCGCTCTGGGCTTGGATGGGCCCCTGACCGGCGTGCTCGCGATCATCGTGATTATCGGCATCCTGGTCGTCTACAGCGCCTCCGGCCAAAACATCAAGATGGTCGAGCATCACTTGGGCAATATCGCGATCGCCGTGGCCGCCATGGTCGCGCTCGCCAAGTTCGCCACACCGCAGTACTTGCGCCTGTTCACGCCGATTGCCTACGTCGCCGGCATCCTGCTGCTCGTGGTCGTCGATGTGACCGGCCACATCGGCAAGGGCGCGCAGCGTTGGCTCGATGTCGGCTTCATTCGTTTCCAGCCTTCGGAAATCATGAAGCTTGCCGTGCCGATGATGTGTGCTTGGTATCTGCACGAACGCGCCCTGCCGCCGAAATTCACGGATCTGCTGGTGATGGGCGTTATGATTGCGGTGCCGACCGCGATGATCGTGATGCAGCCGGATCTCGGCACGGCGCTCCTGATCGCGGCATCGGGCCTGATCGTGATGCTGCTCGCCGGCCTGCAAATCCAGATCATCCTGATCTCCATTCCGATTTTGATCGGTCTCGCCTGGGCCGGTTGGCATTTCATTCACGAGTATCAGCGCCAACGCATCCTCACCTTCATCAACCCCGAAAACGACCCGCTCGGCGCCGGGTATCACATCATTCAGTCGCAAATCGCGATCGGCTCGGGCGGCGTGTTCGGCAAGGGCTATATGAACGGCAGCCAGGCCAGATTGGAATTCCTGCCCGAACGCTCGACCGACTTCATCTTCGCGGTCATCGGCGAGGAATTCGGGCTGCTCGGCCAGCTGCTGATCCTCTGCCTCTATGCGCTCGTGATCGGCCGGTCGCTGTATCTCGCGATGGAGGGGCAGGACACCTATTCGCGGCTCACTGGCGGAGCGATAGCGCTCAGCTTCTTCGTCTACGTGTTCGTCAATTCCGGCATGGTCAGCGGCATTTTGCCCGTGGTGGGCGTACCGCTGCCGCTGATCAGCTATGGCGGCACATCGATGGTGACCTTGCTGGCGGGATTCGGCATCCTCATGGCGCTACACTCACATCGCAAGCTCATCGGATCCTGACGTTTTGGACCCACGCACCCGCGCTCGCTCGAAGCTGATCGGTCTGTGTGCCGGGCTTGTCATGACGAGCATGGCGAACACGGCCGCGCTCGCGCTCGACACGCAGCGACCCGACGTTCAAGAGTTCATAGCGATGATGGAGCAGCAGGATTCGTTCAGCGCGCCGCAGCTGCGCGAGTTGCTGCAATCGGCGACGACCCAACCTGCGATCCTGCAAGCGATGGACCGCCCCGCGGAAAAGGCCAAACTCTGGTACGAATATCGGCCGATTTTCCTCAATGAAAAGCGCATCGCAGAGGGCGTGGCCTTTTGGACGGCGCATCGGGCGCAGTTGCAGCAGGCGAGCCTGCAGACCGGGGTGCCCGCAGAGTATCTGGTCGCCATCATCGGCGTCGAAACCTCCTTCGGCCGCCTGACCGGGCACTTCCGCGTCATCGACGCACTCTCGACCTTGGCCTTCGACTACCCGCCCCGGGCGAAATTCTTTCAATCCGAACTCGAGCAATTTCTCTTGCTGACGCGCGAGGAGGATATCGATCCTTTGGCGGCCACGGGCTCGTACGCGGGCGCGATGGGTGCCCCGCAGTTCATGCCCTCGAATTACCGTCGTTACGCGGTCGATGCAGACCATGATGGTCGCATCGACCTCTGGACCGATTGGCCCGATGTCTTTGCGAGCATCGGCAATTACTTTCGGGAACATGGCTGGAACCCCGGGGATCCGGTACTGAGCGAAGCCGAGCTGGCACCGGATAGCGCAATGACGCTGGACGGCCGCAGCCTGAATTTGAACGAAACGATTGGAACCTTGCGCGCCCGCGGCATCCGCTTCGATACGGCTTTGCCGATCAATGCGCGCGCGCTCTTGATCGCGGCCGACGAGCCGGACGGAGTTCACTGGCGCGTGGGCTATGAGAACTTCTACGCGATCACGCGCTACAACCACAGCGCCCTGTACGCGATGGCCGTTTACGAGCTCGCGACCACGCTGAAAGCGAGAACCGCATTTTGAGTTGCAGCACCTGGCGCGTAAGCGCGGCGGTCGGCGTCGTCGCCGTCACGCTCGCGGCCTGCGCAACGGCGCCGCAACGCACCACACCCCCGCCGCCGCCGTCGGCTGTGCCGCCCAACCAGGCGCCGCGCCCACCGTTCGCCCCGGAATCCGTGCCCGACGCCGTGCCGCGGGTCGAACCGCGCTCGCGCTACGGAAACCCGCCGTTTTACGAGGTGTTCGGCAAACGCTACTACGTGATGCCCTCGAGCGTCGGCTACGTCGAACGCGGCGTCGCGTCCTGGTACGGCCCCGGCTTTCACGAGATCCGGACCTCCACGGGCGAGCCGTATGACATGTACGGCATGACGGCGGCCCATAAGACGCTGCCGCTGCCGGCCTATGTCCGCGTCACGAATTTATCGAACGGCCGCAGCATCGTCGTGCGCGTCAATGACCGCGGCCCCTTCGTCGGCAACCGGATCATTGATTTGTCGTATACGGCGGCCGCCAAGCTCGACATGCTGCGCAACGGCACGGCCTTCGTCGAGGTGCGCGCACTCGATCCGACCCAGCCCAACGGCGGCGAGGCGCCGACGCTTGCGCAAGTGCCCGCAGCGACGCAAACGCCCCCAACGCAGCAGCCCGCTGTACCGCAGCCATCGACCGCTCCCGCCGCAGCCGTAGCGACGCCGACTGTGGTCTCGCCGCCCGACAGGACTCTTTATATACAAGCGGGTGCCTTCTCCGATCCCGCCAACGCCGAGCGGCTCGCCGCCAAACTTCGCGGCGGCGGCTACGACAAGGTCTTTGTGCGCGAAGACAGTATCGCGGGCCGCAAGTTGTTCCGCGTGCGCATCGGACCCGTGCCCGACGTGGCGGAATTCGACCGCCTCGTCGCCGCGCTCGACCAGATTGGCATCAAGGATGCGCATCTCGCCCTCGACTAGCGACGCGAGCGACTGGTTTAGCCGGTACACTAGAGGGCTTTAACCGAGGATTCTGCGCCCCATGCACCGTTTGCTCTTTGCCAGCCTGCTCATCGCCCTGGCCGCGCTTGCCCCCTGCCGCGCCGCCGACAGTCCGATTCCGACCCCGCCCGCCGTCGACGCGCGCGCCTACATCGTCGTGGATTTTCGAACCGACAAGGTCTTGGCCGCAAAGGATGCCGTCGCGCGCATGGAGCCCGCAAGCCTCACGAAGCTCATGACCGCCTACATCGTGTTCTCGCAGTTGAGCACTGGCAAACTCAAACTCGATGAGCCGGTCGTGGTCAGCGAGCATGCCTGGCGCTCCGAGGGCTCGCGCAGTTTCATCGAACTCGGCAAACCCGTGCCGGTGCAGACCTTGATCTTAGGCATGATCGTGCAAAGCGGCAACGATGCGACGATCGCCCTCGCCGAGCGCATCGGCGGCACGGAGGAGACCTTTGCACAGCTCATGAACTCCACGGCGCAGCGCTTAGGCATGGTCGGCACGCATTTCGAGAACAGCAGCGGGCTGCCTTCGCCCCAGCACTACACGACCGCGCGCGACATGTCCCTGCTCGCCGCCGCCTTGATCCGCGACTTCCCGCAGTATTACCACTGGTTCTCCGAGCACGAATTCGAATACAACGGCATCAAGCAGCAGAACCGCAACGGCCTGTTGAGCGCCGACCCCACGGTCGACGGACTGAAGACCGGCCATACGGACTCGGCCGGCTACTGTCTCGTGACCTCGGCGCAGCGCAACGGCATGCGCCTGATCTCGGTCGTGCTGGGTTCGACGAGCATGAAGGCGCGCGAAAATGCGAGCGCCGCCCTGCTGGGCTATGGCTTCACGTTTTACGAAACGCCCCTGGTCGTTAAGGCCGGTACGGTCTTGTCGACGGCCCCGGTTTGGAAGGGCGAAAAGCCCAGCGTCGATATCGGAATACAGCACGATCTCTACGTGACCGTGCCGCGCGGCAGCGCGGCGGAACTCAAGACGGCCGTGGATGTGCAGCCGCGCTTGTTCGCACCGCTCACGACGGCGAGCGTGGTCGGCGAGGTCCGTGTCATGGCCGGCACTCAGAAACTCGCCAGCGCGCCCGCGCACCCGCTCGCGAACGTCGCGCTGGGCGGCTGGTGGCGTCGCCTCGTCGATACAATCCGGCTTTGGTTTGCCTGAGGGCGAATCGGCGTGCCGCTGCCGATTTGTTATTTGAACGGCGAGTTCCAAGCGTTGGAACGTGCGCGGATCTCGCCGCTCGACCGCGGCTTTCTGTTCGGTGATGCCGTGTATGAGGTCATTCCGGTCTATGCGGGTCGTCCGTTTCGCTTCCGTGAGCATTTCGATCGTCTCGCGCGCAGCCTCACGGAAATTCGCATGAGCGTACCGCTCAGTCATGCCGACTGGGCCACGATTTGCCGCGAGCTCATTGCCTGCAACGAGGCCGAGACCAAGGACAGTTATTTATATGTCCAGGTGAGCCGCGGCGCCGAGTTCGGCAGGAATCACGCCTGGCCGCCCGACCTCGCACCGACACTGTTCGCTTATCTAACGGAGCTCACCCCGATCTCTACCGAACTCCTGGAGCGCGGCGTGGCGGCAATCACCGCAACCGATACTCGCTGGGCGCGCCGCGACATCAAGTCGACTGCGCTGCTCGCCAACGTCTTGCTCAAGAAGCTGGCTGCCGATGCCGGGGCCTTCGAAACCATCTTGATCGAAGACGGCTTCTTGACGGAGGGCTCATCGACGACGGTCCAGATCGTGCGCGCGGGCGTGCTCTATACGCCGCCGAACGGCCGGCAGATCCTGCCCGGAACCACACGCGATGTCGTGACCGAACTCGCGGCGCGACTCGCGATGCCGAGCGAGGTCGGTGTCATCAGCGCACAAGAATTACGCACGGCCGACGAGATTTGGCTCAGTTTCTCGACGCGCGGCGTCTTGCCCGTGACCTCGCTGGACGGCGTCCCGGTCGGCACCGGGAGACCCGGTGCCGCGTTTCGGCGACTGCATGACGCGTTCGTGAGCTATCGGCTCGAACTAGCCGGAGTACCGCTGTTGTGAGCACACCCAGTCTCTTGGAGTTTCCGACGGAATTTCCGATCAAAGTCGTCGGCCGTCCGGATGGCGACGTGCGCGCGATCAGCCAGGAAATCGTCGAGCGCTTCGCCGGAACGCTGCCGGAATCCAGCATCCGCGAGCGCGCCAGCGCCGATGGCAATTTCCTCGCGATCACCTACCTCATCGTCGCGCAAAGCCAGGCCCAGCTCGACGACATTTACCGCGAACTCTCGGCTTGCAAGGCCGTGATCATGGCGCTCTAAGGCTTGGTAAAGCGCAGTTCGCGCAACAGGTGCCGCAACAGGCCCTGGGTCACGGCATCGAGATCGTGGCCGGCGCCGAGGTCGGCAAGCTGAGTCACGGCGAGTCCCGGGTAGCCACAGACGTTGATGCGGCCGAAGGGCTCGAGATCGAGCGCGACGTTGAGCGCGAGTCCGTGATAACTCGCGCCGCGGCGCACCCGTAGGCCGACGCTCGCCAATTTAGCGCCGTTCACGTAGACGCCCGGCGCCTCGCGCCGCGCGAGCGCTTCGATGCCGCGCTCTGCGGCATAGCCGATCACGGACTGCTCGAGCCCGACGACCAAATCGCGCACGCCCAGGCGATGCCGCTTCAAATCGATCAAGGGATAGACCAAGAGCTGGCCAGGGCCGTGGTAGGTCACCTGACCGCCGCGATCGATGGGCACGACCGGGATGTCGCCGGGTGCGAGCAAGTGCTCGCGACTGCCGTTCAGCCCAAGCGTGAACACGGGCGGATGCTCGGCAAACCAAATTTCGTCGGGCGTGGCTGCATCGCGCTGGTCGGTAAACGCCTGCATCGCCCGCCATGTCGGCTCGTAAGCGACGAGCCCCAAGCGGCGAATCACCGGACTCGCGCTCATCCGCCGAGGCGGCGGTTGTCCAATCCCGCGTTATTGCGTGCGAGCGCCTGCTCGGCGCGATAGCTCGAGCGAACCAGCGGCCCCGAGACACACTCGAGAAATCCGAGTTCCAGTGCCTCGGCGCGGTAGCGATCGAATTCGGTCGGCGTCACGAAGCGCGCGATCTCCAGATGATTGACCGTGGGTCGCAGGTACTGACCCAGGGTCAGGATGTCGACGTCGGCGGCGCGCAACTCGACCATGGTGCGGCGAATCTCGACATCGCTTTCACCCAGGCCCAGCATCAGACTGGTCTTGGTCAGCACGTCCGGCCGATGCCGCTTCGCAAACTGCAAAACGCCCAGGGTCTGTGCGTAGCCCGCGCGCGCATCGCGGACCGGATGCGTCAAGCGTTCGACGGTCTCTACGTTCTGAGCAAACACATCGACGCCGGCATCGAGCACGGTCGCGACATCGGCCTGTTGGCCCTGAAAATCCGGAGTCAGCGCCTCGACGGCCGTGCCCGGCCGCAGCTGTTTGATCGCACGAATCGCCGCGGCATAGTGGGCGGCGCCGCCATCCGGCAAGTCATCGCGGTTGACCGAGGTCAGCACGACATACTTGAGATTCATCAATGCGACCGAGCGGGCGACGTTGTCGGGCTCCTCCGCATCGAGCCAGCCACGCGGGTTGCCCGTATCGACGGCGCAAAAGCGACACGCGCGCGTGCAAACCGCGCCCATCAACATGATCGTAGCCGTACCGGCGTTCCAACACTCGCCGATATTGGGGCACTTCGCCTCCTCGCAAACCGTGCTCAAGCGATGCTGCTTGACGATTTGCTTGACTGCGGCAAACTCGGCGCCGCTCGCGAGGGTCGCCCGCAACCACGGCGGCTTCGGCAGCGCGCGCGCCTCGGAAGCCGCCTGTTTGATGCCGTCCTTGATCGCCGTAAAGCCTTGCGGCGTCGTGTATTTCGTGCCGCTCGGGATCGCTTGCTTGAGGTCTGCCATCGCGCAATTGTATCGCATCGACACCGGCGTATCGTTTCGCGCCGTATCTCGCGCCCCTTGCCTAGCCCGGCGGCCCGTCAAGGCCCGGATTCAGCGCCTGCAGCCGCGCCGGCGTGCCGACGTCCTCCCAGACGCCGGTAAAGATCTCGGCGCCGCAGCGCCCGGCGTTCATGCTGCGAACCAATAGGGGCTTCAGGGCGAGTGGGCCGTCGGCATAGCCCGCAAAGAAGCTGCTGCGGTAGATCGCAATGCCCGCAAACGTCCAGCGCTGCGTCGCTTCCGCGAGCGCACGCCCGGCCTCAAAGCCGAAGTCCCCGCGCGGGTGCTGCACGGGATTCGGCACGAGCACGAGATTCGCATCGCAGTCAGCGGGCAGTCGCAAGCGATCGAGCGGGTAGTCGCTGTAGACATCCCCATTGACGACCGCGAACGGCCCGGGCAACAAATGCGGCAGCGCGCGGATGATTCCACCCGCCGTCTCGAGCGCGCGCGGCTGTTCCTCGCTGTAGACAATCGTGACCCCATAACGCGAACCGTCACCCAAATGATCGCGAATCTGCGCGCCGAGCCACCAGAGATTGACGACGATGCGGCCGATCTCGGCGCGAGCGCAGGCCCGCACTTGCCGCTCGATCAGCGTCTCGCCGCGCACTCGCAGCAGCGGCTTCGGTGTCGTATCGGTCAGGGGACGCATACGCTCGCCGCGGCCCGCCGCCAGGATCATCGCGGCGAGCGGGCGCAGGGCGCCGGCACTCGCGTTCAAACGAGCGCTCGTGCCTGGGCGGCGGCAAATCGCGGCACGACAAGCTGCCGCAAGAATTCGGCGAACTCTGCGGTCTCGGGATAGGCGGCGGCGGCATCGCGCGTGTACTGCAAGACGAGCGGCAGGTCATGCAAATAGCGCGATTTGCCGTCACGATAGTAAAGCCTGCAAAAAATGCCGAGCACTTTGATGTGGCGCTGCAGTCCCATCAAATCGAACCAGTGCAGGAACTCGGTTTCGTCGGCATCCAGCGCGAAGCCCGCGCGCAGCAAACGGCTGCGGTGCTCGAGCGCCCAGGAACGCACGCGCGTCGCAGGCCACGCGATATAACAGTCCTTGAGCAGAGAGACCAGATCGTACGTCAAGGGCCCGTTGACCGCGTCCTGGAAATCGATGATGCCCGGATTGTCGACAGCGAGCACCATCAGATTGCGCGAGTGAAAGTCGCGATGCACGAAGGTCGAGGGCTGCGACAGCGCGACCCTGACCAAGGCGGCGAAAATGCGGTCGAGCATCGCGCGCAGCTCGGCGTCCACGGCGAGACCGAGATGCTGCGTCAGGAACCATTGGGGCAGCAATTCCATTTCCCGGTGCAAGAGCGCGGCATCGTACGCAGGCAGGGAGCCGGCCAGCGTGCGGCCGCGAGTCTGCAACGTCGCGAGTGCGGTGAGCGCGTCGTCGTAAAGCCGGTCGACCTCCCGGCCCGCGCGCAAGGCATCCAGGTACTGATCGTTGCCGAGATCGGTCAGCAACAAAAACCCATCCCGCCGATTTTGGGCCAAGACCAGCGGCGCCTGCAGATCGATATCCGCCAGGAGCCGCGCGACGTGCACGAACGGACCGGTGTCCTCCTTGTCCGGTGGCGCATCCATGATGATGTAACTGTCGGTATCGCGGGTGAGCCGAAAATAGCGGCGAAAACTCGCATCAGCCGACGCGGGCTCGACCCGGCAGCCGGCAAAACCGAGGTCGTCACGGATCCAGCGATGCAGGGCCGTCAGGCGCAAGTCGCTCGTCGCCACGATGCTCATGTTCTCAAGTCGCTTTCATCCCGAGTTATGTACGGCAATTCGAAGTATACCGACTATAATGCGCACGCCGACATGACCTCTCCAAGGCGACCAACTTTGCACACCGACTGCTTTCCGCGCGCTGTACTTGTTTTGGCCGCCCTCATCGCGACCGCCCGCGCCCAGGCCGGCGACATGTGCCCGATCCCGCCGCACTACGTGCCGCGCTCCGCCGCTGAAATCGCGGCGGACGATCATCTGATCCATATCGAAAGCGACGGATTCACGGCCGGGGACGACGGCAACGCGGAGTTAACCGGGCGCGTGTCGGTGACACAGGATGCGCGCCGGGTCACGGCGGATACCGTGAACTACAGCGGCGACACCGGGCGCATCACGGTCTCGGGCGGCGTCGATTTCGAAGACCCGCTCGTGCGCATCGAGAGCGACACCGGCAGCTACGATCAGACCGGCGGAGCCGACTTCAAGAAATCCACGTTCGAACTGCTCGATCGGCCGGGCCGCGGCTCGGCCAATGAGCTCGCTGTCCAACCGGGCGGCAAGATCTCTCTCGAGCAGGTGCGCTACACGACTTGTCCCGTGGGCGACAAAGACTGGATGCTGCAAGCGTCCTCGATCAGCCTGGACACCGTCAAGCAAGAGGGCGTCGGGCACGGGGTCTGGATGCAGTTCAAGGGCGTGCCGATTTTCTATACGCCCTACATTTCCTTTCCGCTCGGCTCCGAGCGCAAGAGCGGCTTTCTCGTACCGATCCTCAATCACTCGGGGTCGAACGGCTACGAGATCGGTGTTTCTTATTATTTCGACCTGGCGCCGAATTACGATCTGACCCTGACGCCGGAATATCTGTCGCTGCGCGGCGTCGAGCTTGGCGGCGAATTTCGTTTCCTGACCGAAAGCTCCCATGGTCAGATCGAAACGGAATTCCTGCCGAACGACAAAGAGACCAACGACGACCGCTACTACTTTCACGTGACCGACGTGACCGACTTCAAGCCCGGTCTGCGCAGCGATGTCGACATTGCGGCGGTCAGCGACAGCAACTACTTCCAGGATTTCGGGGTGGGCTCCGAACAGACGAGCGTGACCTTTCTCGAACGAACGGCCGACCTCAAGTACTACGACGACTATTGGCGCATCCGCGGCCAGCTGCAAAACTTTCAAACGATCGACACGTCGGTCGCACCCTGGGACCGGCCCTACTCGCGCGTTCCGCGCATTGACGCCGAGGGTCTGTTCCCGCTCGGCGATACGAATTTCGAATTCGACGTCAACAGCGAGGCGGTCAATTTCTTGCGCGACCTCGGGCCATCGGGCGTGCGCATGGACGTGTCGCCGGAATTTCGTTGGGTTGAGCGGACCTCCTCGTACTTCTTCGTGCCGGCCGTCGGCTGGCACCTGACGCAATACAGTCTGCAAGATCCGAATCCAGGCGCACCCAGCGCGCCGTTTCGCTCGGTCCCCTATGCCACGGTCGACACCGGTCTGATCTTCGACCGTGACTCGGGTTCCGACAATCAGCGCACGCAGACGCTCGAGCCGCGCTTGGTGTATACCTATGTGCCCTACCGGAATCAGGACGGTCTGCCGATATTCGACTCGGCCCTGCCGGATCTGAACCTGTCGGAATTGTTCCGCGCCAATCGCTACGTCGGCATGGACCGCATCAGCGATGCCAATCAACTCAGTGCAGCCGTGACCACGCGTCTGTTCGAGCAGTCCTCGGGACAGCAACTGCTCTCGGCAACCCTCGGACAAATTCGCTATTTCGCGATACCACGCGTCGATCTCCCCTGCCAGATCGCGTACGGCGAGATACCGCCCGTGACGCTGCCCTGCCAGACACCCGAGGTGTTCAACGCCTCGGACATGGTCGGCAACATTTCGGTGACCGCCTACAAGAACTGGAGCGTGAACCTCGACTACGTCTGGGATCCCTATCGCGACCAGACCCAGAAGTCCGAATTTTCGATCCAGTACCGGCCGGACCCGTCGCGTGTGGTCAATCTCGCCTATCGTTATCAAAAGGACTCGTTCGAGCAGTGGGACGGCTCCTTCGCCTGGCCGCTCACGAATCATTGGAATGCGGTAGGACGACTGGTCTATTCGATCATGGACAAGCAAACGATCGAGCAGGTCGCCGGAATCGAGTACAAGAGCTGCTGCTGGCGGATCCAGCTCGTGCAGCGGCGCTACGTCGATAATCGTCCGGCGACACCCGGAGCGCCCACCCCCTCGCTCGGTCAGTCAATCGCTTTGGAATTGCAACTTATCGGCCTGAGCTCGGTCGGAAAAACATCGAATACTTTCCTGGAACGGTCGATTAGCGGATACTCCGCCAGCGATCAGTCTTCGCAGCCCTGAGTAGATGCCTTATGCGTAAATTATTGTATTCATTGATTATTATTTTGTCCCCCGGCATGCTGACCGGGGTCGTCCAGGCGCAGACCCGCGATCTTGGCGTACACGGCGTACTCTTGGATCGCATTGCGGCCGTGGTCAACGATGGTTTGGTCCTGCGCAGCGAACTGGACGCACAGACGGAGGCGGTCACCAAACGCCTGCAAGAGCAAAAAGTTGCGCTGCCGCCGCCGAGCGTGCTCAAGCAACAAGTCTTGGACCGACTCATATTGCAGGAGATCCAGAACCAACGCGCCAAGCGTCTGGGCGTCTCGATCTCCGACGAACAGCTGAACGGCGCACTGCAAGAGATCGCTGCGCGCAACAAGATCCCCTTCGACCAATTGCCGACCGCTCTAGCCGCTCAGGGTATCGACTACAAGCAATATCGCGAATCGATGCGCAAGGAATTGACGCTGAACCAGCTGCGGGATCGCGACGTGATCTCGCACATCATCGTGACGCCGCGCGAACTCGAGCAATTCCTGGCGCGTCAGGACAGCGCGGCCGCGAACGACCAGTTCAACGTCTCGCACATACTGTTGTCGCTGCCCGCGGCCGCGACGCCCGAACAAATCGCGGAAATCACCAAGAAAGCGAACGACATTGCAGAGCGGGCCGCCAAGGGTGAGGATTTCGGCCAACTCGCAATTGCGAACTCGAACAGCCAGACGGCCTTGGACGGCGGCTCGCTCGGCTGGCGCAAAGGCAGTCAATTGCCGCAGTTCATCCTGGACGAGGTCACCAAGATGAAGCCCGGTGAAGTCAGCGCGCCGCTGCGCACGCCGAGCGGATTCCACATCGTCAAACTCAACGAGCGGCGCAGCGGCGAAGCGCCGGTCATCGTCAACCAGATCCACGTGCGGCACATCCTGTTGAAACCGAACGAACTCGATGACGATGCGACGGTCCGCGAAAAATTGGTGAAACTGCGGCAACGGATTCTGAACGGCGAAGATTTCGCAGGAATCGCCTCGACCACGTCACAGGATCCCGGCTCCGCGCCCGACGGCGGCGATCTCGGCTGGAGCGGCCCTGGCACGTTCGTGCCTGAATTCGACAAGGCCATCGCAGACCTCAAGGAAAACGAGATCAGCCAGCCCTTCAAGACTCGCTTCGGCTGGCATATCGTGCAGATGCTCGGCACGCGCACTTACGACAGCACTGCCGACGTGCGTCGCCAGCGCGCCTATGCGGCCATTCGCGAAAGCAAGGCCGATGAAGAGACGGAGTTGTGGTTGCGCCGACTGCGCGACGAAGCGTTCGTCGAAATCAAGATGTAGTGTACAAGCCGCGGATCGTCATCACTTCCGGCGAACCGGCCGGAATCGGGCCTGACGCTTGCGTCATGCTCGCACAGACGGATTGGGATGCCGACCTCGTGGTCGCGGCCGACGCTGATCTGCTCGAATCGGTCGCGGCGACCCTGGGTCTGCCGCTGCAGATCGAGACCTACGATCCCTCCCAAGCGCCGCAGTCGCACCGTGCCGGGCGACTGCGCGTGTTGCACGTGCCTACCGCGACTCGCGTCGTGGCCGGTCAGCTCGACGCCGCAAATGCCCCCTACGTGATCGAGCTCCTGGATCGCGCCTGCGACGGCTGTCTAAACGGCGAATTTGCCGCGATGGTCACAGGTCCGGTCCAGAAAAGCACCTTGCTGGATGCGGGTTTCAAGTTCAGCGGCCATACGGAATATTTGGCTGCGCGCACGCGCGCAGCGCTGCCGGTCATGGTGCTGGTCAGCGGCGATCTGCGCGTCGCCCTCGTCACGACGCACCTCGCGCTCAGCGATGTGCCGAAAGCGATCACGCGTGAGCGCCTGCTCGTCACCTTGCGGATCGTGAACATGGACATGGGCCGGCATTTCGATCTGGCGGCGCCGCGCATTGCGGTTTTGGGACTGAACCCGCATGCAGGCGAAGCGGGCCATCTGGGCCGCGAAGAAATCGAAGTGCTGGAACCGGTGATTCGGCAGCTGCGGGACGAGGGCCTGGATCTGCGCGGACCGGTGCCGGCCGATACCGCATTCACACCGCAATTCCTGGCGACTTGCGACGTGATCGTCGCGATGTATCACGACCAGGGTTTGCCCGTGATCAAACACGTGGGCTTCGGCCACGCCGTCAATCTGACCCTCGGTCTGCCGATTCTGCGCACGAGCGTGGATCACGGCACGGCCTTAGCCTTGGCGCGCACCGGCAAAGCGGACCCCGGCAGTTTGCGTGCAGCGCTCGCCCTCGCCGTCGACTTGAGCGATGGACGCGCGCTGCATGGTCGTTCGTAAACGCTTCGGGCAGCATTTCCTGCACGATCCCGGCATCATCGCCCGGATCGTCGATGCCGTCGCACCCCAGCCGGGACAGCGCATCGTCGAAGTTGGACCCGGCCGAGGAGCGCTGACTTGGGGACTCCTGGTCCGGGCGCAGCGACTCACCACGATCGAGATCGATCGTGATCTCGCCGCGCGCCTCAACGCCGACCCGCGCGCAGGCCAGGGGCTTACCGTCCTTGTCGAGAACGTGTTGGACACGAACTTCGAGCGCCTGCGCGGCGACGGTGCGCCGCTGCGCATCGTCGGGAATCTGCCTTACAACATCTCGACGCCCTTGTTGTTTCATCTGCTCGACCAACGCGCGGCGATCGCGGATATGCATTTCATGCTGCAAAAAGAGGTCGTCGATCGCATGGCGGCGCAGCCTGGCGGCAAGGACTACGGCCGCCTAACCGTCATGCTCGCCGCCTTCGCCGAGGTCACAGGCTTGTTCGATGTGGGTCCGGGCGCGTTTCAGCCGCCGCCGCGAGTCTGGTCCGCGATCGTGCGCCTGCGTCCCAGCAGGGAACCGCGCTTCGAGATCGGCAGCGAAGCCGTGCTGCGGTCCGTGGTCACCAATGCGTTCTCGCATCGCCGCAAGACGCTGCGCAATGGTCTCAAGGGTTTGCTCACTGCCGAGCAGATCGAGTCCTGTGGCATCGATCCCATTCGGCGTCCGGAGACGCTGACGCCGACCCAATTCGGGCTGCTGGCGGCCTGCCATCACCGCGAACTCGCCGCCCGGCCGCAGGCTGAACCTAAGTAACTAGTCGATTCACCGCTCCGCTATACTCGAAAGCGATGGACGCGTATCGAAAAATTCTGGTGTTGCTCGATTTGTCGGACAGCAGCGCGCAAGTCGCGCGCGCCGCCGCACGTATTGCCGCGCGCGACGGCGCCGAGCTCATCGCCCTGCATGTGGTCGAATTCATTCCCGTCGAGCCCCTCGGGGAGTCGCTGATGCCCGGTCCCCAGATCGAGGCGGAACTCGTGATCCGGTCGCGCGAGAAGCTGAAGAACCTGGTGCAGCAACTGGGCCTCGAGCGCACGACTTGCCGCGTCGAAGCGGGCAATACCAAGGCGGAGATTCTGCGGGTCGCCGCCGAGACCCACGTCGACTTGATCGTGCTGGGCAGCCGCGAGCGCCATGGCCTCGCAATTCTCGTGAATTTCACCGAAGATACGGTCTTACACGCAGCTCCTTGCGACGTGCTCGCGATTCGTCTGAAATGAAACCATGCAAGTAATGCCGCCAGATCCAGAAAATCCCAGCGAGAACCCGAGAATACGCGTCGAGGTCGAGACCTCTTACATCGAAGAGCAGTCGGATCCGCGCGACAAACGGTTCGTGTTCGCTTATACGATCACGATTCGTAACGACGGCCCGGTACCCGCCCGCCTGCTGACGCGCCACTGGATCATCACGGACGCCAATGGCAACGTCAAAGAGATGCGCGGCGACGGCGTCGTCGGCGAACAGCCTTATCTGAAACCGGGTCAGGGCTTTCGTTACTCGAGCGGCGCCGTGATCGAGACACCGGTCGGTACGATGCAGGGTAGCTACCAGATGGTCGCCGACGACGGCCAACAGTTCGACGCACCGATCGCACCGTTCCGGCTTGCGATGCCCGGGGTCCTACACTAGCAATGGCGCTGTACGCGATCGGCGACGTGCAGGGCTGCGACCGTGAACTGGGCGAGCTGCTCCAGACCTTGAGATTTTCGGCCGATCGCGATCAACTTTGGTTCGTCGGCGACCTTGTCAACCGCGGTCCCGAATCGCTCGCCGTCCTGCGTCGCATCCACGCCCTGGGCGACGCGGCCATCGTCACGCTCGGCAATCACGACCTCCACCTGCTGGCGATCGTGCTCGGCGGAGCGCGCGTGCGCAGCGGCGATACGCTCCAAGAACTGCTGCAAGCGCGCGACCGCGACACGCTGCTCGCCTGGCTGATAGGCCGCCCGCTGCTGCATATCGACGCCGGCCGCAATCTCGCCTTGTTGCATGCAGGCCTCGCCCCCCAGTGGGACATCGCGACGGCCCGGGCCTGCGCGCTCGAGTTCGAACATGCCCTGCAGCACGAGCCTGCGAAGCTGTTTGCGTCCATGTACGGGGATCAGCCCGACGAGTGGCAGGAGCAATTGGACGGCACGCAGCGCCTGCGCTTCATCGCCAACTGCTTTACGCGCCTGCGCTATGTCGATGCGCAAGGGCGTCTGGCATTGCGCGCCAAGGGTTCACCCAAGAAGAATGCCTCCGCGAATCTGGTGCCTTGGTTCGCCGCCAACAACGCCCGCTGGCGCGGTACCCACGTCGTTTTCGGCCACTGGTCGACGCTTGGCTTCTACCGGGATAAGGACGTCTCGGGACTCGATACGGGTTGCGTCTGGGGCGGCAGTTTGACCGCCCTGCGCTTGGATCGGCCGGATGCCGAACCCGTCTCGATCGCCTGCGCCGCGGCCGCGCAGGTCGATTCCGTCGAGTAGTGCGCCTGCCGCTATACTGGCGGTATGGCACTCACCCCTCCCTTCAATTTACTGCAGTGGATCGACCGGCATCGGGATTTGCTCAGGCCACCGGTCGGCAATAAGCTGCTATTTCAGAACAGTGAAATCATCGTCATGGCCGTCGGCGGCCCCAACTCGCGCAAGGATTTTCATCACGATCCGGGCGAGGAGTTCTTCCTGCAGCTCGAGGGCGACATCGTCTTGAAGACGGTTCAGTCGGACAAGATCGTCGACATTCCGATCCGGCAGGGCGAAGTGTTCTTGTTGCCGAGCGAGGTGCCGCACTCGCCGCGACGCGGGCCCAATACCATCGGCATAGTCGTGGAACGGCGCCGGGCGCCCGAGGAACTGGACGGCTTTTCCTGGTATTGCGAGAACTGCGGTCAGTGCCTATACCTCGAACGCGTGCCGGTCGCGAACATCGAGACGCAATTGCCGGGCATCTTTGCGCGCTTCTACGGCAATCCCGAGCTGTGCACCTGCAAGGTTTGCGGCACGGTCATGCAGGCGCCGCGCGCATGAGCAGCGCGCTCGCGAACGGCGTGGCACACGCGGAATCCGCCGCCGAAGCACAGGCCGCCGACGCGGCGGATCCCTTGCGGGGGTTTGCCGCGGAATTTCACCAACCGCGGAACGCCAAGGGGGAGCGGCTGATTTACCTCTGCGGTCACTCCTTGGGGCTGCAGGCCAAAACGGTCGAGCGCTATATCGCGGAGGAACTCGGCGACTGGCGGGAACAGGCTGTCCATGGGCATTGGGCGGCAGGCCGACCCTGGATCAGCTATCACGACCGGCTGAGTGCGCCGCTCGCGGAGCTCGTCGGCGCGAGCTCGACCGAGGTCGTCGCGATGAATTCCCTGACCGTGAATCTGCATTTGATGATGGTCAGCTTCTTTCGGCCGCAGGCCGAGCGGACCTGCATTTTGATGGAGAAATCCGCGTTTCCCTCAGATCGCTACGCGGTCGTCTCGCAGCTGCAGTTCCACGGCCTCGACCCCGAACGACATCTGATCGAGATCGCGCCGCGCAGCGGCGAGGACACGCTGCAGACCGCCGATGTGATCGACGCGATCGAGCGGCATGGCGCGAAGCTCGCGCTGGTCTTGCTGCCCGGCATCCAATATCTGTCGGGGCAGGCGCTGGATCTCGGCGTACTCGCCACCTGCGCGCGTCGCTGTGGGGCGGTCGTAGGCATGGATCTCGCGCACGCGATCGGCAACCTGCCGCTACAGTTGCACGACTGGAATGTCGACTTCGCCGTGTGGTGCAGCTACAAGTATTTGAACGGCGGCCCGGGCGCGATCGGCGGTTGCTTCGTGCACGATCGCCATGCCCATCGCCTCGATCTGCCGCGCTTCGCGGGCTGGTGGGGTCACGACCCGCAAACGCGATTTCTGATGGGTCCGCAATTCGAGCCACAGCCAGGCGCACGCGGCTGGCAGCTCAGCAACCCGCCGATCCTCGCCACCGCGCCCTTATTGGCCTCGCTCGAGATCTTTGGGCGCGCAGGCCTGCCACGGCTGCGCGCCAAGTCGATCGCGCTCACGGGCTTCCTGGAGCGCGAGATCGAGCGTCGACTCCCGGGGCGTGCGGCCGTGATCACGCCGCGTGCGCCCGAAGCGCGCGGCAGTCAGTTGAGCATCCGGCTGCACAGGGCACCCGCCGCCGCGAAAGCTTGCTTCGAGCGTCTGACCCAAGCCGGCATCATCGGCGATTGGCGCGAGCCGGACGTTCTGCGCCTCGCGCCCTGCCCACTCTACAATTCCTTTCGCGACGCACTGGACGCGGCCATCGCGCTCGAACACGCGGCAGCGACGTGACGGAGCGCGGTCCGGGCAGCGTCGACCTCCGCGCCGGCGAGGAGGTCACGATCGTGGGCGCAGGGCCGACGGGCGCGCTGCTCGCCATTCTGCTGCGCCGACGCGGCTTGCGCGTGCGCATCTTCGAAAGCCGACCGGATCCGCGCGGCACGCCGGGGGAGTCGGGCCGATCGATCAATCTCGCCTTGGCTGACCGCGGTATCGCGGCCTTGCGACGCGTCGGTGTCTTCGAGCAGATCGAGTCCTCGCTCGTGCCCATGTCCGGCCGTCTCGTTCACGATTTGCAGAGCAGAACCGCGTTGCAGCCGTATGGCGCCCGCAGCGAAGAGGTCATCTATTCCATTTCGCGGCATCGACTCAATCAGTCGCTGCTCGATATCGCCGTTCGCGAGCATGGCGTCGAGGTCTGCTTCCAACATCGACTCGAGATGACAGACTTCGCCACCGGTATCGCAAAATTTCGCGATTTGAATTCCGATCGCCTCGTTCCGGTCGCGATGACGCCGCTGCTCGCCTGCGACGGCGCAGGGTCGATCACGCGCCGTCGGCTGCATCAGAGCGGCCTCATCGAAGCCGTCGAGTCGCCTCTCGATCATGGCTACAAGGAGCTGTCGATTCCGGCGGGGCCCGGCCGCGAGTACCGCATGGCGCGTGAGGCCTTGCATATTTGGCCGCGTGGCGACTATATGCTGATCGCGCTGCCAAACCAGGACGGAAGCTTCACAGCCACCTTGTTCCTCGCGAATCAGGGATCGCCCAGTTTCGCGAACCTGACGCGCCCTGAGGAAATCGAGGCCTTCCTGCGCGGAAATTTTCCGGACGCCGTCGCGCTGATGCCGGATTGCGTCGCGGAATTCCAGCAACACCCCACCGGCTTCCTGGGCACGGTCTATGCAAAGCCCTGGTCGACGCGCGGCCTCACGACCCTGATCGGCGACGCCGCGCATGCAATCGTGCCCTTCCACGGGCAGGGCATGAACTGCTGCTTCGAGGACTGCCTCGAGTTCGAATCCTGTCTGGACGTCGGCACGAATTGGGAGTCGTGCTTCCGCGAGTTCTACGCGCGGCGCAAGCCGAACACCGACGCGATTGCCGTGATGGCGCTGGAGAATTACATCGAAATGCGCGACCAGGTCAGCGACGCTCACTTCCAGCTACAGCATGCGGTCGCGCTCGAACTCGAACGGCGCTTTCCCGACCGCTTCGTGCCGCGCTATTCAATGGTCATGTTTCACCATGAGATTCCGTATGCGGAGGCCGAGCAGCGCGGCCGCGTGCAAAGCCGCTTGTTGGACGAGATCACGGCCGGCGTCACAAGCCTCGCCGAAGTCGATTTCCCGCGCGCCGGGCGCGAGATCCTGGCTCAGCTGCCGCCCATCGGCGAGTCCCTCACGAGCGTGAGAAACGAGTAAGCGAAGGCATTTTTCTCGTCGGGCTCAAAGCGGGTGCGCGCGGTCTCGCGCCACTGCGGGCCACGCCAGCCGTCGAAGAACGCATCGCCGTCGGCAACGTGAGTGTGCACGATCGTCAAGTGGATGCAGGCAGCCAAGGGCAAACACTCGCGATAGATCTGCGCGCCGCCAATGACCATGAGCACGGGGTCAGGCGCGGCCGCGAGCGCCGCCTCAGGCAAGGACCTCACGACCCGACAGCCTGCGGCGATGAAGGACGGCGAGCGCGTCAGAATCAGGTTGAGCCTGCCCGGCAAGGCCTTGCCGATGGATTCATGGGTCTTGCGCCCCATGAGCACGGCATGTCCCAAGGTCACCTGCCGGAAGCGCCGCAAGTCCGCGGGCAAATGCCAGGGCAACGCATTGGCGCGGCCGATGACATCGTTCTCCGAGACGGCGACCACCAATTCAAGCGTTGCGTTATTCACGCCAGCGTTTATACGCGCAGGCGCGGCGGGCCGCCAGCCGCGGCGCGCCTATGCCGGTATGCGGTTCCGCTCGACCCGGCACTCGGCAATGATCCACTGCGTGAATTCCTGCAGATCCTCGCGATCCCGATCTTCGGGACGCTGCAAGATCACGTAGCTTTCATTGGTCGCAAGTTCAGCGGCAAAAGGCTTGACCAGAGTGCCGGCCACGAATCGGTCGGCGCTCAGCAGCGCCGGGACGAGCGCGACGCCGATGCCCTGCTCCGCGGCGATCACGACCGCGGACATCGTGTCGAGCCGGACGATCCGATTCGGCTTGATGGGTTCGATGCCGAGGCCGAGAGCCCAGCGTTCCCAAGCCTCACGGCGCTCCTCGTGCACGAGCAGAGTCTTGCCGTTCAGATCCGTGTAGCGGGCAATCGGATTGTCGGCCAGAAATCCGGGCGAGCAGGCCGTGATGAAGCTTTGCGGAAACAGTTCGTGCACGATCAACCCCTCCCAGGGGCCGGCGCCCACGACGATCGACAGGTCCGCCTCGGGCGGATGTGTCTTGGGGGCGGAGAAGGTCGTCTCGATCCGGATGTCCGTCTCCTCGCGAGCCTGGGAAAAGGACGCCAGGCGCGGCAGCAACATCTCGTTCGCAAAAAAGGGCGGCACGTTGAGCCGGATGATCGTGCGTCCGTAACGAATCTGCAATTGCTCGGTGATCGACTCCAGCTTCGAGAAGATGTCATTGATGTGCTCGAGATAATGCGCCCCCGCGTCGGTCAGGGTCAGCGTACGCACGCCGCGCGCGCCCCGCTCGAACAGGGATACGCCCAGTTGCTCCTCGAGCGCCTTGATCTGGTGGCTGACTGCAGATGGCGTCACGAACAACTCCTCCGCTGCCGCCTTGAAGCTTTGCAGCTTGGCCGCGACCTGGAAGGTCTTGAGAAATTTTAGCGACGGCAAGCGCATAGGCACAACCACTGGGAATTAAATCGTTCCACGAATACTGAAGGGATCCCCCAACGATATACTCGCTTCATTCTAACTGATCCCCGGACTCGTCAAGGCAAAACTCTCGCACCATGATCGCCCACGCACACATCATCACGGGTAGTTTTGGGGCGGGGAAAACCACCGCGATTCGCCACCTGATGGCGCATAAACGCGCTGACGAACTCTGGGTCGTGATCCTCAACGAATTCACGGACGCAGGGCTTGATGCGCTCGCTGTGGCCGAATCCGCGCAGGGTCAGTTCGACGTGCGCCTGGTCTCGGGCGGTTGCCTCTGCTGCGTCGGCGAAGTGGAGTTCGGCAAGCAGGTTCGCGACATTTTGCGCAATCTAAGACCCGCACGCCTGCTCGTCGAACCGAGTGGCGCCGCCCACGCGCGCGAGATCGTCGATGCACTCAGTCTCTACGAAGCGCAAGGGGTCATGAGCCTCGACAGCGTCATCTGCCTCGTCGATGCACTCGATGCCGTCCGTATCGAACAAAGCCGTGCCGCGGCCGAATGGTCGCAAATCCAGGCTTCGGACGTCGTGCTCCTGACCAAACCGGATCTGGCCGACACACACGCACACGCGGCCTTCGCGGCCATCGTCGCCGAGCAATTCCCGAGCAAACAATGGACCGGCAGTTGTCTGAACGGCGCAGTGCCGGACGCCGCCCTTGCGCGCTATGCGCGCGCGCCCGCCTTTTCACGGCTGGTCGATCAAGCGACATCGTCGGCGCAGATGCAAACCGAGTTCCCGATCGGCGGCCTCGCGGGCACCGAAACGCAGGTCAGCTACCTCGGTTACTCCGCGGTCAGCTGGATACTGCCGCAAGCCTTGACGTTTTCCCGCACGGTCATTGCACCGCGTCTCGAATGGCTGCTCGACGCCCAAGCAAGCCTGCTGCAAAGAGTCAAGGGCGTGCTGCGGACCGGGCCCGGCCCATCATGGGCGTTTCAAAGCCATGGCCGCGGACTCAATTCCGGCGATAGCGACTACCGGCGCGACAGCCGCTTGGAACTCGTGCTGCGCACGGCGCCCTCTGCGGAGTTTCTCGACGCCTGGCGCTCGCTGCTGCGAGACGCGGCGCTGCCGCCGATCGCGCGCTGACGACGCTCAGTCGATGACGGGCCGCCGATTGTGCCAATCGGTCGCGCGCTCGTAGCCCTGCGCGCGACCCGAGGCGGACGGGTCGAGTGCGTTCAAGGCGATGCCGGAGCGCAAATCACGGGGGCACGGCAGTAATCGCAATGACCCGTGCTCAGCGCATCGGCATACGACTTGCCGAGCAGGCGATGGCCGCATTGGGCACAACGTAAGCCCAAGGGCCCGGGCGCCGGCCACCCATGCACGAGCATCAAGAATGCGAACCAGATGGCGGGCAGCACGAGCAGCACGACGAGATCCGCCTCACGGCTCAGCGGCAGCCAAGGCCCGAGATAACGCGTGTGCACGAGCAGGGGGATCGCAGGCTTGATATCCTCGTGTTGCCGCGCTCAATCTTCTCCAGATATCGGTGCGGGTCGAATATCCAACGCGGACGGGTTTGTCGATATTGATCTACCGATTGCCGATGTCGCGGAGGAGTCTCAGTTTCTCAGAATCACTGTCCGTGGTGTCCTTGACGGCGCTGCGGTGGGATTGGCACTCCACCGCACACCGAGTCTAGTGCCGCATATTGGCGCGGCAAAAGGGCACACCGCCTGCCCCAGCCGCGCGAACTGATTCTCGCCGCACCAGCATCGAGCGCTGTTTTTTGCGGCATACAATCACGGTCGGTCCCACCGCCAAGCCCCGCGAGTGTGATGCTCATCGCGGATCCGCTGCCACGGACGGCGAGCGCGTCCCTGAGATGCTACGGTCAAATTCCCGAACATGGTGGATCTCGCCTGATCATGCCCAGAGTCGTCGCGACCGTGATTTGCTCGACGTTGCTTGGCTGGCTGCTGACGCCGGCATGGGCAGGCGATGCGCCCGCGTACCGACTTCTCGACGGCACCGAACCGCCGCTGCGTAGCGCCACCGACGGCCTGCGCACCTGCTTCGACTTCAAGGATCTGCGGGTGACTGCCGACAACGACATTGGCGTCGGAGATTCGATCTATATCACCCCGCCGTCAACGACGGAGTGCAAAGCCGGTGTCGCGCTGGGAGGTGTTGCGATCGACAGCGATGACTCCAATTTCATCGGGAAATTCGCCAGATTCTTGATTATCGATCAGGGCACGGGGCCGGAACCGCGCGGACTTGTGTTGCTGGATTTCGCTGCGCGTAAATCCGTGTACGACGATCTTTACGATAACCCGCTCGAGGTCAAAGGCGGTGTGCTGCGCTACTGGCGACCCACCGAGATCAAGGCGACCAAGGAAAATTGTCCCAAGTACGACGAATGGGTCGCGGAGGGTCTGCCGCCAATTATCGAACGCCAAGTCGAAGTCGACCTCAGGCTCTCAACACCGACTCGTATAGAATCAAAGAAATTGCGCTGCCGACCAACTCAATAGCGGCCAGGGCCGGGGATTGCGCACACCTCGTCGTTACTATCACTGCGATAGTGTGGTCAGGACAATCGCAAGCCCGCTCAATCCCGCGTCCGTAACCATCCCGTGAGACTCCAACGCGCGCGGTCGGCCGCCAAGACTTCGTGCTCTCGATCTGCGCTGGAGAACAACACGAGGCGCCCGCCGCGCGGCGCAATGTCCTGATACAGCGCGTCGGCGTCGTAGATCCGCAGAGCACCGCCCGCCGTATCCGCCCAATCCGCATTGAGATACAAAACCAGCGACACGCGCCGGTGGTTCCGATCATGTGGTTGATCGAGATGGCGCGCATAGGCCGCACCCGGCGCATATCGCGCATAGTGCAACTCTAGATCGAACAGTCCGAGCGTGCCCTCGCGATTCAAGGCAAGTCGCAAGCTCTCGATGCGCGCCAGCAGCGCGGTCTCGGCAGCACCCAGCGGCGCTGCCAACCAACAAATGGAATCGCCGCGGATCTCGTCGCGTCGCTGTGTCTGCTGCGGCGCGCCGATACGCGCCGGTGAGAATTCACCGCGCGCAAAGCGCGCCTCGGCGCTCGCGGCCAGGGCCGCCAGCTCAGTCGCGTCGAGAAAGCCGTCCCGCACGCACAGGCCATCGCGGCAGAACGAGCGCGCCAGGTCGGTAATCAACAGGGCGTGATCGCCCTCCAGGCCCGAACGATTCGAATCAGCCCCGACGCCCACGGGTCTTGAGCGCCGACTTTCGCGCACTCCTGCGCGTTGCCTTGCGGGTGGCCTTGCGCGATCCGTGACCGGCAGCCTTGCTCATGCTCTCGCCGGCCGACTTGCGCTTGCCACCGCGCTCTGCCGTCTTCGCCGCCTTGCGCTTCTTGGCGCGCGGCGCTTTGACCGGCTCCAGCATGCTGCCGCGACAATTTTCCGCCCCGCAGCGACACGCGAAAACCTCGTCGACGTTCGGTGGATCATCCGGATCGCGCTGAATCTGGTAGTCGTAGGCGAGCTCGTCACCCGGCTCGATCGTGCGAATCGCCTCGATGAACACGCGCCGATTGGCGGTCGCGCTCTCACAGTTCGGGTCACAACCATGATTGATGTACCGCGCGTCGTTGCCGCCGACGCCGCCGTCGATGACCGTGCGGCCGTCGACGGTGAACAGGAACGTGTGATTGTCGTCCGCGGTCTTGGATTCGTAGCGCCTATCGGCCTCCGCATGGCTGATGCGGTCCCCGAGATACTCGGTCACCGTGGTCCCCTTGCGGATGCGGCGCAACGCGAACACGCCGTAGCCATGGATCGGGGAGTGCCGGACTTCGAACAATGGCGCCCGGCGGGCGGTCTTCTTCTTCATAGGCTCCTAAACTGCGATGGGGGCTTTGATGGCCGAATGGAATTGATAGTTCACGATCTCGAAATCCTCGAACTCGTAGTCGAACAGGTCCGGGGGCCGCCGCAGGATCCGCAAGCTGGGCAGCGCCAACGGGCTGCGCTGCAGCTGGGTCTCGACCTGCTCGAGGTGGTTGAGGTAGAGATGACAGTCGCCGCCCGTCCAGATGAATTCGCCGACGCCCAGATCGCATTGCTGGGCCACCATGTGCGTGAGCAAAGCATAGGAAGCGATATTGAACGGCACGCCCAGAAACGCATCGGCACTGCGCTGATACAACTGGCAGGACAATTTTTGGTTCGCGACATAGAACTGAAACAAGGCATGGCAGGGTAAGAGCGCCATTTGCTCGAGTTCGCCGACGTTCCAGGCACTGACAAGGATGCGTCGGGAATCAGGGTTCTCGCGTAGCTGCCGCAGCACGTTCGCCAGTTGATCGATATGGCCCCCGTCGCTCGTCGGCCAGCTGCGCCATTGTTTGCCGTAGACCGGGCCGAGATCGCCCTCCTCGTTCGCCCACTCGTCCCAGATCGTCACGCCATGTTCGCGCAAGTAGGCGACGTTCGTGCCGCCCTGCAAGAACCAGAGCAGCTCATGAATGATCGAACGCAGATGCAGCTTCTTCGTGGTCACGAGCGGAAACCCGGCCGCGAGATCGAAACGCATCTGGTAACCGAAGACGCTCAGCGTGCCCGTGCCCGTGCGATCCGCCTTGCGGGTCCCGTTATCGCGAATGTGACGCAGAAAATCGAGGTACTGACGCATGCGCTTGAGGTCCCGTCAGAGTACGCGGCCTAGGCCTTGCCGCCGGTCGCGAGCACCGTGGGGGCGGCGCCGCTTGCGGGCAGCACGCGGTTGCCGCTCGCCGCATTGCGCCGATAGGCGTAGATCAGCATCGCGATGCCGATCAGAATCATCGGCGTCGTGAGGACCATGCCCATGGTCAGCCAGTCACCCAGCCAGTCGTGGAAGAGATACCCGATATTCGCATCCGGCAGACGCACGGATTCGACCGCGCAACGCGCGCAGCCATAGAGCAGCAGAAACAGACCCGCCGGCGCAAGCCTCGGTCTGGGTGTGCTCGTAAACCATAAGAGCACGAGGAACAACACGAGCCCCTCGAGCGTGGCCTCATAGAGCTGTGAGGGATGCCGCGCGATCAGCACGCCTTCGGCATTCGGGACTCCGAAACCCCAGGGCAGATCCGTGGGCCTGCCCCACAGCTCGTTGTTGATGAAATTACCGAGGCGCCCGGCCATCAAGCCGATTCCCGGCAGCGGCGCCAGAAAATCGAACACATCGGCGATGCGCTTACCCTTGGCACGCGCAAATACGACGGCCGCGATCAGCACGCCGGCGAGACCGCCGTGAAAGGACATGCCGCCGTCCCAGATGTGGAAGGCATTCAGCCAGTTCTCGGCGATCACGTCGTGCCCATAGACGAGGCACCAACCCGTGCGGCCACCGACGATCACGCCGATGGCGCAATAGAAAATCAGATCATCGACGTCCAGCAAGGTCCAGGTCGACCCGGGCTGACGCGCGCGGTGACGAGCCAACCACCAACCCCCGACGAAGCCGATCAAGTACATGATGCCGTACCAATGGATACGCAGCGGTCCGATCGAGACGGCAATGGGGTTGATGTTTGGGTAAGTAAGCATGGCGATGCGCTCTAAATTATTGCAAATTCCCGTTGACGCGGCAGAAGTATGTCTTCAAGTACCGGGTTTCGGGAATGGCCGGATGCACGGGATGATCCGGCGCCTGGCCGCCCATCTCCAGCAGTTGCACATGGCGGTCGGCGCCGCGCGCGGCCTTACCGATCGCATCCTGGAGCTCCTCGGCGCTCAGGTGATAGGAACAGGAACAGGACACGAGGATACCGTCCTCGGCCAGCAGCCGCATCGCGAGCTGATTGAGCCGCTTGTATGCGGCTTGTGCCTTGGGAAGGTCCTTCTTGCGCTTGGCAAAAGCCGGCGGATCGATGATCACGACGTCGAACTTGGCGCCCTCCTTCGCGAGCTCCTCCAGGACATCGAAGGCATCGCCCTTGCGCGCCTGGATGTCGAAGCCATTGTCGCGGCCGTTGCTGACCGCGAGCTCCAGCGCGGCCGCAGAACTGTCGACACAAAGCACGGAGGCGGCACCACTCGCCGCGGCACGCACGGTCCAGGCGCCGACGTAGCTGAACACATCCAGGACGCGAGCCCCGGGGCGGATGTATTTCGCCAAAGCACGACGATTGGCGGCCTGATCGAAGAACCAGCCGGTCTTTTGACCCCCTTGCAGAGGGGCATGGAACGAGAGTCCGTCCTCGACGACGACCGTGAGCTCCGCGCTCTTACCCACCGCCTGCTCGACATAGCTTGGCAGTCCCTCGAGCTCGCGCGCTGAGCTATCGTTCTTATACAGGACGGCGCGCGCACCGAGCAGTTGCTGCAAGGCCTGCAGGATCGATGTCTTGAACCGCTCCATGCCGGCCGTGCCGATCTGCACGACGCAGGTATCGCCGAAGCGGTCGACGACCAGGCCAGGCAGTCCGTCGGACTCGCCATAGACCAAACGATAGTAGGGGGCCGCGTACAGACGTTCGCGCAGGCGTAACGCGATCGCAATGCGCGCCTTGAACCACGCGGTATCCGGAACGTGCCAGGAGCCCAGCATGCGTGCGCAAATCAGGGATTTCGGATTGACGTACGCCAGCCCTAAGGCCCGGTCGTTGTGCGCAAGGACGCGCACCAGGTCGCCGGGTTGAAACTTTTGCAACGGGGTCTGCTGCGTATCGACTTCGTTGCTGAACACCCAGAGGTGTCCGGCATGCAGTCGGCGGTCTTCGTTGCGTTTCAAGCGCAAGGCCGGCAACTCGGCTGCGACAAGGGATTCGGCCATGGGAAGTACTTCGCTATTGGAAGCGCGCATTCTAACCGACGCCGCTCGGATCGAGCGGCAATCATTTCACCGACACGCGGGGGTTCCGCCCCCAATCAAACCGCGCCCAGCAGTGGCAATCTCCTCGGCGAGGCGATCGATCACACGCTGATGGCCTTGTACGAGGGCGTCGTAGCCAGGCCCCACCGACTCACTGATCGTGGTCGTGCAGACCAGGACGCTTGCGCTCGCGGCCGGTCCGCCGCGCATGCTCCATGTCGCTTCGATCGTGGCGCTCGCGCCGGGCACCGACTCGAAACGGTGCAGATCCACGCGAATATGCAGCACGGCGGGCGTCGCGCCCGCAACCCCGGTCAGATCCTGACCGGGCAAGTCGCGGACCAGTGCGCCCGCGAGCGCCGCATGCACCTCGTCAGCGAGCGGCGCAATCCAGCGGTCCGATTCGAGCACCGCGAGACGCTGATCGCCCTCGCGCACGACCAGTTGCGGCTGATCGACCTGAGCCGGGATGCGTATCGGTGCCAAATCGAAGGACAGGGGCTTGCCGCCAGTGTCGGACGGCAGCGTCGGACCCTCAGTCGGCGCGACCAGCGTGTAAAAGCGCATGGGGCTCGAGGCACAGGCGGTGAGCGCAAGGACTAAGGCGGCCACGAGAATCGATCGCGCACAAATCATGGCTTACTCCCAGAAGCGGGTGGCACCGCCGGCGGAGCCGGAGTGGGTTCGGCGATCGGCGGCGCGTCAGCCTGGCGACCGCGCAGCAAGGCCTCGGGATGGCGGCTCAGATAATCGCTGAACACACGCAGCGAACGCGCCATGCGCTGCAGTTCCTGCAAGGTCTGACCAAGATTCTGCTGCAGCGTCGAATCGCCGGACAAGGCTTGATCGGCCGAGCCCAGCGTCTTGTTGACGCCGTGCAAGGTGCCCTTGAACTCGGGCAGCACGTCCGTGTTGACCTGTCTGAGTGTGGTCGTCAGTTCTCCGATCGTCTCATCGAGATGATTCGCGATCCGGTCGAAGGGAATCTTCTCGAACTTGGCAACGATGGAGTCCAGGCGCTCCTGCAGCTGACTGAGACTGCCCCTCTGCGTCGGAATCTCCAGCGGCTTGATCGCCGGGTTGTAGGCGATCTTGGGCGCACCGCGCACGAAGTCCATGCCGATATACAGTTGCCCGGTCAAAATATTGCCGGTACGCGCCTGCGCGCGCAAGCCATGCGCGACGAGCATCCCCATGGTCTGCGACAAGTCCTGATCGTCACCGTGCCGTACCGCCAGCGCCTTGAGTTTCGTTTGCGCCAGACCGAGCCGCTGCCAATAGACGACCGCCTCGACGAGGGTCGGAAAACGTTGGGTGCGCTCGTCGTAGTCGAGATTGACCGACACGACGTGACCAATCTCGACGCCCAGGAATTCGACCGGCGCATCGACCGTGAGGCCGCGTACCGACTGATCGAAGCGCATTCGGATGTAGCTCGGTTCGCCGTCTGGAGGCAACATGGCGGTGGCTTGATTGCCGAATAACTCGAAACTCGCGCCCGCAGGCGCCGGGGGAGAGTCTGCTGCGTCGGCGGGGTCCTGGAAGCCGATGCCGCCGGCGATCACCGTGGCCAAGGACTCCGTGTTGAGCTTCAGACCGCTCGCTCCCAGCGACACATCGACGCCGCTCGCATTCCAGAAGCGCGTGGACTTGGTCACGAAATGATCGCTCGGCGCATCGATGAAGATATGCAGGGAGACGCCCTTGCCGTTCTCGTTGAGCTTATACGAGGTGACCTGACCGACCTGAATTCGGCGGTAGTAGACCGGCGAACCCACGTCGATCGAGCCGAGATCCTGGCTGTAAAGCTCGAAACTCTTGCCTGGCGCACCATGCATCACCGACGGCGGTATCTCCAAGCCCAGAAAATCCTTGCGCTCTTCAGTCGAGTCGCCGACGTCCGCCGCGATGAATGCACCCGAGAACAAGGTATCGACTCCGGAGACTCCCCCTAAGCCGATGCGCGGCCGCACGACCCAAAAACGCGTGTCCTTGGTCGCGAAACTCGCTGCGTTCTTGTGCAGATCGACGCGCACCTCGACCCGGTCGCGATTGCCGCTGAGCTCGATGCGGCGTACGACGCCGATCACGACGTTCTTGTACTTGACCGGGGTCTTGCCTGCCTCCAAGCCTTCGCCGGTTTGAAAGCTGATCGTGATCGTGGGGCCCGCGTCGAGGGAACTGCGAATCACCAGTCCCGCACCGACGATTGCCGCAAGCGCTGGGACGAGCCAGATCCAAAGAGCACTGAAGCCGCGCCGACGCAGAACAGGCTCCGGCAGATCGTCGCTGTCGCCTTCGCTCGGCTTGATGTCGTCAGGCATGCGTTTCCTTCGTATCCCAGGTCAGACGCGGATCAAAGCTCAAAGAAGCGAACATAGTCAATATCACGGTCAAACCGAAGAAAACCACACCCGGCAAGGGCTCGACCGAACTCAGGACGTTGAAGCGTACCAAAGCCGTGAGCAGCGCGACGACGAACACGTCGAGCATGGACCAATGACCGATCAGCTCGATCAATCGATAAAGTCTCGCTCGTTGCGGCTGAGCCCAGCTCGTTCCGCGCTGTGCGCAGATGAGCAAGGTCACGAGGGCCAGGAATTTGAGCATCGGCACGACGATGCTGGCCGAGAATACGATGATCGCAAGTCCCTCGGAATCCTTGTCCCAGAGCTCCAAGACACCGCTCAAAATCGTGTTGTCGTCGACGTCGCCGAGACTCACGGTACGCATGATGGGCAGCAGGTTCGCGGGAATGTAGACGATGAACGCGGCGATCAGCAGAGCCCATGTGCGTGAGAAGCTCGCGGGCTTGCGTCTCTGCAAGGCTGAGCCGCAGCGCGGGCAGGCCGCGTCTTGCAGCCCCGTGTCGCGGCAGACCAGGCTACAGACGTGACAGGCGATCAGCCCCAAATCGGCGGCGCGCGGCAGCCTGGTCATGTCTTGTTCTCCGGGACGCTGTCCCACAGATAGCGCAGATCGATGCCCGCGAACACGGTAATGAAGATGGTCAACAAAGCATAGGCATAGATACCGGCATCCGGTGTGACGTCGAAGTACGCCTTGGCCTTGACCATCGCGACCAGGGCGCCGAGCACGAAGACCTCGCTCATGGTCCAGGGTCCAAGGTAATACATGGCCAACATGAGCGCACGGAAACCCGGAGCGCGACGGCCGCGGCGCGCGAAAAACAGCAGCCAAGCCACGATCAGCATATTCGACAAGGGGAAGAAGAACAGCGTTACCGCCGTGATCACCGCGACGATTTGCGAATGGTCCGCCCACATGATCGTGATCATGCCCCAGAGCGTCGTGCTGTTCTGCTGTCCGTTCAAGCCGATGGAAACGACGGGCCAGATGTTTCCCTGCACGAACACGATCAATGCGGCGGCGACCAGGGCCGCCAAGGCATCGAGACCGAACCGACGCGGCCGCTCCAAGATGGCACCGCAGCGCGTACAGCGCGCGATCTCGCCCACCCGTAGTTCGCGCACGCGGTAGACCGTGTCGCAGTCCTCACAAATCAGGCGTCGCGAAACCGGGGGAGAAGAGGCCATATGCCTATGGTAATGGATTCGTCGTCGGAATGGTCCGGCTGCGGCGCAGGCCGCCAAGGCGATCGTAATTGACGCAGGCTCAAGCGCGCAGCAAGGCCTCGATCTCGCCCTCGGAGGCGACGATCTCCCACTCGCGCGTGCTGCTGCCGCCGTCCCAAGCCCGGTCACGATTGAGAAACCGAGCGCCGCGAATCTCGCCATCTAGTGTGTCGCCGACGCGATACGGCAAGGTCGAATGCATGATCTGCAAGCCGCGGGCGGCGACGAGCCCGCGCGAGATCTCGCAATCGATGAGTTCGCGCGCCTGCTCAGCGTCACGCGCACCCGCAACACACTCGGCAAGACTCGCTCCGGGCGCAAGCGGCACGGCACGATCGCGCGCCATCATGAAATCCACGCCGACGCGCAATAGGATGGCATTCGCTCCCGACCGCAAGTCGCGCAGGCCGATGGCGGCGATCGGCGTAACACTCCGCGTGGCGTCCCGATGCCAATGCTCCTTGTATTCGACATCGCGGCCACGCTCGACGAGGACGCCGTTCTCCCAGGTCAAGGATCCTGCATCGGCCTGACCGGTCATGGGCTGAAAATCGATGCGACGCTGCCATTCGAAATGACTGCCATCGAACGCGAACCTGCCGGCGAAGCCCTGTTGGCGCGCAAGCGCCGTGCAATCCGCGACCGACAAGCTGTCCCTCCCATGCCTGCCCGCGAATGCAGGCCAGCCGGCGGGCTGGCGCAGATCGACGAAGGTCTCGAGGCCCTGCAGCCAATGCACAACGCTGGTCGTGTCGCAGCGCCCGTCCGGATAGCGGATCAGGGAGCGTCGCCACAGACCGCGGAACGTCGTCAAGGTTGCGCCAAGGCGGCCGCCACGGCGGCGGCCTCGGCGGGAGCCGCGTGATTGCCGAAATTCGAGCGCAAATAAGTGAACAAGGCGGCGGCGTCCGTCTCCTTGAGCCATGCAAATTGCGGCATCACGCCGCCATAGCGGCCGGCCGGCATCGCAGCAGGCCGTTCGCCGCGTACTACCCAGCGCGCGAGTGCGCCGACGTCGCCCGTTACCACCGGGGAGCCACCGAGACTCGGATACAAGCCGGGGATACCGGCGCCATTCTCTTGGTGACAGCCGATGCAGTTGCCTTCATAGAGCTCAGCGCCGCGCTCGCGCGCCGTCTTCGGCAATGAGCCTGCGGACGGTGAACAGCCCGCGAGCGTCAGTACCGACAACATCGCAACGGCGCCCGCGACGCGCAGCCGCGGGGTCGCGCAGCCGACTCGGATCACGCGTGATCCGAGGACTGCAGCAAGCGGCCGCGATCCAAGACCAGCACGGTCGCCTTGGGAAAGAAATTGAATTCCGTCGCGGTCGCCCAGGTGTAGGCGCCCATCATGCGTCCTAAAATCAAATCGCCGACGTCGAGCTTGGGCAGGTCCAGCGCTTCGTCGATGACGTCGATGCTGTCGCAAGTAGGCCCCGCGAGCACGGATGGATAGCTTGCGCCCGTCGGCACGAGCGCCTCGACCGGATATTTCGCATGGTCGAACAGCTGCCCGCTGTAGGATCCGTACAAGCCGTCGTCGAGGTAATACCACCAGCGCCCATCGCGCAATGCCCGGCCCATGACGGAGGCGACGCCAACGGCCGCAGGCGCCGCGATATACCGTCCGGGCTCGGCGATGATCCGCACCTCGCGCGCCAGCTCACCCAAGGCCGCAGCGATAGGCGCACAGAACTCCTCGATCGGCAGGCCTGCGGCGCCATAGTCGACCGGAAAGCCGCCGCCGATGTCCAGCAGGCCGAGCGCATGACCCGCTGTCAGAGCGCCGCGGATCAAGTCACGGCAAACCTGAATCGCGCGCACATGCATCTGCGAATTGCGCGCCTGCGAGCCGACATGGAACGACAGTCCGACGATGCGGATGCGCAGCTGCGCGGCGAGCGCGAGCAGTTCCGGCACGGCCTCCGGATCGCAGCCGAATTTGCGCGACAGATCGCAAACGGCATCGGGACTGCGAAACGAAACTCGAATCATCAAGTCGGCCCGGTCGCGAAATTTCACGAACTTGCGCAGCTCGTCCGGATTGTCGACGACGAAAATGCGCACCCCGTAGGCGAGTGCCGTGCGGATATCGCCGTCGCGTTTGATCGGGTGTGTATGAATACAGCGCTCCGCCTCGACTCCCATGCGGCGCACGAGGTCCACTTCGCCATTGGTCGCCAAATCGAAGCAGGCGCCCTCCTCGCGCAGTACGGCGATGACCTCGGCCTGCGGCAGCGGCTTCAAGGCGTAGTAAAGGTCCACGCCGGGGAGCGCCAGTTTCAAGCGTCGGTACTGTCGCCGAATACGCTCCGCATCGATGATCAACAGTGGCGAACCGTAGCGAGCCGCCAAGCTGCGCACGGCTTCGCCCGAAAACGGATCTTGCTCAGGGGCCAGCTCCAACGGAGCCTGGCGCGACGGCCGAATATCTTGCATCTGCGATCTCCTACCCGGCGCTGGCTTCGACGGCATCCGCGCCGGAACCGCTTGCACGCTGCAGCCGATCGTTCACGGCGGCCCACCGCTCGTCGTCCGGCGGCGCCTGGACGAGGATCCGCACGCAACCGACCCGGTCCAGCGTGCGCAGATGATTGTAGAGATGGTGCGCATAGGTCTCGGGTCGTTTGCCGGCGTTGATCCAGGTCATGTGCCGCTGGGCATGCAAGGGCGGCTGCATTGCGAGTACGCCCACCTTGTCTTGGCCGCCGCTGGCGAGCATCGCAGCGCGCGCCTCCAAATCATCGGCCGCCACGATCTCGAGCGGCGTGACGGGGGCATAGTGCACGAGTCGATCGCCGGGCGCGCGCGGGGCCTCGCCGCCGACCAGGATCGGCCCGATCGCCTTCTCGAGCTGCGAGCGTGTAATGAACCCCGGACGCAGCAGCCGCGCGACATTGTCGAGACAAGAGACAATCGTAGACTCCAAACCGATCGGCGATTCACCGCCGTCGAGCAAGACCCGCACCGCGTCACCGAATTCTTCACGCACGTGCTCCGGCTTCGTCGGGCTGAGGCGCCCGTAGCGATTCGCCGATGGCGCCGCAATACCGCCGCCGAACGCGGTCAACAACTGCTGTGCCATCGGATGCGAGGGAATGCGCACGCCGATGCTGTCCTGACCGCCCGTGACGACCGAGTTGACGTCATCAGCCTTGGGCAAAATCAGCGTCAGCGGCCCCGGCCAAAAACGGGCGGCGAGCGCCTCGGCAACGGGCGGCATGGACGCGACCCAGCGATGTAAATAACGCGGATTATCCAGGTGGACGATCACAGGGTGGTCGGGTGGCCTGCCCTTGAGCTCGAAAATCTTCGCGACTGCGACCGGATCGGCAGCATTGGCGCCCAAGCCGTAAACGGTTTCGGTAGGGAACGCCACCAAGCCGCCGCCGCGCAGCGTCTCTACGGCCTCTTCGATTTCCGACTGGGTAGCTCTGACCACCCGCCCATGATATCAAGACTGCGATTTCGCTGGCGCTATTGCTGCGCCGGATCGATATCGGTGCGCGTCCAACTCCCGTCTGCCTGACGATCGAGCTCATAAGCGGGCCAATAATGATTATCGAGCTTCAAGGTGATCACATCGACCTGGCCGTTCCAGCTGATCGTCTTGAGACGCACGGAGGAGCGATCAGGCTTGCCGCGCACCGCCTGGATGAACGCATCCAGATTGGGTGTCGGATGGCCGTCCACTTCGGTGATGCGACGTCCGGCATACAGTCCGTAATGGGTCGCGGGCGAACCGTAATAGAAAAATGCGACGAAAACGCCCTCGGGCGGAATGCCGCGTTGTGCGGCAATCGCACGATGCGGAGCCTGCAAGGTGGCGCCCGCCCAGATCAGCACGCGATCGATGTCGCTGCCGCCGAGCGGCACGGTCGCCAAGTCGACGGTCTTCTCCGCGCCGTCGCGCCACACGGTCACGGCGACCTGCGGCTTCTGCACGGCCCGCTCCACCTCACGAAACCGATTGACGACCTTGCCATCGATGGCGAGCACAAGATCGCCCGGCTCCAAGAGACGCGCGGCGGCCGATCCCGCGACCAGCCGATCGATACTGAGGACCTGCCGGCGTTCTTGGTCGTGTTGCTCGATACGACGCACCCAGGCATCAGGTAGTCCCAGCTGGCGCGCCGCCGCTAGCGACAGCACTTCGAACTCGGCCTCGAACGAGAACAGCGGTCGATCCGCGATCACGGTCGCAATCATTTCGCTGACGATATCGGCGGGAATGCCGTGATTGACCTGCTCCAGATCGTGTTGCGACTCGAACGCAAAACTCGACCAGAGCGCGAGCACATCGCCCTTCTCGTTCGCGAGCACGCCATCGAAATCGTTGGGCGGATTGATCAGATCGATCGCCTCGAGGTTGCTGTCGCGAAATCGCAGGGTACGCGACAGCGGGAAAGACAGCACGTCGAGACTCGCCACTTGCGTCTTCTGCGACATAATCTTCGAATCGCCACGCTCGCCCACGACCCAAACATCCATGCCGGGCTGCAACTCCTTCGTCACGAGCGTCGCCGCACGCACCGGAGTGTCGCCGATCGCCTTCGGGTCGTACGAGACGACCGCGAGATTGTGCAGAGGATGCACGAACACGACCTTGCCGGGAACCTCGACGGAGCCGCCGAAGGTGATGCGCACGTCGCCGATCGCGACCGGCACCGTATTGCGATCGACGACGACCAGACCGCGCTGGGTGTCGACGATCAATCCCGTGCCGTGATAGTTCTTCTCGGTCACGCCCGACACCGAGTACGGCATATCGAAGGTCACGGTCACGAGCGACGGGGCGAGACGGTCGATGCGCGGATCGCCGGTCTTCGGAAATTGCGTGCTCGCGACTTCAGGTGCAGCGGCATGCGCCGCGGCGGCCGGCCCCGGCGCGATGCTCACGCAAGGCCAGGTCCCGAGCTGATCGTCGCGGTAACACTTGCGCGCCGGAAACCAACGTCGGTCCATGCGAATAACTTTGAGCTGGACGGCGCGCGGATCCTCCAGCGTGACATAACGAACCGTAGCCCGATCGCCATCGGCCAGCGTCGCGAGGACCGCCTCGAAATCCGCGAGGTTATCGATCTTCTTGCCGTTGAAGGCCGAGATCAGCGCGCCACGTGGGATACCGGCGCTGGAGAATACGTAGCCGGCGTTGGCGACAAACACGCCCTTGATCGGCAGGTCGAAATGACGGGCCTCCTGGTAGGACAGCGTATGCACGACCGCTTCGCCGAATTCGAGGAATTCATGCGCCGTGATCGCGTGCAGATCCTGAACTCGGATCTTGTGATCGATGGTCTCCGCTCCGCGGCGTACGACGACATCCACCGACTCACCAACGTCCGCGTCGAGAACATCCTCGAGCCCGAAGAATTCCGGGATCGGTTTGCCGTTGATCGAGATCAGAATATCCCCGGGCGACAGCTTGCCGTCGGCCGCCGATCCCGGCTGCACCTCGTCGACGACCAACATGCCCGTGAGTGCCGGGAAATCGCGGCGCATGCGCGCCTCAGTCTCGGCATCGAGGCCCAACCGCCGCAGTTCGTCGAACGGCGTGTACTTGAACACGGTCTCGAGCGTGCCGCGCGGCACCGGCTTGCCGGCGTCGATATACTTGAGTGCCCGCACGACTGCGGTCAGCGGCAGATAGAAGCTCGAGGCCGAGCCCGTCGAGCCGCCCGCATTGAGCGCAACGACGCGGCCCTCGATATCGATGACCGGCGAGCCCGAGGAGCCGCCCGACGTGCTCGAAGCGGCCTGGTAATAAAACGTGTTGAAGTCGTTGTACTTGCCGTAACCGTATTCCGGCGCCTCGCGATCGAGGCGCGCGAGCGTGCCGGCGAGGATCGACAACTGTTCGCCGGCATCATTGCCGACGACGCGGATTTCCCGGCCGATCACGGCACCCGCCGGGTACAAGGGCAGCTCGGCCGGTTTGATGAAACGCAATTTGGAAGGATCGTATCGATAGATGCCAAAATCATGCACAGGATCGCGGTAGACCGGATACAGCTGCACCTCTTCGCGATTGAGGAAAATTGCTTGCGCAGTCACCGGCCCCGGCGTCACGACATGACGGTTGGTCAAGATCAGGCCGCGCTTCGCGTCGATCACGAATCCGGTCGCCTGAGCCGTCGTATTCCACTCGGTATCGAAGGCACGCGTGCCGTCGATCTGAATCGTGACCACACCGGTCGCGATGCGCTCCAATGTTTGCGCCCAGGTCGCATCCTTGCCGCGAGCCTCAGGGGCGGCGACTGCATGCGGGGTCGCGGCAAATACGGGAGCCAACGAAAGGGCCAGGAGCGAACACAAAGCGGCAAATCGGCGCATGCAGATCCTTGAGTTAGAGGCGTTCAACGCCCATGGTCGGACAAGACCAGGAGCCATACGGTTCCAAGCAAGAAGAAACTCAGCATGACCGCAGCCGATCCCATGTCCTTGGCCATGCCGGCGAGCGGATGTCGCTCCGTGCCGGCACGATCCACGACTGCCTCGACGGCGCTATTGAGCATTTCCACGATCAGAATCAGGAGCATGGGCGCCACTAGGAGAGCCCGCTCGACGCCGGAGTGGCCGAAGTAGAGGCCCAAAGGCACAACCACGACTGCCAGCAACGCTTCCTGGCGAAACGCGGCCTCTTCACGCCAGGTATGCGCAAAGCCCTGGAAGGAATAACCGAAAGCGCGCACGAGGCGCGTCAATCCGGTCGGTTTACTTCGTTCGTTCATCCATGAGCCAAAGCATACTCCCCGGAGAATACTCTAAATGTCGCCAGCCGCCTTCCATACCAAGTCCAGCTGTTTGGCCGCGCGCACATCGTCCAAACGCCGCACCGGCATTGTAAACGGAGCCGAGGTCAGTTGTTCGGGGGACTCGCGCATTTCGCGCAGGATGGCGATCATTGCATCGCAGAAGCGATCAATCTCCTCCTTCGCCTCGGTTTCCGTGGGCTCGATCAACAAGCACTCGGGGACCAACAAGGGGAAATAGGTCGTCGGGGCGTGAAAACCGTAATCCAACAGCCGCTTGGCGACATCCATCGCCGTGATCTGATAGTCACGTTGCTGCCGTTTCAGCGTGATGATGAACTCATGGCTGGCGCGGCGCATGGGATAGGCCGCATCGAAGCCTGCGTCCAGGAGACGCTTCATCAGGTAATTGGCATTCAAGGCAGCAAACTCGGCGACGCGCACCATGCCCTCACGACCCAGGATGCGCATGTAGATATACGCGCGTAGATTGACGCCGGCGTTGCCCATGAAGCCCGACAAGCGACCGATGGACTGCGGCACATCGCGCTCGGCGAGCCACCGATAGCGTCCCGCCTCGCGCCCGACGATCGGAATCGGCAGGAACGGCAACAAGCGCGCTCCCACGCCGACCGCACCGGAGCCAGGGCCACCACCACCATGCGGCGTCGAGAAGGTCTTGTGCAGATTCATGTGAATCACGTCGAAACCCATGTCGCCCGGCCGCACCTTGCCGAGAATCGCATTGAGATTCGCACCGTCGTAGTAGAGCAAGCCGCCCGCCGCATGCACGATGCCGGCCACCTGTTCGATGCCCCGTTCGAAGACACCCAAGGTCGACGGATTGGTCAGCATGATACCCGCGGTTCGAGGCCCCACGGCCGCGCGCAAGGCATCGAGATCGACGTCGCCGTTCGCATCGCAGGGAATCTCCCTGACCTCGCAGCCGCACATCGTCGCGGTGGCGGGGTTCGTGCCATGTGCGGCCTCCGGCACGATGATTTGGTTGCGCGCCAGATCACCGCGCGCGCGGTGATAGGCACGAATCATCGCGACGCCCGCAAACTCGCCCTGCGCCCCCGCCATCGGCGTCAAACTCACGCCCTTCATGCCGGTGATGTCCTTCAACATCTCCTGCAGCTCGTACATGCACTCGAGAAAGCCCTGCGACTGCGCCTCGGGAGCGAGCGGATGGCGGCCGAGAAATTCGGGCAACATGGCTAAGCTGTTGCAGACCTTGGGGTTGTATTTCATCGTGCAGGAACCCAAGGGATAGAAGTGTGTATCGATCGAGAAGTTCATCTGCGACAAACGCGTGAAATGACGCACGGCCTGCAATTCCGAGACCGCCGGCAGCAGGGGCGGCTGCTTGCGCAGCAAGTGCTCAGGCAGTGACGCGTGCGCGCGTGCGGCGCCCGGCGGACTCGGCGGAAACTGCGAGCTCGAGCGGCGACCGGGCTTGCTCACGTCGAAAATGATGGGTTCACGTACAGCGTGTTCTTGCATGGTTGGATTCTCCTTGACGGCGTGCCGCTTCAGGCCGCGCCGCGCGCCGGCACTGCGGCGTTCTGCAGTTCCGCGAGCGCGCCCGCGTAACGGGCAATGTCCGCGTCGGTCTTGGTCTCGGTCGCACACACCAAGAGCGCGTTACCCAATTCGGGAAAACGATCGCTGAGATCGAGACCGCCGAAGATGCCGCGTTCCGCGAGCGCCGCAAGGACCGGGCCCACCGGACGGTCGAGTGCGACGACCGCCTCATGGAACCGCGGCCCGGAAAACACGCAGCGAACGCCGCGAACCGCGGTCAAGGCCGCGACCAGCTCCGCGGTACGCGCAAGGCTCGCCTCGGCCACGAGCGCGAGCCCCTCGGCGCCGAGCAGCGTCATATAAATCGTGGCCGCGGTGACCGTGAGACCCTGATTCGTGCAGATATTGGAATTGGCTTTGCTGCGGCGGATGTGCTGCTCGCGCGCCTGCAGCGTCAGGGTGAATCCCGGACGCCCCTGGGAATCGACCGTACGTCCGACGATGCGACCCGGCATCTGCCGCACATACTGCATGCGCGTCGTCATGAAGCCAAAATACGGGCCACCCGAGGCCAAGGGCACGCCAAGCGGCTGACCTTCGCCGCAGACGATATCGGCGCCGCGGACGGCGGATTCCGGCGCACCCCAAAGACCCGGGGCTTTCAGAATGGCAAGAGAAGTCGGATTGACGACGGCGATGACGAGCATTTTGTTCGCATGCGCCCAATCGACGAGCTCATCGACCTCTTCGAGCACGCCGAAATAGTTAGGCTGTTGAATAACCAAGGCCGTGAAGTCATGGCCTTCGTACGGTCGCAGCGAATCGACGAGCGTACGGCCCAGCGTGCGATCGAAATCGACGGATTCGAACGCGACGTTCTGGTTACCGGCAATGGACTCTGCAACCTGCAGATAGGTCGGATTGAGCGTGCGCGGCACCAGCACGCGCCGGGAACTCGAGGCGCGATTCGCGCGCACCGCGGTCAAGCAGGCCTCCGCGAGCGCGGAGGCCCCGTCGTACAAAGAGGCGTTCGAGACCTCCATGCCGGTCAAGGCGCTCATCATCGACTGGTATTCGTAGATCACCTGCAAGGTGCCCTGGCTGGCCTCCGCCTGATACGGCGTATACGCGGAATAGAATTCCCCGCGCGTCGCAATCGCCCAGACCGGCGCCGGAATGTGGTGTTCATAGGCCCCTGCGCCGAGAAAGGAAAGCGGACGTCCATCCGCCGCAGCGCGTTCCCCCATGAGGCGGGTGATCTCCATCTCCGACAAGGCCGTCGGCACCTCGGCGAGCACGCTGGTCTTGAGCGCGGCCGGGATTTCGTCGAAAAGATCTTCGATGGATGCAGCGCCGATGACGGCCAACATCTCGGTGACATCTTCGGGTGTGTGCGGAATGTACGGCATTGCGTGGTCTCCGGGGCCTTGAGGCCTTAGGTGGCTTCGTCGGCGAGATAACTTGTGTAAGCGGCGGCGTCGAGCAGCGCCGGTAGCGCGGCACCCGGGTCGAGCGCGATCCGCATCAGCCAACCATCCCCGTAAGGCGACTGATTGAGCAATTCCGGACGTTCCGCCAACGCGCCGTTGCTCGCAGCGACCACGCCATCGACGGGGCTATAGATATCGGAGGCCGCCTTGACCGATTCGACGACGGCGCACGCCTGTCCGGCCGCGACGCGGGTGCCCGACACAGGCACATCGACGAACACGAGATCGCCGAGCGCACTCTGCGCATGGTCGGTGATGCCGACTTCCAGTTGACCGTTCGCGAGCTGCCGCACCCACTCGTGGCTCTTGGTGTACAGCAAGTCTTTCGGCAAATCCGCCATTGAATCCGTCATCGGGAATCCTCCGCTAGGGTTGAATTGGAATGAGGGCTTTGCCATGCCGCACGAACGGCGGCTTGACGATGCGCGCGGCCAGCAGCTTGCCGCGAATCTCGACCTGGACCGGACCCACGGTGCCCGCGGGCACGCGCGCGAGCGCGATGGAGCGATTCAAGGTCGGCGAAAACGTGCCGCTCGTGATTTCGCCTGCGCCTTGCGCCGTGATCACCGGCTGATGGCTGCGCAGCACGCCGCGCTCCTCGAGCAACAGACCGACGAGTTCCGCCTGCGGCGCGGCGCGCGCCCGCTCGAGCGCTGCGCGGCCGATAAAATCGCGGCTCGCCGGTTCGAACGCCACAGTCCACGCAAGTCCCGAAGCCAGGGGGTCATGCGCCTCGTCGAGATCATTGCCGTACAAGCTCATGCCGGCCTCCAGGCGCAGCGTATCGCGGGCACCAAGGCCTGCGGGCCGTATCTCGGCGCGGCGCAGTGCGCTCCAAACCGCGGCGGCGGTGTCGGCCGGAATCGCGATTTCGAAACCATCTTCACCGGTATAGCCGGTGCGCGCGAGGAACCAGTCGCCGAACTCGGCCGCCATGAACGGCGCGAGCGCGAGCGCCGCTTCGCGCGACCCCTCGGGCAACAACTGCACGGTCTTGTGCCGCGCGTTCGGACCCTGGATCGCGAGCATCGCGAGATCGGTGCGCTCGTCGACCGCAACGCCGTAAGCACCGGCCTGCGCGCGAATCCAAGCGATGTCTTTGACGCGCGTTCCGGCGTTGACGACCATGCGATACCACGCATCATGCATGCGATAGACGATCAAATCGTCGATCACGCCGCCGTCCTCGCGCAGCAGACAGGAATAGAGGCCCTTGCCGGGCAGCTTCAGTTTGGCAACGTCGTTTGCGAGCAGATGGCGCAGGAACTCGTGCGTACGGTCGCCGCGCAAATCCAGCACGGCCATGTGCGAGACGTCGAACACCACTGCCTCACGGCGTGCCGCGTGATGCTCGTCGAGCTGCGAGCCGTAGTGTAGAGGCATGTCCCACCCGCCGAAATCGACGAGTTTGGCGCCCTCACGGACATGGGTGTCATAGAGCGGAGTCTTCAGGCCCATCGCAACCGTCCTGCGAACAACAGAGTGTCAGCCAGAACACCGTATTCTGACCGCCCCTCTGTCCTTGGGACCTGAGAGATCAAGCGCTCATGCGGGCGCTGCTCCCCTTCGGTGGACCTGACGCCTTACGCGACGAGATCGCTCTCCAGAGATCGCGAGAGTCTGCCGTTCATGTGCCTGAGCGTTTCCGGGCGGTTGCGCCTTCGGCGGTCCTCGGTATCGAGAACTCTCTCCGGACAGCTCTTGTCGCGATGGCGAGCATCATACACGATCCTTCGCGGCCCCGCGTCAGCCGCCGGATTTCTTCGCGGGCCAACCCAATTTGGCGAGTTCCGCGACGACCGTGTCGCGATGTTCGCCCTGAATTTCGATGACGCCGTCGCGCACCGTGCCGCCGGAACCACAACGCTTCTTGAGCTTGCCCGCGAGCAGTTCGATTTCCGCGACCGGCAAAGGCAGGCCGGTGACGATCGTTACGCCCTTGCCGGCGCGCCCCTTGGTCTCACGGCCGACGCGCACCGCAGCGGGTCCCGCCGCGCCGGGCGCGCCCTTCGGACAGACGCAGTCGCGCACGGGGTGCCGGCAATTGGGACAAAGCTGACCGATGCCGGTCGAGTACACGATTCTAGCCGCCATAATCGCCATTATGCCCGCGCACCGGCCCGGCGCGGTAGAATGGTGACCAGGCAATCTTGCCCTGCAGCGCGTTCCAACCATGATTTCTCGCAGAAAATCTCATAGCGTCAAGGTGGGCTCGGTCACCATCGGCGGCACGGCGCCCATCGTCGTCCAATCGATGACCAATACGGATACGGCCGACATCGACGGCTCAGTGGCGCAGATCGCCTCCTTGGCGCGCGCCGGATCGGAAATCGTCCGCGTGACCGTCAACAACGACGAGTCCGCCGCGGCCGTCCCGCATATCCGCGAGCGCCTCGATGCGCGCGGCGTGCACGTGCCCTTGGTCGGCGACTTTCATTTCAACGGCCACAAACTCTTGAAGACCCACCCGGCCTGCGCGCAGGCCTTGGGAAAACTACGCATCAATCCCGGCAACGTCGGCCGCGGCAGCAAGCGTGATCCGCAGTTCGCGGAAATGATCGAGATCGCGTGCCGCTACGAAAAGCCGGTGCGCATCGGCGTCAACTGGGGCAGCCTGGATCAGGATTTGTTGACGCGAATGATGGACGAGAACTCGAAGAAAGCGGCGCCCTTGACCGCCATCGACGTGATGCGTGAAGCCATCGTCGTCTCGGCACTCGACAGCGCGAAGCGCGCCGAGGAACTCGGGCTCGGGCGCGACAAGATCGTGATCAGCGCGAAGGTGAGCGGCGTCCAGGATTTGATCGCCGTCTACAGCAACCTCGCCGCGCGTTGCGACTATGCACTGCATCTCGGACTGACCGAGGCCGGCATGGGCAGCAAGGGGATCGTGTCCTCGACGGCGGCGATCGGCGTGTTGTTGCAGCAAGGCATCGGCGACACCATTCGCGTGTCCCTGACACCGGAGCCCGGCGGCGATCGGACCCAGGAAGTGATCGTCGCCCAGGAAATTCTGCAGACGATGGGGCTGCGTTCGTTCACGCCCATGGTCATCGCCTGTCCGGGGTGTGGGCGCACGACCAGCACCTATTTTCAGGAATTGGCGCAGAAGATTCAGGGGCACATCCGGCATCGCATGCCCGAGTGGCGCAAGCGGCACGACGGTGTCGAAGAAATGACCGTGGCCGTGATGGGCTGCGTCGTCAACGGGCCCGGCGAGAGCAAGCATGCCAACATCGGGATCAGCCTGCCCGGCACGGGTGAACACCCGGTCGCGCCGGTCTACGAGGACGGCGAGAAGACCGTGACGCTCAAGGGCGAACGGATCGCCGAGGAGTTCCAGGATCTCGTCGAACGTTATATCGAGCGCAGTTATGCGCGGAGACATCCATGAGCGATCTGGCGGCGAAGAAGTGCGAACCTTGCGAAGGCGGCGTACCCCCATTGACCCCGGCGAAGGCGAAGACGCTGTTGGCCGAGCTGCACAAAGGCTGGACCGTATCGAAGGACTCGAAAAGCCTGCATCGGGCTCTGAAATTCAAGGATTTCTACCGCACGATGAGCTTCGTCAACGCGCTCGCGCATATTGCCAACACCGAGGACCATCACCCGGATCTGGAAATCGGCTATAACTATTGCCGCATCACCTTCAGCACCCACTCGATCGGCGGTCTATCGAGCAACGATTTCATTTGTGCGGCGAAGGTCGACCGCCTCTGAGCGGCACATCGCCGCTGAGCCCCAGCGCCCTGCGCGCTGCCTGACGTCTGACGAAGTCGAGTTTGCCGACCGCACCGAGCCCGAGCGAGCGCAGGCCGGCGATTGCCGGATTCGAATTCGAGAACAGCCGTTCAATGCCGTCGAGCGCGGTCGCGGCGAGCAAATTCTCCGACTTGCGCCAGCGTTCATAGCGACGTAACACACGGGCATCGCCGAAGGCGGCGGCGTTCCCCGCGTCTCCCAAGACCTCGAGCAGGGCAGCGCAATCGTTAAGACCCAGGTTCAGTCCCTGCCCCGCCAAGGGGTGCACGACGTGCGCCGCATCGCCGAGCAACACGACGCGCGCAACGGTGTAGTCGAGCGCATATTGGAGCCGCAGCGGAAACTCGGTCAAAGGCGTCAGCAGCTCACAATCGCCCAGTGCGCCGGCACTCGCCTGGGTGAGCTCCTCGTTGAACGCCGGCGCATCGAGCGCACGCAGTCTGGCGGCTTCCTTGCGGGAGGTACTCCAGACGATTGATGCACGGCCGTCCGGCAGCGGCAAGAAGGCGAGCGGACCGGTCGGCAGGAAGCGCTGCCAGGCCGTCTCCCGATGCGGCTTCGCCGTGCGCACCTGAGCGACCAAGGCATCCTGAGCGTAGGAATGACCGGCGGTCGCAATCCCGAGCAGGCGGCGCGTCGGTGACTCCGCGCCGTCCGCGGCGACGATCAAGGTGCTGCGCAATTCGCGTCCATCGCCCAAACGGATGCGCGCGGCATCGTCGGCGATCACGAGTTCGCGCACGGCCGCCTCGATGAGCACGACGCCCGCATCGCGGGCCGCGCGCTGGGCCTGCACTTGCAGCGCGCGGCCGTCGACGATATGGCCCAAATTCGGCTCGCCGATTTCGGCGCAATCGAAACTCAGAGAACCGCGCCCTTCCGGCGTGCCTTCGGCATCCCACACGCACATGCGTTCGTAGCCGAAGATACGGTTCGAGGGCAGGTTTTGCCAAACGCCGGCGTCGCGCAAAATCCGCTCGGAGGCACGACTCAGCGCAAAGACCCGAGGATCCCAATCGGCTGTGGCTTCCGCGCCCGCGGTCAAGCGTTCGGCTACGAGCGCGACCTTGCCCGGAGCGCACAGCTTATGGCTCAGCAACAGACTTGCGACCACGCTCCCGGCGACGCCGCCGCCGATGACGACCACGTCGAAATCGCGACTCATGTCGCCGCGCCGGACGGAGCCGCGCCCGGCGGAACCGCGCCTGGCGGCGGCGCGCTTGGACGCTTGAGCGGCACGCCGCGCGCAAGCTTGGGCGAGCGCCCCGACGCGCCAGTGCTCAAGGTCGAGAGCGCCGCCTTTGCGGGCGGCAGGACATCGAATGCTAGGAGTGCGAGATTGCGCAGGCGCCGCACGATTCCGAGCGGCGTCGAAAAGACGCGCACGAGCCCATCGGTGAATCCGATGATCGCGCGCCGGTCCGCCGCCCGCCAGGCGTCGTACTCCGCGAGCACCGCCGGCGCCCCCACATCGGCTTCGGGGTCCGCCGCGTGTTGCGCAATCACTTCGGCAAGGCAGGCGACATCGCGCAGCCCGAGGTTGAAGCCCATGCCGGCCACCGGATGCAGGCCCTGCGCGGCATTGCCGATGATGACGCAACGCCCCGCACTGGTCTGCGCGGACTGGGTCAGCGCGAGCGGATAGGTCACGCGCTTGCCGACCTGGAGGAAACGGCCGAGCCGGAAGCCGAAGCGGCGCTGAATCTCCGCGAGGAATTCCGCATCGGACCAGGCCAGCGCCTCCGCGACCCGCGCGCGATTCAGGGTCAGAACCAAGGTGCAGCGTCCGTCCGCGAGCGGCAGCAGCGCAAGCGGTCCGCTCGCGGTGAAACGTTCGTAGGCGACATGCTCATGGAAGCGCTGCGGCAGCACGGTCGTGATCAGAGCGGTTTGGTCGTACTCGCGACTCTCCGCGACGACGCCGAACGCACTGCGCACGGCGGACTGCGCGCCATCGGCGGCGACGATCAAGCGCGTCGCGAACGAGGACTCCTTGCCGTCGGCGGCGCGCACGGTAAGACGCACGGCACCCGGCACGTCGTCCGCGCCGGGCACAACGCTCAGCACTTCGGCAGGACAGAAAACCTGGAGCCCCGCAACCGCCGCGATGCGCGACCACAGGCCCCCCCCGAGGGCTCTATTCGGCAACACATAACCCATTGCATCGAGCCCCTGCTCGGCGGCATCGATGCGCGCGAAGCCGAACTGCCCCTGATCCGAGACATGGATCTTGCGAATCGGCGTGGCCGCGGCCGCCACGTCGCTCCAGACGCCGAGAGTCTCGAGTATGCAACGGCTGCCATTCGACAGCGCCGTCGTGCGCTCATCGAAGCTGGGTTGCGCGGCGGATGTCGGGGGGATCGCCTCGAGCAAGGCGACTCGCAGCCCGAGCGGGCTCAAGGCCACGGCGAGACTCGCGCCGACCATGCCGCCGCCGACGATCGTCACGTCGAAATCCGTGCTCATGCGGCTTGCACCAGGGCCTCGATTTCGTCCGGGTCCTTCTCCAGCGCAGCTGTCAATACGTCGGGATTGGAGGCGGTTACCAGCACATCGTCCTCGATGCGCACACCGATGTTCCAAAACTCCTTGGGCAGCTTGGTCGAAGCGCGAATGTAGATGCCTGGCTCGACCGTCAAGACCATGCCGGCCTCGAGGACGCGCCACTCTCCGCCCACCTTGTAGTCGCCGACATCATGCACATCGATGCCCAGCCAATGTCCGGTGCGATGACTGAAAAACTCCAGGTACGCGCGCTCTTTGATCAGCTGCGCCGGCCGCCCCTTCAGCAAGCCGAGCTTGACGAGGCCGGCGGTCACCGCCCGCACGGCGGCCTCATGCGGCTGATTCCAGTCGTTGCCGGCGCGCACCGCGCCGATCGCGGCCAATTGCGCCTCTAGCACCACTTCGTAGACGGCCCTTTGTGCGGGTGTGAAGCGGCCGCCGATCGGAAACGTCCGGGTGACATCGGAGGCGTAATAATCGTACTCGCAGCCGGCGTCAAGCAGGAGCAGATCTCCGTCACGCAAGGGCTTGTTGTTGTCGCGGTAGTGCATGACGCAGGCATTCGGGCCGCCGCCGACGATCGGGTAATAGGAGAGGTCCGCATTATGGGTCCGGAACTCGTGCACCACCTCAGCCATCACTTCGTATTCCATGCGCCCGGGCTCCGCGAAGCGCATCGCGCGGCGGTGCGCGCCGACCGCGATCTGCGCCGCGCGGCGCAGGCAGAGCAGCTCAGCACGGCTCTTGTAGAGACGCATATCGTCCAGCAAATGACTCAACGCGACGAACTCGTGCCCGGCCCAGCCACCCTGTCGCATGTGCACGCGCAGACCATTGACCCAGTTCAAGACCTTGGGATCGAACTCCTCGTGGACACCCATGGAATAGAAAATCTGCGCGCGCCCCTCGATGAGTCCGGGCAGAATTTCATCGATGTCGGCAATCGGAAAAGCGTCATCGGCGTCGTAGTCGGCGACGGCGCCGTCGGTACCGGCACGCGGGCCGTCCCAGGCCTCACGGATCGGATCGTGCTCACGCACGAACAACAGGTATTCCCCCTGGTCGCGACCCGGCAACAGAACTGCCACTGCCTCGGGTTCCGGAAAGCCGGTCATATAGTGAAAGTGACTGTCCTGCCGATAGGCATATTCGATATCCGCGTTACGGTGCCGAACGGGGGCCGCCGGCAGGATCGCAATTCCATCGCGGCCGATCATACGCATGAGCTGACGGCGGCGGCGCGCGAACTCTTTTCGATCCACGGGCGGGGCTCAGTGCAGTCGCTGTGCGGACGGGAAGACCTGGGTACGTAGGGGCAACAGCTCTTCGAAGACCACCTGTGCCGCGACCCGGATGAACTCGACGAGTTCGGCGTAGGCTTGCTCGTTGGATTCGTCGGCGTCGGCATCGTCGCCGGTGGCGCGAGAAATTTCAGTAAAGTCCCGGACGATTTCGCCCACGTCGCCCGCAAGGCCTTCCAAATCAGAGATTTGGCCCGTACCTAGCCCATATAAAAAGCCGGTACACCACAGCGCCAAGGCATTCGCACGACCGTTCAAGGGTTGCTCATCGTCGGGAAGCAGGGGCTCGAACTCCATTCCCTGCTCGCCGAACGAGCTGGCGGTTGCCGTAAACACGCGCTCAAGCATGGCCGCCGATTCCTCGGACAGTGACGCGCCATCGGGCAGAATTTCGTTAACCCAGTCTTGCATCTGGTACGGGGACATCGAGCAAAGCGCACCGCACAAGGAGCCATGCGCCTCGGCGGCATCGGCGAGGCTGCCCGCCGCCGCCAATACATCCTCAAAATCCCTGAAACGAATGTCGGACATCATGATGGCCGAATAATACCGTAGTGGCGGCCTTCGCTGTCCTTTGCGTGGCAGCTTTACATTGCGTTTGGTCGCGCACTATATTGGTGGCTTATGAACGAACCCGCGCCAAAGTCAGCCGTCGAACTCGAACTCAAGCGCCTGGAGAGGCGGCTCGAGGATTTGATCTCGACAGTTGCGCATATCAAGGAAGAAAACCGGGCCTTGCGGCAACGGCAGGAGACTTTGACCTCCGAACGGGCCAGCCTGCTGCAAAAGAACGAACAGGTTCGGGCACGCGTCGAAGCGATGATCGGCCGCTTGAAATCCATGGAGCAGGCATGAGCGAATCCCAGGCGCGGGTGAGCGTGCGAATCTTGGAAAAGGATTACCAAATCGCCTGCCCCGTTGAGGAGAGATCGGATTTGCTCGACAGCGCGGAGTTATTGAACTCACGCATGCGCGAAATCCGCGACAGCGGCAAAGTGATCGGACTCGATCGGATCGCCGTGATTGCCGCATTGAATATGGCGAACGAGTTGATTCGCTTACGAAAGAGTGACGGCAATCTCGAATCGGACGTGGGGGGGCGCTTGCGTATCCTGCGCGAGCGCGTAGAGTCGGCATTGGAGAAGGGTCAGCAACTCGAGTTTTGAGCGACCCTTCGCTCATCGATTAATTTTGGCGCTGCCTGCGGTGTTCGATGCAGATCGGGTTACCTCTCGACCCTAATTTGTAAACCCCAGGGGCCATTGCTTGCTGGCAACATTGTGCAAGTCCGCCTCGAGCGGAAAGCCTTAAGTGTCGCAGTTAGCCCCACCTGTTGCTCAGGTCGGGAGCAACGGTCTAAAACGGCATATGCGGGTGGCGCCATCTCCTTTGAAGAGTCTGAATGTCAGCGCATGTCGTCGAAAAATCGACTCTCCGTAAGCAACTGCGCGCCGCGCGCCGCTCCCTACCTCCCTCCCAGTACGCACGTCTCTCCCGTCTGGCGGCGCAAGCCGTCGCGCGTTTGCCGCAGTTCTCGGCCGGACGCAAAGTCGCGCTGTATTTGCCATTCGATCGGGAGGTCGACACCGCCGCATTGATCGCGGCCGCGCGTAAGCGCGGCGTGCGGATCTTCATGCCGGTGGTCGCCGACCGGCGCCGCCGACGCCTGGCCTTTCGTCGCCATGGCAGACGAACTCGCCCGGGCGTCTATGGCATCCCCGTCCCGACCGGCAAGAGAGTCACCCTTGGCGCGCGCTGGTTCGATCTCGTAGTCGTACCCCTGGTCGGCGTCGATGCCGATGGGCGGCGGCTGGGAATGGGCGGCGGCTACTACGACCGTGCGCTTGGGTTTCGCAGCCAACGCAAGTCCTGGCGCGGCCCGCACGTGGTGGGACTCGCCTTCGACTGCCAACGTGTCGCATCGGTGTGCGCCGAAGCATGGGACTTGCGCTTCGACAGCGTCGCGACCGAAAGCGGCATTCAACACTACGACCAGAGGTCCTGACGATGAATCATTGGTTGCTCAAATCGGAGCCCGGGACGTTCGGCATCGACGCGCTCGCGGCCAGTCCGAAGAAGACGACGGCTTGGGACGGCGTGCGCAACTATCAGGCGCGCAACATGCTGCGCGACTCGATGAAAAAGGGCGATCTGGCGTTTTTCTATCACTCGAACTGTGAAGTACCCGGCATCGTCGGCATCGTCAGCATCGTGTCGGAGGGCTATCCCGACGAGACCGCTTTCGACGCGGCACACGATCATTTCGACCCCGACAGCAAACGCGATTCGCCCCGCTGGTATGTCGTCGACGTGAAGCTCGTAAAGAAATTCAAACAGGTGATCGCGCTCGAAACGCTGCGCAAGTACGAGTCATCGGCGCTCAAGGACCTGCTGATTCTTCGCAAGGGCAATCGTCTGTCGGTGACTCCGGTAACGAAGAAGGAATGGGATTTCATCGTCGCACTAGAGTGAACTCGCGCACATCGCTAGCACATCTTCGGTTAAGAAGCGCGACGTATTGCTTGTAATTTGATTATTCGTGTATATACTCGGTCCCCGGACTAACCCGACAACGGAGTTTCTAACATGGCAGCGAAAGTAAAGAAGGCGAAGAAGAAGGTAGCTAAGAAAAA
>Ga0116230_10000107_pt1 | contig 61920 bp, 58 predicted proteins | sample S1TSphfallax_3_FD_88678 | JGI IMG/M metagenome (GOLD analysis project Ga0116230, IMG submission 88678) | Host-associated microbial communities from peat moss isolated from Minnesota, USA - S1T2_Fd - Sphagnum fallax MG | ecosystem: Host-associated > Plants > Peat moss > Unclassified | place...
CCGTTGAACGACGGCATCGTGGCGCTCTGCGCCTTCTGCGCCGCCGTTGCGTACGTGCCGGCCGCGCCCGCGTTGTCGCCGTTGCAGAGCGGCGTCACGGCCGGATTACACGTCCCGGGATCGGTCTGCGAGGTGTGCGTCGAGTAGTTGCGGTCGCCGAGGAACGAGAAGAGCGCGAACAGATCGATGTAAAACGGGTCGGCCTTCGGACCGGCGTAGATCTGCATGCCGTTCGCGGTCGTCGAGACCGTATTGTACGGCGTACTGCCGGTTTGCGTGATGAAGGTGTTCGTCGTGCCGACCTCGTTCGGTTTCGCCGGGCCGTGGACCGTGATCGTCTGGCTCGCGCCGGTCCCCGTCACCCCGAACTGGATGACCTCATCTTCCGGGCCGCCGGCGACATGTGAGATCTTGAACTGCCACATCAGCGTCGGATCGAAATACTGGGCGCTGCTGAGCGGCGCCACATCCATCGCGAGCACCACGTTCGCGGCATTGGTCGGCGAGGGGAAGACGAAGACGTCGGTGATATCGGCCGACGTGTTCGACCGCGTTGCGAGGTTGTAGGTATCTTGGTGATCGGATCCGCGTACGACTTCGGTGTCGTACGCAACGATCGCGATGACGACGGCAGCCATCGCGACGATGCCTGCGAGCGCTCGGTGGATCGGTTTCATGGTCCTTCTCCTTGGAATCCGAGTGGGAGTGGCGTGACGATGGTCGCCGCGCGATGACTCACGCGGGGACGTGGTGGGAAAACTGCGGACGCCTCACGCGTGCGACGGCGATCGAGGTATAGGCGGCGATCAGGGCGAGAACGGCAACGGCGACCACCGCCGGCGGCCAAGCGGCTTGCGTGGCGATCCCCTCACCGAGCATCCACGCACCGATCACGGAAATAGCGCTAGCGGTGACGAGCGGCGCATAGCCGGCGGCGCGGTCGAATTGCGGACGCCGCATCAGCCAGCCCGCGCCGCGAACGACCGCGACGCCGAGGACGGTGAGCGTCAGCGCGAGACCGATGCTGAACGCGACGATGAGGATGAGGCCGTAGCCGATGCGATGCGTCGCGATCGCGGCGAGCAAAACGACGAGCGCAGCGGGACACGGCGCGACATTGCCCGATGCCGCGGCGAGAAGGGCATCGCGAAAGCGCAGCGGCGCGGAGCCCGGAATCGCATGAGCGCGGGCGTGCGCAGCGGCGTCCAGATCGCCGTGATCGTGCGCGAGCCCAAGCGCGTGGGATTCATCGTGCGCGCGAAGCGCCGCGCGAGCGAGCTCCGCGTCGGTCGGCGCGGTTGCGGGCACCGCCACGACCCGATGGCTCGCACGCTGCACGATCGTCTTCGAAAGCGCGCGCGCGCCGAGCAGCGCAACGAAGGCACCCGAGAGTACGGCGATCCACGGATAGAGCGTCTCCGGCACGACGTAGCGCGTGAGGCTGAGCACGACGACGCCGAAGAGCAAGACGCCCGCGGTGTGCGCGATCGTGAGCGCGCACGCAAGAATCGTTGCTTGCGGCACGGTCGCGCGGGCGCCGACCAGCGAAATTGCGAGCAACGTCTTGCCGTGGCCGGGTTCCAGCGCGTGAAGCGCGCCGAGACCGACCGCGAGCAGCAACGCGCCGAGCAGCACCAGCGGGTCGCTCAGATCGCGCGCCAACACATCGGAGAGCGCGTTCATCCGCGCCGCCGACGGCACCGCAAACGCGCCGGGTTCGCTTGCATCCCTCACGGTGAGCACGCCGCCGGCGCTGCTCGAGAGCGTCACGGCCGTCCGATCGCGCGGCGATCCGATCAAGGCGTTCGGATACGCGCGCAGCTCGTTCGTCGGCTCGTGCGCCGGCGTTACGACGATGTCGCGCCAGCCGATGCGGTCCGGCAGCGTCGTGTCGGCATAGTGAAGCGCATGCGCTCCGGCGCTGAGCGGCGCCCGGTAGTCGGCGGTAAAATAGAGCGTCGCCAGTCCGCCCGCGCCCGGACGCAGCATGACGGAACTCGTCAACCGGGTGAGCGCGAGCGGTTTCCCATCGCTGGTCAGCACGAGTTGCGGAGCGATCTCCGTCGCGTGATGCCTCGCCCACGCAGCGAGCACGGGTCGCGCAGGATGTCCGTCGGTATCGAGCGAGCGCAAGATTGAGAACGTGGGAATCTCCGCATCATCGAGGACGTAATGCACGAACACGGCCGACCGTTCAACCGTCAGACGCGTGAGATGATTGCTCGTGAAATTGCCCAACGGATGTGCGCTGACCATGCCCGTCGCGACGAGCGATAGTATCGCCGACAGCGCGGAAACGCGGAGAAATTGCATTCTTCCTCCAAGCGAGAGTGTAGACGTCCTCTACCCACTAACGAAGAGGTATCACCCGCGGATTGATTTCCCGAAAAACCCGATCGCTCAGAGTAGGCGCTCAGGCCCGATGCAACAAGCATCGCGAAAAACCACGATATTCCGATGCTCGGCGTTCGCGTAACATTTTCCAACGCACGCGAGCACAAACGCTCCGCTCGACGGGCGCAATCGCCATCGTTGTATCTCGGGCGGGCACGGACGCGTCAGCAGCTGGTTTCCCTATCTCGGATCGCCAATCGAGCTGCGGGCGATCTCCGCGATGCGTTGGTGCACGCGATCCCAACGGATGATGTCGACGAGGGCGTCGTCGCCGGGGTTCAGATCGCGGCCGTCGGCGGGGACGATTACGAATCCGTCGGCTTCTGCGGCAAGGCGCGTCAACGCCGAACATTGATTCTCGAGCGGCGTCGCAACGTAGGCGCCGCCGTTGAACCGCACACGACAGTAGGCGGCGTATGCGCGCCCCCGGCGCGCGTGCAGCGAGCCCGCCAAGCGTGCCGGAATGCGGGCCATCACATCCGCACGGCCGCCGAGCGCGGCCACGGCGGGCCGCACGAATTCGTGCACGGCGACGAACGCCGACGCCGGATTGCCGGGCAACACCGCGACCACGGTTGCGCCGCGGCGCCCGAGCGCGGTCGGCCGCGCGGGCCGCAGACCGACGGCGCGAAAGGCGAACTCGACCCCGAGCGCCGTGCATGCCGCCTTGACGTAATCGCGTTCGCCGACGGATGCACCGCCACACGTGATCACGAGATCCGCTGACGCGAGTGCCGCTTCGAGCGCTGCGCTAACGGCGTCGCGATCGTCGGGAACGGTTGCGACGGTGAGTGCCGCGACGCCGAACCGGCGCACCTCGGCGGCGATCGTGATGATGTTGCTATCGCGAATTTGGCCGTGCGCCGGCGATTCATCGAAGGCGACCAGTTCGTTGCCGGTCGAGAGGAGCGCGACGCGCGGCAAGCGGTACACGGGGACCGAGGTGATGCCGGCCGCCGCGAGCAGTCCGAGCGCGGGCGGCCCGAGGACGCTTCCCGCCGCCGCGAGCTCATCGCCGGCCCGCGCGTCTTCCCCCGGCGGAAACACGTGGTGACCGACCCGCACCGGCCCGGCAACGACGATGGTGCCCGATGAGACGAGCGTATCTTCAATCGGGATCACCGCGTCCGCGCCGTCGGGGATCGCGCCGCCGGTGGCGATCGCCGTCGCGGTCGCGGGCGCGTGGCGAACGCGGCCCGCTTCAGCAAACACCTCGGCGCGAATCGGCAGCGTGACGGGCGCGGTCTGCGTATCCGCCGCGCGCACCGCGAAACCGTCCATCGCCGACCGCGCGAACGGGACGAGATCCTCCTTCGCAACGATCCGCTCGGCGAGGGTTCGTCCGTCGGCCGCGCGCAGATCGACGCGTTCGACCCCGAGCGCCGTCAGCGCGGCGACGATCGCTGCAGCGCTCGCAAAGTCGATCATCGTCTCGCTCATCGCACGATCCGTTCGTCGTGTGCGTAGACGTTGAAGCGGTCGCCGCGCAGAAAACCGATCAGCGTCACGCCGAACTCACGCGCCAGCGCGACGGCGAGACTGCTCGGCGCCGACACCGCACACAGCACCGGAACGCCGGCCGCGATCGTCTTCTGCACGAGTTCGTAACTCGCGCGCCCGCTGACCAGCACGATCGCATCAGCGAACGGTGGCGAGGCGGCCAGCAGCGCGGCGCCGATGAGTTTGTCGAACGCGTTGTGGCGGCCGACGTCCTCGCGGACGATCCGCAGCGTTCCGTCGGCGGCGAAGAGGGCAGCTGCGTGCAAGCCGCCGGTGCTCGCGAACACGCGCTGCCGCGCGCGCAGCACCTCGGGTAAGCCCGTGATCACGGACGGCGCGAGCGGCAACGCCGCGTTCACCGCCGGTACGCCGCGATCGCGCAGCGCCTCGAGCGTCGCACGCCCGCAGATCCCGCAGGCGCTCGTCGTCGTGAAATGCCGTTCGAGCGCGACCAGATCCGGGAGCGTCGCGCGCGCGAGATCGACGTTGACGATGTTGTACTGCTGATCGTCATCGACCGACCCGTCGAGACAATAGGTCATCTCGCGGATGTCGTCGAGTCCGCCGATCACGCCTTCGGCGAACAAGAAGCCCGCCGCGAGCTCGAAATCGTGGCCGGGGGTACGCATCGTGATCGCGATCGTCTTGCTCGCGCCGCCCGCGCGCAGCCGGATCTCGAGCGGCTCTTCACCGGCGACGCGATCCTCGCGCATGCTCGCGACGCCGTGCTCGAACGTCACGACGCGCGTTGCTTCGGAGGGTCCCGCGCGCGAGACCACCGGATTCATTCGGGCTGGCGCGAGGCCGCCCGCGGATCGTCGGCCGAGTTCTTGCCGGCCTCGATCAGCGTCTCGCGCAACACGTAGCCGCCGATGAGCGTCAGCACCGAGGACACGACGGTTTTCCAGCGGCCGTGGATCGGCAACACCGAGAACACGGCCGGCAGAATGATGCCGCCGATCTCGGTGTGGCGAGTCAGCTTGGCACCGCGCGCACCGGCGAACATCGGATCGCCGATCGAGCCGGCATGGCGCCGGAAGTCGCGTAAGAGCGCCAGTTCCGCGAGCGCCGCAAACGTCTCGAAGCGCTCGAGTTTCTCGATCGATTCCTCACTCCCGCCGGTGAGCGCGAGGATCAGACTATTCGCGGCACACGCGCCGGCGATCCCGGAGCAGGCGGAGAACATCGGGATATGGCGTTTGCCGATGCCCCACAGCGGCAGCGCGGTCGCGCTGAGCAGCACGCCCGTGTAGCTGCCGATGAACGCGCCGAGCACGGCGGTGAGCGGGTCGGTGAGCGGACGCGGATGCAGCCAGCGCAACCAGCGCGGGATCAGCCCGTCGCGCGCGGCCTGACCGATCGCGCCGGCGGTGACCGGTGCGGAGAAGGCGATGAGTCCCCACACGCCCATCGACATCGCCGAGCGCCACTTGAAGATGCGCAGCATGTGCAGAAAGCGCTCCGGCCGGCCCAGATGTTTGACCAGGATGAGCGGGCACGTCGACGCCAGCGCAAACGTAACGTACCGCAAGTTGCGCGAGAGCTCGGGATCTTTTTTCTCGTCGGTGATTGCGACGAGCAGCCCGGAACCGCCCATGATGCCGCCGAGGAAGAGATAGGTGATGACCTCCCACTCCCAATGCGGCTTCTTGAGCAGCGGCCGGTCGTAGTAGGTTTCCGGCAGTGGTGCCAGCACGCCGTTTCCGGCCGCCGCGCCGCGGGCCGATGCATCGGGGGAAAGGTCGCGGAGTTCTCTCACGCGCTCTCGCGCCGGAAGAGTGCAAGCCCGATGAGCGCGAGCCCGGTGACCGCAAGCGCGGCGCTCACGTAGCCGGCGGGTTGCCGCGTCGACGGCAGCACCGGCCGTTCGGGCAGGTTGTAGGCCGCGGGCGGACCGGTCAACAGAAAGAATGCGTTGAGGTCGCCGACCGACGTTTTCTCATCGACGCCGTAGAGCGAGGCGTCGACGCCGCGCGACTGCAGGTCCGCGACGCGTTTGCGCGCCCGATCTTTGAGTTCGTCGACGTCGCCGAATTGAATCGAATCGGTCGGACACGCTTTCGCGCAGGCGGGAACGAGCCCGACTTTCTGCCGGTCGTAGCAGAGCGTGCATTTGCCCGCGACGCCGCCGTGCGTCTGCACGGCGTTGTCGTCCGTGCGTCCGTCGCTCGCGAAGCGCGGCTGGATGACCTGATGATCGATCAGATCGACGACGCCGAACGGACACGACGGCACGCAGTAGCCGCAGCCATTGCAGACGTCGGGCTGGATGAAGACGTCGTCGAACTCGTTGCGGATGATCGCGCCCGTCGGACACGCTTCCATACAGCCCGCGTTCGTGCAGTGCTTGCAGACGTCGGACATCATCACCCAACGGTTCATCGTCGGCGGCGCGCCAGGCGCATCGGGCGTCGATTCGATGAAGGCCACGTGCCGCCACGTCGTGCCGCCGAGCGCCCCGGTATTATCGTACGAGTCGCCGGTGAAGGCGTAGCCGTCGGCGGGCAGCTCGTTCCACTGTTTACAGGCGACCTCGCAGGCTTTGCAGCCGATGCAGAGGGTCGTGTCGGTGAAGAAGCCGCTCGCCATCAGACGGGAGCCTCGTCGCGTCCATGCGGCCGCGACGCACCCCAATCGCTGACTTGATTCGCCGGCACCGGCTCGTCGACGCGCGCGTTGGGCCCGCTCGTACGACGGCCGACGCGAATCGTGCACGAGAGCGTCTTCGCTTCGTGGATGGAGACGTTCGGATCGAGCGCGAGCGGGATCAGGGTGCCGATCGAGTCGCCGGTCGCGTAGCCGAGGCTGCCGTAGTTGTAGGGCACGCCGATCTGATGGATGAGACGGCGGTCTTTCCCCTTCCCGATCCGCAGCGGTTTCATCCGGCCGCTGACGAGCGCGCGCGCTTCGATCTGGCCGAGCGCGGTCGCGATCGTGACCCAATCGCCGTTGCGGATCGATTTTTCGACCGCGAGATCGGGGTCGATCTCGGCGAAGAGCGAGGGCTGGAGTTCGGCGAGCCACGGCACGTAGCGCGTCATGATCCCCGATTGTTCCGTCAGCCGGTAGGTCGTGAGGACGTACGGATAGTCCGGATTTTCGCGGCCGTTATAGGGGTTGTCGTCGCGGTCCCACTCGCGTAGCGTGGGATTGCTTTGCTGACCGTAGAGCGGGTTGCCGACGACCGATTCCATCGGCTCGTAGTGCGCCGGCAGCGGGCCGTCTTTGAGCGCGCCGTTGACGAAGAGCGCGCCCATCCCGTCGAGCTGCATGATGAACGGATTCGCGCCGCTGTGCGCGTCGACGCCGCTCGCGCCGGGCTTGGCGGGTTCGTGCGGTGATTTCGTGGCCGGAAAATCCGGGATGTCCGGGCCGGTCCACTTCTTCTGCTGCTCGTCCCACTGCATGTAGGTCTTGCGGTCGCTCCACGGCTTCCCGTCCGGATCGGCCGAGGCACGGTTGTAGAGCATACGCCGGTTCGCGGGCCACGCGAAGCCCCAGTCGAGCGACGTCCACTCATCGCCCGTGCGATTGCGCGCGCGATTCGTCTGCTTGTCCGGGTAGACGCCGCTGTAGATCCAGCCGCCGGCCGCCGTCGATCCGTCGTCGGCGAGTTCGGTGAAGGCCGTGACTTGCGGGCAATCGTAGCCGGGCTTGCCCGGTTCGACGCGGTACCCATTGACTTCCATGAGCACCTTGCGCGCCGACGGTTCGCCGAGATCGTGCTCGTGCGGATCCTCGTGCGGATAGTCCCACGTCATCGCTTGGATGGGACGGTCCTTGGGATCGGTTGAATCCGCGTAGAGCGCCTTGAGCCGCAAGCCCAACTGGTGGAACAGATAGAGATCCGAGCGCGTGTCGCCGGGTGCGTGCACTGCTTTATCGTGCCATTGCAAGAGGCGATTGGTGTTCACCATCGTGCCTTCTTTTTCGAGGATCGTGCTCGACGGTAAGAAGAACACCTCGGTGCCGATCGTGGTGGGATCGACGCCCTCGCGGCGCCAGAACGACGCCGACTCGGTTTCGTAGGCGTCGATGTTGACCATCCACTCGAGTTTGTCCATCGCGGCGCGAGCGAGTTCGGCGTTGAAGCCCGAGGCCGCCGGGTTCATGCCGATCACGAAGTAGGCTTTGATCTCACCGTCCTTCATCGCGATCTGCGTCGGTAGCGTCGAGTGATCGCCGCTGATCTGCGGCAGATAGTCGAAGGCGAAGTCGTTGTCCTTGGTCGCGTGATCGCCGTAATACGCCTTGAGCAGCGAGACGACGTACTTCGGCGTGTTCGCCCACCAGCCGGTCGGCTTCGTGACCGACTTCAAGTAGTCGGCCAGCGTTTGTTCGTTCCGCAGCGCCGAAGGCATCGGCAGATAGCCCGGCATCGAGTCGTAGAGCGTCGGGATATCGGTCGCGCCTTGAATATTCGCATGGCCGCGCAGCGCCATGATCCCGCCGCCCGGGCGCCCGATGTTGCCGAGCAAGAGCTGCAGGATGGAGGCCGTGCGGATGTACTGCACGCCGACGGTGTGCTGCGTCCAGCCCACCGCGTACGCGAACGCCGTCGTGCGTTCGCGGCCGCTGTTGTCCGCCAGCAGATTCGCGATCTCGAGGAACGTCTCGCGCGGCGTGCCGCACGCTTCTTCCACCATCTCGGCCGTATAGCGCGCGAAGTGGCGGCGCATGACGTTGATCACGCAGCGCGGGTGCTGGAGCGTATCATCGCGCTTGGGCACCTTCACCGTGCCGTTGCCGTCGTAGCGTGGTACCTCATCGGTCTCGAATTGCCAGGAACTCGTATCGTAGTTCCCGGGGACCGGCTTTGCGGCATCGTTGCCGAACGAGGCGTATTTCGAGCGATCCTGGCCGTCGGCGGTCGTGTCATCCGGATCGATGAAGCCCGAGAACATCCCGTCGAGGTCTTCCGTATCCTGGAAATCCTCGCGCACGATGTACGATGCGTTCGTGAACGCGACGACGTACTCGCGGAAATAGCGCTCGTTCTCGAGCAGCCAGTTGATGAGCGCGCCGAGGAACACGATGTCCGAGCCGCTGCGAATGGGCGCGTACACATCGGCCACGGCCGAGGTGCGCGTGAAGCGCGGATCGACGTGGATGATCTTCGCCCCACGCTCTTTTGCTTCCATGACGAAGCGGAACGCGACGGGATGACACTCGGCGAAATTCGAGCCCTCGATGAGGATGCAATCCGAATTGACGAGATCCTGAACGAACGTGGTCGCGCCGCCGCGGCCGAATGAGGTGCCTAGACCAGGCACCGTTGCGCTATGTCATATTCGGGCCTGGTTTTCGATCGACACCACGCCCGCGGAGCGCAGCATCTTCGTGAGCAAGTAGTTCTCCTCGATGCCGAACGTCGCGCCGCCAAGCGAGGCGATCCCGCGCGCCTGATTGACGCGCTTGCCGTCCGGAAGCGTGCGCACGAACGTCTCCTCGCGCGTCGCCTTGAATTTTTCGGCGATGCGGTCGAGCGCCCAGTCCAGCGGCTTCTCTTCCCACTCGGTCGCGTACGGCGCGCGATACTTCACGGTGGTCCAGCGCGCGGTGTTCACGGTGAGGCCGAAGATCGCCGAGCCCTTCGGGCAGAGGTGACCGCCGCTGATCGGGCTATCGGGGTTGCCCTCGACGTCGAGCAGTTTCCCTTCGTCGCTCACGTAGGCGAGGGTCGAGCAGCCGACCGCGCAATACGGGCAGACGCTGACGACCGGCTTCCCGCGCTCCGTCCGGCCGCGCAGCGCGCGCGTCCGCTTCGACTCGACGTTGGGCACCGCACCGATCCGCTCCGGAATCCGCAACCCCGTTGCGACCTGCGCGAGCAGCGTGGTGAGATCGAACGAGCGCTTGACGGCCACGAGACCCTCCGACCGGACCGGTAGCAGCGCTACCGGGAACAATGCTACGAACCTTAGACGATGCGGACGCGCCACCCGTCACGGCCCCTCGTAGCGTGTCAGGTCCGTTCTCGGCGTCCGAAGCCACATCATGCGTGCGCGAGGGAACGACGCCCCGGCGCTCAACTTTTCCCTCCCGATGCTCCGTGCGCCATCGATGCCTCCGGCACGGTCGAACCGCCGCGCACACAATTCCGCATCTGGAGGAACCATGATCTTGCAAGTCACCCTTCGTTCGGCCGCAACCGCCGCACTCACCATCGGGCTCGGGGGTCTCGCCCTCGCGCAAAGCCCGGCCCCGTCGCCGCCGGCCGGTATCAGCGTGATGGACATGGGCAAAACATCGATGCTGATGGGCGCGAACGGCATGACGCTCTACATCCTCGATACCGATACTGCCGATAAATCGACGTGCAACGATGCGTGCGCGAAACGCTGGCCGCCGCTGACGGCACCAGCCGACGCCAAACCGCATGGTGCGTATACGATCATCAAGCGCGACGACGGAACGCGCCAGTGGGCGTACAAGGGCAAGCCGCTCTACTTTTTCGCCGGCGACAAGGCGTCGATGGACATGACCGGCGATGGCCTCGGAGGCAAGTGGCACGTCGCGAAAACCTAGCCACCCAGCGGCTCGGCGGCTAAGCGACCGTAACGCATGAGGTGCAATCGCCGGCGTCCAACGTCGGCATATGTCCGAACAGATCGAAAAGTCACCAAGCGAAAAGTCGCCCGCCGATTGGCGGGCGGAACTCGGCCCCGAGCGCTTCGCCGTGCTGCGCGAAGGCGCGACCGAGCGCCCGTTCAGCGGTCAGTTGTATCACAATCACGACGCGGGGACGTACACCTGCGGAGCCTGCGGCGCGCTGCTCTTCAGCAGCGACAAGAAGTTCGAGAGCGGCAGCGGCTGGCCCAGCTTCTGGGCTCCCGAGGAAGCGCAGAACGTGCGGCTCGTCGAAGATCGCTCGCACGGCATGGTGCGTACCGAAGCGCGCTGCGCGCGCTGCGATTCGCACCTCGGCCACGTCTTCGAGGATGGACCCAAGCCCAGCGGCCTGCGCTACTGCATCAACTCGGTGGCCCTGGACTTCGAGAAGAACTAAACGCCGACTCGTCCGCGGCGCGGATCGCTTACGGGCTTCACGATGGACCGTGAATCGCGTCACGCCAAGGAACGGTCGAGAGCGTCTCCGCGCCCGCGATATCGAGGTTCACGACGACCGGATCTTGCCCGCTGCGCACGAGCACGCATTCCAGCGGCTCGTCCGCTGAGGCATTGATCTCTTGGTGCGGAACGAACGGCGGGACGAAGATGAAATCGCCCGGCCCGGCGTCGGCCGTGAATTCGAGCTGCTCGCCCCAGCGCATCCGTGCGCGGCCGCGCACGACGTAGATCACGCTCTCGAGCTCGCCATGATGGTGCGCGCCCGTTTTCGCATCGGGATGGATCGTTACCGTGCCGGCCCAGAGTTTCTGGGCTCCGGCGCTTGCCGTGGTGATCGCGGCGGCCCGCGTCATCCCCGGCGTCTGAGCCGTATTCGGATCGAGCTCGGCCCCGCAGATCACGCGAACACCGTCATGCTCCCAGCGCTGCCCGTCCGCCGTCGTCTTCTTCATGGATCGACGATTGGCGAGGAACGAACGTCGTCCTAGCGGCCGTTGGCGTTCGTCTGCAACATGCCCGCGAGGTTGCTCGCGGCCTGCAACGCATCGGCGCTGATCTGGACCGACTCGGAACTCCGGCGGATCGCGAAATCGCGAACGATGTCGCCGAGCGCGAAGCCGAGATCCATCGTGAGCACGCCACCGTGCGCGAACGGACGTAACATCGCATTATCCTCGTGACGTCCCGCGACACGCAGCGCGCGTGCGCTCGAGGACGCGTCGAGTGCTTGCAACACATACGTCGCAAGGCGCAGCATGCCGCGCGCGGTCGGCCGATTCGACGGTTGCAGCGGACCCGCAAGATGAATCGACGCCGGATGGTAGGTGACGGCGGAGCTCGTCGCTAATTCTGCCGTATCAGCGAACGCGGGAATTGCGCCGACGATGGCGCAGGAGAACAAGCCGGCCGACAGCCAGCGTGGAACCCGGATGTTCATTGCAATCCTTTGCGGTGAGATGGTGAGCGATCGAAGAACGCGCTCGCAATGAACATCGGCTCGAGGGCACACCGCATGAGCGGTTTTGCTGAGTCGTTCGTTAATTATGTGTCAGCACACGCGAATTGTGTTTTCGCACACGCGCGCTACGTGTCGTAGCGCACACGTATCATCAAGCGTGTGTTAATCAGCTCCCGGCGCGCGCGGTTTCGCGCAGCGGTAGACACGTGACGTCTTCGCGATAAAAACATCCGCCGCACATTTGCACGTAGCGCGTCTCGCCTTCGATTGCGATCTGATCGCCGCTGAGAATGCGCGCACCGCGTTCGTCGACGCGCGGGTTCATCGTCGCTTTCTTGCCGCACGAACAGATCGTCTTGAGTTCTTCGAGACTGTCGGCGAGCGTGAGCAGATAGGCGGCACCCGGAAACGGATCACCGAGAAAATCGCTGCGAATCCCATAGCAGATCACCGGCACGTTGCGGGTGTGCGCGAGCCGGTGCAATTCACGCACCTGATCGATCGAAAGAAACTGCGCCTCATCGATCAACAGACACGCGAGGTCGGGCTGCGCATCGAGCAGCGGCCCGAATCGCGTCGTCTCATCGAACGTGTGCGCTGGACGCGCGATCCCGAGCCGCGAGGTGACGGTCCCGGCACCGAAACGGTGGTCGATCGCGGCCGTGTAGATCAGGACGCTGCGGCCGTTTTCCTCGTAATTGTGGGCGACTTGGATCAGCGCGGTCGTCTTCCCGGCGTTCATCGCCGAGTAGCGGAAATACAGTTTTGCCATGAATGTGCGGGAAGAGTTCGCCGCCGGGGCACGCCGCACCTAAACCGCGCAGGCCCGCAAACCGAACACCCAGAGGTGGAACGGATTGCCACGGCAACGTATTGCTCGAGCGCCGAGGAAGCGATCGGCGGAACCCCGCTGGTGCGTCTCAATCGCATCACGGCGGGCGCGCGCGCGTTGACCCTGGCGAAACTGGAATTTCTCAACCCCGGCGGCAGCATCAAAGACCGCATGGCGGTCGCGATGATCGAGCACGCCGAACGGGCGGGACTGCTCGCGCCGGGCGGGACGATCGTCGAGCCGACGAGCGGCAATACGGGCGCGGCCCTCGCCATGGTCGCGGCGATCCGCGGCTATCGCTGCATCCTCACGGTGCCGGAAAAGACCTCGCACGAGAAAATCGCCGCCCTCCGCGCCTACGGCGCCGAGGTCATCGTCGCGCCGCCCGTGGCGGCCGATTCGCCCGAGAGTTACACGGCGCTGGCGGCCAAGATCGCCCGCGACATCCCCGGCGCCTACTCACCGAATCAGTACGCAAATCCGATCAACCCGCTCGCCCACGAACAACTCACCGGCGTCGAGATTTGGGAACAGACCGGCGGTGCGATCACGCATCTCGTCGCCGGAATCGGCACCGGCGGCACGATCTGCGGGATCGCCCGCGCGCTCAAGGCGCGTAAGCCGAGCGTCTGCATCGTCGGCGTCGATGCGATCGGCTCGATCTACTCCGGCGGAATGCCCGCGCCGTATGCGATCGAAGGGATCGGGCGCCACTATCTGCCGGCGACGCTGGACTTGAGCGTGATCGACCGCATCGAGCGTGTCGGCGACCGCGACGCGTTCCTCATGGCGCGCCGGGCGGCGCGCGAAGAAGGCTTGCTCGCCGGCGGCTCCTCCGGAGCGGCACTCGTTGCCACCGAGCGGATCGCGCGCGGACTCGACGCAGGTGCCGTCATCGTTACGATCCTGCCGGATTCCGGCCGCGGCTATCTCTCGAAGATCTTCAACGACGAGTGGATGGCCGCGCGCGACTTTCTGGGACCGCGCGGAACGTCGCTCGGCGAGGTGCTCGCACGCGTCGGCGGCGACGACCGGTTCGTGCGCTCGACGATCACCGTGCGCGAAGCCGCGCGCATCCTCGCCGACCGCAAGATCGATGATGCGGCCGTCGTCGACGACGAGTGCCTGGTCGGGCGTATCAGCGTGCAAGCGGTGCTCGATTGTCTCGAGCGCGCGCCGCAGAAACTCGATGCGACGATCGGCGAAGTGTTGCTGCCCCCGTTCCCGCTGCTCGACCGTAGCGCGTGCCTGGACGACGCGCTGCGCGCGCTCCGCGGCGGCCACCGTCAGGTCGTCGTGAGCGACGGCGGCCGCCCGATCGCAGCGCTCCGCGCGCAGGATTTGATCGCCTTCACCATTGACGAGTAAGGCCATGATCGATTTCCGCGGGATGCGGGAAGCGGCGCTCGCCGGCATCGAAACCCGTCTCGCCGCCGAACCCGATGCGCTCGTGCTGCGCTTCGAGCGCGCCCGCCTGCTCGATTCGCTCGGCCGCGCCGCCGAAGCGAAGGCGGCATTCGGCGACGTGTTGCGGCGCGATCCGATGCATTTTCAGGCGCTCTGCGATTTGGGCACGCTGCAATTCAAGAGCGGCGACACGCGCGGCGCGCGGATCTCGTTTCAAACGCTCGTCGAACGGCATCCGGGAAGTTCGATCGCGCAGGCCAACCTCGGCTTCATCCTGCTGAAAAACGGCGAACATGCGGCCGCGCGCGAGCGATACGCGCGAGCGGTCGAACTCGATCCCAAGAGCGCGGAAGCGCGCAAGGGGCTCGGCCTCGTGCTGAACCTGCTCGGCGAAACCGAAACCGCACGCGAAGTGGCGGCGGTCGCATTTCGTGAGTCGGCGATCACGACGATCCCGTATCGCGGCGAAGGCATCGCGCCCGAAGTGCTCGCGATCGTCAGCTATACGACCGGGAACGTCCATCTCCAGCACTATCTCACGCCCGAGTTTTTCGGCGTGCACAAGATCGTGGCGGAATACGCCGACCCGCAGCAACCGCTGCCGCCGCACGATGTGGTCTTCAACGCCGTCGGCGATGCCGACATCTGCGGTCCGGCGCTCGAGGCGGCGCGCGCGATCGTTCGCCGGAGCGCGCAGCCCGTGATCAATCCGCCCGGGGCCGTCGCGGCGACGACGCGGGTCGGGAACGCGGCGCGGCTGCGCGGTCTGCCGGACGTCGTGACGCCGAAGATCGTGGCCTTCGATCGGAGCACCTTGAGCGGCCCGGGCGCCGGCGGAACGCTCTGGGCGGCCGGCTTTTCGTTTCCGCTGCTGCTGCGCGCCGTCGGCTTTCACACGGGCGAACATTTCGAGCGCGTCGAGCGTCCCTCCGACGTAACCGACGTCGTCGCACGCCTCCCCGGCGAAACGATCCTCGCCCTCGAATTCATCGACGTGCGCGGAGCCGACGGCCAGGTGCGCAAATACCGCGCGATGTTCATCGGCACCGCGATCGAACCGCTGCATCTCGCGATCTCGCGCGACTGGAAAGTGCACTATCTCTCCGCGGACATGGCCTCGAGCGACGCCAACCGCGCCGAGGACGCCGCCTATCTGGCCGATCTGCCCGGCGTGCTCGGCGAGCGCGCGATGCGCGCGCTCGAAGCGATCCGCACGACGCTCGATCTCGATTACGCCGGGATCGATTTCGCGCTCGATGGGGCCGGCAACGTCGTCGTCTTCGAGGCCAACGCAACGATGATCGTCCCGATCCCCAAACCCGACCCGCGCTGGAATTATCGCCGCCCGGCGGTCGCGCGCATCCATGCGCTCACGCGCGAGATGATCGCGCAACGCGCCGGATTCGATCCGCACCCCGACGACTGATCGGCGGCCGAACGGGACGCCTCCGGCGCATGCCGAACCGGATACGACTGTGGCTCGAATTTGCTGTATCGGCGGCGCATTGGTCGATGAAACGTTTCACCTCGATCTCGTGCCGGCGGGCGACGTGACCGCTGCCGGTGATTCGCTGATCGCCGCAGCGCTCGCGGTCGCATCACGCTCCACGGTCGTCGGCGCATGATCTTCTACGCCCCCGAAGTGAAGGCAGCACTCGATGCCGGCCGGCCCGTCGTCGCACTCGAGACGACGATCGTGACGCACGGGATGCCCTACCCCATCAACGTTCGTACCGCGCGCTCGCTCGAGGAGATCATCCGGGCCGAAGGCGCCGTCCCGGCGACGATCGCGATCATGGACGGGACGATCCTCATCGGCATCACGGATTTGGAACTGCAGCGGCTCGCACACGCGGGTGACGTGCGCAAACTCAGCCGGGCCGACCTCGCCGATGCGCTCGTGAAACGGGACCTCGGTGCGACGACCGTCGCGGCGACGATGCTGATCGCTGCGCGGGCCGGGATTCGCGTCTTCGCCACCGGCGGGATCGGCGGCGTCCATCGCGGCGCGGAACGGACCTTCGATGCCTCGGCCGATTTGAGCGAACTCGCGCGCTCGCCCGTTACCGTCGTATGCGCGGGCGCGAAAGCGATTCTGGATCTGCCGAAGACGCTCGAAGTCCTGGAAACGCTCGGCGTTCCGACGATCGGGTACGGAACCGATGTCTTCCCCGCGTTCTACAGTCGCCAGAGCGGACTGCGCGCGCCGCTGCGCTGCGATACACCCGAAGAGGTTGCGGCGCTCGTGCGCGTGCAGCGCACGCTTGGGATGAGCGGCGGCGTTCTCGTCGCCAATCCGATTCCGCACGAGGCGGAGATCCCGTTCGACGAGATGCAGACCTACGTCGACGCTGCGATCGCCGCCGCCGACAAAGCCGGCGTCGGCGGCAAGGAACTCACCCCGTTTCTGCTCGGCGATGTGCTCGAACGCACCGGCGGGCGCAGCCTCACCGCGAACGTCGCACTCGTCGAGAGCAACGCCCGGCTCGCCGCACGCATCGCGCGCGCGATGACCGCTTCCCCGAAAATGTGAACCTTTCGGCCGTAAGCGGGCGCAGCTACGGCGAGCTCGCCCGCATTTTCTCGCTGCTCGCCCTGCGTGGTTTCGGCGGCGTCGCCGCGCAGGCGCGCGACGTGCTCGTCGAACGCGAAGGCTGGCTGACCGATACCGAATTCGCGGAGTTGCTCGGGATCGGACAGATCGTCCCCGGCGCGAACGTCACCAACCTCACGGCGGTCGTCGGCTACGCCGCGCGCGGTGTCCCCGGCGCGATCGTCGCGCTGGCCGCGCTGACGCTGCCCTCACTTGCGATCGCGATCGGACTGCTGTCACTCGCGGTGCAGCTCAATCGCTTTCCGGCGGCGATCGCGGCCGAGCGCGCGGTGCTGTGCGGCGCGGCCGGCATCACGATCGCCTCGGGGTTACGCACGCTGCGTTCGCTTGCGAAGGTGCCCGCCGCGCGCGTGCGCATCACCGTCGTCGCGGTGTTGTCGGCGGCGCTCGTCGTCGCCGGCGTGCCGCTCTTGGCCGTCGCCGCCGTCGGCGTCGCGCTCTCGTTCTTCCTCGCCGGGAGGCGCGCGTGACGCCGGGGATCGCCTACGCGCTGCGGTGTCTCTTCTTCGGGATCAGCGCCGTCGGCGGCGTCAACGCGATCGTGCCGCACGTGCGCTCGGTCATCGTCGGCAGCGGCTGGCTCTCGGCCGATTCGTTCGCGCGCGTGGTCACCGTGGCGCAGCTCGCGCCGGGGCCGAATTTGCTCTACATCCCGCTGTGCGGCTGGGCGATCGCGGGACTTCCGGTGGCGCTCTTCTCGTTGGCGGCGTTTTTGCTCCCGACGGCGCTCGGCGCGATTCTGGCCGCACGCGTGTTGCTCGCCGGCGACGCGTCGCCACGGATCGTGATGCTGCGCTCGGCGATCGCACCCGTTGCCGCCGGGATCCTCACGGGCGCGGGGATCGCGCTCGGCCGCGCCGTCGCGACCGCGCGCTGGATCGACATCGCGATCGTGATCGTCGTCGCCGCGCTCGCGACCTGGCGCGGCAGCACGCTGCGGTGGATGGCGCTCGCCGGCCTCGTCGGCGCCGTCGCGTCGCTCGGCCGGATCGGCGCATGAAACGCGTCGCCGCAAGCGGCAAAGCGGTCCCCGCGGCGAAGACGTTCGCGTGAAGACCGACGAGCAGAAACGGGCCGCCGGTGAGGCGGCGGTCGAGCGCTACGTCCGGAGCGGAATGTGCGTCGGACTCGGCAGCGGCTCGACGGCGTACTGGGCGATTCGCCGGGTCGGCGAACGCGTCGCCGCGGGCGAGTCGATCGCGGCCGTTGCGACCTCGCAGACGACCGAAGATTTGTGCCGCGAGTGGAACGTGCCCGTGCTCGGCCTGCTCGATCGCCCGATCGACCTCGTCATCGACGGTGCCGACGAAGTTGCCGCCGATCTCGCGCTCACCAAAGGCGGCGGCGGCGCACTCTTTCGCGAGAAGGCCGTCGCGCTCGCGGCGGCACGCTTTGTCGTGATCGTGGACGAGTCGAAAGTCGTCGAACGCCTGGGCGCGTTCGCCACGCCCATCGAGGTGGTTCCGTATGCGCTGCCGTGGGTGGAACGCGAGCTGGACCGCGCGTTCCCGGCCGCGCGCCGCATCCTGCGCATGCGCGACACGAAAACGTTCGTGACCGACAATGGAAATCAGATCCTCGACGTGCACTTCGGCGTCATCGATGAACCGGCGATCCTCGAGGCGCGCGTCTTGGCGATTCACGGCGTCGTCGATGTGGGGCTCTTCGTCGGGCTAGCGGACGAGGTCATCGTCGCCGGCGCCGCCCAGGTCTGGACCCTGTACCGCAAGGCGGCCGCGCGCGGTTAGATTGCGGTGAGTGTCAGCGGAGTGCCAGGACCTTCCGTCACACTACCGAGCATGGTTGCTTCCGCGTTCCGATGCTTGCCTGCTCGCATCACGATCGCCGTCGCGTCCCTCGGCGCGCTCGCGGCCTGCGGCGGCGGCGGCAACGCATCGCCCGCCGCCTCGCCCGATCCCAATGTCATCTTGCTCTCGACGACCAGCATGACATTTGCGAGATTCGGTACCGGCGTCGTCCCGGCGCAAATGCAAGTCGGCGAGAACGGCTACCCCGGCGTGTTCAGCGAGAACGACACCTGCACGCCGCCGAGCGGCCCGCAGATCGCCGGCGTCAGCGAAACGAGCCCGGGCAATCCCGGAACGTACTCCATCACCCCGCTCGCCGACGGCACCTGCGTCGCGACGTTTACCGACACCAACGGCCAAACCGCCAAAGTCACGATCACCGTCGGCGCAAACAGCTCGCAATCCGGCCCGCGCGAATAGCGCGAGGATTCAAGCGACGGTGACGACCTCGGCGTCGTGTCAATCACGACCAGGCCGCCGACGGCAAGAGCTACGCGCGGTTCGCTTCCATCCCGGTCCGAAGGAGTGCTGCAACGTGGCGGGCGATCACGAGCTCTTCGTTCGTCGGGATGACGCATGCGACGACGCGGCTCTCCGGCGTCGTGATGCGTAACGCGTGGGATGCGTTTGCTGACGCGTCGAGGGTGACGCCGAGCCAGGCGCAGCGGTTGAGGATCGCCGCGCGAATTCGGGCCGAGTGTTCGCCGACGCCGGCGGTGAAGACGATGCCGTCGATGCCGCCGAGCGCCGATCCCATCGCCGCGATCGCGCTTGCGACGCGATAGGCGAAGACATCGAGCGCGAACGCGGCGCAAGGCGACGGGCTGTGTTCGAGTTCGCGGAAATCAGCCGAGACGCCGGAGAGGCCGAGCATGCCGGACTCGCGGTAGAGCAGCGTTTGCAATTCCTTGGTGGAGAGCCCCGCGTGGTCGAGCAGGTACAGCAGGGCGCCCGGATCGATTTCGCCCGGTCGCGTGCCCATCGGCACGCCGTCGAGCGTGCTGAAACCCATCGTCGACGCCTGCGAGATGCCGTTCGCGAGCGCGCACAGGGATGCGCCGTTGCCCAGGTGCGCGACGACGACGCGCCCCGCGGCGATTTCCGGGAGCCTCTCCGGGAGCACCGACGCGATGTACTCGTAGGAGAGGCCGTGAAAGCCGTAACGCCGGATGCCTTCTTGCGCAAAGCGCTGCGGGATCGCGTAGGCCTGCACGACCGGCGGGTTCGTGTGATGAAACGCCGTATCGAAACACGCGATTTGCGGGACGTCGAGCGCCGCTTCGACCGCGCGAATCACCGCGATGCTGACCGGTTCGTGAAGCGGCGCCAGCGGAACGAGCGCTTCGAGGTGCGCGAGCACCTCCGGCGTGACGATTAGCGGGCGATCGAAGTCGGGGCCACCGTGAACGACGCGATGACCGACCGCGTCGAGCCGGCCGTCGCGCGCGAACCAAGCGAGGACTGCCGGCATCGCATCGGCGACGGTCTTCGGCACGACCGTTTGCACATCGGGCGGTTCGACCGCGGTGCCGTTCGCGTCGTGGGCATGCGCGAACGGGACGCCGTCTTCCCAGTCGATCACGCCGCTCGAATGAAGCTCGGCGCCCGCGAAGAGCGCAAACTTCAGCGACGATGATCCGGCGTTGAGGACGCCGATCGCCGCGGCGCTCACGCGTTGGAGCGCGTCCACGTCCAGTTGGCGAGGTCGGGGTCGTCGAGCCCGTAGGTATGCGAGTAATGCACGGCTGCGATCTGCATCGTCCGGAATGCGTCCTTTGCGTGCGCGCCGGCGTCGTGCAGGCGCGGCACGCGATCGATGACGTCCATCGCCAGCGTGAAGCGGTCGACCTGATTCTTGATCGCGAGTTCCAGCGGCGTGTTGATGTTGCCGCGTTCCTTGTAGCCGCGGACGTGCAGGTTGTCGTGGTTGTGCCGCCGGTACGCGAGGCGATGGACGAGCCACGGGTAGCCGTGGAAATTGAAGATCACCGGTTTGTCGAGCGTGAAGAGGCTGTCGAAGTCGCGGTCGCTCAAGCCGTGCGGGTGTTCCGTATCGGGCTGCAGCCGCAGCAGATCGACGACGTTGACGAACCGGATTTTCAGATCCGGGAACGACGTGAGGAGCAGGTCGACCGCCGCGAGCGATTCGAGCGTCGGCACGTCGCCCGCGCAGGCCATCACGACGTCTGGTTCGACGCCCTCGTCGGTGCTCGCGAACGGCCAGATGCCGATGCCTTTCTCGCAGTGAATCGCCGCCGCGTCGATGTCGAGATATTGGAGATGGTCCTGTTTGTCGCAAACGATGACGTTCACGTAGTCCTCGCTGCGCAAGCAGTGATCGACGGTCGAGAGCAGGCAGTTCGCGTCGGGCGGAAGGTAGATGCGCACGACGTTCGGGCTCTTGTTCACGACGACGTCGAGGAAGCCGGGATCCTCGTGCGTGAAGCCGTTGTGATCCTGACGCCAAACGGTCGAGGTGATCAGCAGGTTGAGCGAGGCGACCTCCTTGCGCCACGACAGGCGGCGCGCGACCTCGAGCCACTTCGCGTGCTGGTTGAACATCGAATCGATCACGTGCACGAACGACTCATACGTCGCGAAGAACCCGTGGCGGCCCGAGAGCAGGTAGCCTTCGAGCATCCCTTCGAGCGTGTTCTCGGAGAGCATCTCGATCACGCGGCCGTCGGGTCCGAGTTCGCCGCCGTCGAGATCCTCGGGGAAGTAGTCTTCGAGCCAGAGTTTCTTGCTCGCCTGATAGACCGCGTCGAGTTTGTTCGAGGTCGTCTCGTCGGGACCGAAGACGCGGAAGTTCGTCATGTTCGCGCGCATCGTGTCGCGCAAGAACTCGCCGCAGGGCCGCGTGTTCTCGTGGCGGATGCGGCCGGGCGCTTCGATCGTCACGGCGTAGGCGGGAAACGCCGGCAGATCGAGCGGCCGTTTGAGCAAGCCGCCGTTCGCGATCGGGTTGGCCGACATCCGGCGCGTCCCGGTCGGAGGCAGGGCGCGGATTTCGGCGATCGGCGTTCCCGCCGCGTCCCAGAGTTCGTGCGGACGATAGCTCGCGAGCCACGTCTGCAGAATCTGCAGATGCGCGGGGTTCGTCGCCGGATCGCTCATCGGCACTTGATGCGCGCGCCACGACCCCTCGATGTGATGACCGTCGATCAGGGCGGGTGCGGTCCAGCCCTTCGGCGAGCGCAGCACGATCATCGGCCAGCGCGGGCGCGCGGCGCGATCCGCGGACCGCGCTTCCGCTTGCGCGTGCCGAATCTGCGCGATGCACGCGTCGAGCGTCGCCGCCATCGCCTGATGCATCGAATCGTGATCGGAGCCCTCGACGAAATACGGCGTCCAGCCGCAGCCGGTCAGCAGCTGCACGAGCTCGTCGCGCGAGATGCGGGCCAGCAGCGTCGGATTGTTGATCTTATACCCGTTGAGGTTCAAGATCGGCAGCACAGCGCCGTCGCGAATCGGATTCAAGAACTTGTTGATGTGCCAGGACGTTGCGAGCGACGCGGTCTCGGCTTCGCCGTCGCCGACGACGGCCGCGACGACGAGGTCCGGATTGTCGAAGGCGACGCCGCATGCGTGCGAGAGCACGTAGCCGAGCTCGCCGCCCTCATGGATCGAACCCGGCAACTCGGGCGTGCAGTGGCTGCCGATGCCGCCCGGAAACGAGAACTGCCGAAAGAAGCGCAGCAGCCCCGCCTCATCGAGGCTCTTGTCGGGATAGATTTCGGAATAGGTGCCCTCGAGATAGACCGGGCCGAGCACGCCGGGTGCACCATGACCGGGGCCGGCGAGGAACACGGCATTCAGATCGTCGCGCACGATCAGGCGGTTCAGATGCGTGTAGATGAACGCCAGCGCCGGGCTCGTTCCCCAGTGACCGAGCAAGCGCGCTTTGATGTCGCTGGGTTCGAGCGGTCGCCGCAACAGCGGATTGTCTTTGAGATAGATCATACCGAGCGCGAGATAGCAGCACGCGCGCCAGTACGCATCGATCCGCCGGAGCTCGTCCGCGCCGAGCGGTGAGCCGCCGACCGTTGCGCGCGCCGGTCCGAACGCCGAGAGTGAGATCCGTTCGGTAGGATCATCGAGAAGCGACATCGCGGCCCCTTGCTTTCAGACCATTAGGAGCTCCGATTCAACCACGCCGACCTTATGAACGTGTGAACACCGCATTCACGACGGCGTGAAATCGACAAGTTCTTTCGGCAGGCTCGCGGCAACGGTTACGGCCGGACCGCCGAATTTCGACAATCGATGCACATCCCTCGATCCGCTCTCTACTCGCTTCATCACGAAATTAAGGCGCATGATGCCGTAACGACGGTCAACCGACTTGAACGAGTTCCGGAAGACACGTCGGCTCGGGTATTGGCTCACCCGTTTCAATCATGTCAGCGAGATGCAGAGCAATCGCTTCCCGTACGTTGCGCGCGGCTTCTTCACGCGACGGCCCGAAACTCGTACAACCAGGAAGATCCGGAACGTAGGCACTCCACGTCCCATCCTTTGCATGTTCCAGGATTGCGAGATACGACTTCATTTAGCCCCGCTTGCTTGAGAATAGCGTTCAGCGTACCGGGCGGCACATCCGCATTCATTCCATGATACGCAATCGTGCCCTTTCCTGGCTTCGTTGGATGGATGTACTGCTCGTGCGATCCAGACTGTTGCTTCAGGTACCATCCATCCCGGACGATACGGTTAACGACATCTCGATACTTCATGATCGGCGATCCCATCACGCCGAATCCGCCAGCCAACAAGTGGCAAGTCTCCAGAAACATAAAATGAGACCCGACCAAAGCCAGGTCCCTCGTTCTCTCGGGGAACGTCGGGCTACGCGACCTAAACGACAATCTTCTCGCGCTCTCTATGGGCTCACGGATTTCTTCCTACGGAAGAATTCGACCGAGATGTGATCCCTTGGACGTAACGAAAAAGAAGGACGCTCGGCTATTGAGAGCGCCCTTCTTTTCTGCTTGAACGCCTTTACGCGACCTCGAAAAGCCCCGCCGCGCCCATGCCGCCGCCGATGCACATCGTGACGACCACGTGTTTTGCGCCGCGGCGTTTGCCTTCGATCAGGGCGTGCATGGTCATGCGCGCGCCGCTGACGCCGTAGGGGTGGCCGATCGAGATCGCGCCGCCGTCGACGTTGAATTTCTCGTTGGGGATACCGAGGCGATCGCGACAGTAGATCGTCTGCACGGCGAAGGCTTCGTTGAGCTCCCAGAGGTCGATGTCGTCGATGGTGAGGCCGTGTCGTTTGAGCAGTTCGGGGATCGCGAAGACGGGACCGATGCCCATCTCGCCCGGCTCGCAGCCCACGACGACCATCCCCTTGTAGATGCCGAGCGGCTCGATGTTGCGCTGCTCGGCAAGCTTGGAATCCATCATCACGACCGCGGCGGCGCCGTCGGAGAGTTGCGATGAGTTGCCGGCGGTGATCGTCGAGTCTTTGCCGAGCACGCCTTTGAGCGCGGCGAGTCCTTCGAGCGTGGTGTCGGCGCGATTGCCTTCATCCTTGCTCAGGTCGACTTGCTCTTCACGGACGTGGCCCGTGTTCTTGTCCTCGACGTATTTCCACGTCGGCATGTGCACGATCTCGGCGTCGAAGCGGCCCGCGGCTTGCGCCTCGGCCGTGCGCTGCTGCGATTGCAGCGCGTAGGCATCTTGCTGCTCGCGCGTCACCTTGTAGTGCTTGGCGACGTTGTCGGCGGTTTGCAGCATCGGCATGAACACGTCGGGCTGGTGGCGGAGCAGCCACTCTTCGGTGAAGCCCTTCATGTGCAGATCGTTCTGCACCATCGAGACGGACTCGCAGCCGCCCGCGACGAGCACCTGCGCGCCGTCGGCCGCGATGCGACCAGCCGCCGTCGCGATCGCCTGGAGACCCGAGCCGCAATACCGGTTGATCGTGGTACCCGGAACGCGCAGCGGAAAGCCCGCGCGCAGCGCGGCGTTGCGACCGAGGTTGTGCCCCGTCGCGCCTTCCGGCAAGCCGACGCCCATGATGACGTCCTCGACTTCGGCGGGATCGACGCCCGCGCGCTCGACGGCTTGCTGCGAAACGTAGCCCGCCATCGTGGCGCCGTGCGTCATGTTATACGCGCCGCGGAACGCTCGCCCGATCGGCAAGCGCGCGGCAGAGACGATAACCGCCTCAGGCATGGATCAACTCTCCCTTGAAGTCGGCAAACGTGCCGTTGTGCTCGGCGATCCGCGCGAGCAGCGGTGCGGGCGTCCACCCGAACGCCGTAATCCGGTCGAGCACGTATTTCGTGCCGACCTCGTCGGCATACCACATCGGGCCACCGTGATGCGGCGGGAAGCCGTAGCCGTAGATGTAGACGATATCTTCATCGCCGGGCCGAAGCGCGACGCCCTTCTCGAGCAAGTCGGCGCCGACGTTCACGAGCGCGAACGCGAGCCGCTCGATGATCTCCCGATCGGACACGTCGCGTGGCACGATCCCGGCCTTGGCCGATTCTTCCGCGATGAGCTTGGCGAACTCCGGATCCGGGACGGGCTCGCGCTTGTTCGGACCGTCGTACTTGAAGAAACCCGAACCAGTCTTCTGACCCCAGCGCTTGAGTTCGTACATCCGGTCGATGATGTTGGTGCGCTTCTCGCCGAGCGCTTCCGAGCGCTCTTGCTGGATGTGCCAGAACACGTCGACGCCGGAGAGATCGAACGTCGCGAACGGTCCCATCGCAAAGCCGAACTGGTCTTTCATGACCTTGTCGATGCGCTCGGGAGCGATGCCGTCTTCGAGCAGATAGACCGCCTCGCGCGCGTAGTCGAAGAACATCCGGTTGCCGATGAAGCCGAAGGCATTGGTCGAGACGACGGCCTTCTTGCGCAGCGTCTTGCCGAGTTTCACCGCCGTCTGCATCGTCTGCGACGAGGTGTCCTTGCCGCGCACGATTTCGAGCAACTGCATGATGTTCGCCGGCGCGAAGAAATGCAGGCCGACGAATTGGCCCGGCCGCTTCGTGACGGCGGCCATCTCGTCGATATCGAGCGTCGAGGTGTTCGAGGCGAAGATCGTCCCCGGCTTGCAGATCGCATCGAGTTTCGTGAAGACTTCCTTCTTCACGGCCATGTTCTCGAAGACGGCTTCGATCACGAGATCGGCGTCTTTGAGTTCGCCAAAGTCGCTCTCCCACGAGACGAGTTGGCCCTTCTGCCAGGCCTCGGCTTCGGTGAGACGACCCTTCTTGACTTGATGCTGGAACATCCCGAACACGGTTGTCTTCGAGCGTTCGATCGCGCCGTCGTTCGGCTCGATGATCGTGCACGGGATGCCGGCGTTCGCGAAGGTGATCGCGATGCCGGTGCCCATCGTGCCGCCGCCGATCACGCCGGCGGAGGTGATATCGAGCGCTTCGGCCGGCGGCAGACCCGGGATCTTGCCGAGTTCGCGCTCCGCGAAGAACAGGTGGCGCAGCGCGAGCGAGGGTTTCGAGCGCACGAGCGTATCGAAGAGCCGGAACTCGCGCGCAAGGCCGTGTTCGAGATCGTTTTCGAGGGACGCCGCGACCGCATCGACGAGCGCGTGCGCGGCAAGCCCGCCGTTGTCTTCGGGCGGCACCATCTTATGCGCTTGCGCGACCACGAACGGCGTCGCGAAGAGCCCCATCCCGACGATGCCGAGGTGCGGCGCCATCGCCGAGACGCGGCGCTTCGGCTGCGTCGCGAGTTTCGACTTCACGAGCGCGACCGCGGCATCGACGACGTCGCCCGCGGCGATCTCGTCGACGAGGCCCTTCGCCTTGGCGTCTTCGGCCGTGATGTTCGAGCCCTTGAGCATCATCTGAAGCGCGTCTTGCGCGCCGATGAGGCGCGGTAGGCGCTGCGTTCCGCCGGCGCCGGGGATGAGCCCGAGCAGAATCTCCGGCAGACCGAACTTCGCCTTGGGCGAGCAGACGCGGTAGTCGCAGGCGAGCGAGAGTTCCGTCCCGCCGCCGAGCGCGTTGCCGTTGACCGCCACCGCGAAGGTCTTGTTCGAGGCTTCGATCGCCGCGATCACGTCGCGGATCGTCTTCGTCTCGGCGGTCGGTTCGGTCGTGAAATCGTTGATGTCCGCGCCGCCGCTAAAGATCGCGCCCGCGCCGGTGAAGACGACACCCTTCACGCTCTCGTCGGCCTCGGCCGCGGCGAGCGCGGCGACGAGTTCCTTCGAGAGCGCGAACGAGATCGCGTTGATCGGCGGGTTGTTGAGGGTGAGGACGCGGATGCCGTCGCGATCCGCGCCCAAGATCATGTTTTCAGGCATGGTGCTTCCTGGAACTTACGCCAGCGCCAAGGCGGCGCGGTCGAGGTCGTAGAGATCTTCCGACAGCGCCATCACGTCGCCCGAGCCCTCGGTGATCTGCGCGAGCAGCGAGGCGGCTTTGGTCAGGCTGTGCGTCGCGTAGAAGCGCGCCGTGATGAGCTTCGCCTTATAGAACGCATCGCTCTCGCCGGCGGCGATCTTCTTCGCGGCGATATCGGCGGCGCGCGCCATCTGCCAACCCGCCGCGACCGTGCCCCATAACATCAGGTACGGAACCGAGCACGAGAAGGCTTTGTTGAGATCGCTCATGGCGTTCATGCCGATGAACTGCGAGGCGGCGGTGAGCGCTTCGACACCCTTCTGAAGCTGCGTCTTGATCACGGCGACGTCCGCGTTCGAATCATCGAGGGCGGCCGCGGCCTTGGCGATCTGCTTGATCGTCGCGGTGGCGGTGGTGCCCATGTCCTTGATCAGCTTGCGGCCGACGAGGTCGAGTGCCTGGATGCCCGTCGTGCCTTCGTAGATCGTCGTGATGCGCACGTCGCGATACTGCTGCGCGATGCCGGTCTCTTCAACGTAGCCCATCCCGCCGAACACTTGCACCGCGGTCGAGCAGACTTCTTGGGAGACTTCCGTGCACCAGCCCTTGACGACCGGGATCATCAGCTCGACGAACGCCTTGTGCTTCTTGCGCTCGCTCTCATCGGTGCTTTTGATCACGTAGTCGAGCGAGGAAGCGGTGACGTACGAGAGCGCGCGCATCGCTTCGATCTGTGACTTCATCGACATGAGCATGCGGCGCACGTCGGGGTGCTTGATGATCGGCGCCGCGTCCTTCGATTTGCCGGCGACCTCACGGCTCTGGACGCGCTCCTTCGCGAACGCAAGCGCGCTCTGATACGCGCGGTCCGCCACGGCGAGGCCCTGTACGCCGACCGAGAACCGGGCGGCGTTCATCATGATGAACATGTATTCGAGGCCGCGGTTCGCTTCGCCGACGAGGAAGCCGATCGCGCCGCCCGACTTCTCGCCGTATTGCAGCGTGCAGGTCGGGTTGCCGTTGATTCCGAGCTTGTGCTCGATCCCCGTGCAGTAGACGTCGTTGCGTTCGCCGAGCGAGCCGTCGGGGTTGACGAGGAACTTCGGCACGATGAACATCGAGATGCCCTTCGTGCCCTCGGGGGCGTCGGGCAGACGCGCGAGCACGAGGTGCATGATGTTCGGCGCCATGTCGTGTTCGCCGAATGTGATATAGATTTTCTGCCCGCTGATCGTGTAGTGGTCGCCCGCGGGGACCGCCTTCGTACGTACCGCGGCGAGATCCGAACCGGCTTGCGGTTCGGTCAGACACATCGTGCCCGTCCACTCGCCGCTGACCAGCTTCGGGATGTACAGATTCTTCTGCTCGTCCGTGCCGCAGAGTTCGAGCGCTTCGATCGCGCCTTGATTGAGCAGCGGGCCGTTGGCAAAGCCCACGTTCGCGCCGTTCCACATCTCGAGCGTCGGCCCGAGCAAGAGCTGCGGCAACCCCTGGCCGCCGTATTCCTCGTGAACGGGCAGCCCGATCCAGCCGGCTTTGGCGAACTGCGTGTACGCCTCTTTGAAGCCCGTGGGCGTCGTGACGACGCCGTCGTTCCACGTGCAGCCTTCTTTGTCGCCCGTCACGTTGATCGGATCGAGCACTTCGCTTGCGAAGGTCGAGGCCTCGTCGAGAATCGCGTCGACGACGTCCGTAACTTCCCCGTAACCGGGGAGTTTCGCGACCTCGTCGATGCCGGCGAGTTCGCGCAGGACGAATTGCATGTCGCGCAGCGGCGCGCGGTACGGAACGGGCATGAACGTACTCCTAACGGATGGGGGAATTAGCTCGCGATCGTGTCGGGCTGCGTTTCGTACAGCGCGGTACGGAGCCGGTCGATCGAGGCGGCAAGCAGGTCGAGATAGGGCAGCATGTTGTGCTTGATGCGGGCCAGCCGCTCGCGGCCGGCAGGGGTGATCCGGTAGAGCCGGCGCGCCCGCTTGGTCGGGTGGTCCCACTCGCCGCTGATGAACCCGCGCTCTTCGAGGCGTCGAAGCAGCGGATAGATCGTGTTCGTGTTCACGGCCAGCAGATCGCTGCACAGCGCCTCGATCCGCTGCAACAAACCGTAACCGTGTTCCGGACCCTGCGCGAGCATATGCAGGATCAAGACGGGGAAGACAGTTTTCGACTTGATGGGCCCCCGCAGAACTTCTTCCGCCGGGGACTTGCTTTGAGCGCTCATCGGGCAAATCTTGATACTTTTACTAATAGGCGGAATCCTTTGCCACAGAAGACCGCGTTCCCACCCGGCCGCCGCGCGGCCCTGGAACGGCTGGAAGCCTTCCGGCCGGGGCGCTATGCGAGCACGCGCAACCACCTCTCGGGCGTCGTCAGCCGCCTCTCCCCCTACCTGCGACACGGTCTCCTGGACCTCGCGGAGGTACGGGACGCGGTGCTCAGCCGGGTTTCCACGCCCCATGCGGCTGAAAAATTTCTCCAAGAATTGGGCTGGCGCGACTATTGGCGGCGAATCTACGGCTTGATCGGCGAGCGTATCTGGGACGATCTCGAGCCGGCGACGAGCGGCTTGCCGCCCGCCGCATACACGCGCGAACTCCCGTACGACGTGCAGGCCAGGCGGACGGGCCTCGCCTGCATGGACGCCTTCATCGAAGAGTTGATCGACTCGGGCTATTTGCATAACCACGCGCGCATGTGGTTCGCCGCGTACCTGGTGCATCATCGGCGCGTGCGCTGGCAGACCGGTGCGCGCTTCTTCGAGACGCATCTCCTCGACGGCGATGCGGCCAGCAACCGGCTCTCGTGGCAGTGGGTCGCCGGCACGTTCTCTGCCCAGCCCTATATTTTCAACCGCGAGAACCTCGAGCGCTCGTCCGGCGGTACGTACTGCTCCGGCTGCCCGCGAGCGGGCGCCGGCTGTCCGTTCGAGCGCAGCTACGATGAGCTGCGCGCGAACCTGTTCCAGCCGCGGCCGGCGCAGCCGCCGGCCGCACTCGACCTGACCGCACCGGCCGATCGCGCGGCTCCGACGGATAGCGCTCGGCGCCCGATCATTTGGGCGCATACCGACGCGCTCAGCGATACCAATGCGGCGCGGCGCGCGTATCCAAACGCGCCGGTGATCTTCGCCTGGGACGCGGAGATGCGCGATGCGGTGCCCTGGTCGCACGCTCGCCGGACGTTCATCGAAGGCGCGCTCGCCGAGATGCGTATCGATGTCTGGGATGAAGGCGATGCGACCGGCGCGCTGCTCGCGTTCGCGCGCCTCCACGAGGCGGACGCGGTCGTCACGGTGGCATCGCCCGATCCCGGGCTGCGCGCGATCGCCGCGCGCGTTCGCCCGCACCTTCCGGTGATCGAGCTGCCGCCACCGCCGTTCGCCGTGCTCGGAAAGCCCACGGATTTACGCCGCTTCTCGCGCTACTGGAAGCGCGCGGCGGCGAGCGCGTCGAATCCGACGCGCAATGGCTCGCCGTAAGAAATCGCGTCCGCGGGCGGGCGGCGGCGCACGATCCACGTGGATCGTGCCGCTGGCGCTCGTGCTCGTCCTCGTCGCACTCATCGCCGTCATCGCCGGCCGGCGGCCCCCGCATCGGCACGCCGTCGCGGAGGGACCGCCGGCAAGAAGCGAAGCGACCGAGGCCGCTGCGGTGGAGCCCGTCACGCCGGGAACGGACGAAACGGCCGCACCCGCGCCGGCCGAAACGCCTGCTCCCGTCGGAGTCGAAACGGTTCCTCAAGCCGCCGGAGCAACGGCATCTCCCGCAACACCCGCGACCGCCGGCTCAGCGACGACCCAGCCCGCGGCCAAAGCCGCTGGGGGGCCGAAACTCGCGCTGATCATCGACGACTGCGGCCAGTGGCCGGAAACCGAACGTGGCTTCATCGCGCTCGCGATCCCGCTCACGCTCTCGGTGCTTCCCGACGTGCGGTTCAATCACGCGATCGAACGCGAAGCCTCGGCCGCGGGCAAGGGCGTCATGCTGCATCTCCCGATGGAGACGATGTCGGGCCTCAATCCGGGGCCCGGGAAGGTCACAACCGAGATGGACGACGCTGCGATCGCGGCGCAAGTGCAGCACGATCTCGACGACGTCGATCTCGCAACCGGCGTGAACAATCACGAAGGCAGCAAAGCGACGGCGGATTCACGCGTGATGAACGACGTCGCGGCCGTGCTCGCGCGCGACGATCGCTTCTTCATCGACTCGCTGACCTCGAGCAAGAGCATCGCCGAATCGACCGCTCGCGCGCACGGCGTGCGCGTCGCCGCACGCGACGTCTTTCTCGACAATCGCGCGGACGTCGCGTACACCGAGGGCCAATTACGCGAAGCGGTGGCGATCGCCAAGCGCCAAGGCAGCGCGATCGCGATCGGCCACCCGCGTCCGACGACGCTCGAAGCGGTGCGCGATCTCGTTCCGGAACTGCAGGCCGAAGGCGTCGACTTCGTCCTCGTGAGCAGCCTGGTTCAGTAGCGCTACTCGGCCGCCACATCATGCGGCGATGCGGCGGCATTCGTGTCGGGGCCGATCCAGACGGTCTGGATGTTGACGAACTCTTTGATCCCGTAGGATGAAAGTTCGCGGCCGTAGCCGCTGTGTTTGACGCCGCCGAACGGGAGGCGCGGATCGCTTGCGGTCATGCCGTTGATGAAGACGCTGCCGCTTTCGAGCCGCGCGGCGATCGCCTTCGCGCGCGCGATGTCCGCCGTCCAGAGATTGCCGCCCAGGCCGAACTTCGAGTCGTTGGCAAGCTCGATCGCATGCTCCGCATCGCGCGCGCGGACGACGGCTGCGGCCGGGCCGAAGGTCTCGTCGTCGAACATCGGCATGCCGGGCTCGACGTCGACGATCACGGTCGGTTCGTAGTAGTAGCCGTCGCGTGCGACGGGCTTCGCACCGGTCGCGGCGCGTGCGCCCTTGGCGATCGTCTCGGCGACGATGCCGGCGAGTACGTCGCGCAGATCGCCGCGCGCCATCGGGCCGATGCGCGTATCGCGCTCGCGCGGATCGCCGACTTTGAGCGCGCGCGTCGCCGCCACGAAACGCTCGACGAACGCATCGTACACCGGCGCCTCGATGATGAAGCGCTTCGCCGCGATGCAGCTCTGGCCGGTGTTCTGAAAGCGCGCCTTGGCCGCGATCTGCGCGGCTGCGTCGAGGTCGGCGTCCGCGAGAACGATGAAGGCATCGGAGCCGCCGAGTTCGAGGACGCATTTCTTCAAATGCCGGCCCGCGGCGGAGGCGACCGAGATGCCGGCGGCCTCGCTGCCGGTGAGCGTCACCGCGGCGATCCGCTTGTCGGCGATGAGATCTTTCACTTCATCGCCGGGGACGATCACGGTTTGGAACACGCCGCTCGGAAATCCGGCGGCACCGAAGATGAGTTCGATCTCGAGCGCGGAGCGCGTGACGTTCGAGGCATGCTTGAGGATCGCGACGTTGCCCGCCATCAACCCCGGCGCGGCGAACCGGAAGACTTGCCAAAACGGGAAGTTCCACGGCATGACCGCCAGCACCGCACCGAGCGGACGGAATCCGACGTAACTCTCCGTCGCGTTCGACGGCGCGGGCTCCTCGGCGAGAATGTCCCGCGCGTGATCGGCGAAATAGTCGCAGGTCACGGCGCACTTCTCGATCTCCGCCTCGGCCTCGGCGATCGGCTTCCCCATCTCGCGCGTGACGATCGCCGCGAGTTCCGGCTTGCGGCCGCGCAATTGCGCCGCCGCCGCATGCATCAGTTTCGCGCGCTCGTCGAACGAGGTGGTGCGCCAGGCACGAAACGCCTCGTGCGAGCGGCCGAGCACGCGCTCGAGATGCTCGCGGTCGTCGGTCTCAAAGCGTTCGAGATCGCGGCCGGTCGCGGGGTTCATCGTTGCAAATGCGCTCATGGCTACAGTTTACCAAATCGCGCCGGGAATACGCCTACGCGGCGACGTTGAAGAAGCGGTTCAGGTAACCGAGCGCCGTGTTGGCGTTCTGCAGCGTCGTGAGCGAGATTTGTTCTTGCGTGCGCAGCAGCGCGAGTTCCGTCGAGACCGAGCCCAGATCCGCATCGCCGATCGACGAGGCGGCCGCCGTCGTGTTCACCGCCGCGGTGTTGTCGTTGTTCGCCGTATTGGCGAGCGCTTGCGACTGCGCGCCGAGCTTGGCACGGGCGGTCGATACCGATGCGATCGCTGCTTGAATCTGGCCTTGCGACTCTTCGGCCGAGGACGATGACGAGAGATCGATGTTGCTGATGAAATTGGCCGCCGCCGTGCCGTTCGGGAGGTCGACGGCCGTCGTCGCGCCTTCCGAGGCGCCGGACTGCACGCTTGCCGTCTGACCCGCCGCATACGACGTGCCGGCCTGGACCTGGACCGTCGCTTGCGCGCCGTTGTCCGCGTTCGTGAAGGTGCCGAGCGTGATCTGCGTGCCGTCGACGTTCACGGTCGAACCGGCCGCGGCAGAGGCGGCAACGGTCGTCGTCTGGCCGCTTGCGGTCGAGGCGAAGGTGATCTGCGCCGTTGCCGGATTCGAGCCGGTCCCGGCGTTCACCGAAACCGTGATCGCCCCCGCCTGCGCGCTCGCCGTGGCGGCCGGACCGGTGACCAGCTCCCCGCCGCCGGTGACGGTGGCGTTCGCGGTCGTCGTTGCGACCGGCGCCTGCGCGGGCGTCGTTCCCGAAAATTTGCCGGTCAGCAGCGCCTGCCCGTTGAACGATGCGTTCTCCGCGTTCGTGTTGATCTGCCGGACCAACTGGTTCGCGACGGACTGCAGATCCGCGCGGTCGGCCGGCGACAGGAAATCGTCGTTGGCCTGGACCGCGAGCGCGTTCAGCGACTGGAGCCCGGTCTGCGTCTGCGCCAGCGCACCGTCGGCGACGGCCACCGCATCGCTTGCGGTCTGAACGTTCTGCGAGGCGGTCTGAAAGCCGCTGGCCTGCGCGGTCAGCGAGTTGTAGATCGCGAGGCCCGACGGATCGCTTGCGGCCGACGTCAATTTGCTGCCGCTCGATGCCTCGTCGACATTTTTGAGAACGGATCGGCTGAACGATTCCAGCGGCGTGAGCGCGGCGTTCGCAAGCGTGTTCGAGATGGTGAGCGACGACATCGAGCGGATCCCTCAGGACGGGGCAGGCGGTACCCGGCCCCATTCTATTCTACGCGATCGCGGCAATGCGTCCCAGATCGCTTCCCGGTGTGAGCCCACGCACGTTCGCGCCACCACTGCACGGCGAACCGGGTATCAACCCAGCGTGAACACGCGAATTCTCGGCAACAGCGACCTTGCCATCACACCGCTGGGCTTCGGTGCCTGGGCCGCCGGCGGCGCCGATTGGCGCTTCGGCTGGGGGCCGCAAGACGATGCCGAGTCGATCGCCGCAATCCGGCGCGCGCTCGAACGCGGCGTGAATTGGATCGACACGGCAGCCGCTTATGGCCTCGGCCACAGCGAAGAGATCGTCGCAAAGGCCCTGGACGGCATCCCGGCCGCCGAGCGGCCCTACGTGTTCACCAAATGCGCGCTCATCGCGGACGGTGCCGGCGGGATGACCGAATCGCTCGAACCGGCGTCGCTGCGGCGCGAGTGCGAAGCAAGTTTACAGCGCCTGCGCGTCGAGACGATCGATCTTTATCAGATCCACTGGCCCACCGACGACATCGTCGACATCGACGCCGGCTGGGCGACCCTCGCCGATCTCCAGCGCGAAGGCAAAGTCCGCTGGATCGGGGTCTCGAATTTCTCGATCGAGGAACTGGACCGCGCGCGTGCGATCGCGCCGGTCACCTCGCTGCAGCCGCCGTACTCGGCGATCCGGCGCGGCGTGGAAAAAGAGCTTTTCCCGTACTGCAAAACGCACGGCATCGGGACGATCGTCTATTCGCCGATGGCCTCGGGGCTCTTGACCGGAACGATGACGAGCGAGCGCGCCGCCGCGCTGCCGGAGAACGATTGGCGCAGCCGCAGTGCCGATTTTCAGGAGCCGCGGCTGGGGCGGCACCTGGCCCTCGTCGAGATCCTGCGCGGCATCGGCGCGCGCAGCGGCCACTCACCGGCCGAGGTCGCGATCGCCTGGACGCTGGCAAACGACGCCGTTACCGGCGCGATCGTCGGCGCGCGTTCGGCCGCGCAAGTCGACGGCTGGATCGGTGCGGTCGACGTGACGCTGACGCCGGACGACCTCACCGCCATCGCAGCGGCGACGGCGCGCTAGCCGACCACCGTGTTGCGGCCGGCGGCTTTCGCGGCGTAACACGCCGCGTCGGCGACCGCGAGCACCGCCGACGGGCTGCCGGCGGTATGATCGATCGCCGCGAGACCGATGCTGATCCCGATCCGGTGCTGCTCCCCGCCCGGCGCCTCGTAAACGTAGGCATCGACGGCGTCGCGCAACTTGTTCATCACTTGGCGCGCCGTCGCGAGCTGGCAATCGTGGAGGATCACCGCGAATTCATCGCCGCCGACGCGCGCCAAGATATCGCGTTCGCGGAGTTTGCGTGCCAGCACGTTTGCGATATCGGCGAGCACACGATCGCCCGCGGCGTGACCGCAGCGATCGTTGATCGCCTTGAAGCGGTCGAGATCGAGGAACGCCAGCGTCGTTTCGACGTGCCCGCGCCGCGCCTCGACGACCGTATCCGCGAGCGCTTCCTCGAAGCGACGCCGGTTGATCAGGCCGGTCAACGCATCGTGCGCCGCCTCGAACGAGAGTTGCGACGCAAGCCGGTGTGCCTCCGTCACGTCGCGCAGAACGACGACATAACCCTCCGGCCCCGCGCCGAACGGCGAGCTCGTGAAGGCGACGTGCACGGTGCCGTCCGCGGTCGTCAGCCGTCCGACGCCGCGACGTGTCCCGGATTCGCTCAGCTCGCCGCCTTCGAGCACGTCGATCGGCGTATCGAAGTAATCGTGCAGCGCGACGATCTTCGAGATGTTCTCGCCATACGATTCGATCGGATCGATCGAGAACACCGTCCGCGCAGCCGGGTTGACGAATTCGATGCGGCCGTCGTGCACGGTCGTGATCACCGCATCGCCGATCGCCGCGAGGGTCGCCTGGAGCTTGCGCTTCTCCTGACCGAGGGCACCCTCGAATTCCTTGCGCGCGGTCACGTCGCGCAGCGTGAGGATGTGGAGCGAGATCGCACCGTTCGGCTCGACGACGGGTTTGGCGTGCAGTTCGATCCAGACCGGGATGCCGTCACGTTTGTAACACACGATCTGGCTGCGCACATCGGTCCCGGTACGCAGCCGGTCGAGAATGAATTCGAGCCGGTCGCGATCGGTGAGTTCGCCGTAGAGAAAGTTGGGGGTCTGGCCGATCACATCGGTGACCGCATAGCCGAAGAACTGCTCGAAGGCGGGGTTGATATACACGAAGCGGGCGACGTTTCCGACCCGCGGCGCCTCACACAGCGCCACCGGATCGGCGAGCGAATCGATCGTCGCGGCGAGGTGTTCGACGCGTTCTCCGAGCATCAGCGGCAGGCCGTCGCGGCGGGTGCCGCTCGACCAGACATCGAGCGCATACCCGAGCTCGTTTGCCATCACCCGCAGCACGCGAGCCATCGTCTCGTCGATCTCGAGCGGCGTTTTCTTGAGCAGGAAGAGGTCGCGCGGCGCCTCATCGACGCTCGGGACGTGGGCGTGCCACGCAACGCTGAGCCCGGCCGGAAGCGCGAGTCCCCCTTCGATCGCGAGCAGCGCATCGTGCGCCGAGCCCTCGCTCAGACCATAGACCGCCATCACCTCGGAGGCGCGCAACAGCAAGGCCGCATCGGCACTGACGATGCGGGCCGCTGCTCGCAGAAGGGCCGCGGGGCTATCCGCCATATCGTTTGTATCGACATGATTGCCCACGAACCTACGATGTTTACCGTCACGTAACGCAGCCGTGATCTGCCGCTCACGTTCGGGGCGGAGACTGATGCGATGGCAACGCGTCTCCCCCTGCACACCTCCGAGCCCGCGGTTCGCCCGCACATCGAGGCAACGCTCGCCGCGTTCGGCACCGGCGCGCTCCGGCTCGCGGTCGACGCCGGCATCCGAATCGAGGTGCTCGAGCGGGCCGAACGCTTCCGTGACCGCTCGCTTGCGCTGCGCCGCCTGGGTGCCGGGGTCGACGACTGGCCCGTCCCACCGGCCGGACTGTTCGTGGTCGAAGAACGGACGGTCTACTTGCGCTCGACCTCCCCGATGACGGTCGCCCACGAGTTCGCCCACGCCCTCGACTGCGCGCTGGGCGGCGGCATCTACCTCAGCGGCGTCGACCCGCGCATCCGACGGGCCTTCGCCGCGGCGCGCCGCTTCGTGACCCCGTATGCCGCTTCAGGCCTCGACGAATATTTCGCTGAGGCGCTGCGCGCTTGGATCGACGCCAACGACCCGCTCTCGCTCTGGCCGCGCGCCACCCGCACCCGGCTGCGCGCGGCCGACCCCGCGATGGCCGCGATCGTCGAATCGCTCTTCGCGAACGAATTCGCCGGTTAGAATTCCTTATACGGCAAGAATTTCGCGTCGAGGGTGATCACGGCGCGTTCGCCGTGGCGCTCGAAGTTGATCTTCAAGTCGATCGCGCTGAGGATGCCGTCGCCGAACTGTTCGTTCGTGAGCGTGCGCAGCGCATCGCCGTAGACGTCGCACATCTCGTGCAGGCGGTAGAGGAACGGATCGCTGTTGCGGACGGGTGCCTCGGTGAGCGCATCCAGATCGGCGGGCGGCAGCGCGAGGACGGCCGCGAGGGCTTCGGCGGTGCCTGCGGTGAGCATCGCTTGGCCGGAGAAGAGCGCGCCGACCCAGACCGGGCTCTTGCCGATTTTCTCGGCGACCTCGGCGAGGGTGAGTTTCTTCTCTTTGCGGGCGGCACGGATGGCGGCGAGGGCTTCGGGCGCTTCGAGTTTCGAGTCGGCGAGCATCGGCGGTCTCCTTCAGTTCGGTGTCGCGTGCGTGCTATTCGACGAGTTGGACGCGCAGTTTGTTCGCGTTCGGCGGAGTACGCACCGCCGCGCCGAACGCGCGCAGCGATGCACGTCGTCATTACCGCCGGCGGCGAATGCGCGCCCGATCTCGCCGCCGCGATCGGCAGCCCGGCCAAGGCCCTCGCACCGATCGGCGCGCGCCGCTGCATCGATATCGTCATCGCGGCGGCGCGCGGCCTCGAGCCGGCCGGAATCGCGGTGATCGCGCCCGACGCCGTGGCGGCCCACATCGCCGGCCGCGTCGAGCGCACGATCCCGGCCGATGCGAGCGGCGTCGTGAACATCGCGCGTGCGCTGGCGGCGTTCCCCCGCCCGGCGCGACTGCTCTACCTCACCTGCGATCTGCCGTTCGTGAGCACGGCGGCGCTGGCCGATTTCGTCAGCCGGGCGGAGGGGGCGGGGGTCGCGATGGCGCTCGCCGATGCAGATGCATACGCCGCCGACTTTCCCGGCGCGCCCGCGCATGCGATCCGGCTCGGCGACGAGCGCATCGCAAACGGCAGCGTCTTTCTGCTCGACGGCGCGGCGATCGAACCCGTCGCAGCGACGGCCGGGCGTTTCTTTACGGCGCGCAAGAGTCTGCTGCGCTTGGCGCTGCTCTTGGGTCCGGTGCTGCTCGCGAAATTCGCGCTGCGGCGACTGCGCATCCGGGATGTCGAAGCGCGCGCCCGCGCGGTGCTCGGTGTCGATGCGCGCGCGATCCGCGCGTGCGCGCCGGCGACCTGCTACGACGTCGACTCGCTCGCCGATTGGACCTACGCACATTCGCTCGCGCTCGCGCAGGAAGCCGGCCCCGCGTGATGGCACGGCTTGCGGCGCTGTGGTTCGGCCTGCAATTCGTGTGGGGCGCCGTGCTCGCGGTCTCGCTACAAGCGCGGGTGACGGCGCTCGATCCCGCCGCGGCCATTTTTGCATACGCGACGATCGCGGCGGCCGGCGCGGTCGTCGGCACGCTCGTGCAATTCGCGGTCGGCCCGCTCGCCGACCGGCGCTTCGCGCGCACCGGATCGCGCGCCGTCTTCTATGCGGCGGGCGTCGCGGTTGCGATCCCCGGCATCGCCGCGCTCTATCTTGCCCCCGGCCTCGGCGGGCTCGTCGGCGGTTTCGTGCTGCTGCAAATCGGCATGAACGTCGCGATCGGTCCGTATCAGGCGATCGTGCCGGACTATCTGCCGCCGCAGCGCGCGGGCGCGGCGTCGGCGTGGCTCGGTATTTTTCAGCCGCTCGGCAACAGCGGCGGTCTGCTGGTCGCGGGCTTCGTCCACGACGATCGCATCGTCGCCGGGCTCATCGCGCTCGCGCTCGCCGCGTCGTGGGCGGTGACGGCGAGCGCGGTGCGAACGCAGCGCGCGATCGCGCCCGAGCCGGCGCGCTTTCGCATCGGCCCCGCCTTTCGCACGCTCTTGATCTCGCGCGCCGCGATCAGCCTCGGCTTCTACACCCTGCTCGGCTTCTTGTTCTTCTTCGTCGCGCAGAGCTTAGGAATCGGCGGCGAGGGCACGCGCATGACCACGGCGCTGCTGTTTCTCACGTTCACGCTCGCGAACGTTGCGGGTGCGGCGCTCGCGGCGCGCCCCGCGGATCGCTACGACAAACGCTACGTCGTGCTCGCCGCGAACGGCCTCATCGTCGTCGCGCTCACGGCGCTGGCGTGCGCCCACGGCCTCGCCCTCGCGTTTGCCGCCGCGGCGGTCGCCGGGATCGCCTGGGGGGCCTACTTCATCGCCGATTGGGCACTCGCGTGCACGCTCTTGCCACGCAGCGGCATGGCTTCGGCGATGAGCATCTGGAACGTCTCCGCCGCGATTCCGCAGATCCTCGCACCGCTCGTCACCGCACCCCTCGTCGACCGCGCGAACACGGCGCTACCGGGCCTCGGCCCGCGCCTCGCCGTCGCGCTGGCAGCGATCGAATTCACGATCGGCGCGCTCTGGCTCTTGCGCTTGCGCCGTGGCTCGGTCACCGAATAAGGAGCTCCCGAGATGATCAGGCGGATCGCGCTACCAAGCCGGAAACGCGGCGAATTGACATCTCTTAATAAGTGCGTTAATATCGATCGTGGGCAAAAAGTCGGTCGGCAAACGCCGCCGCCCCGGTGAAGGCCAAGTCTCCGCAAAGATCTCTCGCTGGAAGAGGGTCCTCATAAGCGACCGCTTCTGCGCGGTAGCAACCGAAGTCGCCCCCCGCGCTCCGATCGAGCCGGAAAAGACAAAAGCCAAGGCGGTCGGTCTCTGCGCCAGCGCAGACGAGGCACGGCGGCTCGTCGAGATGCGCTTCGGTGCGCCCGGCCCCTCGGAGGTCTTGTCGATTAGCCTCCCCGGAAATATCAAGGCAGCGGTTCAAGAAGCCGCGGGAAAACAGGGGGTCTCAGCGCTCGTCTCGCGCGCGATCACCAACGAGCTCGCGCTTCTCGCGCGCGCAGATCTCGTTGCCTGGATCGAAGGCGAATCGGGACCGATCACCGCAGCTGAACGCGACGAAGCACGCGCACTCCTCGCTGAGTGAGGACGATCGTCCTGGATTCCGGCGCGTTCATCGCGGTCGAGCGAAGGAGTCACGTCCTTGGCGCTCTCCTTGACGAAGCGCGCAATCGCATCGTCACATCAGCGAACGTGATCGCCGAAATCTGGCGGCCGCCGCCGACGTATGGTATCGCCATGCTCCTGCGCAGCGTCAACGAGATCGTTTCGGTTACTAACGAGGACGCTCGTCAAATCGGCGCGCTTCTCGCGCAATCGGGCACGAGCCAGATCACGGATGCTCACGTCGCCTCGATCGCGATCGCCAATGAGCCGTCGCTCGTTCTCACATCGGATCCGGGCGACATCGAACATCTGTTGACAACCGCCGGGGCCACGTGGCGGCGCGGCGCCAGTACGGGAAACTCGGTCGACGTAATCGTCGCAGTCGTCTGAGTGTCGCATGGAGGCTTGGAATTCTCACGCTGCCGATGCGCGGCGGAGTCGTGCTACAATCTATCACCCGGCGCAATGATCCGATCGAGCGGGACGATATCCACACCGTCCCGTTCGGCGCGGATCGCGAAGCGCTCCGCGGCGGCGAGCGAATGCGGCCGCGCGTGGAGCAAGACCACCGCGACGCCGGTTCGCTGCGCGCGCGCGAGCGCCGCGTTCAGGAGTACGTCCATCAGCGGATCGGCGTCGCGACCGTCCATAATCACATCACGCGTGCAGGCGGGAACGCCGGCCGCGCGCGCAACTCGATAGTTCGCACCGTCATCGCCGAGTAGCGCATCGAGCACGATCGCGTGTGCTCCCGTCGCGCGAACGACCGTTTGCGCCCGCTCGCCCACCGCATCGCTAAGCGTGCCGATCGCGCCGGCGCGAATCCCGGCCTGGATCGCGGCAGCATCGGCACCGGCTGCATCGACCAGCACCACTTTGCCTGCCGCGTGCGCCGCCTGAAGAGCGCCGCCGTCTTCACTCGGAGAAACGACGAGCGTGAACGGGATCGGTGAATGGACGAAGGCGTCTGCCGGTGTCCCCGCCGTACCGGCATCGACGACGACCAGCGCCACCTTCGGCCGGCTCTCGCGCGGATCGAACGACGCCGGCGCCCAGCCCTCCGGCCGGACCGCCACCGCATCCTCAGCCTCGTCGTAGTCATCGCGCGGATCCTCGGCTTCGTCGAGCGAGTGCGCGCCGTGCAGTTCGCGCGCGAAATCGCGCGCCACCGCATCGCTGACCGGTGCACGCGGCGGCGGCGGATGCAGCTGCGCGACGGCCGCGCTGCCGAACGTGCGTCCGCCGGCGAAGCCGGCAACGAGCGCGAGCAGCGAACCGGACAGGATCGCGATCCAAAAAAGGTTGGCGAAGCGGCTCATTGCCGCGCGGTGCGGCGCTCGCTCGAAATCGTCCAGACCAGCGCGACGAGCAAGAAGTTGGTCACGAGCGAACTGCCGCCGTATGAGATGAAGGGCAGCGTGATCCCGGTGAGCGGAAAGAGCCGCAAGACGCCGCCGACGATGATGACGACCTGAAAGCCGAGCGTCGCCGCAAGCCCCGTCGCGAGCAACTTCGCGTAGAGATCGGGCGCGCGCTGCGCGATGCGCAACGACCGCAACACGAGCGCGAGAAACGCGACATCGAGCGCAAGCGCGCCGAGCGCGCCCCATTCTTCGCTCCAAGCCGCAAGGACGTAATCGGTCCCGACATCCGGGATGTAGCCCGGATGTCCGAGGCCGTAGCCCGTGCCGAAGAGGCCGCCCGCCGCGATCGAGAACAGCGATTGCACCGCCTGATAGCCCGCGCCGAGCGGATCGGCGAAGGGATGCTGCCAGACTTCGACGCGCTGCTGCACGTAATGATAATGCCGGGCGGCCCAAAACACCGCGCCGCCGAACACGATGCACGCGCCGGCGACGAGATCCGCCCGGCGCGTCGCAACGTAGAGCATCGCGGAAAACGTCGCGAACAGCAGCACCGCCATCCCGATGTCGCGCTGGAAGACGAGGATCGCCATCGAGCTGCCCCAGCCGATGAAGAGCGGGCCCAAATATTTCGCGTTCGCGCGCAGCGACCAGGGACGCGTATCGGCGATGACGTCGGCCGTCTCGGCCAGATACGACGCCATGAACAGCACGACCAGCAGTTTGATCGCCTCGACCGGCTCGAATTGGATCGGTCCGAGCCGAATCCACAACTTCGCGCCGTTGACTTCTTGACCGAAGAGCGCGAGCGCGAGAAAGAGCGCGATCGTGATGACGATCCAGATGTATTTATAGGCCGCGAGCACGCGGAAGCGCGCGATGAACGGCGCGCCCGCGACGACGAGCGCGAGCGAGAAGCCCAGCAGTGCGAGTTGTTTCTCCACGAGGTCCGGCGAGAGCCGGGCGACCGTCAAGAGACCGAGCGCGGAGAGCGCGACGGCGAGCGCCGGAAGCGAGTCGTCGCGCGAAACGGACGCCGGCCGCACCAGCATCCAGATCAGCGCCGCCGCGGCGAGCGCGCCGAGCGGCACGCGCAGCGCGAGCAATTCGGCCGGCGCGACAAACCAAAACGCGCCCGCCGCAAAGGCGAGCGCGAGCGTCATCGGCGCCAGCGCGCGAAGGCTAGGGATAGGGCGCAAAGACGGCGTGCAGCACCGCCACGGCGGCGAGCGTCGCTGCGACGAGCGCCGTCAGCGAGAGCGCCGCGTTGCGCACGGCCGACGGCGCGGCGGCGAGCGTCTCGCCCCAGTCCGTGAGCGCGCGTCCGACGATCACGGTCCCCGCCGAAGCGGCGCCGCGAAATTTCAGCACGTCGAGCAGCCGCGTCGCGACGTCGGCGGACGTCGTCGCGGCGTCGAGCGCATACGAAATTTCCTCGGTTCCGACGAAGGCATGGACGCCGCCGGTCGTGAGCACGAGCGCGTCGGCGTGCATCAGGCGCACGTGCATCACGCTCGCATCGAGCGTCGCCTGCGTCCCGAGCGTGCGCGTCAAGAGCGGTCCGGTTCGCATCTCGGTCGGGACGCTCGAGCGCGCCACCGTCCATTCGTCGCCCGCCAGCGCATCGTCTTCGGTCAGCGTCGAGAGCGCACCGTCGCGAGCGAGGTACGCGCGCGACTTGCCGACGTGCGCGAGATACGCGCGGTCTTCCACGATCAGCGTCGCGGTCATCGAGGCACCGCCGGCGACGTAATCGTCGCTCGACCCGCTCTGCGCGAACACGCGCGCGTTCGCGTTCGAGAACGCGGCCAGCAAATGCGCGCGCGGGTCGCGCGTATCGCGACGCACGCGCTTGCGCAGGCTGTCGCGCACGACCTCGATTGCGACCTTCGCAACCGGAATTCCGCGCACGAGGCCGAAGCCGTCCGCCACCGCGAGCAACACAACTCCCGGTGCAAGCTGGTCCGCGACATGCGCCTCGGCGCTCGTCCGATCCCAGAGACCCGGTTGTGAACCGACCGCTATCTCCATGCCCCGATACCTCGGAAAATCACTACTGCGCTACCAATCGCGACTTCATCGTCGACCGCCAGACGCCGGCTGCCGTGCACCGGCATTCCGTCAACGGTCGTCCCATTCCGGCTTCCTAAGTCTTCGACAGAAACGCCGTCTTCCCGCATCTCGATCCGGGCGTGAAGGCGGCTCACCCGCGGATCGTCGATCCGAAGATCGGCCGATGCGGCGCGCCCCACGAGGATGCGGCGGCCGAACCGGTAGGTCTTGATCGTTCCCGCATGGGCGACGGTTACTTCGATCCCGGTCGGGATCGCAACATCGAGTGCCGGCGGCGGCGGCGGACCGCGCCGATCGCGTACGAGCGCCACGAGCACGACCAGGGCTAGCGAGACGCCGAGCGTCGCGAGGCGCGGATCAGCCATCGGCGACGACGCGCAGGTTCGTATCGCCGAGCGTCACGACCGACCCCGCCGCGAGCGCTTCGCGCACGACGGCTCGGCCGTCGACATAGGTGCCGTTTGAGGACCCCGCATCTTCGATGGCAAAGCCGCTACCGTCGGCGACGACGCGCGCGTGCCGGCGCGACATGCGCGCGTCGGCGAACGTCGCGTGGTTCTCGCTCGAACGCCCGAGCGTCAGACCGTCAACGAGCGGGTAGCGCGTCCCGCTCGGCGCGACGAACACCAGCGCGGGCGGCCGATCGTCGGCGATCGCCTCGATCGCGACGGAACCGGCGACGACGGTGGGATCCTCGTGCAGGACGGCCCGCGGCGGCGGTCCCGTCAGCGGCGCCGCCGCTTCGCGCAGCAGCGCGCTCCAGCGCGCTTCGAGGAAATCGCGGTCGCGATCGAGCCGCGCGTAATCGCCGGGGTGGACGCGCACGAGATAGAGGTCGGCCGGCGCGGCTTGACGCGCGGCGACGAGCTTGCGGCCGACGTGCGCGGGTTCGAGGTCGCTCGGGAAGATGCGCGCGAAGAAATCTTCGACCAGCCGAGCGCATACCGACTCGAAGCGGGCGATCGGGTTCATCGGCGGCGGAACACGCTCGCGATGAAGAACCCGTCACGGCCCTCGATGCCGGGCGCAACGAGCACGTCGCCCGCCGCGGTGGCGAGCGGCGTGTAGCGTGCGGGCAGCGCTGCGCGCGCGAACGCCGGGTGGGTCGCGAGGAATGCGTCGATCACCTCGTCGCCTTCGCGCGGATCGGTGGAACACACCGCATAGATCAAGCGGCCGCCGGGTTTGACGCGCGTCGCGGCGGCGGCGAGGATCGCGCGCTGTTCGGGCGCGAGCCGCAGCGCGTCGTCCGGCGATTTGCGCCAGCGCGCTTCGGGTTGGCGCCCGACGATGCCGATCCCCGAGCACGGCGCGTCGACCAGCACGGCATCGCAATCATCCGGCCCGGGCAGCGATGCATCGCGCGCCGCAAGACGCACGTAGGCGGCGTCGTGCACGGCGAGCCGTTCGCGCAGCCGTTCGACTTTGCGTTCGTCGATGTCGACCGCTTCGAGCGATCCGCGGCCCTGCGTGCGCGCGACGATCTGCAGCGTCTTGTTCCCGCGGCCGCTGCACGCTTCGTAGATCGCCTCGCCCGGCTGCGGATCGAGCAGATCCACCGGTAATGCGGCGGACTCCGCGTGCAAGAACCAGCGGCCGGCGCCGAGCGTTTCGAGATCGACGCCGTGCGCGTCGCGAGCGATGAGCGTGTCGGCTGCGAACGCCGAGGGCGCGGCATCGGCGCCGTGTTCGGCGAGGCGCGCACGCGCCGCCGCAACGTCGATGCGCCGGGTGTCGAGCCCGATCCCGATCGGCGCCGGAGCGTTCACGCCGGCGACGATCGCCGCGAGCCGATCGCTGCCGAAGCGTTTGCGCCACTGCGTGACGAGCCAGGTCGGCAGCGACGCGCGGCGCGCGACCGCATCATCGCTCGCATCGGGAAGCGGCGCCGGCTCCGCGCGTCCGTGGGCTTCGACGTGTTCCGCGACCCGGCGCAACACGGCGTTGACGAGCCCCGCGGTTCCCTTGTGGCCGTAAATCCGCGCGAGCCCGACGCTCTCCGAGACCGCAGCGTATGGTTCGACCCCGCTCATGTAGACCAGTTGATAGGCGCCCAGCCGCAAGATCTCCGCGATCGGTTTCGGCAACGTCGCGGCCTTTGGCCCGAGGAACGGCGCTAGCCGCTCGTCGAGCGCGCGGCGCATCTTGATCGCGCCGTACGCGAGTTCGGTCGCAAACGCCCGGTCGCGGGCCGTCAGCCCGCTGCGGCGCAGGCGGTAATCCATCGCTTCGCGCGTTGCCCGCGGCTGATCGCCGAACGTATCGCGCACGACCACGAGCGCGACTTCACGCGCACCCGGGGTCCGGCGCGCAGCGAGCGCCTTCACGCGGGCTGCACGGAACGGCTGTACGCCGCGCCGCTCATCCGGCCGCGATTCGGCGGTACGACCTCGAGCACGGCCACGGCGGCCCCATCACCGGCGCGCACGAGCATGCCGCCGTCGGCGGTGAGCGCGGGTTCGCCGGCGAGCGCCACGCGCGCGCGCACGATCTTCACCGCTTCGCCTTCGAGCGTCGCGCGCGCGCCCGGGGCGGGCGCAAGCGAGCGGATCGTATCGACGATGCGTTGCGCCGGCCAGGCGAAATCGACGCGCAGATCATCCTTGCCGAGCGGATGCGTCGCCGTGCGGACGATCTCGCATTCGGGCACGCCGACGTCAGCCTGCGGGACGCGCGCGAGCGTTCCGCGCTCGAGCGCTTCGATGGCGCCCGCGAGCAGCTGCGCGCCGCGCGCGGCGAGCCGATCGTGCAGGTCGCCATAGGTTTCGTCCGGACCGAGCGGCGTGCGCTCTTGGACGAGGATATCGCCCGTGTCCATCCCGGCATCCATCGCGATGATCGTGACGCCCGTCTCATGCACGCCGTCGCGAATCGCCGATTGCAGCGGCGTGGCGCCGCGATAGCGCGGCAAGAGACTCGGATGGATGTTGAACGCGATCCCGCGCGTGGGCACATCGAGGATCGCCTGCGGGACGATCCGGCCGTACGATGCGACGACGAGCACGTCGGGCTCGAGCGCGGCGAGATCCGCCGCGAACGCGCGTAATTTCAGCGGCTCGAACACCGGTACGCCGTGCGCGAGAGCGAACGCTTTCACCGGCGTCGGCGTCAGCTTGTGGCCGCGTCCCGCCGGCCGGTCCGGCTGCGTGACCACGCCCACGACGTCGGTCCGATCGAGCAGCTCCGCAAGCGCGGGTACCGCGAACGGCGACGTTCCGAAAAAAACGCTCTTCAGATCGACAGCGCGACTTGGCTGTTGATGCGGTCGGCGGCCGCGCCTTCGGCTTGCACCGCCGCCGCTTCGGCCAACTCTTCTTCGGTCTCGGCGAGCCGCACGTTGCGCGCCTTGTCGGTGTAGATGATGCCGTCGAGATGATCCATCTCGTGCTGCAGGCAGCGCGCGAACCAGCCGTGCGCATCGAGCGTGACTTTCTTGCCGGCACGATCGAGGCCGCTGCACACGACGTGCTCGAAGCGCGTCACGTCGCCGACGTAGCCAGGCACCGAGAGGCAGCCTTCGACGCCGTCCACTTCACCCTCGGTGAGCGTGAAGACCGGGTTGATCACGACGAACGGCCCGTGCGCGGGATTGTCGTCTTGCAGATCGACCGTGAAGAGGCGCTTTGAGATGCCGACCTGCGGCGCCGCCAAACCGATGCCCGGCGCTTCGTATTGCGTCTCGAACATGTCGTCGATCAGCTGCTGGAAGAGCGGATCGGCGATCTCGTCGGGGCGCACTTTTTTGGCGACTTTGCGAAGCGTCGGATGGTCGTCGGTGAGGATTGCGCGCAAGTAGGCCATGGCTGTCCTCACTATAACGTCGCGAAGGCCGCCCGAGGTTTCGCACCGCCCCGGGCGAGACGAGCCGCCGACCGCCCGGTACGGAGATGGCGAACCAGGCGGGGCTCGACTCGTTTGCTGCTACAGGACGTACTTCGAGAGATCGGTGTTGCCGGCGATGCCGTCGAGCCGCTCGCGAACGTACGCGGCGTCGATCGCGACCGTGCCGGTGCGGTCGGGGGCATCGAAGGCGATGTCTTCGAGCAACCGCTCGAGCACCGTATGCAGGCGGCGCGCGCCGATGTTCTCGGTCTGATCGTTGACTTGCATCGCGATCCGCGCGAGTTCCGCGATCGCATCGGCGCCGAATTGCAGGTCGACGTTTTCGACACCGAGCAGCGCTTTGTACTGACCGACGAGCGCGTTCTTGGGCTGGGTGAGGATCGTCTCGAAATCCGCCGCCGTGAGCGAGTCGAGCTCGACGCGGATCGGGAACCGGCCCTGGAGCTCGGGGATCAGATCGGAGGGCTTGCTCATGTGGAACGCACCCGCGGCGATGAACAGGATGTGGTCGGTGGCGAGCGGTCCGTACTTCGTGTTGACGGTCGAGCCCTCGACGATCGGGAGGATATCGCGCTGCACGCCTTCGCGCGAGACGTCGACGCCGCCGCGGCCGTCGCGGCCGGCGACCTTGTCGATCTCGTCGATGAAGATGATCCCCGTCTCGCCGGCCCGGTGCAGCGCTTCGCGTTTGACCGCGTCCATGTCGATCAGCTTCGCCTCTTCTTCGGCCGCGAAGATGCGGCGTGCGTCGGCGACGGTCACCCGCTTGCGTGACTTCTTCTTGGGCAGCATCCCGCCGAGCATCTCGGAGAGATCGGCGCCGCTCTGCGAGGGATCGCCGCCGCCAAGACCGATCGGGACGGTCGGCGTTTCCTCGATGTCGATCTCGATCTGGCGCACGTCGTAGAAACCGCGCAGCACGTCGGCCCGCGTGTCGTCGCGGATGCGCTGGGCTTCGTTCGGCGGGACGTTCGGCGGCGGCGGCGGCGGCGGTTGCGGCTGCGCACCGGCGTTGCCGAACGAGTTCCCGAAGATCGAGCCGAGCGTGGCGAACGGATTGTTCCCGCCAGGCTGCGGCGGGCGCGTCTCGGGATGCAGCGCGTCGATCACGCGCTCGACCGCGGCGCGATCGGCCGCCTCGACGACGTCGCCGCGCCGCTCGTCGCGCACCATCCGGATCGCGACTTCCGCCAGATCGCGGACCATCGACTCGACATCGCGCCCGACGTAGCCGACCTCGGTATATTTGGTCGCTTCGACTTTGACGAACGGCGCCGCGGCGAGCGACGCGAGCCGGCGCGCGATCTCGGTCTTGCCGACGCCGGTCGGACCGATCATCAGGATGTTCTTGGGGCTGATCTCGCGGCGCACGTCCTCGGGCAGCCGTTCGCGACGCCAGCGGTTGCGCATCGCGATCGCGACCGCGCGCTTGGCCTTGCCTTGCCCGACGATGTAGCGGTCGAGTTCGGCCACGATTTCGCGCGGCGTGAGTTCGGCGAGGTTAGACAACTTCGGCGATGATGTCATCATTGGTATAGATATCGATTCGTGAAGCGATTTTGAGGGCCGCGCGGGCGATGGTTTCGGCATCGAGCGCGGAGTGGTCGAGCAACGCGAGCGCGGCGGCTTGCGCGTAGGGGCCGCCGCTACCGATCGCCGCGACGCCTTCGTCGGGTTCGATCACGTCGCCGGTCCCCGAGAGCACGTAGAGGTGCGACGCGTTGCCCACGATCAGCAGCGCTTCGAGCCGGCGCAGTGCACGGTCTTGCCGCCAGTCTTTGGCGAGTTCCACGGATGCGCGCACGATGTTGCCCTTGTATTCCGCGAGCTTACCCTCGAATTTCTCGAGCAGCGTGATCCCGTCCGCAGCCGACCCGGCGAACCCCGCGAGCACCGAGCCGTCCGAAATCCGGCGCACCTTGCGCGCCCCGTGTTTCATGACCGTCGTGTTGACCGTGACCTGCCCGTCGCCCGCCATCGCAAGCTTCCCGTCGCGGCGCACGGCGCAAATCGTCGTGGATCGAATACGCATCGGATCTTGATACGGCCACCGGATTGGGGAAGTTGCACCGCTCTCATGTCATCCTGAGTTTCCACGCTGTCATCGTGAGTTTCTACCGTGTCATCCTTCGACAGGCTCAGGATGACACGGTGGCGGCTCAGGATGACACGGTGGCGGCTCAGGATGACACGGTGGCGGCTCACGCTGGCGCGGAGATGCTAGAAGGTGCTCGGCTGCGGGGTCGGGGCCGGGATCGGGGTGATCGGGATTGGGGTGACGGGGGGCGTCGTGGGGGCTGGTGTGGCGGCGGGCGCGACGGTCGGCTGAACCGTTGCCGGCGGCGGCAGCGGCGTCAGCACGGGGATTGGCGTCGAGACGACCGTTGCGCCACCTGACCCACTCCCAGCGCTTGAGCTGGACGCCGCGCCGGGCGCGCTCGTCGCCGTGCCGCTGGAGTATCCGGTGCCCGTGCCCGTACGCGGAATCAGCGCACCGCCGGTGCCCCCGCACGCAGCAAGCAGCATTAACGCGAAAAGAATGTAGGCCGACGGCTTCATTTCACCGCGAGTGATACCCAGCTTCGCTCGGAGATCCGCGCCGCGAAGGCATCGATGTGCTCGAGCGCGCGTGCAGCAAGCAAGCCGCGCTTCGCGCGCTTGTCGAGTTTCTTTCCGCCGGCCGAGCCGCTCGCGGGGAGCGGAGAAAAAAACGACCACGTTACGTTGGCCGGTTGAAAGTCCGGCGTCGTCGTGTTCTGCAGGTGTGCCAGCACGGCGCCGAGCGCCGTATCCGCCGGCACGGGAAGTGGTTCGAGGCCAACGGCCTCGCGCGCTGCGGTCAGACCCGCCATGAGGCCGCATGCCGCGGCTTCGACGTAGCCTTCGGCGCCGGTGATCTGGCCCGCAAAGAAGATCCGCGGCTGCGTTCGCAACCGCAGCTCGCGATCGAGCAAGCGCGGCGCGTCGAGAAACGTGTTGCGATGCATCACGCCGAGGCGAAGCCATTCGGCCGCGGCGAGTCCGGGAAGTTTCCCGAACGCTTCTTTCTGCGCGGGCCACGTGAGACGCGTCTGGAAGCCGACCAAATTGAGCGCCGTACCGGCATCGTTCTCGTTGCGCAACTGCACGACCGCGTAGGGCGCCTTGCCGGTGCGCGGATCGCGCAGGCCGACGGGCTTGAGCGGACCAAAGCGCAACGCATCTTCACCCCGCACGGCCATCTCTTCGATCGGCAGGCAACCCTCGAAGAACGGCTTCTTTCCGCCGGCGACGTCGCGTTCGAATTCTTTGGGTTCGTGTTTCGGTAAGGTGCGCAGGTCCTCGACGAATTGCCGATAGGTCTCGCGGTCGAGCGGGATGTTGAGGTAGTCCTCACCGTCGCCCTTATCGTAGCGCGACTTGCGATACATCACGCCGGTGTCGATCGAGTCGAGCGCGACGATCGGCGCGGCCGCATCGTAATAGGCCAAGCGCCCGCCGGTGAGCGCGTCGATCGCCGCGGCGAGCTCGCTCGAGGGCAGCGGGCCGCAGGCAACGATCACGGTCCCGCCCTCCGGGATCGCGACGATCTCTTCACGGCGGATCGTGACGTTCGGATGGGCGGCGAGCCGCGCTTCGACGAGCGCGCCGAAGCGCGCGCGATCGACCGCCAGCGCCCCGCCGGCGGGGACCGCGGCTTCGCGCGCCGACGAGACGATCAGCGAGCCGCAGCGGGCGAGTTCTTCTTTGAGCAAGCCGACGGCGTTCTCGAGCGCCGCGCCGCGCATCGAATTCGAGCACACGAGCTCCGCGAGCATGTCCGTCTGGTGCGCAGGGCCGCGTTTGCCCGGCCGCATCTCGTAGAGCGTCACGGCGGCGCCCGTCTGCGCCGCCTGCCACGCGGCCTCGCATCCCGCAAGGCCGCCGCCGATGACCGTGATCACAAAACTAGACTTCTACGGGTTCGCGTTCTTCATCGTCGCTCGTGGCGGCGGCGCCGCCCATCGTCGAGGTGTCGTGCGTCTTGTCGGTGTGGCACTCGAAGGTCACGATACCGCCGCGCTTCGTCTTGGCGGTCACGTAGCCGCCGCACTCCGGGCACGGATCGGGGACGACGCGATCCCACGAGACGAAATCGCACGCCGGGTAGTTCGCGCAACCGTAGAACGTGCGGCCCTTGCGCGACTTGCGCTCGGCGACCATCCCGCCGTCCTTGGGACATTTCGCCCCGCTATCTTTGAGGATCGCGCGGGTGGTCTTGCATTCGGGATAGCCCGAACACGAGATGAACTTGCCGAAGCGGCCGGTCTTGATGACGAGCTCGCGCGTCTTGCAATTCGGGCACATCTCGCCGGTCGGCTCGTCGCGCTGCTCGAACTTCGGCAGCTTCTCTTCGGCGAGCGCCAGTTGCTTCGAGAAATCGCCGTAGAAATCGGAGAGCACTTTGACCCAGTCGTCGCCGTCCTCGGCGACGCGGTCGAGCTTCTCTTCCATCGACGCGGTGAACGCGAGATCGACGATGTCCCGGAAATGCTCGGCGAGCAGATCGTTGACCGAGATCCCGATGTCGGTCGGATGGAAGCGGCGATCGATCTGTTCGACGTAGCCGCGCGCCTGAATCGTCTCGACGATCGCGGAATAGGTCGAGGGCCGGCCGATCCGGTTCTCCTCGAGCGCCTTGACGAGCGACGCTTCGGAATAGCGCGGCGGCGGCTCGGTGAAATGCTGCTTTGCATCGAGCGCACGGCGGTCGAGCGTCTCGTCCGTTTCGAGTTTCGGCAGGATCGGACGCGCTTTGCCCTTCGCGCCCGGCGCGGCGCCGTTCGCTGCCGTACCGTTCTGGGGCGTCTGCCCGGCGCTCGGCGCCGGGTCATCCGTGGATTCTTCGTAAACGGCGGTGAAGCCGGCAAACTTGAGAACGCTGCCGGTGGCACGGAACGTGTACGTCTTGGCCGCGATGTCGACCGTCGTCTGATCGAAGATCGCCGCGGCCATCTGCGAGGCCATGAAGCGTTCCCAGATCAGTTGATAGAGCTTGAGCTCGTCGCGCTTGAGAATCCCCGCGACCGAGTCCGGCGTGCGATGCGGGAACGTCGGGCGGATCGCTTCGTGAGCGTCTTGGGCGCCCTCACGAACCTTGTACTGGCGCTGGCCGCCGTAGAACTCCGCACCGTACGTGCCGTCGATGAACTCGCGGGCCGCGTCCTTGGCGGAATCCGAGACCCGGGTCGAGTCGGTACGCATGTAGGTGATCAGGCCTTGGGTCCCGTCGCTGCCGCCGAGGTCGACACCCTCGTAGAGCGATTGCGCGAGTTGCATCGTCTTGCGGACGCGGAACTTGAGTTTGCGCGAGGCTTCTTGCTGCAGCGTCGAGGTCGTGAACGGCGGCGCCGGGTTGCGGCGTTGCTCACGCTGCTTGATCGAGGCGACCCGGAACGGGGCGCCTTCGAGATCGGCGAGGATCGCGTGCGCCTGCTCGCCGGTCGTGATCTCGGCCTTGTCGCCCGCGATCGCATGGAGTTCGGCGGCGAAGACGATCGGGCTGGTCGCGCTTGCGAGCTGCGCCGTGAGCGTCCAGTATTCGCGCGGAACGAAGGCCAGGATCTCGCGTTCACGATCGACGATCAGCCGGACGGCGACCGATTGGACGCGCCCCGCCGAGAGGCCGCCGCGGACTTTTGCCCACAGCAGCGGCGAGATCTTGTAGCCGACGAGACGGTCGAGGATGCGCCGCGCTTGCTGCGCGTTGACGCGCGGCATATCAATCGCGTGGGCGTCCTTGAGCGCGGCGAGCGCCGCGTCTTTGGTGATCTCGTGGAGTTCGATCCGCTTGGGATTTTCGAGCTTCAGGATCTCCGCCAGGTGCCACGCAATCGCTTCGCCCTCGCGATCGGGGTCGGTCGCGAGATACACGTCCGACGCCGATTTCGCCGCGGCTTTGAGCTCCTTGATGATGTCGCCCTTCCCTTTGATCGTCAGGTACTTGGGCGTAAAACCGTGCTCGACGTCGACGCCGAGCGTGGATTTCGGGAGGTCGCGGACATGGCCGACCGATGCCTTCACGACGTAGCGCGCCGGTAAGAACTTCTTGATGGTTTTCGCTTTTGTCGGCGATTCGACGATGATCAGGGGCTTGGCCACGGGACTCCTCAACGAGTAAACGCCCTCAGTATAACCCCGGTCGTCAAGGCTCCGGAAATGCTCCGCGCGGGCGCGCGTTAACGTTTGCGCGCGCCGAAAGGTTGCAAAGATTCCCGAATCCTTGTAGGATGCGCTTAAATGCGTCCGTTCGAACACGACGCTTTGCAATTCGAATTGCCGTCCAGAAGTGGACGAGGAGGATCGATGGATTCCGACGAGATCACCGGCACGACACCGGAAATGCCGATGCCGAAGAAAACCACGCGCAAGAAACGAGCCAAGAAGAAGGCCAGCGCCAAGAAGACCACCTCGAAAAAGACCGGCGGACGCAAGAAGAAAGCCGCCAAGAAGACCGCCGGTAAAAAGAAGACCGCGGGCAAGAAAAAGGCCGTAGGCAAGAAGAAAACCGCCGGCAAGAAAAAGACCGCCGGCAAGAAGAAAACCGCCGGCAAGAAAAAGACCGCCGGCAAAAAGAAGACCGTCGGCAAGAAAAAGACCGCCGGCAAAAAGAAGGCCGCCGGTAAGAAAAAGACCGCCGGCAAGAAGAAAAAAGCCAAGAAGAAGTAACCGACCCGTTCCCGATCTGCAAAGAGCGGTCGCCTCCCGGCGACCGCTCTTTTTTCTCTGAACGCCCCTACGAGGCGATGACGGCGGGGCCGCGGGTGAGATCGGGCGCGACGCCGTTGTGTTCTTCGACCCAGTGGCACGCGACGCGATGGCCGGACTGATATTCGTTCAGGGGCGGCACGTCCGTGATGCAGCGGTCGAACGCGACCGGACACCGCGTGTGAAACCGGCAGCCCGACGGCGGATCGACCGGCGAGGGGATGTCGCCGGTGAGGATGATGCGCTTGCGCCGCGCCTCGACGCTGGGATCGGGGATCGGGATCGCCGAGAGCAGCGCTTGGGTGTAGGGGTGCAGCGGATTCGTGTACAGTTGCTCGCGCTCGGCGATCTCGATGATCTTCCCGACGTACATGACGGCGACGCGCGTGGAGATGTGGCGTACGACCGAGAGGTCGTGGGCGATGAAGAGAAACGTCAGCCCGAGCTGCTGCTGCAGATCTTGCAAGAGGTTGATGACCTGCGCTTGGATGGAGACGTCGAGCGCCGAGACCGGCTCGTCCGCGACGATGAATTTCGGATTCACCGCGAGCGCCCGCGCGATGCCGATGCGCTGCCGCTGGCCGCCCGAGAACTCGTGCGGATAGCGGTTCGCGTGGTTCGCCATCAAGCCGACCATCGCGAGGAGCTCCTGGACGCGCGTGTCGGCGGCTTTGCCGGTCGCGATATGGTGGATCGCGAGCGGCTCGCGCAAGATATCGCCGACGGTCATCCGCGGGTTGAGCGACGCGTAGGGGTCCTGAAAGATGATCTGCATCTCTTTGCGGAGATGGCGCAGATCGGTGCCGCCCAGCGCCAAGATCTCCCGGCCCTCGAAGAAGACTTCGCCCGAGGTGGCCGGCGTTAGGCGCAGGATCGCGCGGCCGGCGGTCGTCTTGCCCGAGCCCGATTCGCCGACGAGGCCGAGCGTCTCGCCGCGGTTGATGGTGAAATCGATCCCGTCGACGGCCCGGACGTCGGCGACATGGCGCGAGAGCACGCCGGCCCGGATCGGAAAGTATTTCTTGAGGTCGCGAACGGCGAGGAGTTCGTCGCTCACGCGGGGACGGCTCCGCCGGCAAGCGGCATGTTCGGTGCCTCGATCGGCTTCTGTCCCTCGGCGCGCTCGTCGTAGAGGAAACAGCGCGCGACGTGGCCGTCGCCGAAATCGTAGAGCGGCACGGGCTCGTCGCAAATCGGCATTCGGTACTTGCAGCGCGGCGCGAACGCGCAGCCTGAGGGCATTCGCAAGAGATTCGGCGGCTGGCCGGGGATCGGCACGAGCCGGTCACCGGTGCCGTCGAGCCGCGGCAGCGATTCGAGCAGCCCGATCGTGTACGGCATCTTCGGCGCATTGAAGATCTGGTCGGCGCTGCCGTACTCCACCAGGTTGCCGCCGTACATGACGAGCACGTTTTGGCAGGTTTCGGCGACGACGCCGAGGTCGTGCGTGATCATCACGATCGCGGAGCCGAGCCGCGCCTGCATCTCGTTCATCAAGTCCAGGATCTGGGCTTGCACGGTGACGTCGAGCGCGGTCGTCGGTTCGTCGGCGATGAGGACGGCCGGATCGCATGAGAGCGCCATTGCGATCATCACGCGCTGGCGCATCCCGCCCGAGAACTGATGCGGATACTCGCGGACCCGCTTCTCCGGCACCGGGATGCGCACGAGGCGCAGCATGTCGACGGCGCGGTCCAGCGAATCTTTTTTCGAGTAGCCGAGGTGCAGGCGCGTCGCCTCGGCGATCTGATCGCCGACCGTGAGCACGGGGTTGAGCGAGGTCATCGGGTCCTGGAAGATCATCGCGATCTCGTGGCCGCGAATCGCGCGCATCTCGCGATCGCTCGCCTGCAAGAGATCGCGACCTTTGAAAACGACCTCGCCCGACTCGATCTTGCCGGGCGGTTGCGGAATCAGGCGCATGATGGAGAGTGCGGTGACCGATTTGCCCGAGCCGGATTCGCCGACGATCCCGAGCGTCGAGCCCGCCTCGACCGAAAACGAGAGTCCGTTGACGGCACTGACGACGCCGTCGTCGCTACGGAAGGTCGTCTTGAGGTCGCTGACGCGCAGGAGCGGCGGCGGCACTGAAGCGGTTAGATGCCTGAGAGGCTGACGAGGGTCGCGAAGATCACGAACACGGTGGCGACGACGCCCGTCACGCGCGAGATCTGTCCGTCGAATCCAAGCCGGCCGCGATAATTCGCATCGACGCGGCCGCCGATCGTTCCGGAGAGGCCTTCGTTCTTCGTCGTCTGGACCGCCAGCAGCGCGATCAACAAAACGGCGGCGATGATGAAGATACCGGCGATCGTGTGCGTCGCCCACGGCGCGTGAAGCGCGATCCAGCTCTCCGGATGCAGCGGGCCCTGCTGAGCCGCTTGCACTTGCAGCGCTTTGAGCTGCTCGGGGGTGAGCTGAAGCGTTTTCGGAACCGGCTTCGCGGCAGCGGTGGCCACGGCGAGCAGCATCGGGAACATGACGAGCGGGGACTCCTACAATCGAGCGGGGACGAACCGGTTACGGATACGCGGGCACCGGCGAATTACCTGGCGGCCGGGCTGCCCTCGAGGCTCACGGCGCCGACCCGAGCGGCCACATGCTCGGCCGAGAGGCCGACCGCCGCGCGCTGCTTTTCGACCTTGTTATGCTGCACGAGCACGCTCGGAACGCCGATCCGCTCGACGCGCAGCGGCAACCCGCGATCGCTCACGAACTCGACCACGGCGGAGCCGAACCCGCCCTGCAGCGAATGCTCTTCGAGCGTGATGATGCGGGTGTGACCCTCGGCGAGTTCGAGCAACAGCGCCTCATCGAGCGGCTTGACGAAGCGCGCGTTGACGACGGTCGGTTTGGGGATGCCCGCGGCGATCTGATCGTACGCCGCGAGCGCGATATCGGTGGTGTTCCCGAGCGCGAGGATCGCAACGCCGCTGCCGCGGCGCAGCACTTCCGCGCGCCCATGCACGATCGGCGCGAGCGCTTCGTCGTACACGCCGCTGGTGGAGCCGCGCGGATAGCGTACGGCGGCCGGGGCGTTCAGCGCGAGCGCGTGGTCGAGCATCAGGCCGACTTCGGCCTCGTTGCGCGGCGCCATGATCGTCATGTTGGGCAGCGTACGCAGGTAGGCGATGTCGTAGAGCCCCATGTGCGTCGGGCCGTCGTCGCCGACGAAACCGGCCCGGTCGATCGCGAAGACGACCGGCAGATCCTGGATCACAACGTCGTGCACGACCTGATCGTAGGCGCGCTGCAAGAACGTCGAATAGATCGCACAGACGGGCTTGAGCCCGACCGCCGCCGCACCGGCCGCAAAACACACCGCGTGCGCCTCGGCGATGCCGACGTCGAAGTAGTGATCGGGGTGGGCCTTCGCGAGCTTCGCAAGGCCCGTGCCGTCCGGCATCGCGGCCGTGATCCCGATGACGCGGCGATCGTTATCGACCGCTTTCACCATCGCTTCGCCGAACGCGAGGTTGAAGGTCTGGCGGCCGGCCTTCTTTTCGAGCTTCCCTTCGTCGGGTGAATAGACGTTGGGGCCGACGCCGTGGAACGTGCGCGCATCGCTCTCGGCCGGGCCGAAGCCCTTGCCTTTCTTGGTGCGGACGTGCAGCAGCACGGGTCCCGGGATCTCGCGCGCGTTCGAGAGCACGTCGACGAGCGTATCGAAATCGTGGCCGTCGATCGGGCCGATGTAGCGGAAGCCCATCTCCTCGAAGATCACGGCCGCTTTTTCATCGCGGTTGACGAAGCGCATCGCCGCCATCTCGGCCGTCGAGAGCGCCTTGCGCGCGGTGCCGCCGAGCGGCACGTGCCCGAGGATCTCTTTGGTGAGCTCGCGGCCCTTGGTGAAGAGCGGCTTCGAGCGCAGCACGGCGAGGTACGAGGAGATCGAGCCGACGTTCGGCGCGATCGACATCTCGTTGTCGTTGAGGATGACGATGAAGTTGGTCTTGAGCGTCCCCGCGTTGTTGATCGCCTCGTAGGCGAGGCCGCCCGTCATCGCGCCGTCGCCGATGATCGAGACGATCGTCTCGGACCGCCGCTCGAGATCGCGCGCGGTGACCATGCCGAGGCCGGCCGAGATCGCGGTCGAGGCGTGGCCGGCGCCGAACGAATCGTACGGCGATTCGCTGCGCATCGAGAACCCGGAGATGCCGCCGCCCTGGCGCAGCGTATCGAACTCGGCGGCGCGCCCGGTGAGCAGCTTGTGCACGTAGCACTGGTGGCTCACGTCCCAGAGGATCTTGTCCTTGGGCAGATCGAGCACGCGGTGCAGCGCCAGCGTCAACTCGACCACGCCGAGGTTCGGCGCCAGATGGCCGCCGTTCGTGGCGCAAACGGCGATCAGAACGTCGCGAATCTCTTGCGCCAGCTGGTCGATCTGCTTGCGCGGGAGCCGGCGGACGTCGGCCGGTGAGGCGATGGTCTCCAGAATCATCCCGTCCCCTTCGCTGCCCGATAAAAGGGCTCCGTCCGCGGGAGGCCCCTTCGGGGCCTAGCCGCCGACGAGCACGGCGTACCGGAGGGTGGTGGGCACAACTTTACAGTTCCTCATCTTCGGGGCGAAGAGGGAACGCGAGGCGGCATCGAGTGCAGCAGCGTCGAGATCAGACGACGGCGTTGACGCGATCGTCACGCCGGATGGCTTGCCTTCCCGGTCGATTGCGACATTCACCAAGACGACCCCCGAAACATCCGATTTCGGCTGTTGGGTCGTTGAAGCCATGGCGGGCCGCACAACATAGGCATCCCGGTTGCATGGATCTTCCGGGAAGGGCGATGGGACTGAGGCAGCCTCCGGCCTCTTGCCCAGTACGCACGAATACGTAACGTAACCCAAGCGGATCTGATTTTGCCAAAAGAGGTTCGACGGATCGGGATTAGCGAGATGTAGGTCGTGTTCGACGTCCAAACCCTCGTACATTTGACGGAGAATGTTCATCGTGTGCTGAGAGATTTTTACCGACCGTGATTTGCATGGCGTAGGCGATGCAACAACGTCTGACGCGCGCCCCCGTATCGGACTCATCGGCAACAGCACCATGATCGTCCACGTCAAGGCGACGAGCCGTGCTGATCTAGACGCAATCACCGCGAAATCTTTCCGACCGGGACGTACTCCTCATATGAATCAACCGGGTCAGCAGCGTACGTCACCCCGATCGAGCTGGTTCCACCGTTGACGCTTGACACGACCTCTTGATCTGAAGCCGTACTGGAGGCCCAGGCGTCGGTGACGAGTCCCGGAGGAACGATTGCTAAGCGAACACCCTCCATCTCTTACGAACAGATCGAAAAATTTGGAACAAAAGACCTGCGAGACAAACAAACCAAGCAGGCACTTTCGTCGACGATAATAAGGATTTTGGCCTAGCACTGTCAAGCGCTAGCGTAGATGAAATTTGCGTGTCCTCTAAAATAAGCACGGGATGCACAGCAGTGAACAACCGGCGACCGTGTCTGTTCATGCGCCCCCGCTCCACATCCGGCCCCGCGTCTGGACCGACGTCGCCCGGATTTTCTCGACCGTCTGCAATCCGTTTCTGACCTCTCTTGCCCTGTTCGTCATCCTCGCCGGGGCCAAGTCGCACGGGACCAACGACTTCTGGGTGCTGCTCTTCAACAGCATCGCCTTTACGTCGATCGGGCCGATGATCTACATCTTCTTCTGTTATGCGACCGGGAAGATCAGCGATCTGGATATGTCGATCCGGGTCGAGCGGCAGCAAGTGTTCGGCGCGTTCGTCATCTTCTATGCACTCGGCACGATCGATCTCGTGCTGATCCACGCGCCGCGTTTCATGTCCGCCGCGATGGCCGGGTTCACCGCGAGCGCCCTCATCGTGCAGATCATTACGCGCTCCTGGAAGATCTCGACGCACGCGATCGGTATCACGGCGCCGCTGGTCGCGCTCACCTATCTCTTCGGCCGCGAACCGCTGCCGTTCATGGTCCTGATCCCGATCGTGGGCTGGGCCCGCGTCTATCTACGCGCACACACGATTTTGCAAGTCGTCGCCGGAACGGTCCTCGGCGCGGTTTCCACCGTCATGTTTTTCGCACTCTTTCACGTCGCCTAGCACGACCTTGAGTGGCGCGCCCATCCTTCGACAGGCTCAGGATGACACGGTGGCGGCTTGCGATGGCTTGCTAACTACGCGTTCGCCGATAGCACCGCGGCATGGGTGGCGACGACGGTGGGGTCGCCGGTGAAGCGGCGGATGTTGCGCTCGAAGAGCGTGAGATCGCCGTTGGTGAGGTAGCGGGTTTTGCCGGAGCCGGGCGCGAGGTCGCCGGCGACGAGGGCGGCGCGGACGGCAGCGGCTTGCGCGACCGCAGGATCGAAGCGCTCGATGCGATGGGGGAGCGCGGCGGCGAATTCTCGGTCGAGCAGCGGATAATGTGTGCAACCGTAGACGATCGCGTCGACCGGCGGCAGCGTGTCGACGACCGCGCGCACCGCGTTTTCCGCTTCCAGCGAACCCGCATCGCCACGTTCCACCAGCGGCACGAGCGCGGGCGCCGCGATCTCGATGACGTCCGTCTCCGGCGCGCGCGCGCGGATCGCCGCGGCGTAGGCCCCGCTGCGCACGGTCGCCGCGGTCGCGACGACGGCGACTCGCGCATAGCCCGCGGCCACCACGCCGCGCGCGGCGTTTTCGATCAGATCGAAGATCGCGAACGGTACGTCCGGCCAGCCGTGGCGCGCGGCGACCGCGCACGACGTGTTGCAGGCCATCACCACGCCCTCGATGCGCTGGCCCGCGAGAAAGGCGAAATTCTCCGCCAGCAGTGCGGCCAGGTCCGCGTCGCTGCGGTCGCCGTACGGGACGTGCGCTTGGTCGGCAAAATAGAGGATATCGGCGCCGACGCCCGCCGCGCGCAGCGCTGCAAGGACGGTGAGACCGCCGAGTCCGGAATCATAGAGGGCAAGCATGACCGACGGTCTTCGACGTTTCCCTACTGATCCGCTCGCGAGGTTTGGGGCGTCACGTGCGTGTAGGCGTCGATTCCACCCGCGATGCCGCGCGCCATCGCCGCAAGCCATGCCGGATCGGCGAGCTTGGCCGCGTCGCCGGCGTTCGAGATGAAGGCGGTCTCGATGAGGACCGCCGGCATCGTCGTGTGCTTCGTGACGTAGTAGTTGGCGTGGACGACGCCGTCGTCGACCGTGTTCGCCGCGGGAATCACGGCGCGCTCGAGGGCCTGCGCGAGTGCGACGTCTTGCGGCTTCGTGTAGTAAAACGTCGTCCCGCTCGGCGACGTCGACGGCGAATAGTTGACGTGGATGCTCACGAAAACGCGGGCGTTCGAATCGTTCGCGACGTTACAGCGCGTTTGCAGGTACGCGCGGTCGGAAGCGTTCGGTAACCCGTCGGTTTGCATCGCGGGCAAGAGCGCCGGATTGAACGGGTCGATGTCGCTATCGCGCGTCATCTTCACCGTCCATCCTTGCGCGGCGAGCAACGCACGCACGCGGCGCGCGATGTCGAGGGTGACGAG